>Ga0065705_10104887_pt1 | contig 10406 bp, 9 predicted proteins | sample SwibulcommuniRL2_FD_59092 | JGI IMG/M metagenome (GOLD analysis project Ga0065705, IMG submission 59092) | Bulk soil microbial communities from switchgrass field near Rose Lake, East Lansing, Michigan, USA - RL2 Bulk Soil v2 (version 2) | ecosystem: Environmental > Terrestrial > Soil >... | reverse complement strand
CTCGTGTGACGGTGAGTTTCCGTCTCCTCCCCCGGGGGCAGCAGCTGCACCGCGCACTGAATCGTCGTCATCGTCGGCCCGTTGGTCAAGGGATGGCGATATTCCAAAAGATAGCCGTCGAAACGATCTCTCGCCGCGGGTGAAGCGGCCAATTCACGCAAGGCCTTTTCCGTATCCCGCCATTTGTAGTGGAAGAACTCGCCGCTGGCGAGACCGTTGCGCAGCGCTTCGCCAAGATGACTCATGACCTCTTCGCTGCTTTTTTCGATCGGCTGGCGGCGCTCCGGGTAGCGCTCCTGCATCACCTGATGGAGCGCCGTGACGAGCGGAAAATCCAAACCGTCGAGCCAAACAATCGGCTCCTTGGATTCGTTGGAGTGATCGTGCCAGGTGAGTTTGGGCGTAAGAATGAGATCGCCCGGCTCCATCACGCACTGCTGCCCGTTCACGGTCGTATAGGCGCCGCTGCCTTGAACGACAAAGCGCAGCGCCGCCGGGGTGTGACGATGCGCCCGCGCGTTCTCGGCCGGCTTGACGTACTGGAAAGAGATTTGAATCGTATGCGTCGCGAAAGCCAGCTGCTGGTTGAGCCCCGGGTTGACCAAACGCACGACGCGGCGCTCGCTTTGTTCGAGGCTGATCAATTCGCCGGCGCGCAGAAGACTCGCGTAGACGTCCGCCCATTTCCAGAGACACGGCTCGACAGCGGTCACCGGTTGCGCCGGCAACCCTTCCATGCCGAGGCGCCAATAGCCCGAGAGATTTTTCCTCGCCATATCGCGATCGAGGAGCGCTACGCTATCGATCCGCGCGGTATGATTCATGACCGATTGCCTCCGCTGCTTCCTGCGTGTGCATAGCGCTTTGTCGCCACGACTGTCAATCGCAGTTGCAGTCGGGCCGCCAATACTTTAAGACGCTTTCCAAACGCATCTCCCGGCAACCATGACCGTGGCTCCCTGGTTCAAATACTTAATATTTCAATTTCCCGGTTGGGTCTTTGCAGGCACCGGTCTATTCCTTGCTGAGCGATGGCAATGGATGCCGCCGTGGCTGGCGATTGTTTGTTTCTGCGGATGGGTGGTGAAGGATCTGCTACTGTATCCGTTTTTACGGCGCGCCTACGAGCCGGATATTACCGGCGCAGCAAGATTGATCGGCGCCCGAGGCATCGCTGAAGGAGACCTGACGCCGCACGGGTACGTACGCGTGCGCGGCGAGCTCTGGCGCGCGGTTGTTAGCCCGGCCGATCGCGTGGCCAATGCCGGCGCTGAAGTGGAGATCGTGAATGCCGATCGGATGGAGGTAGCCGTCCGCGTGGTGGACAATGATCCGCGCCGCTAAAATTCACCCCGATAGCCGCTGTCTTGCTGCGCACTCCGCTGAGCGCCATGCGCCGCGCGCTGGGATCAGAAAACACCGGTATCCAACAACGAATAAACGATCTCTTTCAAAGAAGGATCGATGGTATCGAGCCGGGAGACCGGCGGGCCGCCGGCCAGGGATTCGACGATCTCGGGCAGATCTTGCGATTTGACGCCGGCGTACCAGACCTTTTGAGGATGCACGACGATGTTCGGACCGTATTCGCAGCCGCCGAAACAGATATACGGTTTCACTTCGGCATCGATGGAGCGGTCAGCCACCTGCCTGGTGAGATCTTTCATAAGCTGTTCCGAGCCGCGGCTCTGGCAGTCGACGTTTTGACATACGAAGCAAGTTTGTTTCATTGTGATGACCCCGTTTCCTAATCTTGATTAACTTAAAGCCGCGCGTAAATGCAAGAACCGGGAGCGCCACACGGGGTATTTCAGACCGAAGATCTCGCCGTTTGTTCGAGAGGAAAAATCGTTATCCAGGGTTAGTGGCCGTTATTTCTGCGGCAGGACTTCTTTGACGAGCTTGAAGATCGGCGACAAGTCCTGGTACTCCGGCTTGGCCAGATCGAAATATTTTTTCCCGCTTTCCAGGCGATTGAACTCATCGACTTCATCTTTGGCAATGTCGATGCGCCGCGAGTTGTGCGCGTCGGGACGCCCGAGTTTTTGCAGGGCCGTTTGACCCTCGCGCGAGAGAAACCAGTTGATGAATACCCTGGCCGCATTCGGATGGGGCGCCCGGGCGGGAAAACCGAGAGTGCCGCCGGCGGCGCTCGAGCTGCCGCCCTCTTTCCATTCCTCGGTGTCGAGATAGCCGATCGGCAGCTTCTGCTGCATCGCCTTGCCGACTTCACTGCCGGCGTTGCAGCGGATGCACAAAGAATATTTACCGGCCGAAAGCCAATCGGTCATTTGGCGCGGATCGCGGCTGATCACGACTTGCATCTCGCCATAAAGTTTTTTGAGGAACGGCGGACCGAGCTCGGGATTGAAATAGAAAAACTGCAGCGTTGCGCCCATGCCGAAGCTGGTCGGATCGAGCGACGTCATTTTGCCTTTCCATTTCGGTTGAAGCAGGTCCCAATAAGACTTGAATTCGGCGGGATTCACCTGCTTGACGTTGAAGATAATTTGCCCGGACTGAGAATTCGCCACGAAAGCGAAAATGTAACGCTTCTCCGGGTCGATGTAGCGGTGCTCGCCTTCGTACCATTTGGCGGGATCCACCACTTCCGGGAGGAGGAGCAACGGCTTGATCGGCTCGAGTATCTGCGCCTTATAGAGCGCGTCGTGCAGTGTATTGGCGCCCGAGCTGACGACATCCGCCAAAAACTTCTCGCCTCGGCGCTCTGCGAGAATCCGCGTTGCAAGCTGATTGCCGGATCCAAGAACGATGGAAACTTTGATCTTGGGATATTTCTTTTTGAAGCCTTCGACGATGCGGTCGTATTCATAACAACAACCGTAGAGCGTCAATTGTCCCTCGGACTCAGCGGCTCGCTGGGTCTTTTCCCACTCCGCCTGCCAATTTGTTTGTCCGACGGCAGTGGACGGCAGCATGATCAGCCATGCCGCGGCGACAATCCCGGCGCCGACGCGTTGGAAGCGTATTCCACACGGCAATAGCGCGCGCATCGATGTTAAATTACGCAACCTGTTTATCGCTGTCAAATAATGCGCGGGTACTCTTGACTAGCACGCGGTCAATGAAATACCTTTGCGGCGGCCCGAGCGACTCATACGGGCAACGCAAAAAGAATTTTTGTCAGGAACACTATCGTCGATTTGCAGAGTCATAACCTTAGGAGGAGGCAAAAATGCAGCATACTCGGACGCGGACAGTTTTAGCGTTTTTCGCGTGGTTGATATTTTCGGCCGGTTCCGCGTGGGGGCAGGCCAACTTTTACGAAGGCAAAACGGTAACGGTCCTGATCGGCGCCAAGAGCGGCAGTCTGGAAATTGCCGCGCAAATCGTTTCGCACCATCTGGGCAAGTACATTCCCGGCAAACCGGCGGTGATCTTACAGCACATGCCCGGCGCAGCCCATCTGCTCGCGACCAATAACGTATTCAACGTCGCCAAACCGGATGGCCTGACGATTCTCGCCTCCAATCCCAACGTCGCCATCGCGCAACTCTCCAAAGTCGAGCAGGTGCGCTTCGATGTGAACAAATTTCAATGGCTCGGCTCCTCGGGCGCCGACGGCGTGATGTTTTCCATCCGCTCGGATCTGCCCTACAAGAGTGTCGACGAACTCAAAAAATCGGACAAAGAACTCGTTGCCGGCACCACGGGTCCCGGCTCCAACGCCCACGATTTTCCGCTGCTGCTGAAGGAATTCGCCGGCCTTAAGTTAAAGCTCGTCTCCGGCTACCCGTCGAACAGTGACGTCCTCTTAGCCATCGAGCGCAAAGAAGTCGATTCGTGGTCGGCCCTTGCCACAACCATTAAGCTCGGCGCCGACCGAGGCGCGGTACGGCCGCTTGTGCGCGGCCGAGTGGCGTTGCCGGGCTTTGAAAAATTGCCGATCGATGAAGATTTGGCGACCAGCGCCCTCGGGAAATCACTGATGGCAATCAAATCGATTCCGGGAGCTATCGGCAGGGCCTTCGCGGTGGCGCCAGGCACGCCGGCGGATCGCTTGACGATTTTACGCGATGCCTTTGCCAAAGCGATCAAGGATCCGGAACTCATTGCCGAGGCGAAAAAAGCCAAGATCGAAATGAACTTCATCTCCGCCGAGCAGGTGATGAAAGATTTCAATATGCTGATGAATCAGACGCCCGAGACATTGAAAGAGATGGGGAAATACATCAAAGCCGAAGGCTGATCGGCGACCGGCTTTTTGAAACCGTAGTTTTGAACGGCTTGAACGGTTTGAACTTTTTGAACGAGCAGTTTCGGTTTCACCACGAACGTTCATTGAGTTCAAATCGTTCGGCCGCTGCCGAGGTTTCGATTTTACTTTTTTATGAACCGCTGCACCGGCATGTTGCCCTGCTCGAAGCGCGGGTCGTAGGCCATGCCTTCGCGAATTCGAGTCAAATAGTTGTCCCGGTTCACACCGAATAGCTCATAGCGATAGAGATGGTTCAGCAGAAACGTGTGTACGCCCATCTGATAAAGCTTGCCCACTGCGCCTGAAGTCAAAGCATCATGCTCTGCCGGCGTGAGCTTGAATTCCTTGATCACCGCCTCCGGTTCGTCCAACATCCGCTTGCGGAAAGCCAGGTCGTTGTCCGTGAGATAAAGCAGCTTATTAACTTGATAGACGCTCATTTCAGTCTTCTTTCCGCCAACTACAAGTTGTATGCAGATATTTTTTCACCACGAAGACACGAAGGGCGTGAGGTAGGGGCGGGTTTTCAAACCCGCCCCTACACTTCGTGCTCTTCGTACTACTGTAGCGCAAAATTTGCGAGGCCTGCGCAAATGATCTGAAAGCTGAAAACACTCGGAGCCGGAAATTGCTCTCGCTAAGGCGCAAAGTCGCCAAGTTCGAAGGGGAAAGATAAACATTATGACTAATAAATTTCGTTCGTTTTCTCCGACCTTTGCGTGCTTTGCGCCTTTGCGAGAGATACTCCGGGCATTGGTTGCGGCTCTGCCGCACTGGGTCCTTCGTGGTGAATGCTTTGCCTCAGTCGAACTGCCACACGGCGTAACCGTTGCCTTCGTCGCCCTCTAGAAATAGCGGTTTGGTCTTGCCCACCGCGCCGGCGACCGTAATCCAGTTCAGCAGCTCGCCGCTGTTGTTGCCGGCGGCGTTGATGCGCTCTTCGGTGGCGCGGCGCGCCAGGGTTTGATACCGGCCGCGCACCAGCATTTTGGCAATGGTCTCGGCCCACTCGGTATCGACCCAGCCGCGCAGGGGCCCGCCAACATCCATGGCGAAGCAGCCGCTGGCGATCAGCGCGATGCGCTCTTTGCCTTCCCAAGCATCGATAAACCGGCGCACCATCCGCCCCAGCGCGACACAGCGTGTCGCCAGCGGCAAAGGCGAAGCGAAGCCGTTGGTATAGATGGGAACCACCGGAAGCCTCATACCGGGATTGAGAAAATGCAGCGGCACCGTCAACGAATGATCGAGACGCAGCTCATGCGCCGCCGCGAGATCGAATTTGTCATGCACGCCATATTGGAACAGAGCCTTGGCCAGCGGCACATGGCCGCGCACGGTGTAACGCGGCATCGGGCACCAATCCTCCTGCGGCCCCTGCGCCTCCTCCGCCATGCCGATGCAAAATGACGGTAAATTATTGTAGAAAAAATTTACGAAATGATCGCTGTCCACTTCGATGATCAGATCGGGCTCGGCTTTTTCGACCTGCTCACGCACCTGTTTCATCAGCGCTTCGCCCCGCGTCTTTCCCGGCGACTGCTGCATTTCGAAAACCAGACGCGGCGGATGCGGCACGCCGGCGGCTAAAACGAGTTTGGCCATGTTGTTCCCCCCTTTGGCGCCATCGCGAGCAAACTTTCGCCGACTTCTTAACACCGCGGCCACAACGGGTCAATGAAACATTTGTTCAAAGTTCCAGGTTGATGTTCGGGGCTCATGAATTCCTAAACTGCTTTTTTCCAACTTTTAACCCTGAACATCGAATTTTGAACGTTCGATCCTCGGGTGAACGGCTTGAACGGGCCTTAGGCTTGAATTATAGTCGCGCCGCGGTCCGAGTCAAAATTCTTTTCAAGCTTCAATGACCTTCACGCCCAAGGAAATCCGATAAACGATGCTCGACGCCTTTATCGACGGTCTATTTCTAGTTCTGCAGTGGAAGGCTTTTAGTTTGATGCTCGTCGGCATGGGACTGGGCTTTTGTGTCGGCCTGCTTCCCGGCATCGGCGGCGCCGCGACGCTCGCCTTGATGATCCCATTCATCTTTAAGATGAGCCCCGCCGAAGCCTTCGCTTTCCTATTGGGCATGCACTCCGTTGCGGCAACCACCGGCGACATTACCTCGGTGCTCTTCGGAGTGCCCGGCGAAGCGATTTCTGCGGCTACCGTTGTCGACGGCTACCCGATGGCGAAAAAAGGCGAAGCCGGCCGCGCTCTCGGCGCGGCTTTGATGAGCTCGCTGCTCGGCGCTCTGATCGGCGCCGTCGCTCTTGCGCTCGCGATTCCGATCGTGCGCCCGCTGGTTCTCACCTTTGGCTCGCCCGAACTATTCATGCTCGCGGTCATCGGCATCTCGTGCATCACCTCTCTCAGCGGATCCAACGCGCGCGGGCAAATCAAGGGCTTTGCCATGGGGCTCCTCGGCTTGCTCGTTTCCACCATCGGGCAGGAGCGTCAATCCGGGTCGCTCCGCTTCGATTTGGGCTTGATGTATCTATGGGACGGTTTGGATTTTGTGCCGGTCCTGGTCGGGATTTTCGCCATTCCAGAAATCATCGATCTCGCCGTGCGCGGAACTTCGATCGCGGGCGACCGCCCGCCGGAAAATCTGAGCAGCGGCGTCTTGCAGGGGGTCAAAGACACTTTTCGCCATTTCTGGCTGGTCTTTCGCTGCTCAATCATCGGAGTTTTTGTCGGCATCCTGCCCGGCGCGGGCGGCGGCGTCGCTCAATGGATGGCCTACGCGCACTCGGTCCAGAGCGCCAAAGACACCAAAGACCGAGAGGGTTTCGGCAAAGGTGACATTCGCGGCGTGTTAGGACCGGGCGCGGCGAACAATTCCAAAGAAGGCGGCGAGTTGATTCCCACCGTCGCCTTCGGCGTTCCGGGAAGCGGCGCGATGGCGATCTTGCTCAGCGGCTTTTTGATCATGGGTATCATGCCGGGCCCGGATATGTTGACCAAGCATCTCGCGCTCACTTTCTCGATGGTGTGGACGCTTGTGATCGCCAACATTATCACGGTCATTTTATGTCTCGTCATCCTCGACCAATTGGCGAAGTTGACCTACATCCGAGGCAGTTTGATCATCCCGTTCGTACTTTTGCTGGTTTTTGTCGGCAGCTACACGGCCAACGGCCAGATCGCCGACTTGCTCGTCACTCTGCTCTTCGGCGTACTCAGCTACTTTATGGTTCTCTTCGGCTGGCCGCGGCCGCCCTTTGTCTTGGGTTTTGTCCTCGGTAAAGTGATCGAAACTTATCTGTTCATCTCGATGTCCCGCTATGGTTTTGGCTGGTTGACTCACCCGATTGTCGTCGCACTGATTGTCCTCATGGCCGTTGTCATCGCCTATCCGTACATTCAACAGCGCCGTCAAAGCGCCGCGGGGGTCGCTGGTGCGTAAAGGCCAAGTGCTCTTCTGCCTTCTCCTGATCGCAGTTTCCGGTTTTGCGATCTTCTCCGCGTCCGGATGGACGTTTAAGGCCAAGCTGTTTCCCCTGTCGGTGAGCATACCGCTGCTGATCCTGGCAACGGCTCAGCTCCTGATGATTCTCTTTGGCAAGGAACAAACCAACGACAGCGCGGCCATGGATATCGATTTTGCGACGGACGTGCCACCCGAACTCGTGCGCCGAAGAGTCATCGGGGTATTTTGTTGGATCGTATCGTTCATCCTGCTCGTCTTCCTGCTCGGATTTCCTGTTACCGTGCCGTTATTCATTTTTCTTTTTCTGAAATACCAGAGTGAAGTGAGCTGGCTCACTTCAATCATGTCGACGGCGATTACCTGGGGCGGCTTCTATCTGCTGTTCCAGTGGCTCGTGCACATTCAGTTTCAGGACGGCGCCATCCAAACGTGGCTCGGCATGTGAATTTCACCCGAAGACCGGTTCACCACCAAGGCGCAGCGCGGCGGAAGGGTGTGATGTAAGGGCAGGTTTCAAACCCGCCCGTATGTAAACTTCGTGCTCTTCGTATTACTGTAGCGCAAAATTTGCGGGGCTTGCGCAAATGATCCAGAAGCTGAGAGCACTCGGATTCGGAATTGCTCCCGCTAAGGCGCAAAGTCGCCAAGTTCGGAGGGCAAAGATAAGAATTCTTAGGAAAGATTTTCATCGGCTTTTTTCCGACCTTTGCGGCCTTGGCGCCTTTGCGGGAGATACTCCGAGACTCGGTTGCGGCTCCGCCGCACTGGGACCTTCGACGTTAAATTGTGAAATTTGGCATCAATGCCTCTAAAGTGTACAGTGACGAGGATGGACACGTTGCCGGCGGAGCAAGAAAGTTTTCGGGAGGAATAGCGCATGCGCTTTGGCACTTTTAGCTACAACCAGGCCCGGCCGTGGGTACCGGAAAAACAAGCGTTCGAGGAATTGCTTGAACAAATTCTATTGACCGAGAAGCTGGGTTTCGACGAAGCCTGGTTCGCCGAGCATCATCACTCGGACTACGGCATGCTGGCTTCGCCCAACCTGATCATCGCGGCGCTCGCAGCGCGCACCCAACGCTTGCGCATGGGCAATCTCGTCAATGTTTTGCCGCTCTACGATCCTATGCGGCTCGCCGAGGAGTGCGGCATGTTGGATATTCTGACGAACGGAAGGCTTAATGTGGGTTTGGGCCGCGGCGTGCCGCGCGACGACTTGAAACACGGCCTCGATCGCGATACCGCGCAGGCACGTTTTGAAGAAGGCATTGAAATCCTCATGCGCTCGTGGACCGAAGACACCTTTAGTTACAGCGGCAAAGCATGGAACTACGTCGATATCACCTGCCGCCCGCGGCCGCTGCAAAAACCCCATCCGCCGATTTATTACGGCGCCACGTCGCCGGAGAGCCCAGGCATGGTTGCGCGGCGCGGCTGGAATCTGGCCCTGTCGCGCCAGCCGCTGGCGAACTGCGCCAAGGCGATCAAGTCCTATCGCGAGGAGCGGGCCAAACACGCAAACCTGCCCGGCAACGGTAATGCCATCATGGTGCGCGATGTTTACGTCGCTGCGACAGACGAGCAAGCGTGGCGAGATGCGCCGCCGCAAATCACCCGATTCTGGCAGCTGGCCACGGACAACTTTTGGCGCGGCGACTCTGTGTCAACGGACGACCTGCCGAAGTTCACCGAGCGCTTCCCTTACTTCCCCGGCGGTCTCACGGTAAAGCGCCTCGATGAATGGGGAACCTCACTCGTCGGCAGTCCGGAGACCGTTATCAAAAAAGCCCGCGCGATGATCGAAACCGCGCAGCCGGACTGTCTGGTCGGCATGTTCAGCTTCGGCGGTCTCTCCCATGAGCAAATTACCCGTTCCATCGAGCTGTTCGGAACCAAAGTCATGCCGGCGCTCGGGGCGTGATTAGAACGCTGCGTAAAGTCGGAAAAATGTGGTAACTCAAGAACGTGCAAAAAGTTCGTTTAAACTGGTGCGTAAAACGTGAAATTGTATGGGACCGACCCACATAGAAGCGACGATCGCGAATCCCGCTAATCCGAAGAAAACGAAGACGCTGAGATTGCTCGTCGATTCCGGACCAGTTTACTCGGTGGTACCGAAGTCGGTCTTGAGCGGACTCGGGATCAAATCTCACTCGACGAAAACGTTCACCTTGGCGGACGGCTCCGAGATCAAGCGTAGGGTGGGAGATGTGATTCGCGTCGCCGGTGATTTTCGGCGAGACCGGCGACAGCACATTTCTAGGAATGGTTTCTCTGGAAGCCCTCGGTTTACTGCTCGATCCAATCCGCCGCGAGCTTCGCCCCTTGCCAATGGTGCTCGGCTTCCACCAACCAGGATCGGTCCGCTAGCCGCATCAAAGTGATTCGGGTCGAGCCGATCAGACGACTCGTTTGTGCAAAATCGTTACTATCGATCGTATTGAGATTTGCATGTCAACCGACGCTCATTCGATTCTCCAATGGATCGACATTAAAGACGAGCGGCTCGACTGGCTGAACGTCGCCAACTGGGAGCCGAGAGACGGCGGCCTGCAACCGGTGCGGGTGCCGAAAGTTTGGCGCGACAAGTGGCCGGCGCGCACGGCGTGGCGCGCCATGTCGGCGGCCGGCGTGACTTTGCGCTTTCGCACGGATTCCAAAACACTTGTCCTGCGCGTCACGTTTATCGACGCGGCAGATACTGTGGCGTCGCCGGCAGTCGCCTGGGAGCGCTCCCGTCCTTCTTTCTTCTCG
>Ga0065705_10000748_pt1 | contig 10407 bp, 6 predicted proteins | sample SwibulcommuniRL2_FD_59092 | JGI IMG/M metagenome (GOLD analysis project Ga0065705, IMG submission 59092) | Bulk soil microbial communities from switchgrass field near Rose Lake, East Lansing, Michigan, USA - RL2 Bulk Soil v2 (version 2) | ecosystem: Environmental > Terrestrial > Soil >... | reverse complement strand
CTTTTGGTCCTAGTCTCAGTCTTTCAGGCGAGACTGTAAAATCTTCTCTAGAATCCAATGACGAAAATACCCCTAACAGTAATGATAACATCGGTGAGCTCCCCGGGCAATCTCAAGGACAAGGAAAGGGACTTAATTGTGAACACTTTACACAGCAAGGGCCAATGCGATGCAGAGAAGAGTAATAGATACCTATATTGAAAGACCAGCGCCCTATTTTTCCTCAATAAAGGACTTACCAAGCCAACTTATCAAAATTCTGTAAGAACGGCCACTCATTAGCTTCCATATTTCGATTCTCTTTGAGGTAACCATTTTTGTGGTTTAACACAGCTTTACGGCGCGTTTTTAGGCAGAGCTATACACGATACTGGCTAGTCTTTGGCGAAATAATAATCATTAGTTTTAGATTTTCGGATTGCCAAGGGTAACGACTGGCCATTTGAACTATCATTTAAGACCAGACTGTTAGAACCGAATATGGTTATTGAGGCAAGACCTTCGCCTTCAGCGTTATATTTCTAGCGAACGTGAGTTGAGTAACGTATTTAAAAGTACATTAAATATTTGAAAAATAGTGTAGTGGGCTAGCTACGTCGGAATTATTCTGTAGATTTTTCCCTTTGTTAAAGATAGTATGTATAGGTATCCATCTGGTCCAACGGCTATGTCTGAAATTATTCCAAAATTTTGACCAAAAAGAATGTCTTTTGATTCTTCATCGTTGTCAACTATCTTATCTTTTAATGGTCCTGAAAGGGCTAATTTCGTTCTATCTGAGTTCAGATCAAAATGGTACAAATTACCATTAGGTAGCACTGAGCCTACAAAAACATCGTTTTGATACTCATTACCATATTTGTTTGAATTCAAGAACTTTATCGCCGTTAGTGCTACCGTTTCATTCCATGCCAGCTCGGGGGCACTGTATTTTCCTTTTCCATTAAAATCTACGAAATCAATATCGTTTGTATCCTTCAATAATTCAATTTCGTCTGGAGCAATTCTTTTCCAAAATCCCATTATTTTATTATACCCACTATTAAATCCCGATTCAACTAGATTAATTTCATCTCCGTACCAGGGTCCATTTTCAGTATCCCATAGTTTATCGCTAATAGGATCGAAATCAAGTCCGAAACCATTTCTAATTCCGTACGCATAATATTTGTTTAACGGTTCTTGCTTTCCCAAAATCCCATTGTCAAAAGCTGCTCGTCCGTCATGGTTAAGTGCCAATATTCCTGCCCTTCCATCAACGCTGGGGTTCTCCGAGTTGCTTGCCACAGTTGAGACATTCTCCCCGTTACCCGTTATGATATAAATGAAGTTATCCGGCCCGACTACCATCTGCCCTCCGTTATGTGAGGCACCTGGCATTGCAGAAAAATTCAATAATAGTTTTTTATTCACTAGCGAGTTTTCGCCGTCAGAAAGGTCGAAACGGTACAGAACATTTCCAGAAGGCTGATTTACTCCACCTTTAACACAATTTCCCGATCTTCTACACCTATCTTCTCCATCACCTAGTCCTTTACCTGCTTGGGTGAAGTAAACGAACGCGTACTCAACTCCTCGGGTTTCGTTTTTTGCTACTGCTAAACCAAGCATCCCTCGCGTATCAAAAGTTGCAACGCTGACATCAAGTAAGGGTTGGGCAAGGAGACTTCCATTAGCTATCTTCCTTACCGTTCCATTTTGCTTTTCAAGAACCAGAACATCCCCCGAGTCCAAGAAGGCCATATTTGTTGGCTCTTTGAGACCAGTTGCAAAAACTTCCGCTCTGAGCGAGGAATCAGATAAACTAACTGATTCATTTTTTATCCTGCCTAACCAATAAACTTCTGAGGTTAGTGCATTCGGTGTTTGTTGATGCAAGCTGACTAAAACTATAAAGATAAGGGCTGGGATAAGGACAGCAAAATATCGACCATTATTAATCACAAGTATTGCCATTATTTTTGAATTGAATAAGAGAGATAATAAATATTATGTATGAGAAAGCTTCACCGCTTTAACCAATCTAAAGATCTCCAAGTCTACGAAGTTCTCTTTGCTGGAACGAACCACTATGCGTTTTTTAACTTAAAAACTTGAATTTTCAATATTCTAGTTTTCATAGGAATAGTTGTTTAGTTTGGTACATTCCAAGAAGGCATGGCCCTTATCATCTCACTTAGCCCGATCTCAATCCTTTTTTTGGCAACAAAATTAAGTTTTATTAGCCCTCGTTTTATCCACATAGCTAAGCAGAATCTCACCCTCAGTTTCGGTTCCATCTTTGTGAACGGGCTGAAAAAGTATTCAATAAGCACAACTTCACAACTTTTGCCTTAAGTTGAATTCACAGTTTTCACAATTTCTCTCAACCCATCGTCAATACCAAGTTTGGGAACAAAGTGCAGCACTTCCTTTGCTTTAGTCATGTCAGCATAACTGTGCAATATAACGCCGCTGTCTGTCAGTGGCTTGTATATTGGCTCCAAATCCAATCTAAACATGTCAATCATCTTTTGAGCCAGTTGGCCAATACTGACGGGCTCGCCGGTTCCTAAATTAAAAACGGTCGATGAATCAAAGATATTGTTGTAGAAATATCGGGATCCTTCCATTGCTCTNAAGGCGGCCAACATTGCTTCAGTGACATCGTCTACNGAAATAAANTCTCTNGTATGTCGACCGTCACCATAAATTATTGGTGGCAAATTTTTCGACAGCCTTTTTGCGAATTTTGATATAACATCACTTTCGTTGGTCTGGCCTAGACCATAAACGTTGAAAATTCGCAGTGATATAGTATTTTCAATCTTCTTTAGCCTGCCAAATGATGAAACATACTGTTCTGCAAGCANCTTGCTCGTACCGTAGGGAGATAANGNTTTTAACACTTGATTTTCNGAGATTGGTAACTCTGTAACATCTCCGTATACCGCAGCAGAAGATGCAAAAACAAAAGTGTTGACTCCGCTATTGTGACAGGCATCCAACACATTGAGGGTGCCATTCACATTAATGTCCATCGTCTCTTGGGGATTTCTAAGTGAATCCGCTACACTTATTTTTGCAGCAAGATGAATGCAAGTATCTCCCTTCACATCCGAGAATATGTCTGAAATAGCGCCTTTATCTCGTATGTCCGCAGAGTAAAATCTCAATGACTTTTCCTCATATGTTTTTTTATCTGATAAATATTTGTCATTTACATTATATTTGTTAGATATCAGCACAATCTCGTGTGAATTAAGAGACAATAATTTTCTCACTAGCCGTTTGCCAATGAAACCATTACCTCCAGTGATTATAATTCTATTCACAGAATTTCAAAAATGATAGTTGAGTATTCATATATATTCTATCTTCTTTGCCNCTTANNCTGCATCAGTATTGGTCATAAATAATTANGTAAACTCTATTGCCTGTTTGAGTATCAAATTTCTAAAAATTTGNTATATATTAAAATTCTGGATNACAACTATTTATATCTTAATTGTAGTACGCTTTGGGGTAACAAATTTCATCAATAGTCAAATTAAGTGCGGATCTAAATATGCTATTATTGTATTGAAATATATCAGTTAACAGTTTACACGATTCGAGAGCTTTACGGTCTTCTTTTGGAGTCTAAAATTATGAATTATTTTATTCTATTCTAATCAAAGTAGCATTGTTTGTTAACAGACGTAGAGGTAATTTTCTCACTTTATCGGCTTGATATAATATCAATATTGTTTCTTGGCCAAGCAATAACCTAATTAAATTTATAATTGGTTTTGTACAGTTTAAATTGAGTTCTAAATTGGCTCTTAATAGTGGATCAATGTGAAATCCAATAAAAATAATTTACCCTCCTCCAATATTTTATTGATAGATAACTTTGGTCTTTCACATTATACATCGTATCTGGCCAGGGGACTTTCAAAATACAGAAGGGTGATCCTATATGGGTTGTCCAGAAATGATTTCCTAACAGCCTCGAGAGGTGAAGTAGAGAACATAGAATTCCATTCACTTGAGAAAAGATTGCCTAAAAGCAGTTCTATCCCAGCTATAATTTTCAGGTCGTTGTTCTTGTTTTTTATATTATTAATAGAACTAAACAAGAGAAAGTACGATATTGTACATGTGCAGGGATACCTGCCAATGTTTTTTTTATTAATCCCTATGTTGAAATTGAAAAGGAAACAAATTTTTTTGACAATACATGACGTCGATCTAATGCCATCGAGTGCTGGTGTACGCGGAAAATTAGACCGACTATACACAAAGCTAATAATCCAACCAACTCTGTTAAGCAAATATTCCAATGCAGTTATAGTCCACGCCCAATCTCTTAAACGTAAGTTAGTGTCAAAACAAATGGATCGAAATAAAATTCATGTGATTCCTCATTTTGACTATAACTATTTACTGGAAACCAGTTCCATACATGGACAAAATTCACTTGATGATTCATATCATTGCCAATTTCAAAATGATTTGCCGCAAGATTATGCATTGTTTTTTGGATACGTTGTACCATGGAAAGGAGTAGATGTTTTGACGGAGGCCGCAAAATTAGTTTCAAATCAAATGGGAGAAAAATTTAATTTAGTTATAGCAGGAACTCATTATTACGGTTATCAATCCTACTTTAATAATCTTTTCAAAGAAGGTAAAAATGACTGTATCCATTTGATTAACAGGTACATACGCAGTTTTGAAATTCCAGAGATTATCAAGAATTCAAGCTTTCTAATCCTCCCGTATACAAAAGATTTTCAACATTCAGTAAGTGGTGTGATACCACTTGCCTATACATTTTCAAAACCAGTCATTGTTTCTGATTTGGAGCCATTAGCTGAATATGTAGAAAATGGAAAAACAGGCTTGATATTTCAACCGGGTAATAGTGTACAATTAGCAAACTGTATTATAGAATTAACTAAAAATAAAGATTTGTGCAATAACCTGGGTTACAACGCTAACCAAAAATTAATAAAGGAAATGTCATTAGAAACCTGTTCAAGAAAGATTAACACACTTTATCATAATTACGAATTAAGCGCACTGAATTTTGACAAAAGGGAAAAGTAAATCTACAGAATATACAGTTAAGATATTAAAATGTCGAACGGTCAGATACAGAACAGCCATAATAAGCTAAAAATCGCTCTGCTCGTAGACTCGAAAATAGATTCAAAATACATATATGAACTGGCCGAATGGGGACAAAGACAACATGAATTAGAGGTGACTCATCTACTAATACAGAATGCGCCTTCAGATCAGAGCAAGATCCATAGAGCATTTTTTTTGTTAAAGAAAAAGCGCTTTCTATATCTGCTGAGAGCTGCCGGATTTACATTAATTGAAAAGGCAGAATCTCTAGGACTCAAACATGTCGAAGGATTTAAGAATCATATGGACAAGTACGATTTATCTAACTGCGTTAAAAACATCATTTCAATCAATCCCATTATATCGAAATCTGGATTTGTGTACCGCTACGAAGCTAATGACATTCAAAAAATTAAAGATTTAAGACTAGATGTAATAATAAGATGTGGTTCTGGCATCCTACGCGGAGAGATTTTACATTCAGCAAAATTTGGTATAATCTCTCTTCATCACGCAGACAACAGGATCAATAGAGGTGTTCCACCTGGCTTTTGGGAAGTTTATTCAAAACAAGAAAGCACCGGCTTCACCATCCAACAACTGACAGAAGAGCTTGATGCTGGAAACGTATTATTTCGAGGCAATCTAAGTACGAAATTCTCCTATCTATTAAATCAAGCAGCACTATATGGGAAATCGAACTTTTATCTAAAAAAACTTTTGTCACAGATCGCGACAACCGGACAGCTCCCGCATAAATTACCATCGTTTCCTTACTACAACCAATTATACAAGATACCTACTTTATCAGTTCAATTAAAGTATGTTACCTCTTTAGGATTCACTATATCCAAAAAAATTGTTGACAAGTTAATATTCAAAAAGTCGTATCGATGGGGAGTTGCTTTCAATCTTGGAGATTGGAAGGATCTTGTAATGTGGCGTGGAATTAAAATTAAAAATCCTCCCAATCACTTTTTAGCAGACCCGTTTGTAGTAAGTACCACGAATGGAAATTATTGCTTCGTAGAAGATTATAACTATCGAAATTCAAGAGGCTTCATTTCTGTCTACAAATTGACTGAAAACGATTCGGAAAAAATTGGTGACGCTATAATAGAACCATTTCATTTGTCATACCCATATGTTTTTGAATATCAATCCAAATACTATATGTGTCCAGAAACCTGCGAAAATAAGGACATTAGACTCTACGAATGTGAAATATTTCCCCTTAAATGGAAACTGAAGAAAACTATTATGTCTGACATTTCTGCCGTAGATACAACGATTTTTGAAAAGGACGGCACATGGTGGCTTTTTACAAATATTGATCCGACAAATGTTGGAGATATTTTTTCAGAGCTNCATATCTTCTTCTCCGATAACCCACTAACAGATAATTGGATATCNCATCCAATGAATCCAATATTTGTAGANTCNGTGAAGGCAAGGATGGGTGGAATACTATTTGACNACGGAATAGTTTATCGCGTCTCCCAACAACAAGGATTCGATATGTATGGAAAATCCTGCGCTATAAATCGTATCAGTCACCTCTCCAAAAGCCATTATGAAGAAAATATGGTTTTTAAGATTGAACCAAATTTCTTTAATAGGTTGAAAGGCACCCACCACCTTCATAGCAATGGAAAAGTCACGGTATTTGATTACGTGGAAAAGGTAAGAACCAATTTCTGATTATATGTTGTTAACTAAATTACTCTTTTTTTTTCAAAATTCTAGATATTCGATTTGAAATGGCGGACGGTAATACATTCATCAAGTCGCTTATATCTGCCCTTAAAATAATTTGAATCTTTAGCAATAAGAGATATGTCGCTATGATGGTAACAACAATGCCAATAATGTAATTAACTTGAAAACTACGCATGAGATAACCAATCGCAACGGGTATGATAAAAATAAGAAATAGATCTTTCCAAAATATGATTATTTTAATCCTTGAGATTATGACAATAGATACAACCAAAGCCAGTAATGATCCAATTACAAAACTAATGGCGCCTCCCGCGATCCCATAGATCGGAATTAATGTAAAGTACAGANCCGTTCGAGGCACACTCATAGCTAAATCAATGAAAAAGGATTGCCTATAATTGCCATATGAAAACACTANATTGCCTATTCCACCCGCAATAATAGTCGGAAGNACTGAAAGTAACAAAATTTGTAATGATAATTCTCCCTNAGCATAATTTTCTCCAAATAATTTCATGATGTCGCCAGAATAAAATATGAGTGAACAAGCCAGTGGCATTGAGATAAGTGCACTCCATCTTATTGTTTGCCANGCAAGNCGCTTACGGTAGTCTTGAATTGAGCTTAGTGCCGGTAAAGCTATTGTAAACAGCGAAGTTGCAGCTAGAAGTATTGCACTTACTATATTAAGTGTAAGAAAATAGACACCAGTATCACTTGATCCTTTGAATCCGAATATCAAAATTGTTCCTAGCTGGGCGCCGATAGTTGTTACTAGTAANGGAACCCAATTTGCTATACCTCCAACTAATATTCCTCTAGACGCTCGCATAAAGCTAATTTTTTGCTCTGACTCTTCTTTTTTAGATACAGGTTTTAAGAGTTTAATCGTAATAATTCCCAAGAGTATTGATGATAATACATTGGATACCAAAAGGTAACTGATTGCCAAAACAGTAACACCATTTCCCATAAGAACTAAAATAAGTGAAAGTACAATTTTAACGATGGATGCTAGGATATTAATTATTGGTAACGATCGTGTATTAAGCGATGAGATAACCACTGAACTCAATAATGTTTGAATCGAGTTTGAAGCAATTATCAGAACCATTACAAGCTTTAAGTTTGAATCAAATTCTGCTAATTCGAAAAAAGAACCAGCCTGAAATAGGAATAAGCTTGCTATTATAATTCCAGCAGATAAAATAAATAACGAAGCTAAAACATAAATTTTTGATTGTTCAGATTTTCGTTCATAAAATGATTTTCCGAGGAATCTTTGTAGGCTGTCGGGCAGACCTACAATTGCAACACTTGAGAGAATTTCTGTCGTTGCAATAACTACCGATAGTGAGCCTATGACAGCAGAAGTAGTAACTTGTGTCATTATTAACCAAAAAAAATAGCCAGAAATAGCTGAAATAATGAATTGTATGTAGATATATACGGCNCCTCTTCCAAGAACCTGTTTATCCAATCTAATCACTATCTGTTTTTGATAAGACAGTATTTAGTTCGTGGTAATTAAGCTTGCATTCATTTTGTGCGTACTTACCTTTGATTACGCGAGAGTTTTCTAGTTACGACATATGACCGTAAAATTAGAACTTGACCAATCTTTTTCAAGTTAACCTCACGTGCAAGAAAGAAACAAATCAACTGTAGTTATCGCAATAGAATAAACTGTTAACCGATTAACAAAACATGAGGCCAATATTGAAAAAACTTGCCTTTTCTAATCCTCAGAAATTGGATAACGAGACAATGTCGGAGAAATTCGAAATCTGCAATCGTCAATTCAAAATAACAGAGAAGAAATTTTCACATTATTGACGGTTTAAAAGGTAATTTGATATTACTTATATAATTGTTAAGAAAAAATCTCTTATTGCGAATTTCCGACAAGCGGGACGAACACGTACCTCAAAGAGGTATAAATCGAGGTAACTTATTTTCGAGAGCCAAATTGATTTACGAACGGAATGGTCTTAATTATTTCATTCATACTTCCATTCTATACCTATATGAGTTGCTTTTCACTTCTGCGCCTAACAGAGTAAAAGTTTGGTACTATAAAAAATTTAGATCGTCTGATACATTCAATTTTAGAGGTAAGAAATATCACTATCTTTTTCATCCGTACTCCTGCTCTTGGGAAAATGAGAGATGTGTATTACTTCCAATTGCTTGGGAAATTGTACAATCATTTCGAAAACAAGGAAAAAATATTCTTGAAATTGGCAACGTCCTACCTTATGTTTATGCTGTCGATCATGATGTATTAGATAAAAATGAAATTGTCAATGGAGTAATAAACGAAGATGTTGTAAATTTCAAGACCGATAAACAATACGATCTTATCTTGAGCATATTTACATTACAGTACGTAGGGTGGGACGAAGTTCCTAGGAATCCCAACAGGGTATTGATGGCTCTAGAAAATTTGAAAAGAATTCTGACCCCTGGCGGATTGATAATTATTATGCATGGGTTAGGAGAACATAAAGAAGTAGATGAATTATTGAAAAATGGTACACTCAAATTTGAAAAACAATTTTATTTAATGAAGACGTCTGGCTACCAATGGAAAGAATGTACCTGGGAAGAAGTGAAAGATCTGCCTTATAATTACAATGTTCCCACAGCCAATGGGGTAGTTATTGGCTTAATCGGAACCGATATTAATTGAAAATATTTTTAAACAGGCACACTGACGCAGAATTAAATTGAAAAAACGACCGTCAATATCTTCACACCTGTCATCCTCTAAAGAGAAACGATCAGGAGTTTTATTAATAGATACGGACGGTTCATCGTATTACACTTGCTATCTTGCCAGAGGACTTGCAAAGTTTCGAAAGGTAATTTTGTACAGTTTCTCAGAAGAGTCTTATAGTATTACGGGGGCAGATAAGGAAAAAGATATAGAATTTCATTACATCAAGAAATGGCTTCCAAAAGGATATTCTCCTTTAAGAGGTGTAATGCGAGTATTTCTCTTATTTTTTATCTTGTTATCGGCAGTTATGAGGTCAAACTTTGATACTATACACATACATGAGCATTTACCGACTTTTTTTTTATTTATTCCTCTGCTAAAAATACGAAGAAAAAAAATATGCTGGACGTTACATGACGTAGAGCTTTATAGAACTGATTCAGGAATGACTGGGCGGCTCCAGCTCTTGTACCTGAAAATTGTTTCTCAACCAACTATTGTGGGTAGATTTGCTGATAGGATTTTTGTCCATGCTTACTCTCTTAGAGAACATTTGATCACAAAAGGATTTGAAAAAAATAAAATTGAGGTGATTCGCCATTTCGATTATAGATTTTTACAAGAGCATGAAGAAAAAACTATTAAAAATATTGAGCACATAAATTCTATCAACTACGTACTTTTCTTTGGCAGCATTGCTCCATGGAAGGGTATCGAAACATTGATAGATGCAGCAAAAATTGTTAGAAATAAACTTGGAGAAAAATTTTATCTTATCATCGCTGGCACGCCATATGAGGGATATAAAAACGTCCCATTTTTTCAAAAACTCACACAGGACGACTACAAATGTATTAACATTATCG
>Ga0065705_10104885_pt1 | contig 10412 bp, 9 predicted proteins | sample SwibulcommuniRL2_FD_59092 | JGI IMG/M metagenome (GOLD analysis project Ga0065705, IMG submission 59092) | Bulk soil microbial communities from switchgrass field near Rose Lake, East Lansing, Michigan, USA - RL2 Bulk Soil v2 (version 2) | ecosystem: Environmental > Terrestrial > Soil >... | reverse complement strand
GGGAGCTCGGCAACGAGTACGCCTACGGCTTCCACGATCCCGAGGAGTACTTCTTCAAGTCCGGCCGTGGGCTGAACCCCGAGATCGTGGCGATGATCTCGGAGCACAAGAACGAGCCTGACTGGATGCGCCAGCGGCGGCTGAAGGCGCTCGAGTACTTCCGCGCCCGTCCGCTCCCGCAGTGGGGCGGGAAGCTCGACGAGATCGACTTCGAGAACATGTACTACTACATCCGGCCGACCGAGAAGCAGGCGAAGTCCTGGGAAGACCTGCCGGCCGACATCAAGAACACGTGGGACCGGCTCGGCATCCCCGAGGCCGAGAAGAAGTACCTCGCCGGCGTGGGCGCGCAGTACGAGTCCGAGGTCGTCTACCACAAGCTCAAGGAAGACCTCGAGAGCCAGGGCGTGCTCTTCCTCGACATGGACTCCGGCCTGCGGGAGCACGAGGAGCTCGTCAAGGAGTACTTCGGCACCGTCATCCCGGCGAACGACAACAAGTTTGCGGCGCTGAACTCGGCCGTCTGGTCCGGCGGCTCCTTCATCTACGTGCCGCCCGGCGTCAAGATCGAGATGCCACTCCAGGCCTACTTCCGCATCAACGCGGAGAACATGGGCCAGTTCGAGCGCACGTTGATCATCGTCGACGAGGACGCCTACGTGCACTACGTCGAGGGCTGCACCGCCCCGATCTACACGACCGACTCGCTCCACTCGGCGGTCGTCGAGATCATCGTCAAGCCGGGCGGGCGCTGCCGGTACACGACCATCCAGAACTGGTCGCAAAACGTCTACAACCTCGTCACGAAGCGCGCGGTCGCGTACGAGAACGCGACCATGGAGTGGGTGGACGGGAACCTCGGCTCGAAGCTGACGATGAAGTACCCGGCCATCTGGCTGATGGGCGAGGGCGCTCACGGCGAGGTGCTCTCGATCGCCTTCGCGGGCGAAGGGCAGCACCAGGACGCCGGTGGCAAGTGCGTTCACGTCGCGCCGAACACCACCTCCGTGATCACGTCGAAGTCGATCTCGAAGGACGGCGGGCGCGCGAGCTACCGCGGCCTCCTCGAGGTGGCGAAGGGCGCGCACGGCTCCAAGTCGAAGGTCGTCTGCGACGCGCTCATCCTCGACGAGGACTCCCGCTCTGACACATATCCGTACATCCGCATCGACGAGAACAAGGTCGACATCGGCCACGAGGCGACGGTCTCGAAGATCGGCGAGGAGCAGCTCTTCTACCTGATGAGCCGCGGGATTCCCGAGCACGAGGCGGCGGCGATGATCGTCTCCGGCTTCGTCGAGCCGATCACCAAGGAGCTTCCCCTCGAGTACGCGGTCGAGATGAACCGTCTGATCCAGCTGCAGATGGAAGGCTCGGTTGGCTGAGCTCCAGGTGGAGCGAGCCGACTTCGTCGCCGTCCCCGTCCGAGACCTGAAGCGCGCCGAAGAGTTCTACGGGACGACGTTGGGCCTGCAACGGAATCCCAATTCCGGCCTGCGCTGGGTCGAGTACGAGCTCGGCAATGTGACCCTGGCGCTCGTCTCGCCCGAGGCGCTGGGCCTCGATTTCGAGCCGCAGGGGCATCAGATGCCGATCGCATTGCGCGTTCCTGACGTCGAGGAGGCGCGTACGCAGCTCGAAGCCGACGGCGTCGAGTTCGCGCATGGCACGATCGATTCCGGTGTATGCCACCTGGCGACCTTCCACGACCCGGACGGGAACGCGCTCCAGCTGCACCGGAGGTACGCGCCGTGAGGGCCGACCTCCTCGAGCGCTACCAGGCGCTTCCGCTTCCGACAACGACTGACGAGCACTGGCGCTTCACCGACCTGCGCGGATTCGACCCGGCGGCCTTCACGGCGAACGGGGCGACGAGCGTCGAGCGGGCGAGCGGAATGCTCGACGTCGACGCGGCCGCGGTCGCCCATGTGAGCGAGGGCGGAATCGAGATCGAGCGCGCGCCGGAGGGCGTCGTATTCGAGCCGCTCGAGAGCGACCCGCTGCTCGGCACGCTGGTCGGGACGGACGAGAAGTTCGCGGCGCACAACGCGGCCGAGTGGAAGAACGGGCTTCTCGTGCGCGTCCCAAAGGGCGTCGAGCTCGAAAAGCCGCTCTACGTCCGCATCGTCAACTCGGTGGAAGGCGGCGCGCTCTTCTGGCGGCTGCTCGTGGTCGCCGAGGAAGGCAGCCGATTCTCCTTCATCGAGGAGTACGTCTCCGAGACGCCCGAGCTCGCCGGCTACTCGAACGCGGTCACGGAGCTCTTCGTCGAGCAAGGCGCCAAGCTCGAGTACGTCTCCATCCAGAGCCTGTCCCCCGAGACGTGGCACTTCGCATCGCATCGAGCGCAGGTCGGCCGCGACGCCGAGCTGGACTGGGTCGCGGGCGGCTTCGGCTCGAAGAAGGGCAAGGTCCGGATCGAGAACGACCTCGCGGGCCAGGGGGCGACCTCGCGCGTGACAGGCGCCTACTTCGCGGACGGTGACCAGCACCTCGACTACGACACGCTGCAGGCCCACCTCGCGCCCTCGACGACCTCCGACTTCGCCTTCAAGGGCGCGCTCCGCGACCATGCGACGGCGGTCTGGCGCGGGATGATCCGCGTCGCTGAGGACGCGCAGAAGACGAACGCCTACCAGGAGAACCGCAACCTGCTCCTCTCCGATCAGGCGCATGCCGACTCCATCCCCGGCCTCGAGATCCAGGCGAACGACGTGCGCTGCACCCACGGCGCGACCGTCAGCCAGGTCGACCGCGACGAGCTCTTCTACTGCATGGCCCGCGGTCTCTCGCGCGGCGAGGCCGAGCGCCTGATCGTGCGCGGCTTCTACCAGGAGATCTTCGACCGCATCGAGTTCGAGCCGGTGCGCGACGCGCTCCAGACGGCGCTCGAAGCCCGCATCCCGGAATAGGCTTCCAGCCCCTCGGTACGATGAGAGCGTGGCTGTAAGCACCACGCCGAAGCTCGACGCGCGCAAGCTGCGCGAGGATTTCCCGATCTTCGAGCAGCTGATCCACGACCAGCCGCTCGCCTACCTCGACACGGCCGCCTCCGCGCAGAAGCCACGCGCCGTCCTCGAGGCGATGACGCGCTTCTACGAGACGTCGTACGCGAACATCCATCGCGGCGTCTACGACCTCGGCGAACGGGCGACCGAGGCCTACGAGGGCGCACGCGAGAAGGCGCGCGCCTTCGTGAACGCGGAGTCGACCCGCGAGGTCGTCTTCACGCACAACGTCACTGCGGCGCTCAACGCCGTCGCCTACGGCTGGGGGTTCGACAACCTCGGGCCGGGCGACCTCGTGGTCGTGACCGAGATGGAGCACCACTCCAACTTCGTCCCCTGGCAGTACGTCGCGGGACGGACCGGAGCCGATTTCGCGGTGATTCCAGTCGACGAGAACGGAGAGTTGCAGCTCGACGAGCTCGATGCGATCGCGGCGCGCGGCAACCTCAAGGTGCTCGGCTGCGCTCACGTCTCGAATTCGCTTGGCTCCGTCAATCCCGTCGAGCGGCTCATCGCCTGGGGGCACGAGCAGGGCGCGATCGTCGTCGTCGACGGCGCGCAGGCCGTCCCGCACCGCGCGGTGGATGTGCAGGCGCTCGGCGCGGACTTCTACGCCTTCACGGGCCACAAGATGTGCGCGCCGACCGGAATCGGCGTCCTCTGGGGGCGCGCCGAGCATCTCGAGGCGATGTCGCCCTTCGAGCTCGGCGGCCACATGATCCGCAAGGTCACCGTCGAGCGGACGACGTGGAATGAGCTCCCGCACAAGTTCGAGGCCGGCACTGCTCCGATCGCGGAGGCGGTCGGGCTCGGCGCGGCGATCGACTACCTCGGCGGGATCGGGCTCGAGGCGATCGAGCGCCACGAGCGCGAGCTCCTCGACTACGTGCTCCCGAAGCTGGAGGCGCTCGAAGGTGTCCGCGTCTTCGGCCCGCCCGCCGACCGGCGCGCGGGGATCGTCTCCTTCGAGGTCGAAGGAGCCCACCCCCACGACGTCGCGCAGGTGCTCGACTGGGAGGGCGTCGCCGTCCGGGCGGGCCACCACTGCAACCAGCCGCTGATGGCGAAGCTGGGTGTGCCGGCGACGACGCGGGCGAGCTTCTATCTCTACACGGTTCCCGAGGAGATCGACCGGCTCGTTGCGGGTATCGAGAAGGCACGTAAGGTGTTCTCATGAGCAACGAGCTCGAAAGCCTGTATCGCGAGGTCATCCTCGACCACTACAAGAACCCACGCGGGCATGGGGTGATCGAGGGCGCCGACGTCGAGGCGGAGGGGCAGAACCCGCTTTGCGGCGACGAGGTCTCGATCTTCGTCAGCTTCGACGGAGACAAGATCGAGGACGTCAAGTTCCGCGGCCGCGGCTGCGCGATCAGCCAGGCGTCGACCTCGATGCTCATGGAGATGGTCAAGGGCCGGACCGCGGAGGAAGTCGCTGCCATGTCGAAGGAGGAGCTCCTCGACGAGGTCGGCATCCCACTGACGCCGGTGCGGCTCAAGTGCGCGCTGCTCGGTCTCGGAGTCTTGAAGCTCGCGCTGCACAAGGGCAAGGGCACCGCGCTCCCGGAGGAGTGGGCGGGCCTGGCCCAGGACCTCGAGCTCTCGTAGCGCTTTGGCGGACCTGACCGTCGGCCCGGTCGAGGAGCTTTCGCACGGAGAGGTGAAGATCGTCCGCGCGGGCGAGCTCGCGATCGGCGTCTACAACCTGCACGGCGACTACTACGCGATCGAGGACCGCTGCTCCCACGACGACGGGCCGCTCGCCGAGGGCGACTTCGACGTCGAAGCCGGCGTCGCCATCTGCCCGCGGCACGGGTCCGAGTTCGACGTGCGCACAGGCCGCCCGCTCAGTCTTCCGGCCTACCAGCCGGTGGAGACGTTCGAGGTCTTCGTCGAGGACGGCCTGGTCAAGGTCCGCGTCTAGCGTTCGTCCTGAGCGGCTCGCTATGATCGGGGCTACCACGGAAAGGAGGTGGTCCGATCTTGATAAGTGACTGTTCGGGCAGTGGAGGTAATCGCAGGTAGGGGCGTGTCCCCAGGACCTACGGGGAATCGCCTAGCCAGCGTGGGGGACCAGGAACCACCCAGCGCCCCTGCCTAATCCAGGCGATCTACTGTCTTCCAGGGCGGTCTTCGGGCCGCCCTGGTTGGTTAAGCCCGCGCGGTCGCGCGGCGCAGCATCTCGTCCAGGCCGATCGGCTTCACGCCCAGGGCCTCGACCGCGGGGCCGATGTCCGTGACGTTGTCCTCGAACTCGAGCATCGCGACGCCGTCGCGTGCGCCGCGCAAGGGGGGGAGCAGCGAGCCCACGGCCGCACCCGCTTTGAGGAGCCCGGTCGGCATCTGGAAGGCAAGGCGCTTCTTGTCCAGCGCGCGCCGGATGCGCTCGTTCAGCTCGGCGAACGTGACGACGTCGGGGCCGCCGAGCTCGAATGTCCTGTTCGCCGCCGCGGGTGTCGCGAGCGCCTTCGCGAAATAGGCGGCCACGTCCTCCACCCAGATCGGCTGCAGCCTCTTCGTCCCCACTGCGGGAGTCACCGGCGAATAGCGCGTCAGCGAGACGAGGCCGGGGAGCATGCCGCCGTCGCGCCCGAAGACGAAGCTCGGGCGGAAGATCGTGTGGTCGATGCCCGAGCCGGCGACTTCGTGCTCCTCCTCCCACTTCGCGTGGTAGTAGGGGGCGAGATCCTTGCTGCGTTCGCTCGTACCGAGGGCGCTCATGAGGACGAAGCGGTCGACGCCCGCCGCCTTCGCCGCCGCGACGAGGTCGCGCGTGCCCTGCTCCATGACGCGCCTGATCGCGGCGGGCTTGGCGAACGGCGGCAGCGCCACGAGGTGGACGACGGTCTCCGCGCCTTCCGCGGCCCGGCGCAGGCTGTCGGCGTCGGTCATGTCCCCCTGGACGAGCTCGCAGCCCCAGGCTCGGAAGCGCTCCTGCTTCTCGGGCCGCCTCGCAAGCACGCGAACCGGCAAGTCTTCGGCGCGGAACGCATGGACGACGTGGCCGCCCACGAACCCGGTGCCCCCGACGACGAGGACGGTCACTCGAAGTTTTTCCAGTAGCGACTGGGCGTAGGCCCAGCCTGGCCCTGGTACTTGGAGCCGAGGAGCGCGGCGCCATAGGGGTTTTCGGCCGGCTCGGTCAGCTGGACGAAGGAGAGCTGGCCGATCTTCATGCCGACGTAGAGCGTGATCGGGAGGTTGGCGACGTTCGAGAGCTCGAGCGTCACGTGGCCGTCCCAGCCCGGGTCGATGAACCCGGCGGTCGAGTGGATCAGGAGGCCGAGCCTCCCCAGCGAGCTCTTGCCCTCGAGGCGCGCGACGAGGTCATCCGGCAGACGGATGCGCTCGAGCGTCGAGCCGAGGACGAACTCCCCGGGGTGGAGGATGAAGGGCTGCTCGTCGTCCGCCACCTCGACGAGCTCGGTGAGGTCCTCCATGGGCTCCTTGACGTCGATGAAGGGGTAGCGGGAGTTGCGGAAGACGCGGAAAAGCCGGTCGACGCGCACGTCCACGCTGGACGGCTGCAGGAGCTCGTCGGCGTACGGATCGATGCCGATGCGGCCCTCTTCGAGCAGCCGTCGGATGGTGCGGTCGGACAGAACCATGGGCCTCGCTGCAATGTATAAGCTCACGAGCCATGGCCACGACACGAGCAATCGACCTCAAGACCGAGATCCCCGGGCCGCGCAGCCGGGAGATCCTCGACCGTAAAGCCCGCGTCATCGCGGAGCCGCTTTCGATCTATCTCCCGATCGTGATCGAGGAGGCGCACGGCGCGACGATCACCGACGTCGACGGCAACACGTTCATCGACTTCACGGGCGGCGTGGGCTGCCTGAACGTCGGCCACTCGAACCCACGCGTCGTCGAGGCGGCGAAGGAGCAGATCGAGCGCTTCACGCACACCGACTTCACGATCGTCCCGTACGAGAACTACATCGCGCTCGCCGAGCGCCTGCTCGAGCTCGTCCCCATCGGTGGCGAGAAGCGGGCGGCCTTCTTCAACTCGGGCGCCGAGGCGGTCGAGAACGCGGTCAAGTTCGCCCGCTCCTACACGCGGCGGCCGGCCGTCATCGCGTTCGACGGCGGTTTTCACGGACGGACGCTGCTCGCGCTCAGCCTCACGTCGAAGACGCACCCGTACAAGGCCGGGCTCGGTCCGTTTGCGCCCGAGGTCTACCGGGTCCCGTTCGACGACCTCGACGAGATCGAGAACGCGTTCAAGACGCGCATTGCGGCCGAGGAGGTCGCGGCGATCGTGTTCGAGCCCGTACAGGGAGAGAGCGGCTTCATCGTCCCCTCGCAAGAGTTCGTCGAAGGCCTACGCGAGATTTGCGACGCGAACGGGATCGTCATGGTCGCCGACGAGGTGCAGACGGGTTTCTGCCGCACGGGGAAGCTCTTCGCCATGGAGCACTTCGGCGTCGAGCCGGATCTGATGACGATCGCCAAGTCGATCGCCGCCGGCATTCCGCTCTCGGGGGTCGTCGGGCGAGCGCCGATCATGGATGCGCCGGGAGACAGCGCGGTCGGCGGCACCTACGTGGGCAACCCGGTCGCCGTCGCAGCTGCCCACGCCGTCCTCGACACCATCGCCGAGGACCGGCTGGTGGATCGCGCGGTCGAGGTCGGCGAGACGATTCGCGCGCGAATGGAGTCATGGCGCGATCGGTTCGATTCCGTCGCCGAGGTGCGCGGGCTCGGGGCGATGCTGGCCATCGAGCTGCGGCAAAACGGCGAGCCGGCTGCCGACCTCGCCACCGCGGTCGCCGATGCTGCCGCGCGTAATGGGCTCCTGATCCTCAAGGCCGGCATCCACGGCAACTGCATTCGCGTGCTCGTTCCCCTGGTGATCGGCGACTCGGAGCTCGACGAGGCGCTGGGCGCCTGGGAAGAGGCGCTCGAGGAAGCCTCCGCATAAGGCCCGGTGGGAGCGGGCATCATCCCGCAACGATGATGGGGGAGCTGCTCGCGGGACGATACGAGCTGCAGGACGTCGCCGGGTCGGGTGGGATGTCGAGCGTCTACAGGGCGCGCGACACCGTGCTCGAACGCACGGTGGCGATCAAGATCCTGCACGAGCATTACTCGGACGACCCCGAGTACGTCGAGCGCTTCCGCCGTGAGGCGCGCGCTCTCGCGCAGCTGAACCACCCGAACATCGTCACCGTCATCGACCGCGGTGAGTTCGAGGGCCGGCAGTTCATCGTCTTCGAGCACGTCGACGGCGAGAACCTCAAGGACCTCATCGACCGCGAGGGGCAGCTGCCGGTCGACCAGGCGCTTGCGCTCGTCCACCAGGTCGCGCGCGGGCTTGCGTTCGCCCACGAGCACGGCGTCGTGCACCGCGATGTGAAACCGCACAACGTCCTCATCGACGCTGACGGGGTGGCGAAGGTGACGGACTTCGGCATCGCGCGCTCGGTCGAGCCGGCGGACGGGCTCACCGAGACGGGCACGCTCCTCGAGACGGGCACGCTCCTCGGCACGAGCGAGTACATCGCGCCGGAGCAGGCGAGCGGCCGACGCGTAGACGAGCGCTCCGACCAGTACTCGCTCGCGACGGTTCTCTACGAGCTTCTCACCGGTGCGCCCCCGTTCACAGGCGAGAACTTCGTGGCCGTGGCGATGAAGCACGTCCAGGAGCCCGTGCCCAGCGTGCGCGACTCCCGTCCGGACGTCTCTCCGCGGCTCGACGCGATCGTCTCCCGCGCGATGGCGAAGCGACCCGAAGACCGCTTTCCATCCACCGAGGCCATGATGGCGGCGCTCGAGGCTGCGCGCGCCGACACCGACGGCGGCCTTGCGCCCGCCCTGGTCTCGCGGCCGGACGACGGGGCGACGGAGAGCATCCCAGTCCCGGGACCGCTTCCGCCTCCGATCCAGCGCTCGCGAAAGCGCTTTTCGCTCCCGATTCTCGTCGGCCTCGTCGTCGTCGCGGTGGCGGCGCTCGTGATCGCGCTCGTGATCGCGGGCGGAGGGGCCGACTCGCTGACCGAAAATGGCGCAGGCGGCGTCGGTAGCGGCGACCGAGTCCGTCTGGTCGCGCTGAGCGACTTCGACCCGGACGGCGACGAGACGGAGCACCCCGAGGCCGTGCCGGCCGCGACGGACGGCAGCGCGACCACATACTGGACGACGGAGTCCTATTCCAGCTTCGACAAGGGTGGTGTCGGAATCGTGCTCGACGCGAGGCGCGGCGTCGATCTCTCCGAGCTGACCGTGACGACCGACACGCCCGGGTACACCGCGGTGATCGAGGCCTCGAACCGCTCCGACGGCGGCTTCAAGGTCGTTTCCGACAGCCAGACCGTCGAGGAGCAGACGACCTTCGGCCTTCAAGGCGGAGACTACCGCTACTACCTTATCTGGATCACGAGCCTCAGCGGCCGCGCCCACGTCAACGAGGTTCGCGCTCGAAGCTAGTACTTGAGCCGGGCGCGGCGGTCGCGGCGCTCGAGCGCGAGCTCGACCAGGCGGTCGAGGAGCTCGGCGTACGGAATCCCCGAGGCCTCGAAGAGCTTCGCGTAGACGCTCGTTGCCGTGAAGCCTGGAATCGTGTTCAGCTCGTTCACGACCACCTCCCCGTTCTCGCGGACGAAGAAGTCGACGCGTGCCATGCCCTCGCAGTCGCTCGCGACGAAGGCGGCGACGGCCAGCTCCTGCACCCTGGCGATCGTCCGCTCGTCGAGGCGCGGTGGGACGACGAGCTCCATCCCGCCCTCGTCGTACTTCGCGGAGAAGTCGTACCAGTCGGACGAGAGCGGGACGATCTCGCCGGGGATCGACGCGATCGGCTCCTCGTTTCCGAGCACGCTGCACTCCACCTCGACGCCCACGACGAACTCCTCGAGGAGGATCTTCTCGTCGTGCTCGAGCGCGAGATCGATTGCCGGGCCGATCTCCGGCGGTTCCTTCACGATCGAGATTCCGACGCTGGATCCCAGTCGTGCCGGCTTCACGACCACCGGAAAACCGAATGGGTTCTCGACGCGGTGGCGATGTCGCTCGAGGACCGTGACGCTGTCCACGACGGGCACTCCCTTGTCGCGCATCACTGCCTTGAAGAGATCCTTGTCCATGCAGAGCGCCGAGGCGGTGACGCCGGCGCCGACGTAGGCGACGTCCGCGAGCTCGAGAAAGCCCTGCACCGTGCCGTCCTCGCCGAAGGGCCCGTGCAGGACGGGGAAGACCACGTCGACGCCTTCGAACGGGGAGGGAGAGCCGTCCGCGGGAACGGGCAGCATCTCGCCGCCCTTGCCGATCTGGCCCTGCCCGGGCGCGGGCTCGAGCTGCCAGCGCCCGTCCTGGCCGATCTCGACGGCGCGCACGTCGTAGCGCTCGGGGTCGAGGGCATCGACGACGGAGCGAGCCGACGCGACCGAGATGTCGTGCTCGCTC
>Ga0065705_10002275_pt1 | contig 10420 bp, 9 predicted proteins | sample SwibulcommuniRL2_FD_59092 | JGI IMG/M metagenome (GOLD analysis project Ga0065705, IMG submission 59092) | Bulk soil microbial communities from switchgrass field near Rose Lake, East Lansing, Michigan, USA - RL2 Bulk Soil v2 (version 2) | ecosystem: Environmental > Terrestrial > Soil >... | reverse complement strand
CTGGTTGCGGAGTTTGAGGCAATTGGCCTTGATCATCGCGCGGCGCTAAAAAAAGCAGCGCGCGAGCTGGGACTATCGCGCGACGAAGCTTATCGTCGCCTGGTTTCGGAGCGGCGGGATTCGTAACGAATTGATATTCGTCCAAAGTCCAAAGTCGGTTTCGCTGTTGGTGACTTTGGGCTTTGGACGTTGGACTTTTGGACAAAGTTAATGCGCGGCGGCCGCTCGTTGTATTTCCGCTATATCAAGNTTCTTCATTTTCATCATGGCCTTCATGACNCGATCCTTCCTCTGCGGATCGTCATCCTGAATCAACTCCAACAGAACGTCAGGGGTGATCTGCCACGCCAAGCCAAACTTGTCTTTGAGCCATCCGCATTCAATTATCTGGCCCCCAGCACCAAGTTTGTCCCAGTAGTAGTCCACTTCCTCCTGCGTTTTGCAGTGAACCACGAGTGATATAGCCTCGGTGAATTTGAACTCCGGACCGCCATTCAGAGCGGTGAACTCCTGACCCTCAAGCTGAAAATCTATGGTCAATACGCTTCCCTTCGGACCCGGGCCCGATTCGCCATAATGCACGGTTCTACGGATGCTGGAGTTCTTGAAGATCGAGACATAAAAATTCACAGCTTCCTCAGCGTTGTTGTTGAACCAGAGGAACGAGCTAATCTTTTGCTCGATTGGTTTAGTTCGTTCGTCCTTTGACCTTGCGACTGCGCTTCCCTGCGTTGCCTTTGTTTCTGCCATAATTGCCTCTCCTTTTATTTTGCCGCTCTACCAATTAATCGAACCTGAGGGCGGAAGATCGACAGTGTGTCAGATCTAAGGTTTGTAGCAGTTCAAAGGCTCGACTGCTCCGTCGAGCCTTCAAACTGTTGATTGAATAGACCTGCTACTACCTCTCATTTTCGATTACTGACAAAATGTTGCCCGCGGGATCTTTGAACCAGGCGATTTGCATCCCCGGCCCACTCATGATGCCCCGCTCGTCAGTCTTGAGATCAGGTTGGTTATACTTTTCAAGTTTCACGCCGAGGGTTGTTAACTCCTCGACGGCTTCCTCAATGTCCTTCACCGGAAAGTTCAGGACGGTAAAAGAAGCCGGCGTGTGGTTCGGCTTCGGATATAAAAAGATGCTGGTGCCTCCGGCAAGATTCAGTTCCAGGCCCTCCTCCATTTCAGACACCTTCAGTCCTAACGTTTTACCGTAAAAGTCCTTGGCCCTCTCCAAATCGTTTACGGAAAAGCTCGAAAAACACTTCGCTTCCTTGAAAATGCTTGAACTTTTTCGCGCCCGCGCTGCTCCTGTTTTTGCTGCCATTGCTCAATCTCCTCTCGAATTATTAATGCCGGGATGATTACGAACTGGCGATGCTTCCGCTCGCCTCCAGTCTGTAACACTGTCGTGACAGGATGGCAGTATTAGAACGCTAAAACATCGCGGACTAGTGGCGATTCCTCGTCTTTCATATGGTGATTAAATAGCGTTTTACTTAAAGAAACTGAATATCACGTGGTCACAATAACGACAGGAGATCCTTATGACGAAGATACTTAGGAGCCTTTTCACAGGACCAAGGGTAGGTCAACTCCATCACTTCCTCTTCTTCGCGACTGTGCTTTTTTTCTCACAGACGATCGCGACCGTAGCTAGCCCCGTGCTTAGCATAACTAATGCGTCAGATAGTTCAGCGGGTGAGTCACGCTATGCGACGCTCGACGGCGCGCGCGTTCATTATGTGAACTATGGCAAGGGCAGCGAAGCGTTGATCTTGATTCACGGTTGGACGATGAATGAAGACAACTGGCGCGATCAGTTCACGGACCTGGCCAAACGCAATCGTGTGATCGCGATTGATCTTCCCGGCCATGGCAAGAGCGATAAACCGCAGGTTACCTACAGTATGGATTTTTTTGCAAGCGCTGTTGACGCAGTCATGCGCGATGCAAAGGTGAAACGCGCCGTGCTGGTGGGTCACAGCATGGGAACGCCAATCGCGCGGCAGTTTTATCGCAAGTATGCGGACAAGACGCTCGGGATCGTGATTGCCGACGGTCCGCTGCTGCCGTTTGGCGAAAAGGCGATGATGGAAGCCATGACCGCCAGTTTACGTGGACCAAACTACAAAGACGCCATGGGCCAAATGTTTGCCAGCATGTTTGGTCCGAAGCTTACGGCCGAATCAAAAGAGCTAATACAGGCTTCACGCTTGAATACGCCGCAGTACGTCCTGGTGAGCGCATGGGAATCGATGGCTGATCCTTCAATCTGGGGAGAGGATAAAGTCAATGTTCCGGTGCTGGCGATTATGGCGAAGAACCCGTTTTTCGGTCTCGATTTGGAGCAGCGTTATCGCGTCGTCGCACCCAACCTGGACTTCCGCCTGTGGGATGGCGTGGGCCACTTTGTCATGATGGAACGGCCGAAAGAATTTAATGAAGCAGTGCTCGCCTTTCTGGATAAGAATACGCTGCTGAAAAAACAGAAATAGTGACCCCCTAAACTCAAGTGATTGGCTGGGACCGCGGGCGTCTCACCCGCATTCAAGATACGCTAATGTCAATTCTGATGCTTGCGTCTTCGCTACTCGGCTGGGCTTGACGCCCGCGGTCCCAGTGAAGAGGTTGACGCTATTATCTGCAAACTTAGTTAGACGAGCGCTCCTGAATCTGAAACTGCAGCTGTTGCGGCAGGCGCTTATCAACTACGGGGCGAGCCGGACGATTGGCAAGTTCCCAAAGCGTGACATAAATCGTACGCGCAACTTTCTCCATTTTTTGAAAGTCGATCTTGTCCACCGAGTCGCCCGGCTTGTGGTAGTCCTCGTGTTCGCCGTCAAAAAAGAAAACAATCGGAATGCCCTTGCGCGCATAGTTATAGTGATCGCTGCGGAAGAAGAAGCGGTTAGGGTCAGCGGGATCGTCATAGCGATAATCGTAGGTGAGGTTCAGGTATTGCTTGTTCACACTCGCAACCAAATCACCAAGGTCGGCACTCATCATCTTTGAGCCAATAACATAAATCTCATTTGGTCCGGAAAGCTCCTGGTTGTGCGCATTGGTGTCGCCTTCCTTTTTGCTGCGACCAATCATGTCGATGTTGATCTGCGCCACAATCTTAGCGAGCGGCAGCGTCGGATAGCTTGTGAAATAGCGCGAGCCCCACAGGCCCCTCTCTTCACCGGCATGCCACACAAACAGGACCGAACGTTTAGGCCGAACCCGAGCCCTCGTCAGAGACTCCGCCATTGCGAGCAAAGCGGTTGTGCCTGAGCCATCATCATCGGCGCCGTTGTAAATGGCGTCGCCGTTTACCGGAATGCCAACGCCTACGTGATCGTAGTGCGCGCCCAGCGCTACGTACTCGTCTTTAAGAACAGGATCACTGCCTTCAAAGACCCCGACAACGTTCTGCGTAGTGCTTTGGTCTGACTTCACCTTAACGGTGATAGAGATTTTCTTGTCTGCGTTCAGCGCAAACGACGGCGGCGTATTGCCCGCATAGATCGACTCAAATATAGACTGGGCAGTCTGCCGTTCATCCTGAAAAAGGAATTCCGCGACGTGCGGCGAAATAACAATCTGCGGGATTTGCGTTCCGGCCGGCAGTTGAAACTTGTCTACCTTGATGAAGCCGCGTTCGGTGACGCGGGCCCGATTGCGATCCCAATTTGCCAGATACTGGAAGTCGGGAACGATCACAATCGCAGCGACGCCTTGCTTCTGCGCATACTCGGTGGCATTCATCCAGTCTTCGCCCCGCTTGCCGGAAAGATCCGAGCTCTTAACTCCAGCCGGGTAGCCATTGGCCGGTCCAAAAATGACTGCAATCTTGCCTTTGGCGTCGGTGCCCTTGTAGGCATCGATATTCTTCGACTTGATGAGCCAGCCATTGCCGGCAAACACCAATTGCGTCGCCGCCAGGTCGGCGGGCCGTGCTGTAGGAATATAGTCACTGCCAAATGTCAGGATCTGATCGTTCAGTTCCACTCGTGTTTCCGCTTTGTCGACCAGATCCCTACTGAGGCCGATCTTCTGAAAAAAACTTCCGTCATCGCCTGCGGGTTTGAATCCCCAACGCGACAGGTTCATGGCCAGGAATTTGGCTGTGGTATCCAACCCGCGCGAAGGCGTGTCACGACCTTCCATCTCATCAGAGGCGATAAATGACAGGTAGTCCTTCAGTTGTGCGCCAGTGATTGTGTCGACACCTCTCTGCGAGGCGAGCGATGGCGTTGCGGCCTTCTGAGTCTTGTCGGTTTTACTTTGCGCGCGGGTCCGCAGCGCCAGGGGAGGGGAGGACAAACCAAAGACGAGCAAACTCGTCAGAACAAATGCTGCAATAGATCTTCGCATGTACGCTCCACCCTTAAGTCTCAAGTCCCAGGTCTCAAGTCCCAGGTCTCGAGTTCCAAGTCTCAAGTCTCAAGTCCCAAGTCCCAGGTCTCTGGAATTTGAGACCTGAGACTTGGGACTTGAAACTTGAGACAATCCTAGGCGTGCTGGACGGCGCCCACGAGCTTGGTCAAAGTATCTTTTGCGTCGCCATAGAGCATCCCCGTCACTTCTTTGAAAAACAGCGGGTTCTCCAGACCTGAAAATCCTTTGCCCTGGCCGCGCTTCAAAACGACTACCGACTTGGCGCGATCCACTTCCAGGATCGGCATGCCTGCAATCGGACTACCCGGATTATCGCGCGCATCAGGGTTCACCACGTCGTTAGCGCCAATCACAACCGCCACGTCCGTTGAAGGAAACTCCGGATTGATTTGTTCCAGTTCGTAAAGCGATGAGTATGGAACATTTGCTTCAGCCAGCAAAACGTTCATGTGACCGGGCATGCGTCCGGCGACCGGATGAATACCGTATTTGACCGTCACCCCTCGCTTTTCGAGTGTATCTGCCAGCTCGCGCACCGCATGTTGTGCCTGCGCTGTGGCCATGCCATAGCCGGGCACGAACACGACTTTGTTTGCGTAGGCCATCTGCACTGCGATGTCCTCCAAACTTACCTCGCGCATAGTTCCTTGTTGACTTCCGGATCCATCCGCTGTGGCGGCACTGCCGAAGGCCCCGAACAGCACGTTAGTCATCGAACGGTTCATCGCCCGGCACATCAGGATCGAGAGAATGAATCCGGAGAAGCCGTCGAGGGTACCAGCAATAATCAAGACGTTATTCTTCAGCACGAAGCCGGTGGCGGCGGAGGCGAGTCCTGCGTAGGAATTCAACAACGACATGACTACCGGCATGTCTGCCGCACCAATCGGCATCACCAGGAGCAGGCCGAAGACAAATGCCAGACCCACCATTACAAAGAAGAGCGTCATCGAGCCGGGCACAAAGATCAGGTAAAGAAAAATTCCAATCGTTGTTGCCAGCAGCGCCATGTTGAAAATATTCTGCCCGCGATAGGTGACCGGCGTGCCGCGCACCAGTCCCTGCAACTTGGCAAATGCCAGTAGGCTTCCGGTGGTCGTCAGCGCGCCCAGCATTACTTCAAAGCCCAGGGCGCTCATGGTGATGGTTTCGAGATGTCCACCGTAGCGATAGAATTCGGAAATTCCTACGAGTGCCGCGGCGAAAGCGCCAAAGGCGTGCGAGAGGGCAGTCCGTTGAGGCATCGCCGTCATGGGCACCCAAAGGCCCATGGCTAAACCAACCAGGGATCCCAGAACCAGGCCGGTAATGATCCAGGTGAAGGTGACGATCTCGAGGTGCATCAGCGTGCCGATGATCGCCATCAACATGCCAAACTCCGCCAGATGCATACCGCGTTTGGCAGACTCCGGATGACTCAATCCCTTGAGGCCGAGAATGAAAAGGATGGAGGCCAGCAGGTAACTTAGTTCGATGAAGTAGGTGCGCACTTTAGGTTGGTCTTAGGTTTTTGGTGATTGAACTTTGTTCTTCGTACTTAGTTCTTTGTTCTGGTTCCTTCTTCGGCTTTTTGCTTTCTGCCTACTGCTTCCTGCCTTCTGCCTCACTTGTCGGCTTGCGCTTAAACATTCGCAGCATGCGATCGGTGATCACGAAGCCACCGACCACGTTGGTCGTGGAACAAAACACGGCCGTGAATCCGAGAATCGTGCTGACGGTGTTGTAGTGTGCGCCGGCAGTAACTATTGAACCGACCAGTGAAATGCCCGAGATGGCGTTAGTCGCCGACATCAAGGGCGTGTGCAAAAGCGGCGGCACGCGCGAAATCACCTGGTAGCCAAGAAACGCCGCCAGCGCGAAAACATAAAGCGCGGCAATCAGATTGTCTGCTGACACATCAACCTCCTAATCCGGCCTTGGTCATTATCCAACCGATATCTTTTCCACCGCGGCTGCCACGCGGCTGTTTACCCACTTGCCTTCGTGCGAAACGCATGAAGGGCCGACCACATCGTCGTTCATGTCGATGTTTAATTCGCCGTCTTTGATCAACAAGCTAAGAAACGCGGTGACGTTGCGCGAATAGAGTTGGCTCGCATGAACTGGAACGGTCGCCGGCAAGTTCGTCGGTGCGATGATCGTCACGCCCGCCCGCTCGACTACTTCATCAGCCTTGCTTGGCTCGACGTTGCCTCCAGTTGTCCCTGCCAGATCGATTACCATCGCGCCGCGTTTCATGCCGTCGACTGCGGCATCGTCCATTAACAGGGGCGCCCGGCGACCTGGAACTTGAGCGGTTGTAATTACAACATCTGCAGTCTTCGCATGTTCCGCAATTAAGTCCCGCCCGCGCTTTAGTGCTTCTTCCGACAACTCGACCGCGTATCCGCCCGCGTCTTCAGTTTTGAGTCCGCCCAAATCTACTTCTAAAAAAGTTGCGCCGAGCGATCGCACTTGTTCACCGGCCGCGGCGCGAACGTCATACGCTTCAACGACAGCTCCAAGGCGCCTTGCAGTGGCAATTGCCTGCAAGCCCGCCACGCCGGCGCCCAAAACCAATACGCGCGCGGGAGGAACTGTCCCAGCGGCCGTCATCAGCAAAGGAAACATTCTCGGAATAGTTGCGGCAGCGAGGACGACCGCCTTGTAGCCCGCAACGGTCGCCATTGACGAGAGCGCATCCATCGACTGCGCGCGCGTGATACGCGGCACTAACTCCATCGCAAACGTGGTCAACCCTCGTTCCAGCGCGGGAGTCAATTGAGCCGGCTCATCGAGAGGGCGCAGGAAGCCGAGCACCACCGCTCCTTTTCCGAGTGTGGCCAGGACTTCATCGGACGGACGGTTGACGCTAACGAGAACATTGGTTTCTGCGAGTATTGCGGCTCGGTCTGCGGAGACTTCCGCTCCGGCCTCTACATATTCTGAATCTGATCGCGCCGCGGCGAGACCAGCGCCGCTCTCAACAAGCACAGAGGCCTTCAGTCCTGCCAGCTTTTTAACCGAATCAGGCATCAGCGCCACCCGCGCTTCATCCGGTTGTTCCTCTTTGAGTACAGCGATCTTCATATCATTCGATATATTTGCGTGAATTTGCTTTCACAGTAAGCAAAATTACCCACTCAAAAGATTTTTCCTTTGGGCCTGAAGGCGTTTGATCCAGGATTGAGTCGTAACAGAATGGCGCATGCACCGGTGAGCAATGTTCAGAATAATCAAGCGATTTCGGAGTATAGCATTCGCGCAATGGGTCTCAGCAACGTTTCCAATCTAGAAAAACGGTTTCGAAAACGTTTGATTTCAGTCGTTTGCCAAGCTTCACACTGGCCATCTATAATCAATTGTTGTTCCACGGCGCATTGGTGTAGTTGGTTAACACGCTGCCCTCTCAAGGCAGAGATCACGGGTTCGAGTCCCGTATGCGCTACCAATTCCCTCAAAATCACTCTTCAACAACTAAGCATAGTTTGGCGGCGCCTGGAAGCTCAGCGTGCAGAGTATCTACGTCAATTGTCTTGCCGTAAGCCGCGGAGTATAGTAATCGGCAGACAACCTATTAATCCTCAGAAAGGTGCATCCGATGGCGTCCAAAAACTCCTCCGAACAATCCGGAACGTCTTCAAAGGAAACCAGACAGTTGCGCGACCTTACGGTTGAAGCAGCTCGCGTCCAACTCGCGGCGATCACTTCAATGGTCAAGTTCTGGGCCGGCTGGGCCCAATCTGCTGACCGATACACGCAGGGGATCAGTGAAGAATTGGCACGTATCAGCGAGGAAGGCGCCGAGTCTGACAGTGTGATTACCCGCCTGGGAGATCTCACGCGCGAATATGTGCGGGAGTTGGGAAAACTTCCCAGCGTGGCAGCGGAACAGTTCGGTGGCGAGATCGAGAAACTTTCAAAGTCGAAAGGCCCGCGCACCCGCGCCGCCAGAGCTAAAGAATGATCCGCTACCGAGCAAACATCAGACCGGCAAACACCACGCGGCAGGTACTGGTTCCGTTAGGTAGCAGTTAGGTATTACCACTAAACAACTCTTGTTCAATCACTAAAGTGGTGCACCAACCCACAGCTTGAGTCCAACTTAGCGGCTTTTTGCAGATTTCTTTACCCAGGTCACAACGCCTTGCGTGCGTGGATCACCACTCGACTCGGACATTTGCGCGATGGTGTTGAGCCATTTGCGTTGCACATCTCTTTGCCAGTTTGCGTGCCAAATCGGATCGTCCGTAATGGATGCCCACCATCCCGCCTGCCACGAGAACCAATCTCGCGCTGCCAACCATACCGGGTTTGGTTTGAACTCCAGCGCTGACAGCAACCCGCGCGGGAACAGGCCCATCAATTCCAAAACCGTTTTTTGCCACATCTGGCCAAGTACGCTCGCCGGGTAAATTTCCAAGCCACCGAAACAGGCCCCCGCACTTCGGGCAAAGTCGAGATCCTCCTGAGCGATTTCGCAGCCCCGGGCAACGGCTCGCAACCACGAGTCGCGGAAGTGCCAGTTGCGCATGGTGGCGGCGCAGAGGTCCACAAACACCATCGACGGATCAAAGTAGTGTCGAAATTCTTTTTCATACTGAGTCAGGAAATCCAAATCGAATCGACCCGAGACAAGAGCCTGCTTGATGACTGGAGCAGCTATCAGGGCGGATTCAATCGCGGGTGTTATCCCTTCGCCGGTCATTGGATCGACAAAGCTGCCCGCGTCTCCGACAAGCAAGCCGCCATCGAAGATGTTGGGACCTGCGCCACCGTAGGTCTTGACGATGCCGCCAATTGGTGGTCTGCAAAGCTTGAGTTTCGTGCAACGGTGATGGGTGCGGCGCAATTTGTCAAAAAAACTTCTAAAAAGCTGCGGCACTCGGACGTTCAGGCGTCGAGCGGATTCGGCCAGGATGCCTACTCCGAAGTTGACCATTCCTCCGCGCATCGGAAACATCCATCCGTAACCCGGAAACAGGTCTTTCTCGAAATAGAAAACCGCCTCGCCGACATATCCCTCGAGTCCTTCGGCATAAGCGCGTTGCGAGAGGGCAATGTATCGCTGATCATTCGCCAGGAGGTTCACACTGCGAGCTACGATGGAGTTGACTCCATCCGCTCCAACAACCAAACGCGTCTTAAAGATAAGGTCCCGGCCACCGCATCTGGCTTCCACCTGTACTCCATGCTTCCCAGCAGAAACCCGTCGGACGAGCGACTCTTCGCGGACGTTCGCGCCCGCGCTTGCAGCAGTTTGGAAAAGTAATTCGTCTAAACGTTCGCGCGGAACAATGTAACCATGTGGCGGTAGGTCTTTAAGCACTCCATAAAAAGGGATGCGGCCACGATACCGGCACTCTGAGTCGACAAATGTGGCAGAGTGAGTGATGGGTAACGGATCGTCCTGCTCCAATTCTTTCAGGCAGCCCATGGTCTCGAGCACGCGCAGTCCGCGAGGCTCTATGTAGTCGCCGCATACCTTTTCGCGCGGAAACTTTGAAGCCTCAAGAAGCAAAACGGACACTCCTTGACGCGCCAGTTCCCAGCCGAGCACGCTTCCTGCTGGTCCAGCCCCGACCACAATGACGTCATAAACATTTTTCGCGCTTCCCAAAGTTGAGCGGGAAGTTTTTCGCGAGCTCCTGCGTGTGGACATTAGAGGCAACTCCCGGATTAGGCGCGCGAGAGAGCGCGAGTATGCTCGATCAGGGCAACCAGGCGTTCCGGAAATCTGGCATTTGCCAGCGCCTCCCGCTCTGCCTCCGCGGCAATTTTGTCCAGATAGTTTTCAGCTTCAGGCAGGGCCAGCATAAGTTGATCGGTGATTTCCGACGCATTTTCCAGGGACGCGTTTCGGAAAAGCAACGCTGTGTTTAAGTCTCTCGTCGCAATTGCCGCTGGCAGTGTCAGGATGCCATCGACGACGTCTTCCTTCTTTCCTCCGCCGAGAGCGGCACAACCGCGCACATCCGCCACATCATCGCAGCCGTGATACAGCGTGCCCAGCAAATACCCAAACTTGCGTAGGCGATCGTCGCGTGTGGCGAGTCTT
>Ga0065705_10003002_pt1 | contig 10421 bp, 7 predicted proteins | sample SwibulcommuniRL2_FD_59092 | JGI IMG/M metagenome (GOLD analysis project Ga0065705, IMG submission 59092) | Bulk soil microbial communities from switchgrass field near Rose Lake, East Lansing, Michigan, USA - RL2 Bulk Soil v2 (version 2) | ecosystem: Environmental > Terrestrial > Soil >... | reverse complement strand
AGCGGGCTATGCTTCATCGAATCGGTGGAAATTTATAGAGGTCGAAATAAGAGAAAAGACAACGACCTTAAGGCTGAAACTGTGGATTACTGCCCGGTCCCAGAGGCAGAAGGAGTTGACCGGTCTGAGACGAATAAATCTCCACGTTCGGGTTCAAATCCTGGAATCCGTTTTGGAAATGAGCGGCAACGATGGAGTTTCCTGTGCGATCCATGCTGATCCCATAGAAGAAGCCAGGGATGATCGTCCGCTCACTGCCATCCAGGCCGAGGATGGATATCTGTGGCCCGCCCACGATCTGCCCGCTGGTAGGGCTGTTCGCTGCGCAATCGATCACATTTCCAAGCGCCACAATCCCATCGCTGGAGGAAGTCCAGGCATAGCTGAGACCCGAGTTATAACGCTCATTGCCTGGGTCTATAACGGATTTCAAAGAGGGGCTGACCAATTCCTGAGGAGCCGTGCTGTTGGCATTGATCACGTAATAGGCACCGGGCGCGGCGCAGGCGCTGATATGAGAAGATGTGGAGAATGCCAGAGAGGCACCATTCGGTGAGAAACGCAAGTCATTCGGCAGCCGCACTCCATCCATGAAGGCAGCGCCGGGGATTGGCGTACGAGTGCCACTGCCATCCAGTTCCAGGTATTCCAGCGTAAAGGATGTGTTACCCTGTGCCCCCATATTATTACGGTCTGCGCCCGCGACGACCAGTGACTGCCCATCGGGTGTGAAGGCCGGGCGTCCCCAGGCGTAATTGGTCTCAGAGGTCAGTGGATGGGGCGCGGGATTTTCAAGGGTGGTGATCCAGATGTTGTTGTCAGGATACGTGCCGCCTACATAAGCCAGAGATGTACTATCCGGTGACCAGGCTGGCGCACTGCCGGGCCCCAGGTCAGTGGGTGAGCTTTGCCCAAGCGCAAAGATATAAAAGATATGAGCATCTCCATACGGGGCAGCCACAAAAGCGACGAATTCGCCAGAGGGTGACCAGATGAGGTCCGTTACCTGGTCGCTTTCTCCTGCCACTGTGTATTGGGTTGTGCCTCCCTTGACACTGTTCGTTACATCGGTGACTAATAATTGTCCGTTGCTGATATAGGCAATGAATTGTTGTTCAGAGGCGGTCGGTGGGGTAGGTGTGGGGGAGCTTTCGGTCGTCGGGGTCAGTTCAGCGGCAGGGGTATCTGTAGAGGCTGGGGCGAAGGCCGTGGGTGTGAGAGTATTGTCTGGGGGTTGTGNCGTTGCCGTTGGTTCTGCAGTNGGCTTCAGCGGAACGCAGGCGGCGAAGAGCAGAGTGGCGATGCACAAAAAATAGGGTAANGTTCTTTTTTTCATTTTCAACTCCTATGAATTAGTTGTCGCCGCTCATTTCGTACCNTNCTAAACTTTGGGCGTGGACTGGATGCTACCTTTTGAGATTTTGGTCTACACGAGCGCAGCATGCATGCGGCACTACGTAAACGTTAAATAATCCCTAAATTGTTCCTAAGAGTTTATTGTGGATCTGGCTTGTAGTCTGACAATAGTTGAAACCGGATTGCTCAAGCGGCCATCCCACACGCTTCGCGTGCTTTGCAAAGGACGGCGGCCATTACCCATTGAGAGCAGCGCCGCGGACGGCGCTTAGAGCTTGGTATCTAATGCTTTGATTCTGTCCAAAATAATGCTTACGCTCTGTTCGTACTCTATTGTCTCCTTCGAAACATCCAGCTCCAGGAATTGATCAGAGGGAATGGAGACAAGCCACTGATCCAGAAATATATTGAACAAGGAATTATCTTCTGCGCTGGCAATGTTGATGCGGTCACGCACCGATAATCGGCCGGCTACCGTGTTCTCATCCGCCCACAGGCGGATGGTGAGTTCAGGACGCGGCAAATCCTCGCGGATGAATTCGTAAACCCTTCGGCAGAGATCAAACTCCGGGTCCGTGAGCAGGCCGCGTTTGTGAAAGAGATGAGTAAAGCCATAAAAGTCGAGATCCAGTCCACCGTCGATTAATCCGATACGCGGAGAGGCTCGTAAATTCTTTTCCTGTTCGGCCCGCAATAGAAAATAATCGATCTGGTTTGCCAGGGCGTAACGGGAATCGTTTTTGAAGAGACTTTGAAAGGGACGTTCTGCGTGCTGTTCGTATGCGGTTTCAACCCCCTCACTTTTTGCAAGCGCGGAGACAAGCGCAGTTTTTCCGACTCCGCTTGCTCCAACGATTGCAATCAGTTTACCCATGGGTCTTAACGACAAAATGCAGGTGCATCCAAAAAGTTTACGTTCGTGATGAACCAGTTCCCATTCTGCTGCTGGATGGTAATGGTTTGAGGCAATAAGGTGGGATCCGTGCTATCAACGAGCTGAGCATCCGATTGCTGATACGTACTCGTTGTCCACACTTCGCAAGTATCCACTTCGATCTGTGAGTTGTTGATCACACGGATGTCATTGATATAGCTCTGATAGTAATCGATTTCCGAGATGGAGACCAGACCCTGTTGATTGAGCGAATCAATGTCTGCAGATAAATTGGCCAATTCCTGGCCGGTCATAATAGATGAAGCAATCGATGCATCGCCTTTTTGATAGGCTTCGATCTGCAACTCAATCGCGCGGGTGAGAAAATCACTGACCTGATTCTCAAGGTCCGCAGGCACGTCTGCCTGCTCAGGGAAGAAAGGATCGGTGCCCTGATCCACTTCCTGACCATCTGGCACCCCATCCTTGTCCATATCCGGGTCAAGGGGATTCATGCGGTTGGCAACTTCCACTCCATCCACCAACCCATCTCCATCACTGTCTGCATTATTTTCATCGGTGCCTGTCACGAGGACTTCGTCATCATCGCTGATCCCATCTCCATCTGAATCCTGTCCTGTAGCTGGAGGAGGTGTTGCACCCTGGGGCGGCGCCTGGGGTGCAGGGTCTTGCGCGCTGGAGGCCCCATAAATGGATTGCACACCGGCAATATCATCCGCGTCAAGAAAACGATGCGGTCCACTATAACTCGGGTACATTAATGCATTTGGACTGCTGCTGTGAGCGAGGCCAAGCGTATGACCGATCTCATGCGCGGCAACCGTCTCCAGATCCACGTCTTGTGTGTCGCTGTCCACCCAATGCTCATCGTCATCGAAGTGCAGGAATACCTGGCTCTTGTCATAAGGATTTGGAAAAGAGGAATGCGCAAGGATATCGCCCGGCCCATCAAATGGATCGCCATCCCCATGATCGCCGACTGCCCACCCAATGACAATGTCCGATGCGGAGCTGTCAGATGTCTCATTAAACGTCAAGGGTGTTTGCGCGGCCCATAAATCAAATGCCCGCCTGATCGCATCGCGTTCTGTATCCCCGGGCAATTGGTCTGTCCCATTGACAAAGGAATAACTAATATCGGTTTTATCCCAAGCTGAAATCGCCTGGTAATTTGCGATCGTTGAACTTTGATTGGCCTTGCTTGGTAGTACATCAAATCGGAATTCAACCCCGGATGAAGAAGTTGGGATCGTGAACGAACAAGCCAGCATCAGGCTTGAAATCAAAACGAAGATGGTGAGCACACGACTAAAAGATCGTCTCATCAAGGTACCTCCAGAGGTAGATTCTGTTCAAAGCATCGAATCTTTTATAGCATACGTGATTTCCCTTATCAAGATAGGTTTATCCTCCATGTCCTGGAATCTGCAATGCCCGGCGTTTGTCCTTATGGTAGAATGCCAATCATGAAAGTCAGGAGTGAACCGCTTACCATTACATCCCGCGATTCAAGTTTAGAGAAACTAAACTTCAAACCGTATCGGAGCAAGGTGGAGCGACGAGTCGTTCCATTTTTCCCCGCCCCAAATGAACCTCAAACCATGGAGATCAAGACGCCCTGGGGTGCGGAATTGACTGCCCGCAAGGGAGATTTTCTGATCAGTGAAGTGGAAACGCCGGATGATTATTGGCCAATCGATCCCGTTATCTTTGAAGAAAGCTACGTGATCATCCGCCCCGGTTATTGCATAAAAAAAGCAATTACGCTACTTGTTCCGCTCACTGAGATTACCCATGATCCTGAACGCGAAGTCACGGTGGTCAGCCTGGAAGGACCGGAGACCGTCCGCGCCGGCGATTTCTATCTTGCAAAAGGGATCAGAGGGGAGATCTGGCCTTATCCGAAAGAAAAGATCGATGATGTAATGATGCCCGCCGATTAATCGACGGGCATCTTTTTGATTGAATATTCCATATCTTGTAAAACTATTTTTTCTTTTTTGTGGATGGCTTTTTTAGGGATGTGCCGTTGGACGAGGGTTTCGCCTTCATTGGCATCACGGGAATGGGATCAGCATCCAGTGAAGTCTCTGTCCTGAATGTGCGGGCTAATTTGGCAGGGTTGATATGCTCGATCATGCCGCCGGTATCCCGCATCAGGTCCACCATGTGTTTCACCAAACGTGCATCCAGGTCTTTGGATTCGCCCTTCCCATCCCAGACGGCGATCAGACGGACCTTGTCGATGCCGCGGGCTAATGCCGAATACAAGGCCCAGCGATTGTTGCGCTCATGGACGTTGTCACCCTCCTTTGGAAGGCCAACACAATCAGGTTGATAGTATTCGTCCACAAGGGGGTGGTTTCGCATTTTGTAAAAGCGTTCCACCCATCCTTCGCCGCCCGGGCTGACGAAATCTCTGACATAGGCTGCTTCAAATAGAGGGAAGTAGGCCTGCACAGGCACACCGCGTTCTGCACAGCTTTCCACAAACAGGATTTCACTACCTGCGTCCATACCCGTGGTAACAGCCAGATCATCCGGGCCCGCTTCATATTTGTTCAGAATGGCGTTGATGGCTTCTTTGATTTCCTGTTCCTTCTCCGGAGGAAAATGATTTTCCTTTTTCCTGGAATTACTGATCATATACCCAGTGAAGAGGAACACCACGCCTTCATTCTTTGGAGCTTTTACCCTTTGGATCGCTTCCACTTTGCCTTTTTTCGCCTCCTCAATCAGGACTTCCTTGCGAAGGCGGCGTAGTTCTTCATTGATCACAGTCATACCTGCTTGAACAAATTCGACCCGCATTTCCAGAGAACGCAGAATCTCAAGCTGTGCAAGCGAGGACTGCAAATAAAACTGGTTGCCGCGGGACGCGGTAAGCGCTTTCCGATAAGCGCGGCTCACTTCTGGTGTGATCTCCGCCATGAGAATCCGCACATCAGCAAGTGAGATTAACGCCCAGTAATCTGCCATTTCATCTTGCGCTTTTGTTTCAAGTGCAAAAAGCAGTGAGCCGCGTAAGTCGGGTAAGAGCTCGCGAACCCCCTGGATTTCAGGATCAGGCTGGCTCCTATCCTCAAATTGATCTGCCAGATAAACAAGGATCGTTCCAAGTGTGAGCGCATTGACACCGGGATAGAACTCGTCCAGGTCAAAACGATAGCCCTTCAAATAGGTCTGGAAAGATTTGAGCAGCCAGTGATAGGATTCGAAGGCCGTTCTGTGACGCAGCTCTTTGCGCGGAATCCATTTCCAGGATTCGTGCCACATCTCCTTGTAGATGCGGCCAAGATAAGCGACCGTCTCAGTATCCCTGGGAAAGTCGGTCAGCAGGCTCTCGATCTTTATGATCGCTTCATCCACCCGGCCCAAACGGTTGAGATTAAATGCCTCCTCCCGACGGAAGGTCAGATTCTTTGAATTGATTTCCAGACCCTTCCGATACTGGGTGAGCGCGAGTTCATTTCGTCCGAGGTTCTTAAGCGCCAGGCCGGCTTCGGCAATCGCATCTTCCTTGATCAGTGGATTGCTGATTTCTTCGGTCAGCAACAGGATGTCACCGATTCGCTTTTGTCGTTGTGCGACCGTGACACGCTCCTTCCACTCGTTGTATTCCCGCCAGAACCCGGTCGCGAGCGGGGTCTGAAGTGCTCTACGGTTTGGTTCAGTCAACCCATCCAGCAAATTAAAAATCGGGCTTTGAATCGCTTCAACATCGGAGCCCCAGGTGTTGCGGGTCACGCGTGAGATCGCGGCTTTGTCTTTTTCCAAAAATGCAGGGTCAGGAACCCCTTCCGGCGTGATGTGATAGGGAATCGTGCGGACATTGAAAACATCGAACGGCATGTAGGCCCGCCCGGCCTGGATGTGGACAATCCCACGTTTGCGGAAGGCGTGACGAATGCCGATTTCATAAAAGACATTGGCATTGTCAATGCTCATGTCCGCGATGCAGAGGTCTGCCAGTAACAACTCCTGGAACATATCGGTCAGGATGTCTCCGCTGGTGGTCTCTTCATCCGCGCGGAAGGCTTCAAACCCGGCCATCTCCAGCGCGGGTTTGATCAGCTGACTATAGACCGCGTTGAAATCATAGATCGCGCCATCGAGGCCCTTCTTTTTTCCGAACGGCATGATCACGAACGCATGCGGACGGACCTCCGGGCGGATCGCCCCGGAGGTTGTTTCTGACTCCGCTTCGATGGTCAGAGTCTTGACTTCGGGCGCAGCTTTCTTGGATTCTTCTACGGCAGAGGTGGGTATGGTTTGCTTTGACTCTCCTGTGGATTCAGAAGAAGGAAGTTGGGTTGTGGCTTGCGGTGTCTGCTGCGGAGAAGCCGGTGTAGGAGTTGGTTGCATTACGATCTCCTCTTTCCTTATCTAAACCTCGTGAACCGATCCGCTGATCATCCCTTTACATCATTGGTCTTCGGGAGGCTGGCCAGGATGGTATTGAGCTCTTCTTTGGATGTATCTTTGCCAATGTCCACATGGGCGTAGTCCTGAGCGCTCTGCGCAAGGGAAGCTGCAAACCCTGAGACTCGCTCCATCAAATTATCAGTGCTGTCTGTAATCGCCTTACTCATCGCTTCGAGTTCCTTCTGGACGATTTCTGAGGAAGCTTCCTCTGCGAGGGAACCAAGCACCGTTTTAGCGCTTTCGTCAATTCTTTGCTCTGTATCTGCTAAAAATTCCTGACTTGTCTGGAGAATATTTTCACGCATCGTCTCTTTGGCGCGCTCGGCTGACTCCGCTGACTCCTTGATGAGCTGGTTAATGAGGCTGGCCTCTTTTTCCAAATCAGCCTCTTGAAGCGCTTCCTGCATCGAGCGGATATAGTCTCTGTTCTGTGACCAAAGCACACGCTCGCAGCTGCGGACGATGAGTTCAAATTCATTCGCGGTGCGCTCTTCAGGTTCAAGGTTTTGCCAGTGGTTGTAAAGGATGGTAAGTTCCATCACAACCTTGCTGTAGTTTTTGATCGTGTCATCCACTTTTCTTAATTCCTGCCAGCCCAGCAGGGCCGCAGTGATCGAGGCAGTAAGAGCCACCCACAGGGCTAACTGGTTACCCAGCGCTGCCAGCATTGCCCCAAGACCACCGAAAGCCAGAACATAGATCGTCATCCAGCGGCGCTCGCGTTTACGCTGATTGATCCGATTATTGTGCCAGTCGAGCTGATGCTTAAGCCTGTATTTGATATATTCATCACCGGTCAGATCATTGAAACCGGGGTCGCTGTATGGATCGTCCTTCCTGTAGTTTGACGGAAGTGCGCCCTTATAGCCTTCAAAGGCAAATTCCCCGCCCAGATTGCGGAATAACTGGCGCTGGATCTCGCCCAGACGTGTCTCCAAATAATCCCGGCGGGTTTTATCCTTTGGCAGGATGGTGCGGTATAGATAAATTTCCTTCTTGATCTCTTCGGCAGCGGCCCGGTAAATCCACCAGGCACCGTTGGAGTAGAACTTGCTGGCAAATGCTGCAAATATGGAAGCGAGCACAGGGATGGCAATAAAGAGTATTTTGACGATAACCCCCTGCAATGATTGGGTATCTTTGAAGATCGGTTGCTGGGTCATGATGGCAAACAGGGTCGCCAGAACACCAAGCCAGGCGATTAGTTTGCGGATATCATAAAATGCTTTCGTTCGGCGGCTGGCGGATGTATCCAGGTCCGCATGGCGCAACCACGCGATTTCCAGAATAGGGGCAGGTTTCGGTGTTTCGGTTTCTGTGACGGGTTCCTTCATGATTTCCTCCATTTTGATTTAGCGGGCAACGAACCAAGCCGCGACGACACCCTCGGTGCCGGTCGGGTCCTTGACTTTGATCCATTGATCGTTCCTGCCAATCTTGGGTTCCGCATTTGGTTCCAGAACCACAAGCTCTGTGCCAATTGGCAGGCGCTTGATCAGGGTCGCATCGCTGATGATGGGTTGATTACGGAGCGCAGTCCCCTCGGCTGTGGCTCTCACTTTTAAGGGGCCGCCATTATTGGAAGCAACGGTCGCGGCGTTTGCAGATTGTGCGCTGGAGCCACTGGCATATCTTACATACCAGGCTGCGACATAACCTTCCTTATTCGATGCGTCGCGTACTCTGAGCCATTGTCCCTGCACGCCGATTTTTGGGATGGCTTGATTTACAGGTTCGATACAAATTAATGTCTCGGTCACAGGCACACGACGGATTACCGTTTCTGGTGAGATCACCGGTTGCGTGCGGAAAGAAAGTTCTTCGGTGGGTACGAAGGCTAACGCGCCAGGAGGAAGCTTCATCGCAGCAGGGGCTGTAGATGCAGCGGATGCAACTGCCGGAGTACTGGAAGAGTGAGCAGGTTGTCCTTTTGCCTCTGAAACGTACCAGGCAGCAACATAGCCCTGGTCCCCATTGGGATCCTGTACATTGATCCACTGGTTATTACCACCCACCTTGGTTTTGGCTGTCGCTTTGGGTTCGAGACAGGTCAGTTCGGTGCCCAGCACCATGCGTTTCCAAAGATATCCACTCACAGATGGCTCGGCGCGCAGAGCCAGATCATCCTCAGCCGCGTACAGGCAGTATTTCTCAGCCGGCACCGGAACCTTGGTCATTTTTGGAGGATCAGGCAGTTTGGTGCTATAGGAGTCAAACCACAAAACTGCGCTGATCTCTGACTCAAGTTTTGCCCCGTTATATTTGTAGCGGGAGGTCAGCAACACTTCCTTGTTAGGACCATCGCCGCCATATTTATAAGGATCGTATAGAACGTAATCGTTGCCCTTTTTTTCTTTCACCAGCACAAAGTGTGTCTGAGTGCCTTGCTGCTTATTCCAATCCACCTGGAGGATAACTGGTTTCCCCGCTGCAACTGCTGCGTCGATCTGTGCGATCGGCGGGACAGAACTTTCGCAGGGCTGCATATCGCGATACAAACAGTTCGGCCAGACATACGGCAGCACACTGGGCATAAAAAGTGCTCCCTGAAAACCGCCAGCTTTTTTCATCTTTTCATTGACGGTTTCGGGAGTTTCGTTATAGCCAATTCCATTTAATATCATGGTGACAGAAGTCATCAGGCAGCCCCAGCCCCCGATGGTTTCGGTGGAGTTGCCAAGCTTGACGTTCTTCCATTTTTCATCGTTTTGATAGAGATTCTGGGTTTTGAACATTTCCAACCTCCGATGCGGACTGACGATTAATACATTCAGGGCAGGTTAAAGCAAAAGCTGGTCAGAAGAGATTTTACTCTAAATCAAAAAGGATAAGAATAGTAGTTTTGTGATTGCGAAAGCGTTCCCGCGCAGGGAGGGTTGTCTCCGTTGCCCGGGCATCATTTTCCCGCTGGATTAGACGATGTTCTCACTGACAACTGAGTTTTCCGGGTTTAAAGGCTGATCAGGAACCTATGTTTTTCACAAAACGGTCGAAGAATTCGATGCTGCGCTGCATGGCAGTGCTGAAATTATTTGAAATGTTGTGATTGTCACCTTCATATTTGTAGTATTCCACATATTGATTGGCAGCCAGCATCTGAGAAAACAGTATTTCGGAAAATTCCAGTGGTACCTCTTCATCTGTTGTGCTGTGATGCAACTGGATGGGTCCCGAAAGATCGCTCAGATAGGAGTTTGCCGAAATGGAATTCCAGAAGGCGGGATTCTCGTCGGGCGAGCCATATTGATTGATCAACGAAAATCGCCAGGAACGCGCGGACGGAGTCGGTGTGGCTGCCGCGCTTGGGCCGCGCCGCCAGCGCGTCAACATATCAGGATAGGAGGCCACAACTCCTCCCCAAATGACACCCCCTTTAATATCCTTGCTGATCACCATAGATCGCAGCGTAATATATCCACCCATGGAATGTCCCCACATGCCGATGCGATTCGGGTCGGCATCCGGATAGCGTTTCATCGAAGCGACCGCATTGAGGACATCCACCGTGTAATCGGGTGTGCTGTAGGCGCCGCGTGCCTCCCCCTCAGATCGGTCATGACCGCGATAATCAGAACGGAAAACAATATAGCCACTGCGCGCGATCAGATCCACATACGCTATATAGCGTTCGGTGGTGCGATATACCTGCGGGGGAATGTAGCCATGATTGAAGATAATAACAGGCCAACCTGTCAAGGGTTTCTCGCCGTTGGGAACCGTCATCAGCGCATAAATTTTTAATCCG
>Ga0065705_10002929_pt1 | contig 10433 bp, 7 predicted proteins | sample SwibulcommuniRL2_FD_59092 | JGI IMG/M metagenome (GOLD analysis project Ga0065705, IMG submission 59092) | Bulk soil microbial communities from switchgrass field near Rose Lake, East Lansing, Michigan, USA - RL2 Bulk Soil v2 (version 2) | ecosystem: Environmental > Terrestrial > Soil >... | reverse complement strand
GGGAGCAGGTCGCGGCCCTTGAAAGAACGCTCGACGAGATGAAGAAGCACGAGTCGCTGAAGGATGTTTCCTCGGAACGAAAATCCAGCCGTGAATTCCACTCTGCAATTGCCGTGGCGACGAGGAATGATCTGCTCATCAAACTCTATGAAGTTGTATCGAATGCCTTTCCGGACTGGCTGTTGTATGAGGCTTTGTTCCGGCATCCGGAGTTGCTGGCAGACAGTATGATGAGCACATATAAGGAACACGTTGCCATCGTGAATGCGCTGAAGAAAGGTGACGCAGATCGAGCCGCGCAGGAATCGATCGCACATGTCATGGAATCGGGGAAATGGCTGGAAGATTATTTGGATATTCCCGCAGAATTGTTGCGTGACAAAGAAGACCAGGTTTCACCCCTGCTCAAGAAATCAAGGAAATAAGGAGATTGCACTATGATCGAAAACATCCAAATCGAAGAACTATACAAACAGATGGCACAGAGCATCATCGACGGGGAATCCGAGCAGGCTGTTGACCTGGCAACGAAATCCATCGAATTACAGATGCACCCGCTCGATACGATCACAAAGGGATTTGTGGTGGGCGTCAATTACATCGGCGACCAATTCGGCAAAGGTGAGGCCTTCCTGCCTGAATTGGTCATGGCTGGAGAAGCGATGAAAGCTGCGGTTGCCGTGCTCGAACCGGAGCTGCTGAAACTCGGCGAAGCCCGTGAAGTGATGGGACGTGTGGTGCTCGCAACTGTCGAAGGCGATATTCACGAGATCGGCAAAACACTCGTGGGAACGATGCTCGCCGCATCCGGCTTTGAAGTTGTGGACCTGGGCGTTGACCAACCTGCTGAGAAGATCATCGGCAAGGCGCTGGAGATCGACGCACAGATCATCGGGATGAGCGCGCTGCTCACGACGACGATGGTCCGCCAGCGCGAAGTGATCGAGGAGTTGGATAAGGAAGGCTTGCGCCCACGCATCAAGGTCATGGTTGGCGGCGCTCCGATCACAAAGGATTGGGCAGAAAAGATCAAAGCCGATGGCACTTCTGAGGATGCAGTTGGGGCGGTCAAGCTCGCGAAGCAATTGGTTGGGAAGGAATAGAAATTGATCCAAAGTCAGAAGACTTTGGAATCCGTGTGAGACCAACAAAGAGAGAGTAGAGACATAAGCCTCGGGAGGGCGCTATGTCGAAACAAATAAAGTCGATCAGCAATCCAAAGCTGAAACTTGAAATCTTAACAACTGAAGAAGTCAAAAAGATCCATGAAGCGACGTTGTGGCTCATCGAACACGTCGGCGTGAGATTCCCGTCCCAGCGGGCATTGGAGATCTGGGAAGCCAACGGCGCGACGGTTGATCGCGAAAAGAAGATCGTGCGCGTCAAAGGCGATGTGATCGAAGAAGCGCTGAAGAAATGTCCGTCGGCGTATTCGCTGGCAGCGCGTGACCCGGGGCAGGATCTGCCATTAGATGGCAACCACGTCTTTCTGGGCACAGATGGCTGCGGCGTGGAAGTGATCGACATCCGCACGGGCAAAAAACGGACCTCCTGCCTGAGCGACGTGCAGGAGATCGCCCGTGTGGCTGACGCGACCGAGGAAGTCGCCTTTCATTGGGTGGCGGTCTCCGCCCAGGATGCACCCGTCGAAGCGCGTGGACTGCACGAGATCAAAGCCGTGTGGGAGAACTCCACCAAGCACGTGCAAACCGAGAGCATCTACAACGTGCATGAGGCGCATGCCGCGATGGAGATGGCAGCACTGCTTGCAGGCGGCAAAGACAAGTTGAAGGAGCGCCCGGTCCTCTCCCTGATGCAATGCACCGCTCCCCCGCTCGGACATGACGGTGGCAGCCTCGATGCAGCATTGATCGCGGCAGAGCATGGCATCCCGACAGGATTCATGACGATGGCATCCTGCCTCACGACCGGTCCGGTTACACTCGCGGGAAATCTCGCGGTTGGAAATGCAGAAGTGATCGCAGCGACGGCATTGCTGCAACTGGCTTATCCAGGTGCCCCGGTCTTCTATGCAGCGGCACAAACGGCATCTGACTTGCGCCTGGGATGCTACACCGGCGGAGGACCGGAGGATTATCTCTTCGGAGCGGCGACCAACGCGCTTGCGGACTTTTACAATATTCCGCTTTCGATGGGCTCCTTTGCCACAGGCGCGAAGGAACCGAACTGGCAGGCTGGCATTGACGGGAGTCTCTCCACGTTCATGGCTAGCATCGTGATGTCCGATATGCTGCTTGGTTGCGGGTTCCTGCACGGCAGCCGGATCTGGTCCTATGCCGAGATGATGATGGACTGCGAAATTTTCTCCATCATTCACAAGATGATGCAGGGTATCATTGTGGACGAGGAAACACTGGCTCTCGAAACGATCGCCAACGTCGGTCCTGGTGGACATTATCTCGCCCAGAAGCATACGCGCAAGCACATGCGCGAACTGTTCATGCCACAGTTGATGGATAGACGTCCCTATAGTGAATGGGAAACAAAGAAAGATGATGCTCGCGATTGGGCAACCAACAAGGCACGTAAGATTCTGGCAGAGCACCAGCCTGAAACGCTCGATCCAAAGCTCAGCGACGAAATGGCAAGGATTATTAAGTCGGTTGAGAAATAAACACCGGTGGTTGAGTAGAGCGGCGTTCTTCCGCTCGTATCGAAACCACCAGTTAACAAAGAGGCTTTGGTTAGTAGGTGGTCTCGGTACGGGCTGAGAAAAACACTCAGCCCTACTCGACCAGCGGAGTTATTAACTCTCTTCGCCAAAGAGATGCACATTCAGATTTAGAGGTGTCTTATGCAACCGAAACTCACACTCCTAAGCAATGAACTCATCGCCAGAATCCTTGAGGAAGCCTACGAGCTTCTGCGGTGTCCGGGCGTCAAGGTTCAAAACCCTGAGGCGCGGGATTTGCTCGCTGCCGCGGGCGCGATCCTCTACCCCGAGAACCAGGTCATCGGAATTCCCGCTGCGCTTGTCCACAAGGCGTTGGAGAGCGTACCGCGGGAATTTTATTTATACGATTACGCTGGTAATCCCGCGGTCCACTACGGTGGCGACACGGTCCACTTCGACCCGGGTTCATCCGGTATCGCCATGCTGAACCCTGAGACCCTGGAGCATGACACTACCGAAACATCGCATTTGATCCGGTTGCTGAAGGTTGCCGAGCAACTTCCGCAATATGATGCGCAGTCCACGGCTGTCATCTGTCACGAAGTCCCCAAAGATATCCAGGATTCCTATCGCCTCTATCTGGCGTTGCTGTATTCCAAGAAACCCATCGTCACCGGGGCGTTCACGAACAAGACCGTTCAGGAAATGATCGACATGCTTGCCGTATTCGCCGGGAGCGCGGAAGCTGCCCGTGAAAAACCGCGCGCAATCTTCGACGTGTGTCCGGCCCCGCCTCTCATTTGGAGCAATTTCGGCGGCGGAAACCTGATCGCTCTTGCGCATGCAGGCATCCCTGCGGAGATCGTATCCGTGCCGTTGGCGGGCGCGGCGGCTCCGGTCACGATGTTGGGAACGATCACACAGCACACGGCGGAGTGTCTTGCAGGCATCGTCATCCACCAACTCGCTCGGGCTGGTTCGCCCATTGTTTGGGGCGGCGCGGCAGCGATCTTCGACATGCGAAAGGGCGCGACTCCGATGGGGGCGGTCGAGACAGCAATGCTCGATTGTTCGTATGCGCAGGTCGCCAAGTCCATCAACATGCCTACCCATGCCTATCTTGGCGCAACCGATTCAAAGCTGGTTGATGCGCAAGCGGGTCTCGAAAGCGGGATGGGCGCCCTGGTCGGCGCGTTGAGCGGCATCAACATGATCTCTGGCTCCGGGATGCTGGATTTTCTCGCCTGTCACAGCGCAGAAAAACTTGTCATCGATGCGGAAGGCATCGCCATGGCAAAACGCATGGTCATGGGTATCAAACAACACACCGAAACGCTTGCCACCGGCTTCTACGACGAGAAAATCAATTTCAAAGGTGGCGATTTTCTCAAGCAGAAGATCACCATGAAGCTCTTCCGCGAGGAACAGCACCTGCCAAGCAGTATCATCGACCGAGATTCGACCCGTGCCTGGAAAGCTGCTGGTTCATTGGACGCCTTTGGACGGGCAAAAGTCCGCGTGAACGAATTGCTCGCCTCCTATCGCCGCCCAGAGCTGGATTCAGCCCAGGAAAGCAGACTCCACGCCTTCATGCTCGACCTCAGTCAAAAGGCTGGACTCGAACAGTTGCCCACGCTCGAAGATTACCAACCTGCATGACGCCATAGACTTCCGAAGTCTTAGAGACTTCGGAAGTCTAAATACCAGGGCAACTGAAACATCGCAACTCAACGAGTCGCAGACTCGAATCAATCAGTTACCCAGGAGGTGCTTTATGCAACCCAAGTTATCGCTGCTCAATGATGAATTGATCGTCCGCATCATCGATGAGGCTTATCAACTCATGATCAAGCCCGGCATCAAAGTGCAGAACCCCGAAGCCCGGCAGTTGCTTGCAGATGCAGGTGCGCAAGTGGATGAGGAGACGATGGTCGTCCAAATCCCCGCACAGATCGTGAAGAGGGCACTGGAGACCGTTCCCCGCCGGTTCCATCTTTATGATTACGAGGGGAATCCTGCGGTTCAATATGGAGGGGACGCAGTCCAGTTCGATCCGGGCTCCTCAGGGATTTCCATTCTCATCCCGGAAACGCTCGAACACAAAACCGCCGAAACAGAAGACTTGATCCGCGTGATTAAAGTTGCGGAGAGCCTGCCGCAATACGATGCACAGTCCACAGCGATTGTGTGCCACGATGTACCGAAGGAACTCCATGACCTGTATCGCCTGTACCTGGTCATGCTGTATTCGAAGAAACCGATCGTCACGGGCGCGTTCACGAATAAGACCGTCCATCACATGGTCGAAATGCTCGCCATCTTCGCCGGTGGGCATGACAAATTGCGAGAGCAGCCACGCGCTATTTTCGATGTTTGTCCATCGCCACCCTTGATCTGGTCGAACTTCGGCGCAGGGCAATTGATCGCACTGGCGCGGGCGGGTGTGCCTGCTGAAATTGTTTCCATGCCCTTGGCAGGTGCAGCAGCTCCGGTCACCTTACTTGGTGCGGTCACACAGCACGCAGCGGAATGCTTGTCGGGCATCACGATTCACCAACTCGCATACCCGGGCTCCCCGATTGTTTGGGGCGGCGCACCGTCCACGTTTGACATGCGCAAGGGCGGCACACCGTTCGGCTCCATGGAGACCGCGATGATCGATTCGTCGTATGCACAGGTTGGCAAGTCACTGGGGCTGCCGACTCATGCCTATCTCGGCGCGACCGAGTCGAAGTTGCTTGATATGCAAGCCGGTCTTGAAAGCGGGATGGGTGCGCTTGTCGGCGCGTTGAGCGGCATCAACATGATCTCCGGTTCGGGCATGATCGACTCGCTGCTCTGCCAGAGCCCGGAGAAACTCGTCATTGACGCCGAAGGGATTGCCATGGCACAGCGCATGCGGGAAGGCATGAAGGTGCACACCGAAACACTCGCCACCGGCTTTTATGAAGGCGTCAACTTCAAGGGCGGTGACTTCCTCAAGCAGAAGATCACCCTCAAGCTTTTTCGCGAGGAACAACATCTGCCGAGCAAAGTTATCGACCGCGACTCAATGCGCGGCTGGAAGGAAGCCGGTTCAATGGATACCTTCGCACGAGCAAGAATCCGCGTGCAGGAAATCCTGGCATCGTACAAACGACCTGAGCTGGATCCCGATAAAGTAAATCGGCTCCACGCCTTTGTTCTTGATCTCGCTAGGCAAGCCGGGCTGGAACAACTACCGATCATTGAGGATTTTTCACTCGCAACGGAATCCAACGGCTCCTGACGTTGGAACGAAAGTCCGGTCCCCGACGGGGATGATAAAACTTTCGATTCCGTATGTTAAACCTCACCCAACTTCTTCAAATCCTGCGTCGAGGCGCGGGATTGGATATATCTCCTGATAGAATCATGGCGGCTGCAGCGAAGGAAATTGAGAAGAAATAATTTCCGCGCTGAGCGGAGAGACCGAGTGAAAGTCGAGGACTCGTAGTCGAAGCGGGCATCACAAGAATACTTTTAATAACCTGAAACACGCGCTTCGACTGCGTTATGCTCCGCTCAGCGCGGAGGATCAAGGAGACCATCATGCTCAAACAGGCACATGCAATATCTGAAGAATTGATCGAATGGCGGCGCGATTTCCATATGCATCCTGAGATCGGTTTCGAGCTCCATCGCACATCGAAGATCGTCGCAGATGAATTGGAAAAGATGGGGTACAGAGTCCGGCGCGGTGTCGGAAAGACCGGCGTCGTCGCAGAGATCGGCGGAGGCGGCAAGCTGGTCGCCATCCGCGCCGATATGGACGCGCTTCCCATCCTCGAGCAAAACGAATACGAATATGTCTCACAAAACATGGGTGCCATGCATGCCTGCGGACATGATAGTCACACCGCGATGGCATTGGGCGCGGCATTGCTATTATCGAAAGAAAAGCTNCCCGGGCGAGTACGCTTCCTGTTCCAGCCCTGCGAAGAGACAGCTGATGAGGAAGGCAAAAGCGGCGCGCAGAGGATGTCAGCAGAAGGCGCGATGGATGGCGTCGATTACATCATTGCCCAGCACGTAGATCCGATGAAACCGGTCGGCACGATTGGCATCAATGCCGGTCCAAGCTCCGGCGGCGTGGATACCTGGTACGCGACGATCTCAGGCAAAGGCGGCCACGGCGCGCACCCGGATAAAACCGTGGATCCTTTCTATCTGATGTCGCATGTCATCATTGCCTTGTATGCCATGATTTCGCGCAGGATCAATCCGTTTGAGCCCGCCGTGGTCAGTATTGGAACGGTCAGTGGAGGTTTTACCGAGAATGTCATCCCCGAAAGCGTAAGGATCACGGGTACCCTGCGTTTCGCCGACGAGATTGTGCATCAACGAATCCATGAGGAGATGAGACGCGCCTTCGACATCGTCAAAGCCCTGGGCGGAAATTATGAACTAAAGTTCGACCTCGGTGGTCCGCCGATGATCAACGACAAGATGGTGTCGGACCTCATCGAACAGACAGGAAAGGACATGCTCGGCGTTACTAACGTGCATGAGATCGAAAAGACCCTGGGTGCCGAGGATTTTGGTGAATTCCTAAAACATGCTCCCGGCGCAATGTTCACACTCGGTACACAAAAGAAGGGCCACGAGGAATATTTGCTGCATCACCCAAAATTCGATCTTGACGAACGCGCCCTGCCGATCGGAACAGCGATGCTGGTGGAGACGGCGAAACGATTCCTGGAACAATAGAAGGATACTCTCTTGCATCAAAACATCCCATATCATAAAGATGTGGGATGTTTGTTACTTGCACCTGAAACGGTAAAACTGTTATAAAATACTCATTGGAGGCCAATGGCTTGGGGTAAGACATGCTGCTTTATCATCTCGATTTATTATGCAAAGGCGCGCTTCTGATTCCCGCGATTCTTCTTGTATGTGCAGCATACACGTATGTGGCGAACCTCCGTCGCAGGTCCGATGACCCTAAAAGGCGTGATTATCACCCTTTCGCCATCTTGCTGGCTCCAATTACGTTTCCCCTCTTTCTCACTTTTGGAATACTTTTTTTCGTGTTCAGAGCCCTTGTACACGGACTATTCCTGATCGCTTTTGCGGTTCTGCTGGTTGCAGTACGCAAACCGATTCTCTTCCAATTATGGCATGGGTTCGCCACTTCGATTGGTGATCCTCTCTTGAAATTCAATACGCGCTTGATCAGAATGGCGTTCGAGCCATTGAGCGCTTGACGGAAGCAAAACAAAAAATTCCCGGGTTGGGAATTTTTCTATCTGTGGATTCTGCTTAAGTAGAAGCGATAGGGGATGACCATCAGGAAACCGATCGCGATCACAATTTCGCCGATCAACACTCCACCCGCCTGCCAGGGGCCGAAATAAGGCACTTTGGGCACGGTCTGGCTGCCCATGCCGAACACATCAGCCAGCCCTGTGAAGACTGTAATCACATATCCTGTCCCAACAAGCCGAGTACCGATGTCTGCGATAATGCTGCGCTGTTCCTTGCCCCATAATGCAGAAAGCCCAACATAACCTCCCAGGCAGATCAGGGCGAGTCCAGCCAGAAAGATGACAATCTGGATGAAACCGACGACCGGCGTGCCTTCCCAGCCGAACCAGATGGGTTTCGCGCCAATGGTAAGGATCATTAAACCCATCGCAACTGTTATCAAGCTGAAACGCATCCGCAAGTAGGAAATGCCGTTTGTGCGCTCACCGTTCATGCCGGCAAATTCCTTCGAAGAAATCTCAACCAATTGCCACCCAGAATATTTTCCACATCCAATTCCCCATAGCCACGTTTCATCAACCCCGAAGAGATCACCTGCAAATCGGCGATCGAATCCAATTCCGGGGGAATGGATTGCACGCCAAAGCCACCGTCAAAATCAGAACCAATGCCGGCATGCAAAGAGTCACCCGCGATCTGGCAAATATGATCGATGTGTGCGATCAGCGCATCAAGTGGGACCTCTTCGCGGCGGCTTCCATTTTTTCGCAGCCAACCCACCTTCAGAAACGTGTTTAGTGGAATGAGACCAATCACCCCGTCGCGCTCCACCAGGCCCTCAATGACATGATCCGGCAGATGACGATTGGTATCCGCACCTTTCATCAGCGCTGCACAGTTCGCATGCGTTGCCATCACAGGGCCCTCGTAACGCTCAAGCGATTCAAGGGCGGCAGCTTCATCCATGTGACTGAGGTCGAGGACGAAGTTGTAATCTGCCATCGCCGCGATCAGTTCGCGTCCTTCAGGTGTCAAAGGACCGGGCTCGCTTGTGCCGCCGCAGTAACGCGTCCCAGCCCATGCAAGACCGATAAGCCGCAAACCCATGTCATACCATTCGCCAAGCTCGTGCGGCGAACGGATTCCATCCGCACCTTCCATGAGGTAGATGAGACCCACGGGATGACCTTCGCCGTTCAGCGTCGGCTTGGACCAATGTTCGATAACGGAATCAAGCTCCTTCGCTGAGGAAACGAGCCGGAATTTATCTGGATGCGAATCCGCCAGCTTACGATAGACATCGATCTGGTCCTGATACAGGCGATGCGCAGTCTCCGCATCAGCATACCAGACGATATCGGTGGCTTCCTTCTTCTTTGCCGGTGTTGCATAGAGAGTTGAAAATACGGCCGCGACCTGACCGCGCTGATACTCGGGCCACCCCACAGTAGAATCCCCATTGATCGCAGGGACAGTTGTCCCTGCCTCGAGACGGCGCGTCTCCTGCACAGAACGGGTGTAATCCCGACCGAACGTGAGCATATTCCACGCCAGGTCTTGATGCGAATCAATAATTAGGGGCATATTGGGGAAAGAGCGTCCCGGCTGTGCAGGACGCTCCTGGATGCAGATTAGGCTTCCGTGTTTTCCTCAGGCGAATCCCCTGAGGCTTCCTCAGAAGCGTCAGACGCTTCCGGCTCATCAGACGGTTCCGGTTCGTCATCGCCACCGAATTGCGCCGTGAGCATCTTGAAATCCTTATCGGCGAAAGCTGCTGAATCCACCTTGCGCAGACTTAACCCGATGCGGTGCTGTTCAGGATCGATACGAATCACACGCAGGCTTTTCACATCACCTTCCTTGAGTACTTCCTTCGGATGCTCGATCCGGTGTTCAGCAATCTCGGAAATATGGATGAGACCTTCGATGTCGCCTTCGAGGCGGGCAAAGGCGCCGAACTTGGTCAAACGGGTGATGACACCCTCGACCAACTGACCCACACTATACTTTTCGACACGTGATTTCCAGGGGTCGCTCTGCAAGGCACGGACCGAAAGCCCAATGCGCTTCTTTTCGCGATCCACATTGATCACTTTGACTTTGACTTCCTGTCCGACCTCCAGCACTTCGCGCGGGTGATCGATATGATCCCAGGAAAGCTCAGAGAGATGGACGAGGCCATCGGCGCCGTTGATGTTAATGAAGGCACCGAAATTCGCCAGGCTGGTGACACGGCCCGAGTACACTTTACCCTCTTCCAGCTCTTCGATCACGCGTTCCTTGATGGACTGACGTGACTCGGTGCTGGCGGCGCGCTCCGAAACGATGAGACGCCGTCGTTCGCGATCCACTTCGATCACGCGGACCGAGATCGGCTGACCGATCATCTTCTGCCAGCGCTGTTCGGGGGTTTCTCCCGTGGATTGGCTGCGGCGAAGCGCACTGATCTGCGAGGACGGTACAAAGCCGCGCAACCCTTCAACACCGACGATCAAACCGCCTTTGTTGAAACCGATCACCTTGCTGTCGATAGTGGTGTCGCTTGCAAGCAGCTTCTCGACGTTTTCCC
>Ga0065705_10002191_pt1 | contig 10436 bp, 3 predicted proteins | sample SwibulcommuniRL2_FD_59092 | JGI IMG/M metagenome (GOLD analysis project Ga0065705, IMG submission 59092) | Bulk soil microbial communities from switchgrass field near Rose Lake, East Lansing, Michigan, USA - RL2 Bulk Soil v2 (version 2) | ecosystem: Environmental > Terrestrial > Soil >... | reverse complement strand
TGATAGAGGCGCAAGTCGAGAATGTGACCAACCTGCTTTTCGGTGAAGCGATACTTCCCTTCGACAATGCGAGCCTCATCGCGCACGAGGATTCCGATTTGCTCGACGGCTTTGCGCGTCCACGAGAGCGCCATTAACTTTGCTTTGGCGTCGTCACGGTCCCGGGAATTCCGAATGATCTTGATGAAATCGTCGAGGTTCGCCAGAGCGATGAGGTAGCCTTCAAGCTTTTCCGCCTCGACTTCGGCCTGCCGGAGAAGAAAGCGTGTCCGGCGCAAGACGACCTCACGTCGGTGCTCGATGTAGCAAGACATCGCATCCTTGAGCGAGAGTAGCTTTGGCTTGCCTCCGTCAATCGCCAGCATGTTGACGCTGAAGGAAGACTCCAAGGCGGTGTGCTTGAAGAGATTGTTGATGAGAACCTTTGGGTTGCCGTCCCGCTTCAGTTCAATGACCACGCGGGTGTTCTCGTCGGATTCATCACGAACATCACTGACGCCCTGGAGGACTTTCTCGTTGACGAGTTCGGCGATGCGCCTGACAAGCTCTGCGCGGTTTACACCAAAAGGAATTTCCGTAATGATAATATTCTCACGACCGCCTTTGACTTCTTCGGTCGCGAGGCGAGCGCGCACGCGCACCGATCCGCGACCGGTTTCGAAGTAAGACCTAATGCCCGCGGTGCCCTGGATCAGGCAGCCCGTGGGAAAGTCCGGTCCTTTGATGTGTTGGATCAAGCCTTCAATGGAGGTGTCGGGATCGTCGATCAGTGCGCAAAGACCGTCGATTACTTCGCTTAGATTGTGCGGCGGAATGTTCGTTGCCATCCCGACCGCAATGCCGGTGCCACCGTTGATCAAAAGGTTCGGAAACGAGGCGGGGAATACGACTGGCTCAGTCAGGCGCTCATCGTAGTTCGGCACAAAATCGACCGTATCCTTTTCAAGATCATCAAGGAGTGTGCCTCCCAACGGAGTAAAGCGCGCCTCGGTGTAGCGCATTGCCGCCGGTGGATCGCCCTCGACAGAACCGAAGTTGCCCTGGGGATCCACGAGCGTCTCGCGCATGGCCCAATTCTGAGCCATGTGCACCAATGTCGGATAGATGACCGCCTCGCCATGCGGATGATAATTTCCCGAAGTATCGCCGCAAATCTTCGCACACTTCATGTGCTTGCGTGGCGGATAGAGGCTCAGTTCGTGCATCGCAAAGAGAATGCGACGCTGCGACGGCTTGAGCCCATCGCGGGCGTCCGGCAAAGCTCGTGAGATAATCACCGACATCGAATAGTCGAGAAACGACTTCGACATCTCCTCCGCGACATCGACTTTCTCCACGCGTTCGTTGTGCGTATACATGCGAGCAGCTAGTAGGGCGATTCGTCCTTCGCCTGTGAAGCCCCGGGCGCCAGAAAATTCATCACGCCGTTGCGAGGCTCCTGTGCGGATTGGCCTTAGACATCGAGGCGCGCATTGAGTGCGTTGTCCTCAATAAATTGGCGTCGNGGTTCGACAACATCTCCCATCAGNATCGTGAACATGCGATCAGCCTCCACGGCGTTATCCTCNTTCAGATCCACTTTCACGAGCTTNCGCTTGTCGGGATTCATCGTCGTCTCAAAGAGCTGTTTCGGATTCATTTCGCCCAAACCCTTAAAGCGCTGGATTTGCATGCCCTTTCTTCCGATCTCAAGCACCTTCGCGAGAATCTCTGGAACTGAGAATACCGAGTGAACCGCCGCCTTGTCGCCTTCCCCCTCGGTCAACTCAAAGATCGGACGATCACCGTCGGCAAAGTGCTCCACCTTGAGTCCTTTGCGAGCAAGTTCACCGATAAGCTTCCCGACGGCGTGTGATTCGTGCAATTCGACCAGGCTGGCCCGGCGGCGCATGCTACCATCCTGCCTTCGCAGTCTCTCTCCTTGCTCCGAGTCGCCGTCGGACCGCGGCAGATCGGAATTCCCGCCCTCCAACTCATCGTCAAAGAGATTGAGGTCCCGATTCTCCTCGTGAAATGCCCGCATTTCGGCCTCGCCGGGGAAGTAGGTCACCCATTCGGCATTGCCTTCCCGTATTTTGACGAGGTAAGCGGGTAATCCGCCCGTTTTCGGATCACGTTCACGGAGGTATTCCTCGAAGTCGCCCCCGTGCCGCCTGATTGCCTCACTAAATTTGGAAAGCCGTTCCAGAAGTTCGAGGATATCCTTAAGCTGCGATGCGGTGAAGATCTTGCCGTCGGCAAGATTCTTCAGCTTGACCTCCTCCGCGCCGAGAGAGATCAGGATCCGGTTGAGTTGCGCATCATCATCCACGTATTCCTCGCGTTTCTTGCGCTTGATCAGATAGAGCGGCGGACAAGCGATGAAAATCTTGCCTTGTTTGACGAGCTCCGGCATCTGCCGGTAGAAAAACGTCAGTAACAAGGTGCGGATGTGCGATCCGTCGACATCGGCATCCGTCATGATAATGATGCGGCCGTAGCGCAACTTGGCGATGTTGAATGCGCCCTCCTGGTCTCCGCTGCCGATGCCCGTGCCCACCGCTGTGATCATGGTTTGGATCTCCGAGTTCTGCAGGACCTTGTCCAAGCGCGCTTTCTCGACGTTGATCAGCTTGCCACGAATCGGCAGAATCGCTTGATAGCGACGATCGCGGCCTTGCTTGGCGGAGCCTCCGGCCGAATCGCCCTCGACAATGTACAGCTCAGTGAGGGTTGGATCGCGCTCCGAGCAGTCAGCCAGCTTGCCCGGGAGCCCTCCTCCGGTTAAGGCACCCTTGCGAACCGTTTCGCGTGCCTTTCTGGCTGCCTCGCGGGCTCGGGCCGCCGTCAGGCCCTTATCCACAATTCGCCTGGCCACCGACGGCGTCTGGTCGAAGAATGTCATCAATCCTTCGTAAGTGATCGAGGAGACGATGCCCTCGACCTCCGGCGTTACGAGCTTCACTTTGGTTTGGGACTCGAAGCCGGGCCATGGATGCTTAATGGAGAGAACAGCGATCAGACCCTCGCGGACGTCGTCGCCGGAAATTGGCGGATCTTTCTCCTTCAGCAGGTTATTCTGGCGGGCATATTGATTGATCGCTCGCGTCAAAGCGGTGCGAAACCCAGTCGCGTGCGTACCTCCATCAGGGTTTGGAATGGCGTTGGTGAAGCAGAGGATCTGATCGTTGTAGCTGTCGTTGTACTGCATCACGAGATCCACAAACATGTCGTCCTCGACCTCCTGCTGGTCCTTGTTGCGAAATCGGACCCGACGCCTGCCCTCGAGAACAATCGGTTTGGCGTGCAAGAGCTGCTTGTTTTCGCCCAGTTGTCTGACGAATTCCTCGATCCCGAGTTTATACAAGTATTGCTCGTGCTTCGGCGGTTCCGTGCGCTCGTCGGTGAGATTGATCTCGAGCCCGGGGTTAAGAAAGGCCAACTCGCGCAATCGCGCGGCGAGCTTCGGTAATTGGAACTCGGTCGTGATGTTAAAGATGATAGGATCGGGCAAAAACGTGATGAGCGTGCCGGTGTGCTTCTTGTTCTTGAGATCGCCGATCACAGTGAGTTTCTGCGTCGTGACACCCCGTGCGAAAGCCATATGATAGACCTTGCCGTCGCGAGAAACCTCCACCTTGAACCAATCGGAAAGCGCGTTGACACACTTCGCCCCTACCCCGTGCAATCCACCGGAGAACTTGTAAGCTCCTTGCCCAAACTTCCCGCCCGCGTGCAAATTTGTGAGCACGAGCTCGATCGCCGGCACCTTGAACTTGGGATGAATATCTACAGGAATGCCGCGTCCGTTATCCTTTATCGAGCATGACCCGTCGACATGCAGGGTTATGTCGATGCGTGAGCAAGAGCCAGCCAGATGCTCGTCAATCGAGTTGTCGAGCACCTCAAAGACACAGTGGTGTAAGCCTCGCTCGTCGGTTGGCCCGATATACATTCCCGGGCGCTGACGGACCCCGGCAAGCCCCTCGAGCTTATCTATTTTGGAAGCGTCGTACTTTTCTGATCTTTGGGAAAGCGTCAAATCTTGGGGCATCAAAATCTCGGACAAATCTGCAAGTTCCTATAAAGCCCCCAAACATACGAATGCTTGGCTTGATACACAATGTTTTTTTACCCTAGAAAGCCGTCCAATATGCAGTATTTAGTGGCGCCGGCTACTGAGCCCCACAAGATATTGGGCCTGACAAGAAAACTCGCATTGTTCGTAGGAATTGCCGTTTGCCTGGCCATCTTTGGCTACCTTCAGGCCCAAAAGGCTCGCTTTGTGCTCTTGCCGGACGGAGTGCACTTCGTAGACGCGGACTGCTATTCGCGGATGACGCGAGCGCGAATTATCTCGGAGCACCCCGGCACGTTGGTCACCCGGCACGCGTTCGAGAACTATCCCTACGGAGTTCGTCCGCATACGACTGCGCCAATGGACTACTTGATTGTTGGATTCGGTCGACTTCTCGGCGCCAGAGTCGACCTGGATCTCGCCGGCGCATGGATTTCACCAGCCCTCGGCGCCCTTCTCATCCTTCTGGCAGGGCTGTGGGCGGAGGCGATGACCATGCCCTATCGCTGGAGCATGATGGTGCTTCTATCGACTTCGCCAGTAATCCTTCACGGCTTCGCGGTCGGCAGACCCGATCACCAGTCCCTGATCTTACTCTTGACCGCGAGCGGACTAATGGCCGAAGCGATCTTGTGGACGCGGCGGTCGACGGCGCCTTTGCTTTGGTGGGGTCTTTCCTGGGGTGGCGCGCTTTGGGTATCCTGGTTTGAACCGCTTCTGCTTCTGGCCCTTGTATTAACTGTCCGGCTGCTGGTGTGGCGCAGTCAATGTCTCGTGAGAGCGTGGATCCCATCACTGGCGGTGGCAGCGGTGATTGCCTTGATAGCCGTCTTGCTTGAGGGATTCCCCCGAGCTGGTCTCGAGCGAACTCCGATGTCCTCATTCTTGCAGTGGGCTGGCAGAATCGGCGAGCTGCAATCCTTTAATCCAGTCTCCGCCGCTATTGCCTGGATTGGGTGGCTCTCCCTCCTTATGCCGTTTGGCTTGGCGTGGATGACATATAGACGAAACGAAAGGATCTGCTGGGTATGGCTGGCGCTTTTGCTCACCACGGGGGCCCTGACCGGCTGGAATGCTCGATGGGGTTATTTTCTGGCGCTGAGCGGCGCACTCGCGATGCCGTTTGCGCTGAGGGTCGTGCGCCAAAGCTGGCTTGGTTATGCGCTCTTTGCCGCAAGTCTCTGGCCGGTAGCTCTGTCCCTTGAAAATGAGCTGTTTCCGCAGGGAAAAGCCGCGCGTTCCGTAATCGAAAATCTCCACGAAAGTCAGCAAGTTCGTCGTGCAGCCATGGCTCTCAAGGCTCAGAACGGCGACGGGATTCTGGCGCCCTGGTGGTTGACACCGCAACTGGTGTATTGGTCGGGAAAAAACGGTGTCGCGGGCAGTTCACACGAAAGTCTCGCAGGCACCTTGGATACCGCTCGCTTCTTCACTTCACAGGATGAAGAGACTGCCAAGTCTATTCTCCGAACGCGCCACGTCGATTTTGTTGTGGTCTGTGACGCGGATCGACTGCTTGACAATTCGTACGCCGTGCTCGGCCGAATAAGTGAGCCGTCAAACCAGCTCGCGATCACGCTCTTTAGAAATCCCTCCCGGTCTCCAAACTACCTGCATTTGATTTTCCAGACTCCATACTTCAAAGTTTATCAGGTTGACAAAGAGATATTCGAGTAAACCTTTCGTCGCATACCCTGTAGGCCAGCGCTTTATTTCTCATGCGTAACAATCGACGTAATTCGTTCGAACGGCTGGAATAATAATTAATTGCGCATTTAAGCATGGTCTTCTTTTGCCGCGATTGCTCGTTCTTCACACCTTGCCGGGCGAATTGCCTTTTGCTGCTCCAGATGGTCTGATTGCTTGAATTGAAAACAGCGCTTACAGGGCTTCCCCTACTCCGGATCTTTATCTCGTCGCCGGGCGATGTTGCACACGAGCGACGAATAGCTCGTGAGGTAATTAGCCGATTGAACGCCGAGTTTGCCGAGCGTGTTGTTCTGGAAACCTACTTTTGGGAATATGAACCCTTCGATTTTTCGAAATCTTTCCAGGCTCAGATTCCGAATCCAGCCGATTTCGACGTGGTCCTCTGTTTTTTGTGGTCGCGCCTTGGGTCGCGATTGCACTCGGCCAGCAAGCTCCCAGATGGCTCGCCCGCCCACTCCGGCACCGAATACGAAATCGCGCATGCCTTGGAGGGGCAAAAGCGACGAGCAGGGTTGCCGGAGCTTCATGTCTGGATCAACCGAACGATTCCACCGTTTCCTCCCGATCCCCCAGAAGTTCATGATGAACGCATCGCTCAATGGCGCGCCCTCAAGCAATTTATTGATCAGTGGACACGCGACACGAGCGAGGATGCTTTTGTCGGGTCGTTCACCGACTACAAGACCCTCGCTGAGTTCGAGGAACTGATCGAAATCAAGCTGCGCAAGATCGTGGAGCGTCGATGTGCCGAGCTTCCGGAGCGTCCCGCGAGCGAGATTCCGGCGCGAGCTACCTGGACCGCGGGATCGCCATTTCGTGGCTTGGAACCGTTCGAATTCGAGCACAGTCCGATCTTCTTCGGACGAACTGGGGCGATCGGGGCGGCCGTGGAGAGTCTAAGAAAGACGCAGGTCGATAAGGACGATCCCAGAGGGTTCCTCCTGATGCTCGGTGCCTCCGGATCGGGAAAGTCTTCTCTGGCGCGCGCTGGAGTGATGCCCACGCTGGTGGAACCAGGGGTTATCGATGGAATCGGGCTATGGAGGCGGGCCGTAATGAAGCCGTCTGACGCTGAGAGCAACGTGTTCTTGGGTCTGGCCCAAGCCGTGCTCAGCGAAAGCGGCTTGCCCGAGCTGGTGGTCCATGGATCGACGGCGGAGACACTGGCGGAACGCTTCGAGAAAGGTGGGGCCGAAACCGTGCTCGAGGGAATCCAGGCCGGACTGCTCATCGCAAGTGAACGGGAACGCGCCAGACAGGAGGTTGAGATCAGCGAACTAATTCACAAATATCGCGCTGAAAATCGCAACGCCGATGCGCAGGGTTTAGAACGTCGCCTCCGCGCTCTGGTTCCACCTAAACCGTGCTTGGCGTTGCTGATAGACCAGCTTGACGAGCTTTTTACTGGGGACGTCGCCCCGGAAGTCCGTGGCGGTTTTGTCGAGGCCGTCGCCGGTCTGGCACGTTCGGGTTTTGCCGTGATTCTGACCACGTTGCGCAGCGATTTTTATCATCGACTTGCAGAATCCCCGGTCCTTCTCGAACTTGCTCAGGGCACCGCTTCATATCATCTGGCGCCACCCACGCTTGTCGAGATCGGACAGATCATCCGCAAGCCTGCGCAAGTGGCTGGCCTACGTTTTGACATAGAGCCACAAACCCGCCAATCTTTGGACGAGGCTCTTCGCGATGCGGCCGCCCAGGACCCGCAAGTTTTGCCTTTGCTGGAGTTTGCCCTCGAGGAACTCTACATCCGCCAGGCGCAACGGGGAGATGGGATCCTGCGATGGGCGGACTATGAGTCGTTCAATCGCTTGGAGGGGGTTATTGCCCATAAGGCAGATGAATGCCTTGCTCTCCTGCCTCAAGATCGTCAAACCCCCTGCCTGAACGCGGTTTTTGGCAAGCTCCTCTCGATTTCTGGCGGTGGAAACGTGCCCGTCCGCCGAACAGCGCTTTACGATGATCTTCTCCTCAACCCGTATCGAAAATCCACAACCGACCCGTCCGAGTTGGCTGGAGCGCGGACGTTTGTTGATTCCTTCATTGATGCTCGTCTTCTCGTGGCGACCCAGGCAGAGAACGGCAAGCGCGCGGTGAGCGTTGCTCATGAAGCTTTGTTGCGCTCCTGGCCGCGCCTCAAATCTTGGATCGCCTCGAATCGTGAAAAACTGCGGGTCCGCAACCAAATTGACCGCTCACAGGCGGATTGGCTTGCCAACGGAAAGGATCCTTCGTTGCTTCTAACGGCGGGACTTCCTCTCAACCTCGCCGAGAAGCTGCAAAAGGAAGCCCCTGAGCTCCTTTCGCGCGATCTCGAGGAATACATATCTGCTTCCCTTAACCACGATCGTGCCCGGCGACGCCGAAAGCGCTATACAATCGCTGCAGTAATTGTGGGCCTCTCGGTGCTCGGTATCATCGCGACCGTGACGGGCATTTTGGCGGCAAGGAACGCAAGGCAAGCGATCGTAGAGCGGGACCGAGCTGAGAACCTCGTCTCTTTTATGGTTTATGACCTTCAGAAGAAACTCGAACCGATCGGCCGCCTGGAGCTCTTGAAGGATATCCATCAAAGGGCGTTCGAATATTTCGAAGGCGTCGGGGAAACCGCAGACGCGAGGAGTCTCGACAGGAAGACCGACGCCCTGATTAATCGCGGCATTCAGCTGTTCGCTGCCGGTCAATTGCCGGAAGCGCGGCGGAGCTTCGAACAGGCGGTGGATCTGTCCAGAAGGTTGACTGCAGAGAAGCGCTCCGAAACTGAGTGGCAGCACAATCTGGCGACGAGCTATCAACAGATGGGTAATGTGTTGGCCGCTGAAGGTAATTTAACCAAAGCGTCGGAGGCTTACGAGGATTCCAGGAAAATCCTCCAAAACCTGATCGAGCAAAATCCGGCCAACTCTCTTTGGCAAGGCGACCTGGCCGGCGCTTTGGAGAAGATCGGCGACGTTCAGTCCAGGCAGGGGAAACTGGCCGAAGCGTTGGAAACACATCGAAAGGCGCGCGCCATCCGGCAGGCCTTTAGCGAAAAAGAGCCTGAGGAGAATCATTGGCGGCGCGATCTTGCAATCAGCGACGCCAAAGTGGGCGGAGTTCTCATGAGGCAGCGTAAACTCAACGAAGCGTATCAGGCTTTCAAAAGCTCGCATGAACTTTTTGATGCACTGACCAAACTGGATGCGAATAACTTAACCTGGCAGAGTGATCTCTCGACAACGTTCCTCCGGATCGGAGATGTGCTCACTCGCCAAGGCAAGCTCTCCGAGGCTTTCCAAGCTTATCAGCAATGCTATACCATCCGCAAATCACTTGTTGAGCGGGACTCCGCGAATTCGATTTGGCAGAACGATCTTTCCATTGGCATCAGCAAAATCGGGGACGTTCTCGAAGCGCAAGGAAAGCATGAGGAAGCCGTCAAGGCTTACTATGATTCCCTCGAGATCAAAAAGCTTCTGGCAAACCAAAATCCATCCAACGCGACGTTGCAGAGCGGCATTTCGATAAGTCTCGAGAAGGTGGGCGACGTCTTGATGGCAGAAAACAAAGTCGCACAAGCGCTCGGTGTATATCAGCAGACTTTGGATATTCGCCGAACGTTGGCGGAGAAGGATCCTTCGAATGCAGGTTGGAAGCGCGGCCTCTCCTCCAGTCTGGAGAAGATGGGTGATGCGCTGACCAAAATCGAAAGTAAGGACGAAGCCCAGAAGGCTTACAGCGAAGCCTTGCAGATCCGAAAGACGCTTGCAGATCAGGATACCTCTAATTTGAGCGCCAAGGATGAGCTCTCGACGGTGCTCGAGAAACTGGGGAACTTGTATTTGTCGCAAGGGAACCTTGAAGACGCGGTGCTCTCATACACGGAATCGCTGAAGGTCCGTGAAGATCTGGTTAATCGTGATCCCGACAGCGCCGAGTGGAAGAAAGCTCTCGCGGAAGTCCTCGCGCAACTCGGCGAAGTTGCGCAAAAGCAAGGGCAGATCGAACTCGCGAAACAGCACCATCAGAGAAGCCTCGACATTCGTCAGGCCCTCGCGCGTTCCGACGGAAAGAGCGAAACAAGTGAAGACATCATCAAGCTTCAGGGACAGCCTGATGCTCTCACGCGTCCAAAGATTGCACCTTCGCAAGACTCCGTGGCGAGTCCGTGAAGAGGTGGCGCTACGAACTCAACGGCCTGCGGCAGATTCCCGACTCTGTTTTCGTTTCTCCTGCGACGAAGTAGCCCTCAGGCGTTCGGCTTCTTTCGTTTTTCTTTGTTCGGAGCGGATGAGGAGTCTGCCCATAAAGGTATCGCCTACGCGAGATGTCAGGGCATCAGCGGAATCCAAAAGTTCATTTGCCTTGCGCCGGAGCGCGCGCCGCTCGGAAGGCGTTTCTCCAAAAACGTCGCGAAGATCATCGTGAACTTCGTCAAACCGCTTCTCCGAAGATCGGAAAAAGTCGCCTGTCTGATCCACCAGCAAGCGCGACTTGGCAATTAAGGAAGCGCCGTCCGACCGATCCAGCTCCTTGCCGAGTCTGTCTGCGACGACGCGCGAGGTGGCAATCAACGAATCGTCGTCCGATCGATCCAGTTCCTTGCTCAGTCTCTCTGCGACCACGCGCCACGTCTCGAGAAGACGATCGAGCTTGGTTTCGGGCCCCCCGGAGAAGTTTTCGGCTG
>Ga0065705_10104882_pt1 | contig 10441 bp, 8 predicted proteins | sample SwibulcommuniRL2_FD_59092 | JGI IMG/M metagenome (GOLD analysis project Ga0065705, IMG submission 59092) | Bulk soil microbial communities from switchgrass field near Rose Lake, East Lansing, Michigan, USA - RL2 Bulk Soil v2 (version 2) | ecosystem: Environmental > Terrestrial > Soil >... | reverse complement strand
CGTGGGAAAGACGTAGTCGGGCTTCAACAGCGCGAGCGCGGCGGCCGAGGTGAACAGCTTCTGGTTGGAGGCCGGCTTGAGCGGCAGATCGGGATTCTTGGCGAATATCTCCGTTCCATCCTTGAGCGCGACCACCTGCACTCCGGTCTTGCTCGGATCGATACAACCGGAGGTCAGCACGGCGCGAATTCGTGACTCCAGATCACGAGACGGTGGAGTCGGGGTCACGGCGGCACCCCGGGAAACCCCGGGAGCGAGCGCTAAGACGGCAGCCATCAGCAGGAAAACAGCCCTACGGGCGAGGTGATGCGTGGACACCATGGCCAGCGCAGGCTAGCAGACCTTGGCACGAGGGTCAAAGCTACGTCCTCCCCAGGATCTTGATGCAATCCCGGAGTTTGCGGGCTCTTTGCGGCTCGATCGCGGATTGACTCGGCTGGCACGCTATGCTATAAACCCCCGGCATTCAATACGTTCAGCGTGTCCCTGCGGTGCAATGCCTCCCCTGAAGGTGGGCCGTGAAGATCCACGAGTATCAAGCCAAGGCCATTCTCCGGCAGTTCGGTGTCAAGGTTCCCAAAGGAGAGGTGTGCTTCACTCCGAAGGAAGTGGCGGGGATTGTCGCGCGCCTCGGGTCTGGCCCCTATGTGGTGAAAGCCCAGATTCATGCGGGTGGGCGCGGCAAAGGTGGCGGTGTCAAGATAGCCCAATCGGCGACGGAAGCCGAGTCCCTCACAGCACAAATAATCGGCATGACCTTGGTGACGCCCCAGACGGGAAGTGAAGGGAAACGGGTGAGGCGGGTCCTGCTCGAAGAGGGGCTGCAGATAGCCTCGGAGCTCTACCTGGGTATTGTGCTGGATCGCTCCCAAGGAATGCCGGTGATGATGGCATCCTCGGAGGGGGGTGTTGAAATCGAGGAGGTGGCTCGCCTTTCTCCCGAAAAGATACTCCGGGAACCCATCCGACCCGGCTTCGGTCTTCAGCCGTTTCAGGCCAGGAACCTCGCCTATGGGCTGGGCTTGGGAGCGCAGGCGGACAAAGCGCAAAAGCTCATGACTGCCCTGGTTCAAGCATTTGGGGACACTGACGCATCCATGGCAGAAATCAATCCGCTGGTCATCACCAGGGACGGACAGCTCATCGCCCTCGATGCCAAGATAAACTTCGACGATAATGCTCTCTACCGTCACCCGAATCTTCGTGAGTTGAGAGACCTGGAGGAGGAAGAGCCTCTGGAGGTGGAAGCCTCCCGCTTCGGATTGAACTACATCAAGCTGCATGGGGAAGTGGGCTGCATGGTCAACGGCGCCGGTTTGGCCATGGCCACCATGGATTTGATCCAGCTGGCCGGTGGGGCCCCCGCGAATTTTCTGGACGTGGGGGGAGGTGCCAGCACCGAGCAGGTCTCCAACGCGTTCCGCATCTTGCTGTCGGATCCAAGTGTGAAGGCGGTGCTCATCAATATCTTCGGGGGCATCATGCGGTGCGACATCGTGGCAGAGGGGGTCGTCGCGGCTGCCTCCCGCATAGGCGTCAAGGTGCCAGTGGTGGTGCGGCTGGAAGGGACCAACGTGGAAGAAGGACGAAGGATACTTCTCAATTCCGGCCTGAATTTCAGCGTGGCGGACGGGATGCTGGACGCGGCTCGCAAAGTCGTGGCCCTGTCTCAAGGAGGCGCGTGAGCATCCTGGTCAATCGGAACACTCGTTTGCTGGTGCAAGGAATCACCGGCAAGGAGGGCAGCTTCCACACCCGCCAGTGCGCGGAGTACGGCACGCAAGTGGTGGCGGGGGTAACACCCGGGAAGGGAGGCACGACTCACCAGGGAGTTCCGGTCTTCAACACCGTCATCGAGGCCGTGAAGAACACGGGGGCGGACGCTTCAGTGATCTTCGTGCCCCCCCCGTTCGCCGCGGACGCTATCGTGGAGGCGGCCGATGCCAAGCTGCCGCTCGTCGTCTGCATCACCGAGGGAATTCCGACTCTCGACATGGTGCGTGCGAAGGCGTTCCTGGAAGGGAAGGAAACCCGGCTCATCGGTCCCAACTGCCCTGGGATTATCACCCCTGGAGAATGCAAGATCGGAATCATGCCCGGATCCATTCACCGCCCTGGATCCGTCGGCGTCATCTCGCGAAGCGGCACCCTCACTTACGAGGCGGTAGCCCAGCTCACCGCGCGGAACCTGGGACAGAGCACCTGTATCGGAATCGGAGGGGATCCGGTCATCGGCACCCACTTCATCGACGCGCTGGCTCTGTTTCGGGAGGATCCGGCCACCCGTGGCATCGTGCTGATAGGGGAAATCGGCGGGAATGCCGAGGAAGCGGCTGCAACGTACATCCGAGATAACCTCGACATTCCCGTGGTGGCGTTCATTGCGGGGCGGACGGCCCCCCCGGGGAAGCGGATGGGACATGCCGGCGCCATCATCGCCGGCGGCAGCGGCACCGCCGCAGAAAAGACCAAAGCGCTTCAATCGGCCGGGATTCGAGTGGTGGAAAGCCCCGCCGGCATCGGCGAAGCCATGGCCGAAGAGCTGGCGGCGAAATCTCGATAGGCTTCCCCCGTTCGACAAGGAGACTGCATGGAAAGGACCCTGACGATTATCAAGCCGGATGGAGTGGCTGCGGGCCTCATCGGAGAAGTCATCAGGCGGCTGGAAGGTTGCGGGCTCAGGCCGGTGGCGCTGAAGATGCTGCAGCTATCGCAAGAGCAGGCTGCAGGCTTCTATTACGTCCACCGGGAAAGAGGCTTCTTCGGAAGCCTGATGGAATTCATGACGTCAGGTCCCGTCGTCGTGGCGGTTCTCGAAGGCGAAAAAGCCATCACCAGCCTTCGTGACGTGATGGGAGCCACCGATCCCGCCAAGGCGGCTCCGGGCACGATTCGCAAGGACCTCGCTTCCTCCATTGAGAAGAACATCATCCACGGCTCCGACTCACCCGCCTCGGCTGAGTTCGAGATCGGGTATTTCTTCAATTCCCTCGAGCTACCCCGGCACTGAGCTGCCAGGCATGAAGGATCTCGCCAGACTTCTGCGCTACGCGCGGCCCTACTTAGGGAAGCTGGTGGCGGCCCTCGTTTGCGCTGCACTGGCGGCGCTGACGATTGTCGCCCTGGCCAGTCTCGTCCGACCTTTGGTCAACGACGTTCTCCCCACCGTGCCCGCTGCGGCGGCCCTCGAGGGCAAGGCCCATCACGCCGGCGATCCTTTCAGCATCCTCGAGTACTCCAACCGACTCCTCGGCGAGGGGTGGATTGCGCGATACTCCGCACTCGGCCAAAAGTTGGAAGATAAGGGCCGCAGCACGACCTTCCTCACCATCGCAGTGCTGGTTCTGATTCTGTACCTACTGAAGGGATTCCTGACCTATTTCAGCACCTACTATGTTCGGGCGGTTGGTCTACAGGTGATTCTGGATCTGCGGAAGGATCTTTATGGGCGTATTCAGCGGCAAAGCCCGGCGTTCTTCTCAGCGAACCCCACCGGACTCTTGATTTCCCGCCTGACTTCGGACATCGCACGCATGCAACGCACCGTTTCGGGAGACCTGGCGGACGTGTTCCGTCTCTCGTTCATCATCGCGGGGCAAGTGCTTTGGGTCTTCTTTCTCTACCCTGCAATGTCCGCCATCTGCCTCATCGTGCTTCCGGTCATTCTTTACCCGATCATCCGATTCGGCAGGAGATTGAAGATCACCAGCCGGACGAGCCAGGAGAAAATGGCGGACGTCACCAACATCCTGAAGGAGACGATTACCGGCAATCGAATCGTCAAGGGTTTCGGCATGGAGGATTATGAGGTCCGCCGCTTCACCGATGCCCTCCGGAAGGTCCAACGCCAGGAGCTTCGCGGGGCGCGGCTGGTATCCCTTTCCCCGCCCATCATGGAAATGGTGGGCGCCCTGGCTGCGGCAGGCCTCATCGGCTATGCGGGGTACCAAATTTCCAAAGGAGCCGTGGATGCTGGGCAATTCTCCAGCTTTCTCTTTTCGCTCGGCTGGCTCTACGCCTCAGTGAAAAACCTCGCCAAGATCAACAATGACTTTCAGCAGTCCATGGCAGCCACTCACCGGGTCTTCGAGATGATGGACGCCGAGGTGGACGTACACGAGAGCTCCGAGGCTTCGGTCCTGGCTCCATTCACGAATAGCATCGAGTTTCGCGAAGTGGCCTTCCGCTACAATGCTTCTCCGGTGCTGGAGGGCGTCAATCTCAAGGTTCACTGCGGCCAGGTTGTGGCCATCGTGGGCGGCAGCGGCGCGGGAAAGACCACTCTCGTGAACCTCCTGCCGCGCTTTTACGACGTCACCAGTGGTGCTCTAACCATTGACGGCACCGATATTCGCAAAGTCACACTCGGGTCCCTTCGATCCCAGATCGCCCTGGTAACGCAGGAGATTCTCCTTTTCGACGACACGGTTCGGAACAACATCGCCTATGGCCGGCAGGATGTTGCCCAAGAAGCGGTCGAGAATGCGGCCCGGGCCGCCTATGCACACGATTTCATTCAGCGGCTGCCCTCCGGATACGACTCGCGGCTGGGGGAAGCCGGGCACCTCCTGTCGGTGGGAGAGCGCCAGCGGATCTCCATCGCTCGGGCGTTGCTGAAGAATTCACCCATCCTGATACTCGACGAAGCAACCTCGGCGCTGGACACGGAGTCGGAGTCGATGGTGCAGAAGGCCCTCAATAATCTCATGCAGGGTCGCACCGTGTTTGTCATCGCGCATCGCCTTTCCACCGTGCGGAACGCGGATCTGATTACCGTGCTGGAGGGTGGACGCATCGTGGAGCAGGGAAGCCACGAGGTTTTGCTCCAGAAGCGTGGTGCCTACGCCCGCCTCTACGAGCTCCAGTTCCGCGAGGGCACCGGGACCCACGGATGAGCCTGGAGCGCCGCTTGCTCCTGGCATTGGTGGCCACCTGCCTGGTGCTTTTCTCGTTTCACATCGGAAATCACGATTTCTGGGATCCCGACGAGCCCCGTTACGCCGGGGTGACGCGAAACATCCTGGAAAATGACGCCTGGTTTCGCTTCACCGACAATGGCCTGCCCTATACTCACAAGCCTCCCCTCTACTTCTGGATCGTGGCGGTCACCTCCCGGTTGGGAGGGGGCCTGAACGAGACCACCGCACGCGTTCCCGCCGGACTCGCTGGCCTCTTGTGCGTGGTCGCGGTCTATCGGCTGGGGCGGCGTCTCTTCAATCCCAGGGTGGCCTGGCTCTCGGCCATGACGCTGGCTACCAGCCAGCGCTTCTTCCTCGAGTCGCGCTGGGTCCACATGGATACGCTCCTCACGCTCTTCGTCGTGCTGGCGATGGATAGCGCTCACACGGCGCTTCGAGGGAACCGGCGGAGCTGGATCTGGATGTATGGGTGGATGGCCCTGGGGTGCCTGGTCAAAGGGCCTTTCGGACTGGTCTTGCCAGCTGCCGGTGTGCTGGTCACGCTGGCCTCCACCCGGGAGTTGTCGCGCCTGAGCGAGAGCGCGTGGTGGTGGGGGCTGCCGCTCTGTCTTCTCCCGGTCTTGGTCTGGCTTTTCGCAAGCTCCCGGCTTTCTGGAGTGGACCCTGGGTCCGTCCTGAGCCGGCAGGTGATCCAGAGGTTCCAGGAAGGGGTGCACCATCCGCGTCCCATTTATTATTATCTCTACTCCCTTCCCCTGGAATTTCTGCCTTGGACCCTTTTCCTGCCCTCCGTTCTGAGGTTCACCTTCCCCACGGCCCATCCACGGGAGCGGCAGAGCCTCCTGTTCGTCTATGGCTGGGTGGTGGGCAATCTTGCAATTCTAAGCCTGGTCGCGGAAAAGCGCCCCTCCTATCTCCTGCCGCTCATTCCAGCCCTGGCTCTGCTGGTGGGGTTTTTCTTCGATGCCTATTTGACACGCTTCGACGCCTCGGAGATGCGTCGGTGGGTCGAATGGCCCATCGCCCTGGGGGGCGTGGCATGCCTCGCCGGGACGCTTTTTCTAGCCGGTCGCGCTAGACAATTTCCGGGCCTTGGGGAGCGAGTCGTGCCACTGGGGCTCTTTCTCTGCGTGTCCTGCGTGGGCGCGCTCTGGTTGCAGCGGCGAGGCAGGAGGGGGGCGGTAATCCTCACACTCATTGCCGCGACAGCGTCCGCCCACCTGTGGATCGTAGGTACCGTCTTTCCTTGGCTGAATCCCTACAAATCGGCCCGTCCCTTCAGTGAACGTATCCTGACCCGGATCGGCGAAAGTCCCCTCGGAGTTTACGGCGACTACCTCCCCTCGGTGGCTTACTACACGCATCGAAAGCTGCAGGTGACGCGGAGCGCCGAGGGACTCGAGGCGCTGCTCGAGCACTCCCCCGGAGCCCTTTGCATTGTTCCCAGAGAGCGAGTTCCGGTCCTTCAATCGACGCTTTCGCTTCAAGTACTCGACGAGGATGCAATCGGACACCGGAGCTTTGCTCTGGTAGGCGAAGCGTCGCCGGCGGACTCTGATCCGAGACCTCAGGCCGGCGAGTCTCCTCGATAGACCTCGAGGATGCGCTCGACGAGTACGTTCCAGTCGTAATGAGCTAGGGCGTACTCGCGCCCTGCGTCTCCGAGCTTTCTGGCCAGAGTTTCGTCCCGCAGCAGGCTGACGATGGCGTCCGCAAGCCGGTCGGAGGCTTCTCGTCCGAGACTCGCGGGGGCATCGTAGCTGGAGCCGCCGGAGTCGAAGAGGTCCACCAGCACGCCCCGCCCATCCGCACCCAGCAGCTCCGCCAAGCCGCCCAGGCGGCTGGCCACCACGGGCTTTCCCATCGCCATGGCTTCCAGGCACGCGTGGCTGGTGGATTCCATGGAAGAGGGAAATACGACGAGAGTCGCCAGGGAAAGGTAATCGGGGACTTCAGCATTGGGTATGGCGCCAACGAAATCGAAGCGCGGTGCCACTCCGAGATCTTCGGCCAGACTCTTCAATTTCTCCTCCTGAGAACCCCAGCCGCCGATGACGAAGCGGGTTTCCGGACAAGATCGCAGGATTCTAGGGGCGGCCTGCACCAGGTACTGAATCCCGTTCTTGGGCACCAATCGACGGACCGCAAGCACGACCTGCTCCGAGCGATATTTGCCGATGAGCGCCTCGGGGGCCGCTCGTAAAGCATTGAAATCGTCGGTGTCCACGCCGTTGGGAATTACGACTATTTTCCCCGGGTCACAGTAGGCGGCGGCTAACCTGGCGAATTCGTGGCTTGTGGCAATGACCGCATCGGCGAGAACCAGCGAAGAGCGTCGATAGCGCCGGTGTCGCCACCTCCTGAAAGCCGAGTCCTGGGGATTGTCCAGCAGGCCGAGCCCATGAAGTGAAACGACGAAGCGGCGCGACAGGCCTCGGGCCACGGGGGCGGAGATGGCGGCCAGACGATAGCAGTAGCGCGAATGCACTACGTCGGAACTTCGGAACTCCTCCTCCAGGGTCCGGCGCAAGGTGCGCAGCGAGCCGGGGCCAAACGCATGGGAGAGTCGCAAGACGTCCAACCCGCCCGGCTCGTCGCCGTTGAGCGGATGTTTCTCGGTGGTGATGATGCGCACCGGGTTGCCACGTCTCTGGAGGTATTTGGCCAGGCGAAAGGCTCCCATCTCCTGCCCTCCCAGCCGGGGGAGATAGGAGTCGGCGGTAATCGTGACCCTCACCTGAGGTTCGTCCGGGAGGCGGGAAGGACGACCCTCATGTCGGTCTTAAGGGAGCCATCTTTCTCGTAGCGGCGCTGACGAAGGCGAATGACGGCGTCTGGATAGGCAGCGAAGGAGGCTTCGTCCAACGATGCAAGGTGCTTTCGATTCAGCTTGCCGCGGTAGGGAACCGTGATGACCAATCCGCGCTCCGGCAAGGGGAGTATCCTCGACAAAACCGCCACGGTGTCGCGGAAATGCTCGAGGGTCTGGACCAGCAGAAAAAAGTCGAAGCCACTGGGCAGCGGATCCTTCAGCAGATCGCCGCAGCGGGTGTGGATCACCGCCTGTCCGGCCGCGGCACGGCTGACCTCGAATCCTTCGACCGTCCAGAGCGGGCAGAGCTCCATCAGGTGCCTGCCTCCGTGGCCCAGCCCGCTCCCGATGTCGAGGATTCGCAGCGGCTCTCTGGGCAGCGCCTCGGCGGCGAAATCATAAAACCCGAGCCTGGCGTCCGAGGCCCATTTCTCTTCGGCCCGGGCGTCCGTGTATTCCTTCTCCCAGAATCCTCGAGGGTTGGCACGTTGCCATCGGGCTTTCAGCTGCTGGAAAAAGGACACGCGCTAGACTCCCGGAGCTGGATTCAAGATCTGGAAGGTAACGGGACGCCTTCCTCGCCTGAGGCGCCCACGACCTGGTCGAACAAGGCCATCATCCCGTCCACCATGGCCCTGGGCGAATACTTCTGTTCCACACGTAAACGACCGGCAGCCCCGAACCGCCTTGCGAGGGGCGCGTCGCGCAGCAGCCGTAACAGCGCGCTGCAAAACGCGTCGAGGTCATCCTCCTGGCAAAGAAAGCCGCTCTCGCCGTCGGCCACGGCCTCCGAGATCCCGCCAACTTTAAAGGCCACCACGGGAAGGGAATGGGCCATGGCCTCCAGGACCGTTTTCGGAAGCGCCTCGCTTCGTGAGGTGTGCGCGTATACATCCAGGAGTCGATACCAGGAGTCCATGTCACGCTGCTGCCCGGGGAACTGGGTGGAATCAGAGATTCCCAAGTCGGCCGCGCGGGAACGCAGCCGGCTTTGTTCCTCCGGTTCCACATTGCCAATCATCAGACACCGTGCCGACGGAAGCTGTTGCCGCACCTGGGCGAAAATCTCCAAGAGGCGCTCTGGTCGCTTGACGCTTCTCAGTCCGACGGTTCCCAGGGTGGGAGCATGCGCCTGCGGTTGCGGCCGATGCCCCGAAGCGTCTCCCGCCGGTGGAGGTTCAATTCCCGTGGGGATGACTCGCATCGAGTTGGCGGCTAATCCGCCTGTGGCGAGATACTCCCGATACGCATGCATTGCCGCCTCGCTCACCGCAGCCACCGCATCGGCGCGCGCCACCTGGTACTTTTCATAATAGCGGTGCGGACGATCGGCCTGACGCAGGAAGCAGATCCAGGGGATCCGTGTAAGGCGTGAGGTCGCATGGGCGAAGGGTCCCAGCTCGGCATGATTGCTCAGCAGGAATCGTGCCCCGATCCGCGAGGCCAGCCGCGCAAGCCGCAGGACGACGGTCGGCAAGCGCCACAGGGCATCGTGACGTCGGTAGGTGCCCAGGCCTGCAATTCGCACTACGCGGATCCCCTCCTGCTCCAGAGCCTCGCTGAGCAACCCGGGACGAGGGACCGCAACGATCATGGTAAATCGAGAGCGGTCCAGATGGCGCGCCAGGGTGAGCAGCGCATTGCGGGGGCTGAAGACATTGGGCCTGGGAAGGGTCTGGAGAACCAGAAAAGGGACCATCACCTCGGTTCCACGGAACCCTGCTCGTCCCCGCGGCGGGTGGAGCCGCAGCGCAGTGGGCCCGCTCGAGGAGCAGGGTTGACGCCTCAACGCGCGGCATCATAGCATAGCCGGCCGCCCCGCCCTCCTGGCAACTCCGGAGACCTCCCTGTGGAACCTGCCAAGCTGAGAATCCTGCACACCAATTTTCACCGAGGCTGGGGGGGACAACCCGCACGCATTCTCATGCTTTCCAGAGCCCTGGTGGAGAGCGGGCACGAGGTCGTCATCGCGGCTCCCGCCGGCTCTATGCTGGCCGAGAAGGCGCGTCGATGGAATCTCGAGACCTTCGAAGAGCCTCGATTTCTGAAGTCCAAGCATGTCGCCTCGGCCCTGCGCGATGTGACCGTCATCCGTCGGTTGCTTCAGCGCAGGCCGTTCGACTTATTGGATGCTCACGGATCCCAGGATCTGTGGGCGGCAGCAACTGCCCTGAGGCTGGGAGGTCATACGATGCCGCTGATCTACACGCGACACAACACCAAGCGGGTTGCTTTTCATCCGCTGAACCGCTTCTTGTACCGACGATTGGTGGATCATCTGATTGTGGTGAGCGCGTCGGTACTGGAGCGTTACGAACCGTTCCTGAGGCGGGGTGATCTATCACGCGAGGGCATCTCGGTGGTTCACTCCTCCTATTGGGAGGAGCGGTTTCACGCCGGGGTGAAACCAGCTTCGATTCGCGGAGATCTGGGTGCCAGCGGTGACGGGGCTCTCTTGGTGGGGGTGGTGGGACGGCTCGTCCAAGACAAAGGAGGCACCTTCCTTTTGAAGGCAGCGGCGCGAATCGCCGGCGATGTTCCGACGGCTCGATTCCTGTTTGTGGGGCGCGGGACCGAGGAGGCTCGACTCCGCGGCGAGGCGGCGAGTCTCGGGCTAACGGATCGGGTTCAATTTTTGGGCTTTCGGGAGGACATCCCGGAGATTACGGCGGCCCTCGATCTCTCCGTACTTCCCTCGGTAGATTGCGAC
>Ga0065705_10104881_pt1 | contig 10445 bp, 5 predicted proteins | sample SwibulcommuniRL2_FD_59092 | JGI IMG/M metagenome (GOLD analysis project Ga0065705, IMG submission 59092) | Bulk soil microbial communities from switchgrass field near Rose Lake, East Lansing, Michigan, USA - RL2 Bulk Soil v2 (version 2) | ecosystem: Environmental > Terrestrial > Soil >... | reverse complement strand
CCACTCAGAGATCAATCTCTTCGAGGGCTTAAACATATCATCAATCCAGGTGATAAATCTACTCAGATCACCAACCTTCATCTGGACTGGATTTCCGAATACCAGCCAGGTTCCCACCCAGATGACGGCGGACGTTGAAATGGCACCGAAAACACTGATCACCCAGCTAAAGCGGGCCTGGTATGTCGCGGCCTCCAGAGCCGCATTCATGGCTTTCTGACTCTGGCCCGAAAAGAGGGATTGTTCATAGTTCCCCTGACCATAAACCTGGACCACGCGGATCGAGGCCAACATTTCCTGCGCGGCAGAAGCAAGGTCACCTTCACTGGAGCGCAGCTTCTTGCTTGCCACTTTGATCCGGTTCGTAAAATAATTGGAGATCAGCCCCATCAGTGGAATAATGATCAGAGCAACGATACCAACCTGCCAGGCGATCCAGAATATTGCACCGAGACGGACAACGAGCGCCAGCACACTGCCAACGAAATCAGAGAGATTGCCGATAATGAAACTTTCCACGGCAGCCACATCTGACGTAACGCGGGTCAGAATATCGCCTGTACGGCTCTGACCATGAAATGATAAGGAAAGCTTTTGGAGGTGCCCATACAGGAAGACGCGCATATTGTAGCCAACTCTGCGGCCCCCCTGGGCAAGATAGATCTCGGCCAAAGAGTCACACAGGCTGTTGATCATGGTCAGGACAACCAGGGCTATGGTAATAAAAGCAAGGACTTGCAAATCCGCAGGAGTGATCCCTATGGTGGCCGGATTTTGTTTCATTTCGGCGAGCCTCGCGCCCACATGATCCAGTATAAGACCGGGCGCCACCCAGCCAACGGCCGTGGAAGCGACCTGCTCAAAAATCAACATGATCGCAGCCAGCACGAAGTTTCGCCGTGAATTTCCCGAGAATCGCACAATCATTCCCACCAGCCGGCTGAAATTTAAGCTGTTCGAAGAGGCTTTTTGATCGTCAGAAGATTTTTTACTCATCAGTCACCAACATAGAACAAGTTTAAATAAACAAGGTTTTCAAACGCAGCGCAGCCTGAGTCATATCAAACTGCTCCTTAACCTTCTTTGCGCCTGCTTCGCCCAATTGCCGGCGTTTCTCCGCGTTGCGTAGAAGTTCAATGATCCCTGAAGAAATGCCCTCCACATCGTGCGATTGGTATAAAAGCCCATTCCGGTTGTTTTCAACCAGTTCCGGAATCCCGGCCACCTCAGTCGTAATGACCGGTAGACCCACAGCCATGGCTTCGAGCAGCACATTGGGAATACCATCCCGGTCACCGTCCTCGGTTTGGACCGGAGCGAGGATGAATAGGGTGGCGTTCTGATAGATTGAGATTAACTCCTGCTGGGTGCAGTCACCCTTCAGCAGAATCTCGCCCGTCATGCCGTATTCCTCGATCCATTCCTTCAAGGGCTGGCAAAGGGGTCCGTCTCCGTAAATAGCACACTGGAATGGCTCGCCTCTCTTTTTGACAAGGAGCAACGCCTGTAATAAATCATGGAATCCTTTTTTCTCCACCAATCGCCCCACCGATAGGATTAGAGGATACCCTGGAATGGAACTCACATCTGGTTTTGAAACTGATCGAAACTCTTTCAGATTCACGCCATGGTAAACCAGTGAAAATTTTGATTGCTGTGAGGGTGCAATCTGGTTCAGGTATTCCAGGTTGGCTCGGCAGCAGGTAATCACCGCACTGGCTCGATGGATACGATCTATCAACACCTTCTCAGGCACCTGGTAGAGGTCACGGGCATGGGCCGTAAAACTAAATGGCATGCCGGTGATCGAATGCACCAGATAAGCAATCAGCGTTGGGTCATGCGCAAAATGGGCGTGCAAATGGTCTAACTTTTTTCCAGTTCTTCGTTCATTTTGAATGAGAAGGTACATCAAATGGATAGCCTGAAGAAAGCATTCCCAGCGGTTGCTGGCAATATAGCCTTGATCGATCTCTTTGTTCGCCGCGATATAAAACAGGGAACGCAGGTATCCCTTAAAGTGTAATCTGGCTACTTCCACACTCTCTTTTAGTGTATTCCACAAAGATCGCGGCTGTATGTCTTCATCCAAATAATGAACCGGAGCCAGAACCTGGTCTACTTGCCTTTGAACAACCTTTTCATGGGGGTTGGTCAGGGCAAAGATCTGGATCGATACGCCGATCTTTTCCAAAGCCAGGATCTCGTTCAGTATAAAGGTCTGTGAGAGACGCGGATAGCTGCGGAGGAGGTAGCCGATTTGCTTATTTGAGCTGCTCTCGACCATCGAGTCGACCTCTTGATCTCTGCGAATTCATATACAGGCACCTCATTGTCTTTTTGCACGGACCTGGTTTTTGCGCTCTCGAGGATTGTCAAAGCCTGCTCGATCATTAACCAGACCTGCGCCTGCTGTTCCTCTCCTTCCGGCCAGGGACGCGGACCCCGCAACTTGCATAACTGCTTGGCAATTTTTAGACAGGAGTAGATGTAGAAGAACAGGAATTTCTCGTCCCAATTCCATCCTGTTCCACTGGAATAAGCGTCCAAAAAGCGGTTCTGGAGATCTGTAAACTGCGCTGTATGTTCCTCGATGCGGTAGGCCAGCAGGTAAAAATTGGCGCAAAAATGAGCCAGATCAAAATTTGGGTCACCCAGGCGCATCTCGTCAAAATCGAATACCTTTAAGCCACCGTCGATCAGAATATGCTCGTAATGAAAATCCTTGTGGATGGGAACATGCACACTAAAGTCAAGCTCGGTGGTCTTTTGGACCAGGTAATCTGCAATATGAGTAGCCGCCTTTCTCTCATCAGGATATTTCTTGGAAATCAGTTCTGCCCAGTCGCGGATGTTATCCACTTCATTCTCAACCTTAAATTCCTTTTCGAGGGGGATCTGGTGAGTATGCAATTGTGCCAACCATTTTCCAGCAAGTTCCATTGCGTGGATCACCTCATCGCCGTCTAATGAGCGCTTCGTGATGTAATCGCCGAGCAATCTCCCTTCCGCCGGAACAAAAACAAGCATCGATAGATTTGGGATCACGCCTAATGGTTTGGGGACACCTAATTCGTTGTCATCGAAAAACACCTCATCGCTCAGCGTTTTCATGACCTTGTACGCACGTTCAGATAAATATGGTTCAGGATAAAGTTTCCCATAAACGGAAAAATATTTTTGGCACTCGATCTGATCCAGGTCATAACGAATGACACCCCGTTTGCCTGGTTTATAAGCCAATAGTTTCGCCCGGTGGACATTTCGTGAGGACGTAGCAGAACATACATCTGTGAGCATGGGCGCGAGGTCATCATTCATGATCTCGGCATTGAGTGCGCTCCATAATGCGGGAAATGGCTTGTCTTCGAAGACGCGCGGAAATTTCGTTTTGCTGCTGGCTGTCCGCAGATGCGCGACCAGCGTTCCCTGAATGTCATTGATGGTGCCAGCCTCGAGATTACTTAAGTCTTCTGTAATGGCAGAAAAGGCGGCTTGAATAAGATGAATGACCAGGGGCCATTCCCGATATGTAAGGCTCCTAAAACGCCGGCCGGCAATTTTTAGTAAAGAGGCTGCCTGGTATACCGATAACCATCTTTCATCGATATCGCCCTGCACGCTCAAGTATCCTTCGAGGAATGCTCGACCTGCGCGTTCGATAAATTGAGCATGTTCTGGTTGGCGAATTGCCTTCCAGCACAAATACGCCAGGAAATTCCCAAGATCACGGGCCGGGTTTGCCCAGCAGTAGCTGTCAAGGTCGATCAGTGCCAGGCGATCTCCCTGCAGGAGGAATTGATCGGTACGCATTGCACCATGACTTGCGACGGCCTTCGGTTCCTTAAAATGATCTACTTTTGTGATGATTTGTTGAATGACCTCTTCATATTTGGCCCCAAGATCGGCTCTTACCTTGGAAATAATCAACGTATATTCATGTAGGTCTCTCAGGTCATCATAAACTGTTTTTGTTTCGCTGGGCGCGGTCGAATTATTATGGAAAACGCCCAGCGCACGACCTGCCTTTACCATCCAGCTCTCACGCACTGATTCATCATACGCGGGGTCGTAAGCAAAATTTGTAAATTCGATCCCATCACGAACCGCGGCTTGTAGAATCAGTTCCATTTCCGGCCAGACCGCCACCGGTGCAGTGATCAACGGCATATCCGGATCTTCCTGGCTGGATTTATGAAGGTTGATGAGTGTGTTCATGAGCCGTTCAGCGTTCCCGGCAAATGATTTCCCGTAAAACATCTCTTTGCCAGAATCTGTTTCCACCGTATAGCGGATGACACAATGCAAACCGGGTTTATAACGGATTGGAGAGATTTCCAGCAGCTTTATCGGCTGGTCATAGCCTGGCAGTTCAGAAAAGCGTCGTTGCATCTCATTCATATCCGTTGCAACGGCCAACCACGGAAGGCGGTCATCGGCTGTATATATGCGGGGTAGCACACCTTCGGGGGTAAATTCCAGAACACCGATCGTCTTTTCGGGAGAGCTATCTGCCTTTCCGATAATCATTTCATATGTCGTCACGCAGCGATGAGAAGGCCTGTATTTCAAATCCTGCAATTTCTTGATGCTTAAAACACCAACGAGATCCTGCGTAGACTTCGGCCCAAACAGCTTGCGTTCGAACAGCTCAGCTACTTCATCGAAATCAAACGCAATGGGTAAGTCTGGTAATTGATCGTCAAAGTCAAAACGATATTCCATGCGTACGCTCCTACTGATTGGTTACTCAAATCTAAACTGGCATTTCATTTACCACTGGTGGCAGGGGCTATTCTTGCGACAAACTGCGTTTAAGAGGAATTCCATGCGAGCAAAGCGGTCGTCTGCGGTATGAGCCGCTTTTAAGTTGGCCTGATTGAGTTTTTATTCATCTTCGTACGCTCTCAGTTCCTTGTTGGATTGCCACTAAGAGAATCATCAGGCAGAGGCTCAGTGTTACTAATGTAAACCAATGTATTGACCGATCAACATTAATAAATTCTTGCCTGTATCCGCTAATGGCTAACAAGGTTTCCAATGCATAGCGGGAAGGATTTATCTGTGAAAAAAATCGGAAAGGGGAGTTAAGATCCGCCAAAGGAATTACTGATCCACTAAGCAATAACTGAGGGATCGTGAACAAAAGTACCCAACTGGTAGTCGTCATGGCCGATCTTGATACAGTTGAAGCCAAGAGCCCTAACATTCCACCGATAAGCGCAACCAGGAGGAAGGTGATCGCATAAGAGGAAAGAACTTGCAGTCCTCCAGTCAATCCTATGGCTGCGAAATGGATGATGGCCCAAACCAATCCCTGATAGAGCGCCAGAATTCCAACCAGCCATACTTTGGATAAGATGTACGGAAACGCAAGGGAGCTGGTTCTGTTTTCGCGTTGGTAAACCGCCCTTTCTTTGAAGATTTCATTTTGGAATAACAAGCCAGAAGTTAATAAGACGAGAAATACATGGAAACCAAAGATCATGGGCTGGTAAGCGGGATCTACGATCGCGGTGGAAAACAGCAGAGCATTGACAAGCGCAATAAGAGGTGGGATGGCAAGCATTAAGAATAGCGTTTTGTCCCGCCAGAGTAAACGGAAATTACGCCTGATCAGCAGGATGAGTTTCTGAGTGTTACTCGCCCGCGGAATAATGGCTGGCGGCACTTTCTCTTGCGAACTGTTTCTTAATCGTATTCGTAATAAGGGATGAGTCTGGAGCATGAGGTCCGGGTATCTGTTGTCTAGGGGGTCCTCCACATATTTTTGGTATCCAAGATGAGCTTTAAACCGCTTTGCCCACTCCACTCCCTCCTGTATCTGCGGATTTGCAAGAATCTCAAGCGCTTCCCTGAGTCCAAACAAGTCTTTGACGACCCCTCGTGGAACGAGACTGCGTAAATAAATAAAAGCTTCATCAGGCGGTCCAAACCAGGCCAGTAACCCACCTGGCGCCAGAAAAATGACCTTGTCTGATAATCCCGCCCTTCTGGAGCGATGATCGACCTGGATAATCGTGAGACCCTGGCGAGATAATTCTCGCAACAGGATTGTAATTTGTACCTCTTCAAAAGGAGTTAGCTGCTCAGCTGATTCGGTTGATTCATCAAGGAGGAGTATCCCCGGATAACTAATTAGCTCGACCGCAATGCCCAGCCTTCGTTTCTCCACTCTACCCAGCAGTCCAACCCGGCAGTCTGTTGCATCTGTTAAGCTCACGGTCTTCAGCAAGGTCAGCACCCTCTGCTTGCGATCTTGAGCAGAGGTGCGACGCGGCAAACGCAACCTGGCTGCCTCCTGCAGAACCTCAATCACAGTGAGGTTTTGTGGCAAAGCAAATGTAGCGGGTACAAAACCGATAGCCGGACTGAACGCCTTCAGGTTTGTATAGAGATTAATCCCATCAAATAATATTTCTCCACCTGCTGGCTTGATGAGACCAGCAAGGCTTTGTAGAAGGATAGATTTCCCTGAACGACTCAGACCGGTTAATGCAACTAGTTCACCGGGCTCAATATGGAAGGAAATATCCGAAAGTAAGTTTACACCTGCACTTGTACGAAGGGCTAGCTCCTTGGCTTGGAGCAGGATGCCCTTGATGCCAGGAACCTTTTGGCCATCCTCTTGAGCAGGTTCGGTCATAACGGCCCTATTTCCTTCTGTCACATCTGTGCTTGCTGTCGTCATTTTCACCATGGGTATAGCGTTTTCGTCCGTTTCGTTTCATTCCACTTTTGAACAAAAATTGCCTTTCACTTCCCAGTGGAGGTGAAACTAAACGGGCTGAGCCACAGCCCGCTCCTTTTTTGAAGTAAGCACGGCCAGAGTATGCTTGGCGGCTGCGGCTGCGCCATGCAAGTTGGGGCGGTGGTTCGAGTTGCTCTCGCTAGGATGTTTGAGATGATAAGAAATCCGTTGAGCAAGGTGATCAGGTGTAAGGTCATCCGGATCGATCATGTCTACCCAATGTTTATCGGCAAACAATCGGGCACGGGTGCGCTGTTCCGCACTGGGTCCGGCCCGAGGAATGAGAATCGCGGGGGTTTTCATGCGCAGTATTTCAACGCTTGTGTTGTACCCTGCCATCGCAATCACCAGATCCGCTGCAGAAATATAACTAAGCGAATCATTTACAGATTCCATCATATGGATAGGCAGTTCTGTAGCTCGGTCGCTTAAATCGCCAATTAATTCAGCGGGCATGAAGGGCCCGGTGATCACTGCGACGATACATGGCTGATCTTCTAGAACCTTTGGCAGTGCATCAATAAGCGTGCTCATCATTGGGTAAGCATCTGCTCCACCGCCCGCCATTACAACGATCAGTCGCGCATCGGCAGATTTTTCTTCCAGGTAGCGGGCGCGAATAGTTTGGGCACTGCTTGCCTTAGTAAGGTTGGTTACATAACCGCAATAAAATACTTTTCTGGCATCGCCCTCAGGAATTTGATATTTTTCGACAACATCATATACCTCCTGCATTCCAAATACCAAAATCCGCGCATAATAGCGTTCGATCACATCATAGGCCCCTTCAATTTTCCATCGATTGATGGTTACTTCAGGGCTATCCAGGATATCTCGCAATCCTAATACAACCTGGGTATGAATTCTGGAATGTTTAATCGCCTCCAGGGCTGGGAGAAGCTCTCCCATTGCTCCATGCGGCATATGATCCACTAGAAATATATCGGGTGTGTAATTTAGAAGTACATTACTAATTAATTGTTTGCGTAAGTGAAGGATTTCCGGGAACGACATACTAAGATGAGTTGCCTGCCAATTTCCGGGGCTGTCTTTTGCGATGGAAGGAAGTTTTATATAATCATGATGGGGTGAAATTGGAAAGAACTGACCCAATTGCGAGTCGGAAAAAGTTAGAATAGAAGCTTCCGGGCGAAGGCGGTAGATTTCCCACGCAATGGAACAAGTCCGCTGCATGTGCCCAAGACCAAATCCGTCCTGTGAATAAATAGCAATTCGCAGGCTTTCTAATTTCCTTTTATCCATTGTGCCATCCTACCTTTAAAATAAAAAACCCTTTACCATGATCTATAATACTAGTAAAGTGGATGCAGGTTTTATAGATTCAGATGATCCCAAAATAACAGCACAAATTCAAAATGAACGCCCATAACACGGTTAACAAATAGTTAATTACATTGTAATAATTTAGACCTTAATTGTCAATGTATTTGTTTTAGACATCGCTCTTCCTCTCCCATAAGTTAGATTAGATTTCTCTTATTAATTGTCGTATAATGCGGTCTATGCCTGAATGGATCGGGAAAACCATTGGAAAAGTTCGAATTGAAAGGCTCCTTGCACGTGGGGGAATGGCAGAGGTGTATTTAGGTACGCATCTCAATCTTGAGCGCCCTGTGGCTGTCAAATTGTTACATAGTTACATCGAAGAAGAACCAACTCTCCTTGAGCGATTTCACCGGGAGGCCAAAGTAGTCGCGGGTTTGCGGCACCCCAATATCGTCCAGATTTTTGATTTCGACTCTATTGATGGGCACCCCTATATTGTAATGGAATATTTGAGGGGTCCGACACTCGCCACGTACCTGCGCTACTTGCACCAGCGGAAAAAACGTCTCCCATCCGATCAAGTTGCAAGCCTCCTCAACGGGCTGACCGCTGCTCTTGATTATGCCCACGAGCAGGGCGTCATTCATCGGGATATCAAACCCAGTAACATTGTGCTGCATAATATAACAGATGAGATCCCTCTGGATAAACCTCTGACGAACGGTGTTGAAGCGATTGTGACCGACTTCGGATTGGTTCGTATCGTGGACGCGGCCACACAAACAGCCTCGGGCCTGGTAAGCGGAACCCCTGCTTACATGTCCCCGGAACAAGCGCGTGGGGATCAGATCGATCATCGTACGGATATCTATTCGCTGGGCGTCGTGCTCTATGAGATGTTAGCAGGCCGCGTTCCCTTCGAAGCCGATAATACGGTGACGATCCTCCACATGCATCTCCACACCGCGCCGCCGCCGATCGCGGGGATCCCTGCCCAGGTGCAGGCAATAATCGATCGTGCCCTGCAAAAAAATCCGGATGACCGTTACCAAACCAGCCGCGAAATGGCGATCGACTTTTATCTCGCAATTGGTATGATCACGCAGGCAGAAATGATCGGCGGGCCTCATCCGGTAAACAGCACACCCATCGAGGCTTCTGTCGCCTTGCCGCCCGCGCCTGCAGAACCAAAACCACGACCGAAGCTAGAGCAGCGCATCGAGGCAGAGCCAACACCGAAGCCAGCTAGGAGCCGGGGTTGGATCGGCGTTGGGTTAATTTCTTTGGTTTTCCTTGTCCTTCTTGCAGTGGTTGGATATCGACTATTATTTGCTCGGCCAAATTTCGCTCAGCCAACTGCGACGTTGAACCTGGTGGTCCCTAATACCGGCGTTAGTCCGTTGCCATCAACGATCCCGGCTCTACCGCCAGCCAACGGAATGGTGAAGATTATGGCTGGCACCTATGAAGTTGGGTTTTCCCCAGCGGATGACTATCACATCGCTCCAATAAATGTCCAATTGAATACCTTCTGGATTGACCAATACCTGACAACAAACGCCAAATATCAGGAGTATATGACTGCCAGCGGTGCGCCGCCTCCTGTGACTTGGCCCGGCGAAGCCGATCATCCGGTGATTGGCGTCACCTGGGAGCAGGCGCTGGCGTATTGCCAGTGGGCCAAGAAACGCTTACCGAGCGAGGCCGAATGGGAGGCTGCCGGCCGCGGATCGGGTGTCAGTCCCCAGTTATATCCCTGGGGAAATGATGTCACGGCCGAGGGACAAGCGCTCAGGTTACCCGATCAGGATACTTATCCGGTAGGTAGCCAATCCTTTAACCAGAGTCCCTTTGGAGTGTTCGATATGGTGGGCAACGTTTGGGAGTGGGTGGGAGAGCCATATGCCAGTGGGCAGGAAGGCTCCCAGGTTCTGCGGGGTGGCCGCTATGGATTGCCCATTAATGATTTGGCTTATCGGTTGGCAGTGGCAGCGGGGGATACCCGTTATATCAAATACGCCGGCTTTCGTTGTGCAGCAGATCAGGTCAGGTAGAGGAGCAAGACCATGAAATCCCAATTTTTTTATCGGTGCAGTTGTGCGCTCGTAGCTTGGATCTTTATTTTGATTTCCGCCGGTTGCGCAGGCAATCTACCCGCAACCCTCAGCGAGCCAACCTCTTCCCCGGCCCCTGTGGCTTCCGCAGTGCCAAGTGCTGTAAGTGTCGAGACTACCCCGACAACAGTGCCGATCTCAGATTCAAATATCCTGTATCAGGATGACTTTACCAATCCGGCCACTGGCTGGCCAGCGGATAAGTTTGACAACTATTTTATTGGCTATCATGAGCCGGAGTATTATCACATCGAAATTACCAGTCCAAATTCCAAAACCACGGTCTTTGCCCC
>Ga0065705_10002188_pt1 | contig 10446 bp, 11 predicted proteins | sample SwibulcommuniRL2_FD_59092 | JGI IMG/M metagenome (GOLD analysis project Ga0065705, IMG submission 59092) | Bulk soil microbial communities from switchgrass field near Rose Lake, East Lansing, Michigan, USA - RL2 Bulk Soil v2 (version 2) | ecosystem: Environmental > Terrestrial > Soil >... | reverse complement strand
CGGCATCCCCGACACGGCCGACAGAGCCGCGGCATCGACAGCACCTTGTCCCATGGAACGGCTATAGGTTAGCTGTCCGGTATCCAGTCCCATGCCGACCATGATCAGTAGCAATACAATCATGAGGGTCATGAACACGAGCACGGAACCTTTATCATTTTTTACGGAAGACATGGAACCTCCTCCTGGTAAAACACTTCGTCATGGTGGCGGTGGTTGGATAACGCTCGCCGTCTCGCAGGGTGTGCTGTTAAAATCCGACTGAAACTCATAGCGCATGCGCGTTGTTCGCGAAATAGGCGTTGAATTCGAAACGGTGCCACCCATTAGCCTCACAAATTGATAGAAAAAAAAGTCATAATTTCCCTGGCCGGTAACTTCAACGAACTTCATGCAATTGGCGACACCGGTGTCAAAGAACTTCACCGTCACAGATTTCGAGATCAATCTGGCCGGCAATTGATTGACGGTGTCGGTTCTAATCGCCGTGGCTGCGGCATTATCAAACGGATCTTTAGAAGCGGCTCCCACACGCGCCGCGTCACGGACCGCGTTCTGCGTTAAATGAGCCGTTAAATGAGCTACAGCGAAATCTATCGGAACGTACAAAGCAACCAATAATAGGGGAGTAATTAAAGATATCTCAACGATGCTCTGTCCCTTCCGGTTTAGAAATTTCGGCAGCAAGCCTGTTCTTAACATTGGTGTTCCCACCTCATGCTAGTGGAGCGCGTTATGTTATTAGCTGCAATGGTCACATTAGCGCCCAAAAAGTTAAGTATCTTGTAGAAAAAAAACGGATACTGGCCAGTGACGGTGACTTTTATGAGTTGGCCACAACCGGTCGTTGGCCCAGCTGGATCTGGATATTCAATAAGGATTGTTGACGGTCCCAGCAATGCCGCGGGCAAACGAACTGCGGTTTCTTGAAAAATGTTGCCGGCGGTGTAACACGTAGATAAAGGCGTGCAACTCGTATTAGGCGGTGGTGTTGGATCCGCCGCCGCAATACGCGCGCCCTCACGAACCGCGTTCTGCGCTATATGACTGGTGTAAAACGCCAGGCCAAAATCAGCGGGAATCCAGGCGATGATGATGAGCAAAAGGAATACGAGAGTGAACTCGACCAGCGCTTGGCCCTTGTTCTTCGCGCGAAGGTCTAGCAATTCGGTGGATCGGGAGCCGTTAGCGAATAAATTCCTTAATTTGTTTTTCGTTTCCATGGTCTTCACCTCCTTCTTGCCTTGGTGAAAACACCCCTCTCTCTTGTTAGAACCTAACCGATCTGGCTCAAGCGAGTGTCCTTCAGATCGTCTATTTCGGAGACTTCCGCTAGAGAAATTTCAAACTGGTCGCCGAGCTCGGTGCGTGACTTTCGGATCGTGCCGTTGGGCAACTCGAGCACACTGTAACCACTCAGATGAATCGCGCTGATGCGGTACGGCGCCAGGCCGGAAATCAAACCGACGACTTGATTGTCCTTCGTCAGAAAGACCACATCGATGGGAAACTTCATGCCGATGGTATGGATTCCCTTGCTCGGCATCAGCCACAGCGCCTCTTCCGGTCCCAGGTGAGATCTCTTCAACAGCCCTACCAGGCGGGTGACGAAATTATCCGCCTTGCGTACCTTGGTGGCGAGCCAAGTCTGTTTGGTTAGGTTAATGACCGGCACGTTACTATCCGTTCATCGGATCCGAAAGCATCTTGATCAACCCGAGCCCCGGAGGGCCGAGGAGAATGATAAAAATCGCCGGCAAAATAAAAAATACCAGCGGAAAAATCAGCTTGATGACGGTCTTGCGCGCCGCCTCTTCGGCCGCCTGGCTGCGCTTGTCGCGCATGGTGTCGGCGTAGACGCGCAGGGATCGCGCGATACTGCCGCCCATCTCTTCGGTCTGCGTGAGAAAAGTCACCAGGGATTTGAATTCATCGAGTCCGACTCGCTCGGCGAGCCGCGTGAGCGCGTCTTTGCGCGCGGCGCCCGCCTGCATCTCCTGCGTGGCCAACAGCAACTCTTCGCCGAGCGCCAGGTTTTGCGCGTTTTGCTCTCTTCCAACGCGGTTCAAGGCCGCGTCCACACCCATGCCTGCTTCGACGCAGACGACGATCAAGTCGAGCGTGTCCGGCAGCGTCTCTTTCATCTGGAGAACTCTGGCGCGAGATTTCCGAAACACCGTGAGAAACGGCAACATGTAACCGACAGCGGCGCCAACGGCTATGAGCAATAATAAGTCGCTCATCGCCGCTTGGGATGATAGCGCTACGAATAATCCGCCGAAGGCAAAGGCGATGCATAAGAATATCCGCAGCCCCCAAAAGATTCTGACCGCTCGATTACCCCGGTAGCCAGCCTGGTGCAGCCGCTGGCTGATCATCGTAAGCCGCTCGGGCAATTCCCGGTCGCCGAAGAAGAAATTGGCGATGCGCTCCCAAAAGGTCGTCTCTTCTTCCTCGTGCAGACGGATGGGCGCTCGGGTCGTCCCGGACTGCACGCCGATGCTTTCGAGACGGCGCTGGATGGCATCCTCGGAAACCGGCGCCCGTGAAGCAAAGACAAAATAGACAACCGCCGAGATCAAGCCAAAGAATCCAACCGCAATCAAAAGTTCCATACGATTTCTCCTAGATATGGATTTTGATGATCTTGCGGAATACCAGGATTCCGACAACCTCTAGGACCAGGGCCGTCGCCAGCATGGCGCGGCCCGTCGGATTTTGCAGCATTTCGTTCATCATTACGGGTTCACGCATAAACATAAAGACAGCGAGAAACGGCGGCACCGAGCACACGGTCCAGGCGCTGATGCGGTTTTGCGCCGTCAGGCTCTTGATCAACCGCTCGATGCGGAAACGGTCGCGGATAATATTCGAAAGCTTTGTCAGCAATTCCGCCAAGCTGCCGCCGACCTCGCGCTGGACCATAAGCGCGGTGTTGAAAAGGCGCACTTCCGGTAAATTCATGCGCTCCTCGAATTTCTTCAGGGCCTCCGCCAAGGGCAATCCGAGGTTAACTTCCTCGATAAAAACCGAAAACTCGGTCCCCATCGGATCGGGCATTTCCCTGGCGACAAAAACCATCGATTGGGTCAACCCCATACCGGCCTGAAGACTCTGGCTGATCATGTCGAGACCGTCGGGGAATTGCTCAAGAAATTTCCTGAGCCGCTTCCAGATGATGATCTGCAAGTACATCAGCGGGCAAAACATCGCGATCAAGGCAAAAATGATGGAAACCGCGATGGGCTGGCCAATGATCGCGGTCAAAAAGAAAGTAACCCCGCCGGCACCGACCGAGCACAGTAGAAACATGCCGGGAGTCATATCCACGTTTGCCCGCTCGAGCATCAGGTCGATGCTGTGGATGATCTTGACCTGCGAGAGCAAGCGGTTGACCCAGGGGATTTCGCTATAAACCGAAGTCTTGAGAATGCTCTGCACTTCCGCTCTCGTGGCGTTGTCCATCCGGCCGATGGTCGTCAGCCGTCGCTTGATCCTCGCTTCCGGCGTGTCCTGCACCGCCATCGGCAGCATGAACAGGATAACGATCAGCGAAACCGCGGAAAGAAAGGCAAATATACTGATGACGAGTAAGCTCATAGCGCTNTTCTCTTCNCTGCCANGGAAACCGGCAGAAAATGNGAATTCGGGATTCGAAAGCCGTAACGCTCCAANCGATCCATGAACGACGGCATGACGCCGGTGGCTACGAACTCGCCGACGACCTTGCCGTTTTCAACGCCGCGCTGCTCGAACTTGAAGATCGTCTGGGTCGTGATCGTGTTGCCTTCCATGCCGGTCACTTCGGAAAATTCGACTACTTTTCTGCTGCCGTCGCTCAAGCGCGTCAGCTGGACAATGACGTCGATGGCCGAGGCAGCCTGCTCACGCAGCGCTCTTTCCGGCAACGCAATGCCCGCCATGAGCATCATCGTTTCGAGACGGGAAAGTGCATCGCGCGCGCTATTGGCGTGAATGGTGCTGATCGATCCGTCGTGACCGGTATTCATCGCCTGCATCATGTCGAGCGCTTCGCCGCCGCGCACCTCGCCGATAACGATCCGATCCGGCCGCATGCGGAGCGCGTTGCGCACCAAATCACGAGCCGTCACGGATCCCTGGCCTTCGATGTTGGGCGGCCGGGTTTCCAGCCGCACCACATGTTCCTGCTGCAGCTTTAGTTCGGCGGAGTCTTCGATCGTGACGATTCGTTCGTTTTCCGGAATGTAATTCGACAAGCAGTTGAGCAGTGTGGTCTTGCCGGCGCCGGTGCCGCCGGAAACAATCATGTTGAGGCGTGATTTGACGCACGCCGCCGCCACTTCCGCCATTTGGGGCGGTATGGAGTTAAACTGGATAAGATCATTGACCGTAAGCCGCTCCACACCGAAACGCCGAATGGAAAGAATCGGGCCGTCGAGAGCAAGCGGCGGAATGATCGCATTGACGCGGGAGCCGTCGGCTAACCGAGCGTCGACCATCGGCGAACTTTCGTCGACGCGCCGGCCCACCCGGGTAACAATACGTTCGATGATTTGCATCAGATGCGCATCGTCGCGAAAACGCACATCGGTCTTCTCGAGCTTGCCGTAGCGCTCAACATAGATCTGGCTCGACGAATTGACGAGAATATCGGAAATCTCCGGATCCTTCATCAGCGTCTCGAGCGGACCCAGACCAAAAACCTCGTGCTGCACTTCCATGACCAGCCGGTCGCGGTCGGCGCGGCTCAGAGGAATGGCCTCGGCCATGACCATGTCTTCGAGAATGCGGCGAATCTCGACCCGGACCCGCTCCATCTCCAGATTGGAAAGCTTGGATAGGTCGAGAGTGTCGATCAGCCGGCGATGGATGCGCAGGCGCAGATCCTGCAGGATGACATCGGGATTGGTCGTTTGCAGCGAGCGGAGCGGCCCCCGGGGCCCGTCGCCGGCGCTTCTGTCGGACTCCCGACGATCCTTGTCGCTATCAAAAGATGGATTCTTCATTGCACTTGCCCCTTACTTTGTTAACCCGCGTGCGGGCGGCAGCAGCCGCCCAAAAAAACTGGATCTCTTTTCCTCGGCTGCTTCACCGCGAGACGAGCCTGAAAACATGAATGTGCTCATCACCGAATCGGTCAAACCCACGTAGCTCTTGGCAATGTCCGATCTGGCATCACACTCCTGAATAGACAAGCCCTGGTTGACCGCCGCAATCGCTACGGGATAGTTGTTCGGCAGAGTCCAGAACACCTTGACACCCAGCGCTTTCTCCACGGACTCCAACGTCATCAACTTGCTCTTGACGTAGCGATTGAGAATCAGCCGGATCTTCTTCTCGTAGATCCCCATGCGCTCAAAGAGCTCCAGCGCGCGATGCGCGCTCTTGAGCGAGGGCACGTCCATTTCCGTGATGAACAAAATCAAGTTCGCCTTATCCAGCACCAGCGCCAGCATGTCGTCGAACTCTTTAGGCGTATCCACCACGACAAAATCAAAGGACTGCGCCAGAAGGTCGAGAATCTCTTCGATGTCGGCCGGCATGATGCGCCGCGCGTCCTCGGCATAAAAAGGCTCGGCGAGCACCCGAATGCCCGACGCATGCTTGACCAGCGAGCCATCGAGAAACAGCGGATCGATACGCTTGAGATTCTTGACCAGGTCCAGAATGGTGTAAGAGGCATCGATATTGAGAAAACTGGTGACCGAACCAAACTGCAGCACCAGGTCGACCAAACAAACGGATTTATTCTGGGCGACGAGACAGGCCGCCAAATTGGTCGCGGCCGTGGTCGAACCCACGCCGCCTTTGTTGGAGGAAACCGCGACAATATGGCCGCGTTCGCTCGACTTTGACGTGTGAACGTCAACTTTTTTGCGGATGGAGTCGAAGGACTTTAGGACTTCGGTCCAATTGAACGGTTGAGTCAAAAACTCCTCGGCGCCGGAACGCATGGCGCGCAAAATCGTGTCGGGCGCTCCAGTCGGCGACGTCATCACCAAGCGCACATTTAGGAGCCTCAGCTTGATCTGCTCTGCAACGTTAAAGGCGCGCTCCGGGTCGAGATTGATATCGACGACCGCGACTAGGGGGCCGCTGCGAGTCTTGAGCGCGTCAAACGCCTCGCCGTAATTGTACACTCGAGGCTCGACGGAAACGGAAGGCTCCCGCTCAAGCTGCTGCTTCAACGAGGCCAACGCCAGGCTATCTTCGCCGATCAAGACAATTGGAAGTTTCATTGACATCGCGCTAACTAAACCGTTGTCCTTTCCTTCATTCAATCACGGAATCGAAGCGCCACGCGGGGGCCGCTTTTCCTCCGGGCCGCCCGGCACCGGTACTTGGCGGATATCCGGGTCATCGTATTTTTCAATTGAAGGAAGCGTCGGCTTCTCGCCCGGCTTCATGGTGCGAACAATGCGCGGCGTGATGACGAAGACAAGCTCCGTTTCCCTATTTTGAAATCGAGTACTTCTAAAGAGTGTGCCCAATATTGGAACGTCGCCAAGGATCGGAAACTTGCTCAAATCTTTGAGAATATCCCGCTTTAACAATCCGCCAATAATAAGACTCTCGCCCTCTTTCATTTCCACGCGGCTCAAAGTCCTATTCACTTTAAGCTCTGGAAACCCGTTGACTAAGACTCCATCCGGCTCGCTAACTTCAGGAAAAACCCGAAGATCAATCCGATCCGACCATGTGATCACAGGCACGAAGTCCAAACGGACGCCAAAAGCTTTATATTGAACGGTGGACGTATCCGCCAGGGTCTGAACGATGGGAAACTCACCACCGGACAGAAAACCGCCAGACCGACCATTTTTGATCACAAGCCTCGGTTGCGCCAGCACTTCGGCGATATCCTTGTTTTGCAACATTCGATAGAGCGCTACGAGCGAATAGGCACCATTGATATAGGTGAAGGCGCCAGTGGGTGCGCCCAAGAATGCCGGCAATGAAACCGTTGGGTTAGAGCTAGTGTCGGACACCGAGCCAAGAGCGGTTGTCGACGATCGGACTTGGGTCGGTCCGCTGTAGCGAAAATTAAAACCGATTTCTCGTGCTTTCGTCATCTGGATCTCGGCAACGATGACATCCAGCTCAATCTGGCGTATTTCTCTAATAACCAGCAGATCCACGAGGCCTTCGATTTTCCCCTTGTCGGGAAATCTGTACGCGGAGGATAGGTCCGCGGCATCTTCAAACCCGCCAAAACTCGTTCCCCCGGCCGTCGGCAGGATCGCCTTTGGGGCATTTACGACTACAGTCGATCCCGGAGGAGCAACTGTCGAAGGGGGTTTTGGTGGTATATACGTCAAGACNATTTCCAGAACCTTATCGTAGACCGTCTCATTGGCGACCTCACCGCGCAAGACCACCGACGGACCNGAGGTGGAAATTTCAACTTTCTCGTTGGGAAAAACAGATCGCAGCTGACTGCGCATNGCAGCGATATCGGGCGCAACNACCAAATCGTAATTGGTTACCTCACCCTTCTCGTCNAAAATAATCAGCGATGTGGTACCAATCGCCTTGCCGTTGATCAACAACTGGCTCGGCGCCACCACCAAAACGTCCGCCACTGCCGGCTGCGAGACGGAAACACGTTTGGCCCGTTCGGCCAAACGAAAAACCATCGATTTGTTAACCGTGACGGTAATCGCCGGCGCGGTCTGCGGCTGCGCCCCTGCCTCGGACACGCCGCAAACAAATAAAATAAACGCCGCTAAATTGACTACTTTATTTAGCCGCCCCCGGACTAAACAATAGTGCCTCATGAAGTCTCCCCTTCCCATTTAGAATTCCACCACATTTCGAGCGCTACCCTGAATGACCTCCACTCTATACTTGTCAGGCGCAACCGCCGGGCCGCCTGGTTTGCGCGGCGCCGCGGCAAGCGACAACAAATCTCGCTTATTGCTGCCGATGGTCGCCAACTGAGCGTCATCGCCGAGTCCTCTGAGCGCGAGTACGATCGAACCTTCCTGCGTCGCCAGCGACAATTTCTCGGCTTCCTCCGGCGTCACCTCCAGAGTGATCGAACGCGCCAGTTGCGGCTTACCGTCCTTCTGCTCGGTGCTTTGGGCAACCGACAAAACCCGCTTATTTTGCATAACGATCTTGGAGATCTTTGTGTCCTGGCCGCCACTCAAAGTGGATGTGGTGAGAATGATGTCGACGCGGTCGTCGGGGACAATAAACCCGCTAACGCCGACGATTTCGTTAACACTGAGAGCCAAGGCCCGCTTGCCCGCCTCCAAGCGCACGGTGAGACCGGCGCCTTCGCCAGCAAGACGCGACTCAAGAATGGGCTCATTGGCCATAATCTTTACCCGGTTGACCTTGCCCACCACCTGCTGAGGAGATGAAAATGCTCCGGCAGGAATGGAAGATTTCGGCCAGGGGATCGTTTTGATGAGCCCCTTCTTCAAGGCTTCGTCATTCAGCGTCGTTCCCGGCGGAATATCCTGTGCGGCAACGACGATGTCTTGATTTGACGCGCGCAACGAATCCGCCTCTCTTTGCTGCTGGCTGAGAAAATTGTAAATTCCGTAGGCCGCAATTAGTCCAAAAAATACCGCCACCACTAAAGCGATCTTCAATCTATTCTGCATAGCTACTCCTCATCGCGCGTGTTTATTTGACAAACAATTACTCCGAAGGGTCTTAACATCCGGCCCAAAAAAATACTCCACACTTAAAATCCTGCCCACTGCCCGCTCGGGTCCACGTAATATGCGATTATTGTTCCAGCCGCAAAGGCAACACCCCACGGCACGGAACCGCCACTTTCACTACTGCGGACATGAACAGGATCGGGCAGCACCTGCCCCAAACTGAGTACCGCATTTTTTATGTCAACCCAGAAGGCTTTGAAACGAGTAAAGCTTGCCAATCCCGCCGCCAGATATCCGACGGCAATAACACCAGCGACTAGCGCCGAATAGAAAAATACCCGGGGTAGCCAAGAAATGCCCAGGAGAGAGCCCACAACGCCAAAAAATTTAACGTCCCCGGCACCAATCCAACCCAACGCGAAAGGAAGTAGGAGCACTGCGATTCCAACGAGGAATCCCGCGATACTGCCGAACAAAAAACTGGCACCTTGGATTGCGTTCAATGTCACACCGCAAAACAACCCTGTGGCTATCAGCCAATTTGGTATTCTTCGCGTTTTAAAGTCAAAGAATGCCGACAGGCCGCTCACCAGCAAAATCAGTGCGTCTAAAACAAACAATTTGTTTAAAACGCCATTATTAACTGTCGAAGGGTACACTTCATCAAAAATCTTGTCAATTGAATTTGTAAGGAGCTGAACAGCAAGAGTAAGGTAGCCCAGAAGGATTATTCCCTTCCAGGCCACCCTTACCTCACATCCAAAAACCGAACAGGCCCCAGTCTTACGACCCGGCAGAACAGTTCTGTGGATCATTGACGCAGTTGGTGACCTTACTCCAACCGCTAGCAAGCTGACTACCGATGTTAGTATTCTTGATGGCGACCCAGAACACCAAGGCCACCAAAACGACGATCAAAGTATATTCGACCAAACCTTGACCATCCTCTTCAACTACCAAACGCTTTAGAAGCTCCATGAATCACTCACCCCCTTCCTTTTTTGAGCTATTTGAATTTCCTTTTCGACCAAGCGTACCGGTTGGGTGAGCATGTTATGTGCCAAAATGCAGATGCCTGAAATTTAACGTAATTCCGACTTGGGTTTGGTCCGCAAAGGGGTTCAACTTGACAAATCTGACAGCTCTGCTGATTTAGGTGTCACAAAATGCGCAGCTCCAGTTCACGGACCCGAGATTTGGCCGATGCTGCGGCGAGATGCGTAATTCGAACGGGAAGTGTACAGAAGTGAGCCGATCTTGTTAAGGTTTAGTTTCACACGAGCAAGGCTCGAATTTCCAAGTTTTCGTTCCCTTACCCTATCCCGCCAAATAGCCTTGGTATAAGGTATACGAATTGCTAGGACAAAGCGCGACGGGTTTACGCTGTTGAAATGAGATGCAGCTCAAATTACAAGAATTAGAGTCTCGCGCACAAAATACGTTATAGGAATATAGAACCAATGAATTCCGACCAAAACGACAGCTCTCCGCTTACGGTCCTGGTGATCGAAGACCATCCGGACCAGCGAGATTTGCTTGCGATAGTCCTGCAGCGAGAAGGATACCGCGTGATCACTGCCGCCAACGGTTTGGAAGCGCTCGATAAGCTCGAAACAGAGAAAGTCCAAATTGCTTTGTCCGATATCATGATGCCGAAGATGGATGGCTTCGAGCTGATCAAGCAAATGCGCGGCAATCCGAGATTGAAAAGCATCTATTTGATTCTTATTACTGCAAGAATACAGGAGGGCGATCGGGTCCGTGGTTTGGATCTAGGAGCGGATGATTACATCACGAAACCATTTTCATTTTCTGAATTGTTGGCGCGTATCCGCGTTGGGTCGCG
>Ga0065705_10002709_pt1 | contig 10451 bp, 11 predicted proteins | sample SwibulcommuniRL2_FD_59092 | JGI IMG/M metagenome (GOLD analysis project Ga0065705, IMG submission 59092) | Bulk soil microbial communities from switchgrass field near Rose Lake, East Lansing, Michigan, USA - RL2 Bulk Soil v2 (version 2) | ecosystem: Environmental > Terrestrial > Soil >... | reverse complement strand
AGGGCGGCCACGGAGGGCCGCCCCTGCAATCAAGACACGAAAGGGCGCCTGAAGGTATCGCAATACAGCTTTAAGTTCAATATGCTCGATAATCTCAGTTTTGATTCCTTCACGCTGGCTGCGTGGCTGTCGCTCTTTCCTTTAACGTATCTCGCACACGTTATTGAAGAGTATAGGGGCGGCGGCGGTTACTCCAATTACCTCATGACAAACTACTGCGTCGAGCTCTCGCCCGAACACTTTGTCAGGCTGCAAGTTCTTGGAGTGTTGTTAATGGGATTGGGAGTTATTGCCGGATTAGCTCTAAGGTTTCCACTGACGATGGTGGCAATCCTCAGCGCGATCGTGCTTGGCAACGCTATGGTTCACACGATCAGAAGCATTCAAGGTGGGACGTACACACCGGGGTTGGTAACCGCCGTTCTCCTTTGGCTCCCGCTTGGCAGTGTGTCGTTGTTTGCGGTGTGGCCGTTCATATCTGCGGGCAAATTCACACTGGCGCTTGCCGTTGGCTTTGTAACCAATTGCGTGGTTGAGCTGATCACCACACGGCGCAACGTGATTTCGTAACTCGAAACCCTCAGCAATAACTGTGACTCTCAGCGGAGCCCTTCAATTGGTTGGCCAAAGGTGAATTCAACCACGTGACCATCCGGATCATGGATCATCGTGAAGTAACCGACGACACCGCCGTAGTCCGTGGGTGGTTCCACAAGAATCCCGAGTTCCTTTCCCTTTTGCGCGATGTCATCGACCTGGCCGCGTTGTTCACACTGAAATCCCAGATGGTCGATCCGTGATGTAACCTCGCCCTGGCCCAGCACGAGAAGAAAAACGGGATTCGTGCCGGGCGCAGTTTCAGGGCCGAGCCAAACTGTCCCACCGCCTTCAAGACGACGATCGCGCAACACTCGGAGATCGCAAAACGAAGTGTAGAACTCGATTGAGCGATCGATGTTGGAAACCGTTATTGTTATGTGGGTCCAGTGCTTCGGCATTTAGGGCGTCAGGGTTTCTCGTTTCGATTCGGTAGTATCCAATAGCATTTACTATTGACTCAAGACAAACGAATCAAAGTTCGGGATCAAATCCAGCAACCGGCAAAGTGGTCTTGTCGGCCTGATGATCAAGTGAACACTAAAGCATTGCCCGTTCTTCAGACAACAAGTCAACGCGGCGAATTGGTCTTTACATGTGCGATTGGCTTCGCACAGCAGCTCACCTTTGTGCTTGCAGTTGAAGTCTTCGATGCAGGCTTCCAATGAATCGAACGTTGGTCCAGCATGCGGTCCTGGCGGCGGAAAGGTGTCCTTGCTGATTGCTGCGCCGGTATTTAAATCCGTAACGACAATCGCAAGAGTCTTATCGGAGCGCGTGAGCTCAGTCTTGGAAACCTGAGTGGTGTTTCTTCCTTTGTCTTTAACGCTTGTGTATTTCAGCACGATATTGTTTGTGCCCGGTTCCACCCTAACTACATTCTTCAAGTTGCGGTTGGTGAATGACGAAACGATTTGCGTGTCGTCTTCTTTTCTTTCGAAGTCGAACTGCGAAACGTCGGCTCCCTTCAATGCGGTTGTCAGTTCCGCTTTTGGATCCGCCTGCGTGACCGGCGACGGCGACGACGAAGGTGGCGGCTGGCCAGTTTGGGGATTGCACGATGCAACTAAAATCAGCGCAACCGACGCAGTCAACAATGGGAATACGAACCTGGATCTTTTGTGAGAGGAATTCATTTTTGGCCTCCATTTTGGACGAGGTCCGATCTAAGGGACCAATGGTTTGGTGATGGGCTCAAGCTTTGCGCCGGTGATCAGCGCGGCGTGAGACTCGGTAATGGGTTATGCGAGGACCGAACGATAGATATATCAATTACCGAGCGCCGTCAATACTTTGTGGTTGAACGTAAGGTTACCGCTCCTTCTTGCTGACTCGGCCGATATAAAAACCTGCGCCGAAGATCATTGTTAACAGGATGAATACTGGAATCAGCATTATAAAAGCGTCCCAGACTTGCGTAAGCATGATCTACAACCTCCGTCGAACCAGACTTTATGTCTTGAAAGGCTTTTGAGCTGGGGCCGTGAGTGAAGGGAAAGAGTGAATCAAATCTAAAGGAGTCGTGCCGCCAAGCGCAAGAGAAAGTTTAGGTGCAGCTATTGCGGCGGTGGCGTGGCTACAGCAGTTTGCCTCAGATCCTCAATCTCCTTCAGGATTCCTGTAACCAGGGCCTTAATGACCTGCTCGCCTTTCGCCCTTGTTGCCAGGGTGGCGTCGCCATAAATGCCCGTGGGTGAATAAACACCTTCGCCGTTTGGTTTGCGGGTGAGGCCTCGCCCGGTGCCGGGATGATAATCCTTAGCCGCCTTCTTCATATCAACTGTTGAGGGAGCAATGTAGAGCATCATCGACGTCTCAATCTCATCGGCATGGGTGCCGCCCTCCTGCTGACCGATCGCTTTTTCGACTGGTCCTGTGATCTTAAGCAGATCGGTGTAACGAAGAACCAATCCTTCTTTCGCGAGTGCTTCGACCCCCGGTTGTAATGCACGCAACGTCGACACTCCTGTGTTCAGGACATAAAACCGGCGTGGTCCATAGCGGGCGAAGCTCTTGCAGATGTCTACGATTAAATCTCTTGCAGTTTCGAGGCGCAGTGTGGTTGAGCCTGGATATTCTACGAAGGCAGGATAGAAGTGATAGTTGATTGTAGGAGCGACGACGACATTTGATTGCGCGAGCACCTGCTTCTTTAAGTACTCGGCGATGAGCCAGTCGTTTTTTAGTTTCAAATGGGGGCCGTGTTCCTTTGCCGCCGCTCCGAGTGGAATCACGACTACTGTATCCGAATTCAGGATCTTCTCCGCTTCAACCCAGGTTAGATCTTCGAGCAACACGCCTTTGGTTCTTGTTTGTCCCGTTACTGTCAGAGCAAATGTCAGCACGAACATAACAAGAACCAGGTTTTTCATGTCTTCTCCTTTTCGAGGTTGTCAGTGGGGTTGCGGGCGCTATTTCTCATGACGCCGTCCCATCTCTGGACCACATCGATGTGAATACCGACCTGGTCGAGCGCACGTTGCACGACGTGGTTGACGATGTCGTCGATTGTCTTCGGATGATTATAGAAGGCGGGAACGGGAGGCAATATGACAACTCCCATTCTTGAGAGCTTCAACATGTTCTCGAGATGAATGTCGTTAAATGGTGCTTCCCGAACAAGCAGCACAAGTTTACGGCGCTCTTTTAGTGTTACATCAGCAGCGCGCGTAATAAGGTTGTCGCCAACCCCACTCGCAATCGCACCAAGTGTTCGCATACTGCAGGGCGCGATGATCATTCCTTTTGTGAGAAAAGATCCGCTTGAAATAGGCGCGCCCTGGTTGCTGCTGCGATGAACACAGGTAGCCATCTGCTCAACTTCCGCGGCCGTGTAAGGTGTTTCGTGAGTGAGCGTGCGCTGCGCCCACTTACTTATCACGAGATGCGTTTCCAGACCAGTGCCCTCCAGGATCTGCAACAGTCGGACGCCAAAGATCGTGCCCGTTGCGCCGGTGATGCCAACAATCAGTTTTCCACTCATACGCTCCATCATTTTGCAGTGCGCTCCAGACGAGTCGGGATCGCCGCTTTTATTCTTTCGATGTGGAGGCCCTCGTCCTCATTTGAAAGCGGTGACAAGTCACCGCACTCCAAAGAGCTCTCTGTACTGCGACAACAAATAAATCCCAAATCCCACGCTGAACACTCCAACTGAAACTTGTAACACACGGCTCACAACGCCCAACCTTCGCGCAGTAAGAAGAAAGGGCAAACTGACGATGCTGCTCATGAGTAACATTCCACCCACAGAGCCAACACCAAATACCGCGATGTAGATCAGTCCCAGAACCGCTGACGGTATCGTCGCGACTACGAGGATCATTAACGCCGCGCTTCCCGCCAAACCATGGACCATGCCGACTAAAAAAGGTCTTGTTCCGAGACCGAGCAGATGACGATGCTGGTGAGTTTCTACCTCATCAGGCTTATGCAGATGCAAATGGACGTGTGGGCGGCCGCCATGTTCATGTTGGTGAAGGTGAACTTTCCATCCGCGTAACGCAGTGAAGACGGCCTTTACACCCAACGCCACCAGCATCAATGCAACGGCGAATTCCATCCACGCCGCGACGCGCTCATTTAAGTTCAATTTGAGAACGATCACCGCTAGTCCAACGACTAATAGCGAGAAGGTGTGGCCCAATCCCCAGAACGTCCCGACCAGCGACGAACGACGAAGACTCTTGCTTTGGCTCACAATCGTAGACACGGCAACGACATGATCTGGATCCAAAGCGTGTTTGAGACCTAGAACAAAACCGACCGCAAGAGCCGTTATTATCACTCCATCAAACATTATTCTTTTACCGTCACTGACCGCGTCCGGCTGGACCCCACAATGGCTTGCTCAGCGTGTTGTTCCATTGTCGCCATGCGTCCCCTAGTTCCTTTACCTTCTCGGGATACTTTGATGCAAGGTTCTCGTGTTCGCCTAAATCTTTCACCAAATTGTAGAGTTCCGCTCCAGAAAGGTCATTCAGCGTGGCAGCATCAACGGGTCGCAGGGGTCGTTCGGTCGTACTAACGAGTTTCCACTCGCCTTTGCGAATAGCCATATTGATGCCTAATCGCCAATAGAGCGCTTCATGCGGTGGGTTCTTCCGCTTCCCCAACAGGAACGGCATCAGATCGACACCGTCGAGGTGCCTTTCTGGTTTCGGTTTGACTCCCGCGGCAGCAAGAGCAGTGGGAAAAACGTCAAGTTGGATTACGGGTTGATCGTACGTCGTTTTCTCCGGCAGGTGGCCTTTCCAACGAACTGCCATGATGACTCGAATCCCGCCTTCATACGTTTGCCGCTTAGAACCTCGCAAAGGAGCATTACTCGCGCCGTTAATTGTGGTGCCGACCATTGTTGGCCCACCATTGTCGTTGAAGAAGAAGACGATCGTGTTCTCATCCAACCCTTCCTGATGAAGCGCATTCAACGTTCTTCCGATGCCATCGTCCATGGCGGATAGCATCGCAGCATATTTCCGCCGCTGTTCGTCCGCGATGTTTGGGAATCTATCGAGGTATTTCTGCGTTACTTCCAGTGGTGTATGAACCGCGTTGAATGCGAGATAGAGGAAGAACGGTTGCGACTTCTGTCTCTTTATGAAGTCAACGGCCCGATCCGTAAACGCATCCGTCAGGTAATCGGTGTGATCGACTATTTTTCTCCCGTCGAGCAATGGATTGCTTGTGGCAGCTTGTGTGTCGAGATACGAGTGTTGCCCTCCGAGAAAGCCGAAGAACTCGTCGAAGCCCCGCGACATCGGATGAAATTGTTCAGCCGCACCAAGATGCCACTTCCCGAATATCGCTGTGTGATAGCCACCAGCGCGTAAACGATCTGCCAGTGTCGTTTCGGTTAAAGGGAGTCCGAAGCCGCTGTGAGCAGCGGAAAGGTCGAGGTTGAATTCATGACCGAAGCGCTGTGGGTAACGACCCGTCAGGAGTCCCGCTCGAGTCGGACTACAGTAAGGGCCGCTGACGTAAGCGTTAGTAAATCGAATTCCACTTCGAGCAAGCGCGTCAATGTTTGGTGTAGGAATGTCCTTACATCCGTGAATGCCGATGTCTGCATAGCCCATATCGTCCGTGACGATCACAACGATGTTCGGCGGTCTGCGCTGGGCGCTGACGGGAGTCGGCAATAAGTAAATCAACCCCAGTACTAATGTGAGTAGCGTTAATTTTCCAGGTGGTAGTCTCATCAAATCGTCGAATGGCGATAGCGTGATGCGGTTCAAGCGGGTCTCTGGTTGAGAATGATTCTATCCTGTCTTTGTGCAAACTCTTAATGAAGCCCGGCGGCTCTTATTTGCGGGTGCCTAGAACTTTCCGGAAGATCAAAAACAAGAGCACCAGCACCACGGGCACAGACGCCAATAGCAGCAGGAAAACATTTTCACTGACGCCTCCGGCCACAGCACTGATTCCGGCTGTATCAGCCCTGGTCATCGAGTTCATCGCCGCGAGGAACAACCCGACTCCCATGATCACGAAAGTAGAAACCACCGCGGCAATCAAACACATGGATGTTTGCTTCGACATGTTGATCGTTCCTCACTTCTTCAACTTTGCAGCAATGGTAAGTGACGTCTTGCCGCAAGGGCAATAATGAGACCACCGACTTGAAGTCGGTGGTCTCCAGGCCAGGGTCCTTTTTCAGCATGAAATGCGCGTTATCCTTTTGGAGGCAAATCAAACAAACCCATGAAAGACGATCTGATAGCGAAAAACCTGGCCGCAGTCGAAGCACATTTTCATAGTGAAGCAGCTAACGAAGTCGACGAGGCCCTAAAGCTCTATACCGACGATATAGTTTGGGAATCACCCGTCCGCAACCTCGTATTCCGCGGTAAAGAAGCTGTGGGCGACAACTACCGGAAGATGTTCGCGTCGTTCACTGTCGAGGAGTTTCGTTGTCTACAGAGATTCGCGACCGAGGATCGAGTGGTTGACGACAGTGTGTTGACTCTCGTGCTTAGCGGCAACGCGATGGACGATCCGCCGGTGCCGGTAGGGTCGCGAGCCGAGATCCGACTCCTGCACGTCTTCGAAATGCGCGACGGAAAGATTTCGAGAGAGTTGGTGTTTGAAGACTGGAAGGTTCTTCAGTCGTCTGCACAGGAACTGTCATTCAACATCAGCAAATTTGGCGCGCCCGTGAAAGCTGTTTGCAATGGAATCATCTTGTCGCACGCAACGCCCGGTTCGCCTTCCAATCTTCCACGATGATGGCCCACCGTTCGTGATCTCTCCAGCGTCCGCAGATCTTTAGGTAGCGTCTTGAGAACCCTTCCCGCACAAATCCAGCACGTTTGACCAGGGCGATCGACGCACGGTTCGACGGCTGGATGTTTGCTTCCAGACGATGAAGTCCAAGTTTCTCGAAGGAATACTTGAGAACCAACCAGAGAGCCTCACTCATATAACCCTGGCGCGCGAANTTCGCTCCAATGTGATAACCGAGATACGCACTCTGAAAGCCGCCCCGNAAGATTTGACTCAGATTNATTGACCCGACAATCGCNCCATCGTCCACTCGGCACATCAGAAAGCAAATCATGTCGGGCCGGCCACATCGCTCGAGCAGCGTTTGAAATTGTTCGGGCCGCACCGGTGGCGAAACAAACCCGCGATGGAAGTTCTTGCTGGCACGATTCAGGGCGGTAAACTCGGCTGCGTCATTGGCTTCCAAAGGGCGCAGGTAAATTCGCTTTCCGACCACTTCGGCTTTCATGAGTTGTTTGCGGGGCATATTGCGCAGGTCGATCGATAGAAGAACTTTTCGCCACAAATCTACTACCGTGGGTGTTCTTCCTTTAAGAAACAGAATCTAAGTCGAGGACCTACCTATGTCAAAGAACTTCAGAATTTTGCTGATCACTGTCGCCGTTTTGGCACTGGCTGGCGCAATCACCGCTGTACGCGGGCAGCAACCCATGACGGGAACGTGGACGGCCTCTGTTAAAGACGACTCCAACAAAATCCACCTGACCTTCGAACTTCGGACCGATGGCCGCCATGGCAGAAATCAAAGCGGAGAAAGCTACGAATACTCTCAGTTACAAGGCTTGAGCAGCGAACAAGCACGCGCGGGGGGCGCGGTAAAGTTCAGCCTTGTCCGTGAGGCGGGGAGAATTGACTGCGAGGGGAGCTTTCAAAACGGTAAAGGTTCCGGCACCTTCACGTTTACGGGCAATCAATCATTCGTCGCAGCCATGAAGAGCCGTGGTTTTGACTTTGANAAGCATGTCGGCNTAAACCATCCGGAAGATCTTGAAGAGCGGCTGTTCGCNGCGACTACGTTNAATGTCACGACAGCGCTNGCTGACGATCTGCAGGCGTCAGGATTTANTAACCTGGGAGTCGATGATCTGTTCAAAGCAGCCATCTTCAAGATCGACTCGCAGTTCATGAGGGAAATGAAGGCGACTGGTTTCAATCTCGGCATGGAAGATCTTGTGAAAGCTCGCATCTTCAAAATCGATCCGTCGTTTGTCGCGAAAGCTACCGAGATGGGGTTTGCCAACGAATCTTTCGAGAGCCTCGTAAAGATGCAAATCTTCAAAGTGACGCCAGAGTTTGTTGCTGAAGTTAGAAATGAAGGGCTGAGCAATCTTTCAGTGGAAGATGTCGTGAAGCTGCGGATCTTCAAAATCGACGGAGCCTTCATCCGGCAATCAAAGGCTGACGGAGTGCCACTTGAAGTAGAGCGACTGGTTCGACGGCGCATTCATGCGGAACGAGACTAGGACATTGAAGATTGAAGATTGTTGATTGGCGAATGGTACTGAATAGCAATCTTCAATCTAAAATGTTCTCCTTCACAATCGCGTAGCAATAACTGTCTCTAGGTTCGTCGCTCACACCTGGGTGCATTTGGCTGCGACGCATTATGCCCTCGCGGGTCATTCCAACCTTTTCGAGTACCCGAGCTGACGCAAGATTATCAACATCGCACATGGCCCACACACGAAAGATCTGAGGTTGCGCCAGTGCCCAATTTACAATCGCCGTTGCAGCTTCGGCCGCGAATCCCTTACCCCAAAACTTTCGCGCCAGGCAGTATCCAACATCCGCCTTGAACTCGCGGATTCTTAACCCGAGCATACCAATTAACTCGCCGCTCTCTTTCAACGTGATGGCCCAGGGAAACTCGTTCCTCGTCAACCATCCCTCTGCGCACCGCGCTAGAAAAGAGTTTGTCTCTTCAATACTCTTGTGCGGTTGCCAGATCATATATCGAGTGACTTCGGGGTCAGTCGCATAAGTATTGAAAATAGCATCCGCGTCACTTAGTGCGGGAAGACGTAAACGGAGTCGGTCAGTTACAAAAGTTTCTGGTGGTTTCATCAATTTCGGCACCTACTCGATTGATATCACCGAATCTCAAACGTTGACAACCTTTCTCATTGGACTTATCTTTTCGCGCACGTCAAACAGGCTCCAATTCTTCTCTCCCAAAGATTAGCGAGTCTTTCCGGGGCTAGTTCAAAGATCGCCAAGCCCAGGCCCCAATTTGAATCTTGCATATCCGTCTTTAAGTTAGCGCAGCTAAATAGCGCTCATCTATCTCTTCAAACATGGCTATCTCTTCAAACATGGAAGGAATCTACATGAGATCACTCACACCCTCTTCGCCTCGTAGAGGATCCCGAACGAAGGCGTCAGCTACAAAGACCCTTTACCTACTTGTTCTCAGCTGCGCGATCATCGGAGCGTTTTCCTGGTCGAGCAATGCCGTTTCGGCTGCGTGCAGCTTCTTGTTGAAATGGGGCGACCCTGGCTATTTCCCAAAAGGACTCGCCGTGGCGAGCGATGGAAACGTGTTCGTTACCAGGGACAACCTCGTTGAAAAGCGCTCTCCAACCGGCACGTTGATATCTTCTATTGGTGGTCCTCCGGGATCAAGCCTGGGAAGTTTCGTTAATGCTAAAGGAGTCGCTGAAGGCCCTACGGGTGACATCTACGTCACTGATACTTACGAGAGTCGTTCCAACGTCGTTCAGCGGTTCAATTCAAGTGGAGTAGTCCAAGGCGGCTGGGGCAACAACGGAACTGCCAATGGCCAGTTTATAGCGGCGAGTGGAGTTGCTGTTGATTCTGCCGGCAATGTTTATGTTGTCGACAGCGGCAACCATCGTGTGCAGAAGTTCAATTCCACCGGAACCTTTATTACAAAGTGGGGCAGCAATGGCACGGGCGATGGTCAGTTCAGCGGACCGCAGGGAATCTCCATTGACTCTTCTGGCGACATTTACGTCGCGGACACAGGCAACAACCGGATACAGAAGTTCTCGCCGACCGGAACATTTCTAATGAAGTTTGGCACAAGCGGCACAGCCGACGGGCAATTCACTTCGCCGCAAGGCGTCCGAGTCGATCCCGCTGGAACCATTTATGTCGCAGATAATGGCAACAACCGGATTCAAACGTTTTCGAGCGCCGGAGGGTGGATCTCGACGTGCGGCGGCTTAGCGGCTAGTTCGGCTGACGGTCAGTTTTTTGGACCACAGGACGTTGCAGTCGATTCTTCGGGCAACTTCTACGTTGCCGACTCGGGTAACGATCGCGTGCAGAAGTTTGGAGAAGGTGCGGCCCCACCGGTCGCTAATGCCGGTGCGGATCAAACAGTGGAATGCGCTGGCGCAACAACCGCGGTCACACTAGACGGCTCTGCATCAGCTGCGGCTAGTGGATCGATTACCTCGTACGCGTGGAGCGAAGGGGCAACGTCACTAGGAACAGGTCAGATGTTAACGGTCCATTTGGCGACCGGAATTCACACCATCACGTTAACAGTTACGGACAGTGCTAGCGGTACAGACACGGACGATGTTGTTGTGACCGTCGTCGAT
>Ga0065705_10003370_pt1 | contig 10453 bp, 6 predicted proteins | sample SwibulcommuniRL2_FD_59092 | JGI IMG/M metagenome (GOLD analysis project Ga0065705, IMG submission 59092) | Bulk soil microbial communities from switchgrass field near Rose Lake, East Lansing, Michigan, USA - RL2 Bulk Soil v2 (version 2) | ecosystem: Environmental > Terrestrial > Soil >... | reverse complement strand
CCCTGGCTGAATTAAAGTTCGTCCGCTATGTGGCTCCTCAGGTCTCAAGAGACTAGTTACCAGCTTCAGCCAATGCCGGTATTGCTGGGCGTGGACCGCGTGGGCCGACTCGAATGGGTCTTGCTCTTTCCGGCCGGCCATTCTGGGGCTGGCCGCTACGGGCCAAGCTCCGACTTGATGGGTCCCCTTTATCCAAATTTCTATATCCAATTATTAACATTTTTGGATATACTCCAACCCTCAGCTTACAAGACAAGCATCGACGGCTGAAATCTCAGGTCGTTTTTCAGTTCGGATTCGAACGTCGCGTCAGGAACGATATCTGCGTGGCTCAGTTTCGAATAGAATTGCGTTAGTGTCCATTAGGTCGGAAGCTAAGCTTCGGAATGTTTTTATTCTCCGCCTGGTCTCGCTTAGGCAGAGATGAAGCTGAAATCAAACGCTTGCGTTTTTGGCTAATTTCGTTGCGGTTCAATTGCTTTTGGATTCTTACTAAGTTACCAAAAACACAACTCAACATCTTTCCTCGGAGGAGTACCCATGAAACGACACAGTCTTCTGGGAAGCAGCTCAACCTTGATGCTGAGCGCGCTTCTCATTCTCTTCGTGTGTTCGATCACCGCTGTTTCCCAACAAGGTACCGGGGCCGTGCGGGGCATCGTGAAAGATCAGCAAGACAACGTGATAGCCGGTGCGTCGGTAACGTTGACGAACCTGGGAACCGGCGTTTCACGCACTACAACCAGCAGTGAAAGTGGAGCTTACTCTTTCGATTTCATACAGGTTGGCGACTATCGGCTCGAGGTTGAGGCGAAAGGTTTCAAGAAAGCCGTAGTGACTGAGGTCCACGCTCTGGTAGCGAAAGCGACGCCGGTTGACGTTCAGCTCGAAATCGGCAGCGTTTCCGAGTCGGTAACGGTTGCGGGAGGCAGCGGCGAAGCATTGATCAATCGCGACGACGCGACCCTCGGAAACAATTTTATCAATAAGCAAATTACGCAATTACCTCTGGAATCCCGCAACGTTGTGGGACTCTTGACGCTGCAGCCGGGAGTTACCAGAGACGGTTATGTGGCCGGCGCGCGCAGCGATCAATCCAATGTGACGCTTGATGGGGTGGATATCAATGAGTCGCAAACCAACCAGCTAGGCGCTGCGTCTGGCACGGCAAGCAGCGACGCCACTGAATCTGATACGGTCACCGCCTCAGGTTCTTCAAATTCGCCCGACGCGGGTACGGTTATTCGCCTGAACGCCGAAGCAATCGAGGAGTTTCGGGTAACCACCGCAAACGCTAACGCCAGCCAGGGCAGGTCATCTGGCGCGCAGATTTCGCTGGTAACGAAGACCGGCACAAACGATTTCCACGGCGCGCTTTTTGAAGCACATCGGAACACGATATTCACTGCCAACGATTTTTTTAATAATCGGAATGGCCGGTATGTGGACACTGACGCGAACGTCATCCTCGGCATAAACAGAGTCGGCGATGAAAGAAACCCCAGGCCAAAGTTGATTCGCAATACGTTTGGGGGAGCATTCGGGGGGCCAATAAAGAGAGATCGCGCTTTCTTCTTCTACAGTTTTGAGGGAAGGCGCGATGCCGCAGAACAAAGCGTGGTGCGAGTGGTTCCGCTCGCCAGCATGGGCCAGGGGCTCTTACGTTATGTTAATCCCTCAGGTGGGGTAACCACGCTGAGTGCAGCCGACGTCAATACGATCTTCAGCACCAGCGGAGCCACGGTTGGAACTAACCCGATTGCCATCGCTGCCCTGGCGGACGCAGCGGCAAAGTATCCGGCAAACGATTTCACGCAAGGTGATAGCACTGTGGACACCCGTTTAAATACTGCGGGGTTTCGCTTCAATGCTCCAACGCCCGTGAAGTTGAATTCACACAGCGCCCGATTTGACCTGAATCTAACCGACCGGCAATCGCTGTTTGTCCGCGCAAACGTAATCTACGACCTGATCGGATTGCCGGGACAATTTCCGGATACTCCGGCGCCCCAAATCTGGTCGCACCCTGTGGGCCTGGCAGTGGGACACACCTGGACTCTGACGAATAATCTGGTCAACAACTTTAGATTCGGATATACGCGTGAAGCATTCACTCAAGGCGGCGACTCGGCAGCCAACGCCATCACCTTCCGCTTTGTCTTCTCTCCATTACTCTTCGCGCGGACCGTCAGTCGAAAGACGCCAGTAACAAACTTCACTGACGACATATCATTGGTACATGGGGGTCATACCTTCCAATTTGGCGGGAACATTCGCTTCATCAAGAATAATCGAGTCAGTTTTGGAAACGCGTATGACTCCGCCGTTACTAATCCTTCGTTTTATGCGGGAGGCGCCGGCACAATCCTCTCGGATATGGTGAATGATTTCTCTCCCATCGCCGATGGATTTGAATCGGCGGTACAAAACGCGGCCACAGCACTAATTGGTCGTTATTCTCAGTACACTGCTCGATTTACCTTTGACCATGACGGCACGTCTCAAACCCTGGGAACGCCCACCAATCGAACCTTCGCCACTCAAGAGTATGATCTCTATGGTCAGGATAGCTGGAAAGTGACTCCAAATCTTAGTGTCACCTTCGGCCTGCGTTACAGTCTGAGCCGACCGGTGTACGAGACCAAAGGCTTTGAGGTTAAGCCAAACATTCCGCTCACGGATTACTTTAACCAAAGAGTTGCAAGTGCGGCGCAGGGCGTTTCCTTCGTCGACCCAATCACAGTAGATCTATCAGGACCGGCAAATAACCGCTCGCCGCTCTATCGCTGGGACAAGAACAATTTTCAGCCTCGCGTAGCAGTGGCGTGGTCACCAGGTTATAAGTCGGGCTTTTTGGCAAAGGTGTTCGGTTCGAATCATGAGTCCGTCCTCCGCGGCGGCTTTGGCATCACCAATGACTACTATGGCAACCAGCTGGCAGTGAACTTCGATCTCAATAATCAACTGGGATTTAGTTCGCAAACGACGATTTCGGCTAACACCTACAATATTTCAAGTCGGCCGGCGCCGTTGTTCACCGGCTTTGGGCAAGATGTCCGCACCTTGCCGGGAATTGGCTCTCCAGGCACACTGACCTTCCCGCAACAAAAGCCCTCAAATGATTCTCGCCGTATAGAATCGACCCTGGACGAAGCACTCGTGGCGCCAATCAATTACAGTTGGAATGCAACCTTTGAACGACAATTGCCAAAAGGTCTCGCTTTGCAAGTGTCCTACATAGGCAGGTTGGGACGTAAGCTGCTTGCACAGCGCGATATCATGGCGCTAAACAACCTGGTCGACAGGACTTCAGGTATGGATTGGTACACTGCGGCCGGCATTCTGGAACGCCTCCGTGCCCAAGGTACTTCAATCTCAGCCGTCCAGCAGATTCCCTGGTTTGCGAATTTGTTGCCCTCGAATTTTGCCGCCCTTGCCAATGATTTTTACTTTGGCAATCCCGGGTGCGGCGATCCCGACTCATTCTGTATTGACGAGACTCTGAATCAGACCCAGGCCGTTTATGCTGTGGCACAGGGTTTTTATGGTAACGACTGGACCGATACCCAGGATGTCATTGACACCGCAGTTGGTGGAGGTTCGCATAACCTATTCTTCCATCCTCAGTATGGCGCGCTTGCTGCATTCAGCAGCATCGGTCATTCCTCGTATAACGCAGGCACCATCTCTCTGCGTGAACGCATGGGAGAGACTTTGACTCTTGACTTCAACTACACACTCTCCCACTCGTTCGATGATGCATCGGGCTTGCAGACAAGTGGCTTGCCAAGCGCCACTTTCGGCAATGGGTTCATCTTGAATCCGATCAGGCAGCACGATTGGTACGCTGATTCTGACTTCGATGTGCGCCATGTCATCAACCTCAACGCGATCTGGCAATTGCCGATCGGACGCGGACGATGGCTTTTCAGCAACAGCAATAAGGTTGTTAACGGTATCCTCGGGGGTTGGCAGATCGCTGGTATCTATCGCTGGAACTCTGGTCTGCCGGCTCCGAATTTCTTTGACGATGCTCGGTGGGCCACAAATTGGAACGTGCAGAGCGCCGTGGTCAGAACCCGTCCTCTCACGGCTTGCCCTGATCGTGGAGGAGTTGACGCGCCAAAACTATTCGGCTGCGATCCAACCGGTGCATATCAGAGTTTTAGAAATGCATTTCCCGGTGAGTCGGGAGACCGCAACGTCTTCAGACTACCCGGCTATGTCAGCTTGGATATCGGTCTGAGCAAGTCCTTTCATGTGCCCTGGAGCGAAACCCAAAGGTTCCAAATTCGCTGGGAGACGTTTAACGTGACGAATACTCAGCATTTCGGAAAGATGGATATCAGTCGCACAGGAACCGGTGTTACGCTTGACCCAAGCACGGCCACTCCGCCCTCGAATTGGTCGAATTTCACCGGCATTCAGGGAACGCCGAGAGTAATGCAGTTCGGCTTCCGTTACTCGTTCTAAAGTCTTTCCAACGTTGGTTCAGGGCCGGAACTAATTCATGTTCCGGCCCTGTTTCCTTGAAGTAGCGGCGATTATGTAGTTGTTCTACTTCAAATCCGTGGAGTCGCCCTGTTGAAACCGAATTATGATCTGTACCCCCGCTCAGGCGTAGGTGCTGCCCGTTTGTTGCTCAGAGACGCCATGCTGTTGACGCTGGCATTGTTGGCGGCAGGGTGGACTGCGTCAGCCGTTGCCCAGGATGGAGGCGGCCACATGCTTTATGGGGATTTTAAAGTTGACGAGAGTAAAGCAACCGGTACCAAGCCCCTGAGCTTCGACATAATTCTGTACGCGGCAGGCGGAGGGCGGCTCGTCTCGAGACAAACAGTCGTCAACAATTCCCACTATCGGTTCATGGATGTATCCAATGGGGACTACGATATCGTGGTTGAAGTGGAAAACACCGAAGTAGCCCGCCTTCACTTCCTACTTAACGAACCTTTTCGAACGGACATTCGGAAGGACATCGAGCTGGAATGGCGAGATAACCTCAGATCTAAAAAAGTGAATCAAGCGGTTGTCGCCGCTGAGGCCTATGAGCGTACCTCGACAAATAAGAAGCGGTTTGCCAAGGCCGAGAATGCGATGGACCAGAAGAATTATGCACAGGCGATCGTGTTTCTGCGCCAAATTCTCGATGAAGATGCAAAGGATTATCAATCCTGGAGTGAGTTGGGAACTGCATATCTAATGCAAAAGGATTTTAGTGAGTCTGAAACTGCCTACCTGCGCGCCACTGAAACAAATCCCACGTTCTTCCTGGCATTCCTAAATCTTGGCAAGCTGCGCATGGCGGCAAAGAAATTTGAGACCGCCGTCGAACCCTTGAGCCAGGCAGTCAAGATCAAGCCTGAGTCTCCGGAAGCTAACTACTTCCTCGGCGAAACGTATTTACAGATCAAGAAAGGCTCCAAGGCGGTGATTTATCTTTACGAGGCCCTCAGACTCGATCCCATTGGAAAAGCCGAAGCCCACCTGCGCCTCGCCGCTCTCTACAATGCAGTTGGAGTGAAAGATAAAGCCGCCGCGGAATACGAAGAGTTTTTAAAGAAAAAACCTGACTATCCTGATCGGAAAAANCTCGAGCAGTACATCACACAGAATAAGAAACCGTGAGGCTGGAATAGACTGGCAAAGATTGATCGGATCCTCAAAAACGTCGCCGCCAAAGGGAATAAACCACAGTCAAACAAAGCGCCAACCAGGCCACTCCCTCTGCCATCGCGCCCAGCACGTCACTCAGGTAATGAGCTCCGAGATAGATTCGCGTGAAACCGACCAACAGAATCAGGAAACCTGCCACGAAAATAATAGCCACTCGCCGGCGCCAGTCCTGTGTGTTGGTGAAGAAGTAGGCGGCCAGCACGCCGTAAAGAACGGTGGCGGTCATCGTGTGCCCGCTGGGAAAGCTGTAGCTGGTAAGCGAGACAAGCGGGTCATCGAAATGCGGCCGCGGTCGTTGAAACGCGTATTTGAGAATCTTGTTGAGTAGCATGCCGCCGTAGACTGAGAACAGAAACGCCGCGAGCCAGTAAAACCGTCGCTTCCAAATCAAATATAGTAAGAAGACCACTGCAATACAGTTTACGATGATAGAAGATCCCAAATAGGTGACCACAAACATCGCAAGCGTGAGCCACGGCAGCGTGTGCAAATGCAACCAGGTGCTTAACTCGGCGTCAGCAACGGTTAGTGGCTCTCGTTTGTTGATGTCTTCGGATATTTCCCAGAGCGTGAAAGTCATTGTGGCAAAAATGATAAAGCCGGCCACGAGGTGCAGGCCGGGGAAGCCGCTTCGGTAAGATTGTTTCTGCATGAGTCGTGTTTATTAGCAATCGTTACACATATCAGGAGTTTTTCATTTGTCATTTGAATATTTCTCATTTGCTACTGAAGACCAGGCAGTCCCATTAGGATGAGCGGAAAGTACCGAGTCAGAAAATGACAAATGAGAACTGTCAAATGACAAATGGAAAATTTCTTCTCTTACCACGTAGCCGCCCTGAATGAGTATGATGACAGGTCCTGTCTGTCCTATGTTCCGATCCAGCCATCTGCCGTGTGACGAAAGTGTTCGGTGGTGGTAAGAGCAAACTCGTCCTGTTCCACGGACCACGCGAAGCGCTCGACGGCGATTCGAGGCCTGTCGACCCGCACGACATTGAACGAGTTTTCTTCGCCACGGCCGCGGTCAGAAGCAGCGGTTCCAGCCTGCACCACCAGCGCCGAGTGTCCTTTGATCTTGTAGCGAGTGGCGGTATGGGTCGTATGGCTCACATGAAGGTGCCCGGCCAGAAACAGATCGGCGCCACAGACCGCCAGCGCCTCCATTGCCATACGCGCGCGTCCTACTAAATGACGTTCGTCATGTCCCGCTGGAAGGTCGAAGGGGTGATGGGTGACGACGATTCGTACTACCTCGGGAGCAAGCGCAGAAAATTTCTCGCGCATCCAGGCTACCTGTCCTTTGTTAATTCGCCCACCCTTGATAGTCAGCGATCGTGCGGTGTTGACGCCAAGCACTGCCATCTCCTCATCGTGGTAAAACGGTCGTAAGTCGCTGGTGATGTAGTGGCGGTATTTGGTCAGCGGCTGCGCGAATCGCGCTAAGACATTGTGCAAGGGGACATCGTGATTCCCGGGCACGACGATCTGCGGTTCAGGCAGTCGATCGAGAAAAGCGCGCGCTTCTGCAAATTGATGCGAACGGGCACGCTGCGTTAAATCTCCCGACACAGCCACCAGGTGGGGATTGATCTTGGCGATCGCGTCAATTAACGGAGCGATAACATCGGCGTTGACGCGACCAAAATGTATGTCCGAGAGATGGACTATCGAGCGCATAGTTCAGACGAAGCAATCATTTGAGTCGCGAGGTCGGATCGTTTGCTGGAGTCAGCACCCGTAGAGCTCGCGGATGCGCGCTGTAATTAAGTGGCGGTACTATTCTGGTCACTTCGCCATCCAACGCTACACGCACATGTTTATGTCTGGTTTCGATCCAGATTTCTTTGGTGCACAAGGCCACAAAATCTTTCTCCTGGTGGAGCCCACGCAGCAATGCCCGCAGTGCCAGTCGAACCAATCCCAGCCTGCCGGTGCGATTAGTCATGTAGAGACTTAACTCACCCTTATCGAGATGAGCTCGACTGCCGATGTTTAGTTTTTCCATTTCATACTTGTTGTTACCGATAAAGACAAAAGGCGTGTGACTGTATAATTCCTCGCTGTCAACGGCCACGCGGACATTGAGAAACGGATACCTTCTGAGGACGCTGAAGGCCGCCCAAATGTAAGCGGGCCACTTGCCCCATCCGAGTCGCTGTTGCTTCTGGCGTTTATGAACGATGATCGGATAAAGACCCAAACTGGAATTATTAATGAAGACGTGTCCATTGACTTCGCCAACGTCTATTTCCGTCTGATGCCCAGCTGCAATCGTTGCTACAGCTCGGGCGAGATCCAGCGGAAGGCCCAAGTCTTTGGCAAAATGGTTCATAGTGCCAAATGGCAAAACGCCGAGGCTTTTGGTTGTGTCAATAATCGCCGCTGCCACGGAACTGATTGTTCCGTCCCCGCCAGCTGCCACTACTACATCAGCATCACCCTGGGCGGCTTGTTGGGCCATGGTGATTACTTCAGCACCAGTCTTGGCCATCGATATTCGCGCCTCAACGCCGGCGGCTTTGAAGGCATCCGCCAGAGTCTTCTCAATTCCTTCCTCGTGGCCTGAGCCGGAACTGCTGTTTACTATCACTTCAATCTTCACTGAGTTAATAGTAGTGCAAACTTGTTTCAAAATCGTAACCTGCCACAAGCGGCGTTCGGGGAAAGTTTCAGCTATACTTCTTCATCGCTTATGTCAAAACAGACTTCTCAATCGCACTCCATCGATCTGTTCGCGATCGCCCATGATTCAATGATCGAGGCAGGTTTCTTACCCGACTCTCCGGGCGACGTNGGCAAGGAAGTACAGTCCATCGTTGCAAACTCTGCGATCCCGGCGNCTCAGTCGGCAAAAGATCTGCGNAAACTTTTGTGGTCCTCGATCGACAACAGCAGCTCTCGCGATCTCGATCAGGTGGAATATGCCGAGGCGCTCGCTGGCGGCGACACNCGTTTGTTGATTGGCATCGCCGACGTTGACGCGCTGGTTCCGCAAGGTTCGGCCATCGATCAGCAAGCTGCTGCGAACTGCACCTCAGTCTACACCGGTGTAAAAACTTACCCGATGTTGCCGCTCGAACTATCAACGGACTTAACCTCCCTCAACGCCGGCGAGGATCGACTTGCGGTAGTGACAGAGATGGTGCTGGCCTCTGACGGAACCATGAAGAGTGTAGATATTTACAGGGCACTGGTGAAAAATCAGGCGAAACTTTCCTATGAACCTGTCGGCAATTGGCTTGATGGCAGGACGCCTGTTCCCGAGACTGTCAAAGCAGTGGAGGGACTGGAAGCGCAGATCAGTTTGCAGTCCGAGAGTGCGAAGGACCTTGAGGAAGTGAGGAAGCAACATGGGGCATTGGAACTGGGCACCATTCAAGCTTCACCCGTGGTAGACGAACACGGCAAGGTGCTTGAGCTCGCCATGGTTGAGGACAATGGCGCCAGAGATCTAATTGCGAACTTCATGATCGCAGCAAATGTCGCGATGGCCCAGTTCCTGGAAGCGAAAGGTGGTCCCACCTTGCAGCGCGTCGTACGTACGCCCAAGTATTGGTCGCGCATCGTGGAGATCGCGGCGGACGTGGGAGAGAAACTGCCTGACACGCCCGATTCACGTGCGCTTGCCGATTTCCTTGCGAAACGGAAAAAAGTGGACCTGGTGCATTTTCCGGATCTTTCATTGGCGGTGGTTAAGTCGTTAGGTCCCGGTGAGTATGCGGTGCAGTTGCCGGGTAAAGAAGGTGAGGGTCATTTCGGTTTGGCGGTGCAGGACTATACGCATTCGACCGCTCCGAATCGTCGTTTTGCTGATTTGGTCACGCAGCGTTTAGTTAAGGCAGCGCTCGAAGGTAAACCTGTCCCTTATTCGATCGACGAGTTAAAAACAATTGCTGAACATTGCACAGAACGCGATGCGGCGGCACGCAAGGTTGAACGAAAGATGCGCAAGGTCGCGGCTGCGGTGTTGTTACGCGATCGGATTGGCGAAGAGTTCAAAGCCATCGTTACCGGCGTCACGCCGAAGGGAACGTTTGCGCGCATCATCAAACCGGCCGTGGATGGTCGCGTGATGCGGGGCGAGCATGGCTTGCGGGTCGGAGAAAAGGTGCAGGTGAAATTGGTCTCAGTTGAACCGGAGCGCGGCTTTATCGATTTTGCACGGACGTAAGTAAGTGATAATGAATTCTGCAAAAGCGGAAGGCAGCGACTGGCACAATGAAAAGGAGTGGAGTCAATAACACGAAAACGAAATGCTCACGGAAATCACCATCGACAAGTTTTTGCCGGTAAGCGCTGTTGGCCAACGGAATTCCTAAAGTCGTCAGGTAATAAATCAGCAGGGGAAAGACAGACAGGCTGAGCAGCCTCGAAGCATTCTTCTTGCGCCATCTCTCACTGATCACAAACAGCAATAGCAGAAATCCAAAGTAGACAACGATCCCCTCGAAGCGATGAAATTCGCCGCGACTAAAGCTCCCAATCCGTGGCGGTGTCCGTTGCAGCTGCAGCGCAATGGTGATACGCACTGCGTTAGCCACCAGCGTTGTCAGATAAGCCACAAGCGTCGTGGTTGGTATGAATCTCCAACTCACTTTCGCCGCCGTCGTAGATTGCTCCACCCACAGCTTTCTTAGCGAGAGCATCAGGAATGCAGTAATCAGAAAATTTACGCCGGCGCAGGCAGCCGCTACCACGAAAGTGTGATCGCTGGTGACGTAGCCGGCGTAGGATTCAAACTGAAACGATTCGCCGCTGACTAAACTCACTAACA
>Ga0065705_10004842_pt1 | contig 10458 bp, 10 predicted proteins | sample SwibulcommuniRL2_FD_59092 | JGI IMG/M metagenome (GOLD analysis project Ga0065705, IMG submission 59092) | Bulk soil microbial communities from switchgrass field near Rose Lake, East Lansing, Michigan, USA - RL2 Bulk Soil v2 (version 2) | ecosystem: Environmental > Terrestrial > Soil >... | reverse complement strand
CTCAACTTGATCGACACACCGGGTCACGTCGATTTTTCGTACGAAGTCTCGCGCTCGTTGTCGGCTTGTGAAGGTGCGTTGCTGATAGTGGACGCTTCGCAGGGTGTCGAAGCACAAACCCTCGCGAACACATATCTCGCAATCGAAAATAATCTCGAACTTATTCCGGTTATCAACAAGATCGATTTGCCCGGCGCCGAGCCTGACAAGGCGATCGAGCAGATCGAACACTTCATCGGACTCGAAACTCATAACGCAATTCTCACGAGTGCAAAAACCGGAGAGGGCGTGAGCGACGTCCTCGAAGCGATCGTGCGCCTCGTGCCGGCGCCGAAAGGCGATCCAAACGCACCGCTCAAGGCGCTCATTTTCGATTCGTGGTACGACTCGTACCGCGGTGTGATCGTGTTGTTTCGCGTTATCGACGGCTCGATCCGGACGGGAATGAAGATACGCTTCTTCAACGTNGGTCGTGATTACCAGGTTGAGACTCTCGGCGTAAATCGGCCAACGCCAACGCCGATTGGCGAATTAGGTGTCGGCGAGGTCGGTTTCCTGACTGCTTCGATCAAGGCTGTCGCAGACGTCCAGATAGGCGACACGGTGACTGAAGCGGCGCGGCCCACGAAAGAACCTTTTCCCGGTTACCAGGAAATCAAGCCGATGGTATTTGCGGGCTTGTATCCGGTCGACGCGGCGCAGTACGAAGAGTTGCGCGACGCACTCGACAAGCTGCGATTGAACGATGCGTCGTTCTTTTACGAACCCGAGTCGTCGGCGGCGTTGGGCTTCGGGTTTCGCTGTGGGTTTCTCGGGTTGCTGCACATGGAGATCGTGCAGGAACGTTTGGAACGCGAGTTCAATCTTGATTTGATCACGACTGCTCCGGGCGTTCGTTATGTCGTGACGACCACCGATGGCGAAACGCTCGAGATTGATTCTCCGGCGAAGATGCCCGATCCGGGCCGCATCTCCAAGATCGAAGAGCCGGTGATTCGCGCCGTAATCCTGACGCCTGATGAACACCTCGGCGGCATTCTTCCGTTACTCGAAGAGAAACGTGGACTGCAAAAAGGTTTTGAGTACATCACTTCGAATCGCGTGATGCTCACATACGAATTGCCGCTCAATGAGATCGTGCTCGACTTCTACGATCGGCTCAAATCAGTTTCGCGCGGCTATGCCTCGCTTGACTACAACCTCGCCGGATACTGGGAAAGCGATCTCGTAAAACTCGATGTGCTGGTCGCAGGCGAGCCGGTTGATGCGTTGTCGTTGATTCTGCATCGCAGCACTGCCCAACCAAAGGGACGCGCGCTCGCGGAAAAGATGAAGCAGTTGATTCCGCGGCAACTGTTTGAAGTGCCGATCCAGGCTGCGATTGGAAATAAAGTGATCGCGCGCGAGACAGTCAAAGCGCTCGGGAAGAACGTTATTGCCAAGTGTTACGGCGGCGACATCACGCGTAAACGAAAGCTGCTCGAGAAACAAAAAGAGGGCAAGAAGCGGATGAAGAAAGTCGGCCGCGTCGAGATTCCTCAGGAAGCCTTTCTCGCCGTCCTCAAAGTTAATGAATAAGTGTTTGTAGGGGCGGCACTCCGTGGCCGCCCCTCGGGCGGAATGGCGGTATTTCGAATTACGGATTTCGAACAAGGGGCGGCCACGGAGTGCCGCCCCTACAAAATGGCCCAATCAACTTCAGATGAACTACTACTCTGTTGCGCGCGTACCACGGCAAGCGATCGCATCGTGGCGCGAATGCGAGAGATCGCAGCAACACAGATCGATTGGGAATATTTGTTTCTGGTCGCTCGCCGCCACTCGATCGTACCCCTCTTTTATCGCCAACTCGATCGGCACGCTGCGGATTTGGTTCCGTCGGAATTTCTAAATCAACTCAAGACGCACTACCTTGAAAACGTTGCGCGCAACACGATTCTGACTGCCGAACTCTGCCGGCTCGTTACCTGCTTCGCTGATTCAGGCATCGACGCAATTCCCTACAAAGGGCCCGTTCTCGCACAACTTGCCTACGGCAACATCGCGCTGCGTCGCTTTGTCGACCTCGACATCATCGTCAAAAAATCTGACGTCCTGAAAGCGCGCGAGATCCTGCTCGGCGAAGGCTACACACCATCGAAGTCGCTTTCACTCAACCAGCAGGAACTCCTGCTACGCACGCAACACAATATGCAGTTCTCTCGCGACAATCATCGCCTGATTGTCGAACTGCATTGGGAAGTCGCGCCGCACTTGTTTGCGGCAACAGTCGATTCGGATCACCTGTGGGAGAATCTCGGCAATGTCGATCTCAACGGCACGGAGGTAAAAACTCTCTCCGCGGAAGATCTTCTCTTCTCATTATGCGTGCATGGTTCGCGTCATCTTTGGGAACGGCTTGGTTGGATTTGCGACATTGCAGAGTTGCTTGCAAGGCATACGTTCGACTGGCCCACATTGCTGAAGAGAGCGGCTCAGTCTGACATCGATCGCATGTTCTTACTCGGCCTGTATCTTGCTGAACAACTCCTGGAAGCACCGCTGCCCGCGGAAGTGAAGCAGCGCTGCGACTCGGATACTCGTTTGGAGTCACTTGCCGCCGGCGTAGTCGAACACCTCTTCAACGGCGCCACACACGTGCCCGCGACGTCGCGGGAGATCTTCAAATACAACATCGGGGTGCGGAAAACTGTTGGTGCTCGGGCGCGTTATGTTCTTTACATGCTGCGACCAACCGACGGGGATCTCGGCGCCCATTCTCTCCCTCAGAGTTTGAGCTTTNCATACTACCTCTCGCGCCCGTTCCGTTTATTAAAACGTGGCTTTTTNGATACTAAAATTTGACGGATTTGTTTGTCCGTGTTAGCTTTCAAGCTNATCGACGGCGCGGTCAGTCGCCCGAGCGTAAGCCGCTCAACACGCTAAGGACAAAGGCATTAAGATTTGAAACGCACAGTTTTCTTTCACTATGCGAAGCGTAGTACCTTGATCGCTTTGCTTTGTTTTGCGGCAGTTTCGTTAGCAATCGCGCAGAGACCTGCTCCGGAAACGGATACAAAGCACGGTGCAAAAGAAGCTAAACCGGCAGACGCGAAACCAGGAGCCAAGCCTCCGTTTGTACTGACCGTCAAGACTAGTCCCATCCTCAACATTTCACTCAAAGCCGATAAGGCGAAGATATCCGAAGTGTCACAGGCACTTTCCAGGAAACTCAAAACGCCTATATTCCTCGGACCGGAACGACAGAATGAGTTGATAACGGTCGAATTCAGCGAGCTAACTCTCGAGCCTGCGTTGCAGTTAATGTCGCCGGCAGTTTACGTTGATTACGAAATCGACACCGGTTCCAACGACCCACCAAAACCGCTCGGCATTTTTCTGTACGATCTCAATCAGGCCGAGCCACCGACAACAGCCGTAGTGACAGGCACAAATCAGTCGATGCTGATCGAAGGCAATACTGAAGACGGTGTCGAACCTGCAGGTGATGAAGCGAAGAAGAAAGAGGAAGAGCAGCCTCTTCGCATCACTTACGAGAAACAGTTGTTGTCCGTCAAAGCAAAGAAGCAGCCTTTGACTGTGGTCTTGTTAAAGATTGGTGAGGAGCTTGGTGTCCCGATTGATATTCAGAACCAGAATCAAACGGAAATAGATGTCGAGATCTCAAAACTCCCTGTAGAGGATGTAGTTCGGCAACTGTCCCCCCATATTCGGCTGTTTCTTCGAGCCGATCTTACACGCGCCGAAAAACGAGCTTTGCGGTTGGTTCTTGCTGAGCCACACAAAGAGACTCAGTAAACCAAATTGTCATACAGCTTGTATCGAACCTTGGCCCAACTTTTATGTTGCCATGAATCGATCAAGACAATTATATTTAACTACAATGACTCGAGGAGGCGGCTAAACATTGGCTAAGCAAAACGAGATTATCAACGAAGAAATCGCTGGTTTGCACAATGACGTGAGTGGGGGGACCGAAATTAAGAAAGCGTTTGTCGAACCGACAATCTCTATTCCTGTTGATGTTCTTGAAGCGACTACGTTCTTTCAATCAGCGACCAGCGGCACGACCAATTAAGAAATAGAATTTCCAGTTGCATGGAAGTTTTTCAGGTCTTTGACCGACCGGCGTTCCGGAGTTTTTATTCAGTCGCCGGTCGGTTGTTATTTATTGAGGGCAGCGATCAGGAACTACGTAGTCTGATCGTAGACCTCTTTGCCGGATGGCAACTTACTCCCGTCCCGGAACCTCACCGATCACCCGACATTCGGATTAATTTCCACTGCGGTCAAACACCGCGAGAAATCAGTCGTGACCTGAACCACTTCGATGTTGCTGAAGGTGGCAAGTGCTACACGGACGGCGCCGATTTCTTCCTGGTGCTCGGCAATGCGCTGGTCCACCTGCAAAATGGAGTTCCGTTGACTATTGACGTTTCACTCTCCGAAATGCCTCGTGCCGGAGATCCGATGCTTGCTCGCGTCACGTCGTTTGCAGTTTGCGCTGGTCTGCGACGTTTCGGATTATTTGATCTGCACAGCGCCGGCGTTGTCGATCCGAGCAACGGTAGAGGCGTATTGATTGTGGGTCGTTCAGGCAGTGGCAAGTCGGCTCTAGCGGTGCAATTGGTGTCGGCCGGGTGGTCATATCTTTCGGACGACGAACTGCTATTGAGTCTCGACGACGGGGCGGTTGAAGCGCGCGGGTTTCGCAGTTTTTTTGCGACGCGAACAAGCAAAGATGGTGATCCGCTCAGGCACTGCTTCGAGCCCGATACAGTCTTTGGCGCGCGGCGCACTCCAAAAATATTACCCGGCGTGGTGCTGTTTACGAGTCTCAATAACGAGTCGGAATCGCGGCTAAGCAAACTGACGCAAACAGAAACGATGATGCGTTTGATCAGGGCGTGTCCGTGGGCCACTTACGATACCGCTATTGCAAGTGATAATCTGAAAGTCCTTTCGGCACTTGCTCGACAAGCAAAGGGCTTCGATCTCTCTGCCGGTAGCGATTTGCTCGCACCGGGTTTCGCGGCAGACTTGTTGTCACGTCAGAACTGATGGACACGGAGACTTCTTTCGACGGCAATTATGGTCCACGACGTTTAAGCGTGGAGCTCGCCAACATTTGTAATCTCCACTGTAGTTACTGCTTTCGCTCGGATGAGAATCTTTACACTTCGCGTGCCGAATTCTTTCAGCTCGACCTTCTGCGGCGCGTGATCGGCGAAGCGCGCGCGGCAGCAAATGTGACGCGCATCAATTTCACCGGCGGCGAGCCGACTCTTCATCCACAATTCGAGGAAACGATCAGGACGATTGGCGATGCCGGTTTGACAGTCAGCTTTGTTACGAACGGCTGGCACTTCGAACGCATCTGGCCCGCGCTCGAGTCGAACCGCGCAGCGGTTTCATTCGTCGCGTTCAGTTTGGATGGTGTAACGCGTGAAGACCACGATCGCTGGCGCGGTAACGGATCTTTCGATCGGATCGTGCGTGCGTTTACTCGTTGCTACATGTCGAAGCTGCCGTTTGGTATCAAGATCGTGATACGTCGAGATCTGGTGGACCAACTCGAGCAAATCGCGATCTTCGCTGCACGAATGGGCGCTGCATCGCTGCACTTCGCACACGTGATGCCTACTTCAGACGCCGTCACTCACACTGCAGCGTTGACGCTCGACGAGCAGCGCGCAGTTGAGCAGGAGATCGCGATACTTGCAGGCATCTTCAAGATGAATATCGGTCTGGATGTCGGCTACTACAATATCGACGAAACGCGTCCGCCGTGTGCTCCGCTTGCGGGTGTGAGTTTGAACATCGATTTCCGCGGACGGCTTTCGCTGTGCTGCAACCTCTCGGGCTTTCGCGGCGCCGCAGGAGAAAGCGATGTGATTGCGGATTTGAATGTGGAGTCGTTTGCTTCTGCTTACGAGAAGTTCGTTGCTTTAGCGGCGACGCAGTTGCGGAAGAGAAATGAGGCGCTCGCAGCTCTCCGCACACCGGACATTTATATCGGCTCGCCTTGTCTGTTTTGTTTGCAAAGCTTCGGTAAAATTCCATGGCATCGATCGAGTTTAGCCGCGGATTCACGCGGATGAACGCGGATCTCAAAGGGATGTTGCCGGTTGATGCGGTCGTGGTGGATGGACGTCCGGGGCTATGGTGGATGGATATGTCCGGCGTCAGCCTGGCACAGCCGTTCTTTCAACAAACAGTCGCGCGCGCGAAGACGGACCGCAATCGCCGTGAGCTGTTCACGGAGTTCGATGTGCTCCTGCAACTGGAGAAGCAGCTCGACAGCGTGCCGCCAACCGGTTTTATTTTCCACTCCTCACGTTGTGGATCAACACTTGTCGCCAATGCCTGCCGGGCCATCAACAACTCGATCGTTCTTTCTGAAGCAAACGCGATCGACAAGCTGATTGCCAGATTCATTACCGATGCAGGCGATATTAAAACGTCACTTTATTCAGTGTTCCTGCGTGGCGTGGTGAATGCGCTGGCGCAACGCCGCATCGGTGACGAAGAATATCTCTTCATCAAGTTTGCTTGTTGCAGCTTCGCACAAATCGAACAGATTAGACGTATCTGGCCCAATGTTCCGTGGCTGTTTCTTTACCGCGATCCGGTGGAAACAATCGTCTCGAATCTCAAGGATGTTCCGCCGTGGCTGCTCGATAACGATCGGCGCGTGCTGGCGTCGATTGCCGGCACCTCGTCCGGTGAAGTAACGGGAATGCCGCTTGAAGAGCTGTGCGCAAGGACGATTGGAAGTCTTTTTTCTACAGCGCACCGTCTTGCGAACGATGGTGAGCTGTTGCTTAATTACAAACAACTGACTGTACCTGTAATATCGAGTGTGTTGAGGTTTTTCAAGGTCAGTCCCTCGACAACAGAACTGGAAACAATCGAGCACGGGATTCAGATTTATTCAAAAGAACCTTCGGGAACGCGTACGTTTGTAGCTGACACTGACGCGAAACTGCAGCTTGCNTCTGACGCAGTNCGCGCAGCGGCAGCAAAGTGGGCTACTGAACCTTATCGACTTCTCGAACNGAAACGTTTAGAACAAACCAATCAGGTGAATAATCATGAATGCAACTAACCTTAGCCCGGGCAACCATGTTGTCGTAACAGATTTTGACGGCGGCGAAGGAATACTCGTAGATCTCAACACAAAAAAATATTATCAACTGAACGAGACTGCGATGATCGTTTGGAAGGGCCTTGAAAAAGGCCAGACGACAAGCGAGATCGCGGCCGACATTACTTCCAGCTATGAAGTTGCAATAGACAAAGCTCGGAACAGCGTGGAACGAATCGTTGATAATTTCCAAACTTACAAGCTTCTTACCGCAAAGTGAGCGGCGTCTCTTCGTTAAGTACGCGATTCTGACGATCGCGCTCTTCGTGCCCCTTCTCTGGGCGTTTCGCTATGTTCGCAATCTATATCCGATAGCTGCCTGGAACGTGATGATGGCAGGCGGCGATCTGGAGCGTGGTCGCAGCTACTGCATCCTGCGGGGCGAGACAGTAAAGGGAGAAACTGTAGACGTAGCCCCTATCTTGCTGACCAATGCGCTCTACAGCCGCACCTGGACCATGGTCAACGCGACCATCGATAATCAAAGCTTCAAACTCAAGTCGATTCATCCCGCGAACGAAGAGATGCTGCGCCGTTATGGTGGACTTGAAAATCTTCCGCCCGGCGCGCGTGTGCCGGATCTGCTCAAGGTGTGGGGAGAGCTCTACAACATGCAACAACCGGAGTCGTCACCAGACCGGCTCAAGGCGATACGGCTCGACATGTATCGCTGGGAAAGTGGTCGCTATTCCGATTACGACAAATTCGTAACATCGTGGCGCCAGGTTCTATAAATGCAGTTATAGATCGCGTTGTGCCGCAAGGCCCTTTTGCGCTTGGAGTTGTGCGTGCGATCGTAAATGGCACGTTCCTCATTTCGACTCTCCTCACTTCCTTCTACGCACTCGGTTCGCTGCCACCCACAATTCTCCGCCCCACGGGTGTGATGAAACTCCTGCCGTGGAGCTTTTACGATCAGTTACTGACTCCATCCGGAATTCTGATCTTAAAAATCTCGATGGTGTTGTCACTCGTCTCGAGCACGATCGGTTTCGGTACGGTTATCTCAACCAGGACATCACTCGTGCTCGTGCTCTTTTATCAGGGCTTGCTGCGGAGTTTCGGACACTTCAATCACGACGAGATGAGCGCCGTTTACTTCCTCGTAGTGCTGGCATTCACGCCCTGCAGCGATGCGTTTTCGATCGATAGTTGGATGAGGAAGACGACGAAGGAAAGACCGGCCTTTGCGTATGCGTATCCGATACTGTTGATGCAATTGTTGCTGGCCTGGTCCTATTTCAGTTCTGCGTTGATCAAACTGCGCGTCGCCGGACTGAAGTATTTGAGCGCAGACAACCTACCGGCTCTTGCAATCTTCCATTCACTCGACAACCTGCACGATACGAGCTTCAAAATTGCGTTCATGTTGCCGCAAATCAAACAGTACGTGGCCGTAGCTGTGGCGTTTGTGCTCGTCTGGGAGTTGCTATTTCCACTCGCGATATTCTGGCAGCGTATTCGCTGGTGGATCCTCGGGATCGGAGTTGTATTCCACTTCGCCACACTGTTCGTTATGAACATCTTCTTCCCGCACCAGCTCGCGATGTATCTGGTGTTTGTCAACTGGGAAAAACGGATTAGACGGATCGACAATCAAAGATAAACACGGACCAGATCATCAGTATCATCTGCATTTTAAATTCGTTGACGGTCTTCAAAAAGGCGTGTTAGGGTTTCTCGCCACACTGAACATCGTGGGCCCACCTTTAAAGGAGATTACAGGCATGTCTAAGCTATTTCGGGGTTCGTTTGTAACCGCTGGCATGGTAGTTATGATGCTTGGTCTATATCAGGTTGCGGCAGCCCAACTAGTTATTTCTGAATTTCGCGTTCGTGGTCCAAATGGCCTGAACGACGAGTTTATTGAAATTGCAAACAACAGTGGAGCCGACCATACCGTTGCCGGCGGCGGCACGGGTTACGCAGTTGCGGCGTCGAACGGCGTTGCGCGTTGCGTTATTCCGAATGGTACGGTTATCCCCAACAGAGGTCACTATCTTTGCGTCAACAGCATAGGCTATAGCCTTGCTTCTTATCCGGCCGGTAATGGAACCACCGCGACTGGCGATGCCACTTACACGACTGACATTCCGGACAACGCCGGTATTGCGATCTTCAATACCAGCATTGCCGCCAACTTTAACCTTGCAAATCGTCTTGATGCCGTCGGCTCGACCTCGGAGGCGAATACGCTTTACAAGGAAGGTACGGGTTATCCGGCGCTGGTTCCGTTCTCGATCGACTACTCGTTCTATCGCGACAACTGCGGTAAGGGCGGTTCGATCACAACGTTCGGCGCGTGCCCGACCGACGGAGCTCTCAAAGACACTAACAATAATGCTGCCGATTTTGTGTTCGTTGATACGAACGGCACATCCGCAGGCGCGGGTCAGCGTCTCGGTGCTCCCGGACCGGAGAACCTGAGCTCGCCAATCGAACGTAACGCTTCTTTCGCTGTGAACCTCCTTGACATATGCGTGGCACCAGCCTCCCCGCCGAATCGTGTGCGCGACTTCACATCCGATCCACCTAATAATTCCACCTTCGGCACTTTGGATATTCGGCGAACAGTAGTCAACAACACGGGCGGAAACGTGACGCGCTTGCGTTTTCGGGTAGTGGACCTGACGACCTTCCCCGCACCGAGTGGCATCGCTGACTTGCGACCACGAACCTCTACGTCAGTAGTTGTCACAGTTGATCGTCCGCCTTGCGGTAGCGGTACCAGCAACGTCACCGTTAATGGAACAACCCTTGAGCAACCTCCCTCGCAGCCCAACGGCGGTGGCTTCAATTCATCAATGTCGGCCGGAACAGTAACGCTGGCAACTCCGATTGCCAATGGTGCTTCTATCGACGTGAGATTCCTGCTTGGTATTCAACAAACAGGAAGCTTCAAGTTCTTCATCAACGTCGAAGCGTTGCCGTAGTCCTAGCCACAAAAAGCCAAAAAGGCACATAAAGCACAAAAAGGGCACTCTTGCCTTTGTGCTCTATGTGCCTTTTGTGTTTTGTGTGGCTGCTCTACGGGAAGCTGTAGGTTACAACGTATTCTGGTGGCGTACGCTCGAGAATCGGTTGTCCGTTCGCCTCGAGCCACGCGTGGCCGTCGACATTACCGCCGGCTTCGTTTCGCACGCCGAATATGATTCGCGTTGGGATGCCATTGCGTGAGAGGTAGCGATGGAGCACGGCTGCGCGCTTCCAGCAGATGGGTTTGAACATTAAAACGTCGGCGGAGAGTAGTAGGTCGATCGCCCGGGCCAGTTCGTCCTGAGTCATTCCGTGGCCCGACGTTTTTTCCTGGT
>Ga0065705_10003152_pt1 | contig 10458 bp, 10 predicted proteins | sample SwibulcommuniRL2_FD_59092 | JGI IMG/M metagenome (GOLD analysis project Ga0065705, IMG submission 59092) | Bulk soil microbial communities from switchgrass field near Rose Lake, East Lansing, Michigan, USA - RL2 Bulk Soil v2 (version 2) | ecosystem: Environmental > Terrestrial > Soil >... | reverse complement strand
TATTGCGGGGTCAGCTCTTAGAAATCAGGTGTTTACGACCGCTAACGCTTTTTCTCGGTTCGCCCGATACAGGTTTTTGAGCAGTTGGGTGCACGTAACGGGCAGTTGATTCCCAAGAAGCGTGACGNNGGACAAAGCCCGACCCTGACACCCGACCCCAAAATTTATGGATAGACAGACACTNTCAATCATGAAGGCATGCGAGGCGGTCGGCGTCAGCCGGCGCACGATCTACAACTGGATCTCGGCCGGCAAAGTCGAATACATCCGGACTGCCGGCGGATCGATTCGCATCTTCGCCGATTCGCTTTGGCGCGATGCGGGCGCCCGGCCAACGGGTCCGAACGGCAACGGTTCGCACGTGGCGCAGCCGGCCACTTCGGGGCATTCGGCTTAACGACGCCGCTAAGCACGAATCGCACTGGAATGGAAGGTTTCACAACGGATCCAGAGCTCCGACTGTTATTTCACCAGCTGAATAACCAGCTCGGCGTCGTGCTCGCACACGCCGAACTTCTCGAGGCCAAATCGCCTGACGCAACCCATCGGGCCCGCGCTGAGCAGGTCGTAAAAAGCGTGCTGGAGGCGATGGGAACGGCAAGAGAGATCAGGCGTTGTTCTGAAGCACTGGCAGCGGCATAAGTCTCGTCGCGACACACTAAAGCCCGCATTCCAGGAACCCTGTTTTAATCAAGAACTTCACCCGACTTTTGTAAGTTGAATCGTCAATAAGTTGGCGAACTCGGCGCCACAAAGCGCCGATCCGTTGACGATTTGCACGTCGTTGCTGGTGCCAGACCGCGATTTCCAATTCACAGGAAATATCGCTAACGCGCAATATTTCCAGCGCCTTAGCGGCACACCTCTGCCGGAAATTGTCATATNNAAACCACTGGCTCTGCCGTTTGGTATACCGGTTGCCTATGCCGGGCGCCGGAGGTCACATTAAATGCGCTCGCGTCAGCGTCAAGGCAANGAAAATCCGCGCGTCGTTGCCCATCTCCCGTTCGTCGAGCAGCTGGCTCGCCGCGTGGCAGCGACGATGCCCCATTCGATCGATATTGGGGACCTCGTGCAGGACGGTGTCATTGGCCTGATCGACGCAGCGCACCGGTTCGATGAATCGCGAGGCATCAAGTTCGAGACGTTCGCCGAGCGTCGCATCCGCGGGGCGATGATCGACGCGCTGCGCAAGGATGCGTGGCCTCGCGGCGTCCGTCGGCAGCGGCGTGAGCTCGAGGCCGCGCGAGAGCAACTGCGGCGCGAGCTTGGCTGCGAACCCTCGCTGGCTGATCTCGCGGCGAAGATGGGATCCGACGAAAAGCGCCTCGGCCGCACGATCGTTCGCATCAATGCAATCGAATCGACCTCCCCGCTGGCGAGCGGAGAAAACCTTGATGAGTCGACGTTGCCCGCGGCCCTCATTCCCTCCGAGCCCGAGCAGCCCGACACCGCGTACGAGAAGTCGGAAATCAAAGAGCGCATTCGCGCCGCCATCGAATCGTTGCCACCGCGCGAGCAGAAAGTCATCGGGCTCTATTACTACCAGGAAGCCACGATGAAACAGATCGGCGCCGAAATCGGCGTCAACGAATCTCGGGTATCGCAGCTGCACGCGCGAGCAATCCGAAGACTTCGCGACGCGCTGGCCGGTGTGATGCCGGCGGCTGAAGCCGCGAAAGCGATGCGCACTGCGATACTTGAGTTCCAGCACAAACCGCGCATGGCAAAGGCGACGCTCGACAGCGTGCAGCCGGCCGTAGTCGTGCCGATGTCGGCGGGTGCCGCCACGAAGGCCGATTATCCGAGCGTTTCGCGGACGGCGCGCAGCAACTCGGAGAGTCTGAATGGTTTGGCGAGCCAGCGACAGCCGCTGTCCTCGAGAAAGCGCTCGGCGTCGGTCCCTGCGACGTCTCCGGTGACGAAGATGACCCGGCGTGCGAGCTCCGGCGTCGCAGCCGCGATCGCGCGGTAAAGCGTCATCCCGTCCACGCGCGGCATCTTCAGGTCACAGATCACCACGTCGTAGGTTTCGTGTCTCAAGCAGGCGAGGGCTTCCTCGCCGTCGCCTGCATGGTCCACTTTCAGCCCGGCATCGGTCAGCGCTTCAGCAACCGCGGCGGCGAGCGCGCGCTCGTCCTCGACAATCAGCACAGACGCGCCACGCGCCGCTTCCATGGGCGGTAGGGTCTGGCGCGCCGGCTTTGAACCCATGTCGAGCGCGCTCATCGGAAGTTCTAGGGAGAAGGTCGCGCCGCCGCCCGGCGTTGGTCTCACCCGGATGCGGCCACCGTGTTCCTGCGCGATGGCATAGGCGACGGTGAGACCGAGCCCGGTTCCTTTGCCGACGTCCTTTGTCGTAAAGAACGGGTCGAAGATCCGCGTCTGCGCGTCAACGGGAATGCCGGGCCCGCTGTCCACGACCTCCACGATGGCGTTGTCGCGTTCGGCATCGTGCCGGGTCCGAACGACGAGGGTCCCGCGGCCATTCGCGTCGAGCATGGCCTGCTCGGCGTTGATCATCAGGTTGAGCAGCACCTGCTGAATCTGATGTGCGTCGGCAAAAACATTCGGCAGGGTCGATGCGAGATCAGCCGACACCGACAGCGTCGGCATCCGATCGTAGGCACGCAGCGCAATCGTTTCCCTGACGAGAGTGTTCAGGTCAATCATCGCGCGCGTGGACTGCCGCTTTCGCGCGAAGGTCAGGAGGTTCCGCACAATCCGCGCGGCGCGTTCGGCTTCACCGAGAATCACTGAAACACCGCGTTTCAACGTGTCATCCAGCGACTTTTCCGACAGCCGCTCCGCCCAGCTCAGGATCGTCGCCAGCGGATTATTCAGCTCGTGCGCGACGCCGGAAATCGTCTGTCCGAGCGCAGCCATCTTCTCGGACTGCAGAATCTGCTGGTAGATATCCTTCGCCTGATCGTCCAGTCGCTTTCGCTCGCTGACGTCACGGACGAGTGCTTCGACGCGCAGAAGGCCGCCGCTTCGGGCGGGGCGTGCCCGTGCGGTGACCTCGACCCAAACCGGTGAGCCGTTGACGCGCCTCATCCGAAGCAGGTGGTCGGTGACGGCGCCAGCCTCGGCAAGTCGCGCGACCAACGAGCGTCTGGCGTCGGCGTCGACGAAACGCTCGGGCGCAAAAGGCGCGACGTTGGCGTCCGCCGCGTTCGCCGGGTAGCCAAAGATCTGCTTCAGGTGGGGGTTGGCGGCGAGCGTGCTGTCGGTCGCCGCCACTTCTGACGGCGCGAGCGCACCGATGAACACGCCTTCGTGGACTGCCTCGAACAGTCGCGCGAACGCGTCTGCACGGGTCTGCGCGGCAATGGAACGAGACGTTTTTGCGATGGAACCAATGGTAAGCCGCCGTCGAGGCGCCGACAAGAAAGCGGGTCAGCAGCCGATAAGAAAAGCAGACCCCCCGGCGCTCACCTCACATGCGCATTTTTGGGCGTAACGACGCCTTTCTGCTGGGCGGGTTGGCCATAGCTGTCTGGGTTGTGTCGTCTCGCCAACTCGGGACGCTGCTCGATCGCGCGCGTGAGATCGACCACAGCCAAGGGCTGCAACTTGTCCCCGGCCTAGCGATCCTGGCTGTCGTATTCCTGGTTCATCAGGTCCGCAAACGCGAGGAGATGGGTCGAGAGGCAAGCATGGCGACGACCCGCGCCGCGGAGATGGATCGGCTCGTTCAATTCGGCAAAGCGCTGGCCCAATCGCTTGACAGCAGCTCGATTCGCGCCGCGACGGTCGAATATTTGCCACTCATCGCATCGGGACGAAAGGTATGGGCGATCACACGATGTGGCGGCGAGTGGATCGCATTGACGCCCATCGATGCGAGTGCGCGCGCCGCCGTTGAACGTGCCGCTTCGCACGCGATGGGTGATCGCGATGCAGTGATTGAGCCGGCCGACGAGGACGTGTACTGCATTCCGCTGGTCGCCGCAGGCGAACCTGTCGGCGCGGTCGGGGTCACGCCGAATCCGCCGCTCACCGAGAACGAGCGCGCGGCAATGGCAGCGGCCGCGGCCCTGCTCGGACCGTCAGCGAAGAACGCGGAGCTGTACAGCGAGGTCCAGGAGAACAGCGTTCGCGACGCGCTCACCGGCTGTTTCAACAGACGCCACTCTCTCGAAGTGCTCGACTCAGAGCTGCGCCGGGCTCGGCGCTCGCATGGCGCGTTCTCGCTCGTGATGTTGGATCTCGATCATTTCAAGAGGATCAACGATCGATTCGGGCATCTCTGCGGCGACGCGGTGCTCGCGCATGTAGGGCAACGCATGAACGCGGTCCTGCGCGGCAGCGACACGAAATGCCGCTACGGCGGCGAGGAGTTCCTTGTGGTGCTGCCAGATACGCCGCTCGCCGGTGCGCGTCGGGTGGCGGAGCTGCTGCGGAAGGATCTCGAGCAGCATCCAGTCCGCTGGAACGCGCAGACGCTGGTCGTCACCGCGAGCTTTGGGATTGCCGAAATAACCGCGGCCGACGACACCACCAACGCTATCATCGCGCGCGCCGACGGGGCGCTCTATCGCGCAAAGCAGGACGGAAGGAACTGCGTGCGGACCGCGAAGGCGGGCATTCCATATCCGATGGCGTCGCACGCCCGCTCATCGATCGCGTAACTGGCAACACGCGAGGCTCCCGACAGCCGACGCTCGCGGCTGATACCCTGTACGGACGCGTGTTTCTTCAGCATACGAACCGCCGCGCCTACATCGCGTGGGTTGTCGTGTGCGTGCTGTGGGGGACCACGTACCTTGGAATTCGAATCGCGCTCGAGACAATTCCGCCGGCGCTTCTGGGAGGCCTTCGCTTCACTGCCGCCGGCATCCTGCTGGTCGCGCTGCTCGCCAGCCGCGGGGAACCGGTTATTCGCCCCATGCAATGGGGCGGGCTCGCCGTGTCGGGCATTCTCACCATCTGTGTGGGTAACGGCGGTGTGATCTGGGCAGAGCAATGGGTACCGAGCGGAATAGCGGCGGTCACAGTCGCCACCATTCCATTCTGGATGATCGGGATCGAGGCGTTCGCCCGCGACGGCGAGTCGCTATCGACAAGGCTTGTACTCGGGCTCGTCGTCGGCTTCGCCGGCATCCTGCTGCTGGTCTGGCCGGACATTGCCTCCGGAGGCGCAGCTGGCCGTCAGTTCCTCGGCGGTATCGTCGCGCTTCAGATCGCGTGTGTGGGGTGGGCGCTTGGGTCGTCGGTCTCTCGCCGGCATGCGCTCCAGGAGAACGTTCTCTCGGCCGCGGCGATGCAGATGTTGTTCGGCGGCCTCGCGATGCTCGTCGCGGCCACTATCCGGGGCGAGTGGAAACAGCTGGCGTTTACGTCACGCACGATCGCCGCGGAGCTCTATCTGACGGTGTTCGGCTCGATTATAGGGTATTCCGCCTATACGTACGCTCTTCGATACCTACCGACCGCCACGGTGTCCCTTTACGCGTACGCAAACCCCGTGATTGCGATGCTGCTCGGCGCAATGATCGCGGGCGAACCGTTTGGGCCGCGCGTCGTCGTCGCGTCCACGATGGTGCTGATCGGTTCCGCGATTGTTCAGGGAAAGAACGACGGCGGCGTGACGGACCGCAGCTTCCGAGCGACGGCCCAATCACGCCGAAGCCTGTCCAATTGGGGTGCCGGCGATGGTGAACTCAGACGACCCGGCGGCCGCTGACCAGACGCACCAGGAACAGCACGACCGCGATCACCAGCAGAACCCAGATAAAGTTACCGAGCGTGTAGCCACTGACCATTCCCAATAGCCAGAGAACGATCAGAATAATCGCAATGGTCTCGAGCACGTCTAAACCCTCCTCACAGCAGTTGCTGTGCCTCGGCGACGTAGGCTGCAACATGAGTACCGCGAGAATCGGGATTGCCCTGTTCGTTGCGCTGTGCTGCGTCCGATCACCTGTTTCGGCCCAAACCATCGATGTCGCAAGATTTTTCGCCGGCGCTGCGCTTGGGCTCGGATTCCATGAATCGGCTCACCTGATTGCGGATGAGGCGTTCGGGGCAAACCCTGGAGTGCGGAAAGTCTCGGCCGGTTTCATCCCTTTCTTTGCCATTACGCATGAGCCCGTGACGCCGACGAAGGAGTTCATTATTTCCTCCGCCGGCTTCTGGGCGCAGCACATGGGCAGCGAGATTACGCTGTCGAGGCACCCGCAACTCCGCGAGGAGCACGCACCCGTGCTGAAGGGGTTGCTCGCCTTTAACATCATGACTTCCATCATCTATTCAGGCGCGGCGTTCGCGCGCCATGGTCCCGTCGAGCGGGACACCCGCGGCATTGCGCTGTCAGCAGACGTGGCCGAGCCGTGGGTAGGGGTGACGGTTCTCGCCCCGGCAGTACTCGATGCGGTCCGCTATTACCGGCCCAACTCACGCATGCTGCGCTGGGCCAGCCGCGCGGCAAAGGTCGGCGGAACGCTGATGATCGTCAGGGCCGCAGGGAGGGAGCAGCCAGCCGTCAGGTAAGGACTCAGGATTGCACGGGGCCGAGCGCAAACGTCATCGTCCCGTCGACGACAATTCGCCCCTCGACACGCGCAACACCTTCGAGCTGTCCCATGCGGCTGCGCAGCCGCTTCACACGCGCTTCGATCTCCACGACATCGCCAGGATGCACTGGATGTCTATAGCGCACACGATCTATGCCCATGAAGAAAATCAGCTTCTCGCGATTCTCTGGCTTGGACAGGATGAGGATCGCGCCTACCTGCGCGACTGCCTCCGTGAGAATCGTCGGCGGCAACGCCGGTGCCGATCCCGGCTGACGCGAGAGGTACCGCTCGTTCAATGAAACGTTCTTGATTCCGACAATTCGCTTGTCTGGTTCGAGCTCAGTGATTCGATCCACAAGCAAAAACGGATAACGGTGAGGGATGATGCGCTCGATCGCGCTGTAATCGAGCGGTAGCGACAACGATTCCATCGGGGACCGTTCAGTATAATCTGGCGTCTCACCCTCGGTCCCGCGCATGAGCGATCAGCCTTTGCGGCCCCAGGCCGCGCCGTCTCGCCCCGCGACCGACACCGACCTGCTCTCGACGCTGTTCGAACTGGGGCGCGAGGTCACGTCGGTGCTCGACCTCGCGGACCTCCTCGAGAAGATCCCGCAGTTGATTGCGCAGATCACGCGCTTCAGCGCCTTCGCGGTGTACCTGCTGGACGAAGCGAGACAGGAACTGCACATCGCGTATGCGGTCGGCTATCCGGACGAAGTGGTGCGCAGCCTTCGGCTCAAGGTCGGCCAAGGTGTAGTCGGCGCCGCCGTCGAACAGAGCCGGCCGATCCTCGTGAACGACATCGGCAAGGAGCCGCGCTTCATGGGGCCGCTGCGCAACATGGTGTCGCAGCTCGCAGTCCCCATGCGACGGAAAGGGCGCGTTATCGGAGCCCTGAACCTGCTGAGCGAACATAGCGGCGCCTTCACCGATCGCGACGAAGCGTTGCTGCGGCAATTCGCCGCACACGTCGCGGTTGCGATCGAAAACGCGCGGCTGTTCCGGTCCGAACGCCATTACACGGAGACACTCGAAACGCTCGCGGAAATCGGGCGGGAGATGTCGTCAATCCTCGACCTCGACGTCCTGCTCACGCGCATCGCGAGCCTCACCAAGCGCATCATCGACTACCGTACCTTCGGCATCCTGCTTCTGAACGAGACGACGAACATGCTCGAGATGAAGCTGGCCGTCAGGTACGGTGAGGAAAACTCAGCGAAGCACATCAAGCTTGGAGAAGGGCTCGTCGGGTGGGCCGCGCTCTACAAGGAGCCGCTTCTTGTATCCGACGTTTCGAAGGACCCCCGCTACATCAACCTGGTCGAAGACGTTCGCTCCGAACTCGTGATCCCGATGCTGATCAAGGACCGTTGCATCGGCGTCTTCGATCTGGAAAGTCCGGAGCTCAATGCGTTCACCAAGGAAAACAAGGAGTTGTTGACCCTGCTCGCCAGTCAGGCGGCGGTCGCGATCGAGAATGCGCGCCTTTACGAGGAGGTTCGGCGGAACGAAGAACGTATCGAGAAAGAGCTGCGGTTCGCGCAGCGTGTGCAGGCGGCGCTGCTGCCTAGTGAACCGCCACGGCGTCTTCGCAACGCAGATGTCGCCGGCCGGTTCGCTCCCGCACATGAACTGGGAGGCGACCTCCACGATTTCATCGATCCGGAGCCGAACAGTCTCGTCGTCGCGGTGGGCGACGTGTCGGGCAAAGGCGCGCCGGCGGCGCTCTATAGCGCCTTCGCGGCGGAGCTGGTCCGATCGCGGACGTATCGACGGCGATATACGCCGGACAAGTTCAGCGTGGCGGGTGTCCTGCAGGCGATGAATACCATCCTGCACGACCGCCAGTTGGAGGAGTACTACTGCACCTTGTGCTATGCGTTCTTCGATTTCAAGCGCAGGACGGTGACGCTTTCGAATTCAGGATTGCCGTACCCGGTACGGTGCTCTGAAAACGAATGCGGTCAAATCGAGCTTCCCGGTGTGCCGCTCGGGTCGTTTTCGGGCGTGACCTACGACGAGGTCACGCTACCGCTGCGCGCCGGCGACTTGTTCGTGTTCTGCACCGACGGCATCTTCGAGGCGGCAAATGCAGAAGGCAAAGAGTACGGTGCCAAGCGGCTATGCGACGTCGTAGGCGAAAACCGTAAGGCCACGGCACGCGAGATCGTCGATGCGATCTTCGATTCCGTCATTCTGTTCCGGGGAACGGCGCCGCAGGCCGACGATATGACTGCGGTCGCCGTCAAGATCACCGCATAGTATTCGTTCGAATCGTTCGAACCGTTCGGATCGTTCGTCGTTCTTCAACGAACCGAACGGCATCGAACGACCCGAACGATCCGAACCGTCGAACGATCCGAACGATCAGTACTTGATCTTCCGTTTCGATTCGTCGAGATGCAGGCCGAGCGACTGACCACCGAAGGCGGCCAGTTCCTGGACACGACCCTTCACATCCACACGGCTGCCGGTCGGAGGGACGCGGCCTTGATGACCGATGACAGTGATTTGACCAGTCCCGTCGTCAACGCTGTAGAACTGAAACGGCACGAGCGGTAGTCCCCAGCTCTTGGTCACGGTGCCCTTCACGGTGACGGTCTTGTTGTAGTAGCGAGCCGGCTGGTCTTTCAACTGCGCAACGTGCACGGTACGGAGCGCGCAACCGGAAATCAGAAGCGCGCCGACGAGCGCGAGTACGAGACGCGAAGCCTTGGCCATGTCGATCTCTCCTAAACGCGTTATGGTCGCGACCGGATCGTGAAGGAACCGCCGGAATGCGGCGATGCCAGCGCCTGCCTGATGTTACGCACCCCGGTGATCCGGCGCGACCGATGTCGGCGGCTTCAAAAGGTGTGCCCGCTGAAAACCGCGCGTTCTTGGCGGAATTTCGCAAAAACAGAGACAGGCGGCGTCTCTTGGAGAGGTCAGAACTCAGGCGTAAGCGGACAGCCTCGTCTTTCCGCCGATGTGCGCATTGGAACGGACCTCAGAAGGCTTGGACAAGCGCGATGCTCGCCCGTCCCATTCGAACGTCGTCCGGCCGCCACTGGTAATCGTATCTGCCGACGATCGATGTGAGCGACGGCAGAAGGATCTGGAGAGCTGCGCTTACAGTTTTCGCGTGGAACTCGCCGGCCTCATCGATTGTGAAGTTATCGAAGTTGTCGACGCCGCGCACGAAGCCACCTCTCACCCAGATGCGAGGCGTGAGTTCACGGGCGATACGCGCGTCAAAGGTGTTGTTTCGTACGCCTGTCACCGTGGCGTAATCGGTAGAGGTCAGCGCATAGCGGAGGCCGATGGTCCATCGTGGTGTTGGCGCAACGGTTACGCCGGGAGAGAGCATCAGCACGGTTGCGCCAAGAAAATCGAAGTACCGCAACTGGCCCGTCCACGTCGCGCGGCGATACCCATAGTCGATGCGGCCCAGGTAATCACCTTGCGGCAGCACGCGGTTGTCGTCGCCGATGAGAACCTGCGCCGTGAATGTTCCCCATGGCGTCCAACGCCACGCAAGGCCGCCGCCTTCGCGGTCTTCCCGCTGACCGGACATCGTCTGCAGCTGTCCGCGGCCGATCACCCGCACCACATCGGAGACGCGATAGTTGATCGCGATATCCGATACGCGTGTTGATGGTGTTGGGCTGCTGAAGTCTTCATCGTACGCCTGCGCTTCGATCTGATGACCGTACGCGCGCCTCGCATCCTCGAGCAGCATCACATTCGCCCTGGTCGGAGACATCGTCACGAGGCGCTGCCGGTACGAGATCGATTGACGATCGTCGCCAGCGAATTGATAGGCGGCGGCGAGCGCGCCGACGACGTTCGGATTCTCGGGCGCAATTTCCTCAGCACGCCTCAGCACGTCGAGGCCTTCGACAACGCGGTCCTGATGCAGAAGGGCGGTCCCCAATCCAACCAATGCGTCCAC
>Ga0065705_10104877_pt1 | contig 10460 bp, 9 predicted proteins | sample SwibulcommuniRL2_FD_59092 | JGI IMG/M metagenome (GOLD analysis project Ga0065705, IMG submission 59092) | Bulk soil microbial communities from switchgrass field near Rose Lake, East Lansing, Michigan, USA - RL2 Bulk Soil v2 (version 2) | ecosystem: Environmental > Terrestrial > Soil >... | reverse complement strand
GCGCCGACCCACTCGGGCTTCAGGAGATGGGCCACGCGGCGGATCGCAACCGCAAGGACGGCCCCGAGACACAACGCCCATCCCTGTCGCCAGGCCCGAACCCCGTATTGCCAGCGATAGGCCCCGAACATTAACACAATCGCGTAGCATTGCAACCCCACGCTGAGTATCCACGCGATGGCCAACATCATTGGTGGACATGCTCCATTTGGGTAATCAAGGACTCCACAGCTCCCAGGACGAGAATGGCGACCAGCCGGTTGGTTGTTTCCGCTTTGTCTGTCTGATCGGTGAGGTAGGTAGCTTCGAGCAGCCGTCGCAAATGATAGCATTCGTCCAAGGTGATCGTGTGGGCTTTCAGTTTGTCGAGCAAGGCATCCATTTCCAAATGCGTCGGTTTTTTCAGCAGGCCACTGAGGTTTTCTTCCACCATGCGCCAGAAGATGCCCAGCTTCATTTCGACCAGACTCAGCCGTTCCTGCATATGGGTGACATCCTCATGCACCTTGGCGGATTGATCCTGCCCCGCGACCACAAACGTGCGGACTAACGTAATGAGTGCCAGCACGATCCCCAAGCTACTGAGGACCCATGGCATCCAAGTCACTATCCCTCCTTATATGGGGGGCACGCGAGGGCGGTCCAGGTTAGGACGTCGGCGCTTCTGGCGAAGGGGTAGGGGTAGAGACAACCTGGAGGACAACCGTCGTCGTCGGGGTCATCGTGTGTTGTTCGCGTTTAATCCGTTTGATGATAAACGGGAGCATATGCGCAGCATCCCGCTCATTCTCACTAATCATGTCGCCCATATCATGCTCACGCTGCTGCATGGCCTCTAAGAGTTCAGCCTCCTCCTCTTCCGTAAGGGCAAAGGGAGGGCCAAGCTTGGCGAGCAAAGCGTCCACCGCGGGCGTATGAAAGTGGGTGAGTTCCTGCACCAACACCGTCTGGAGCGCAATGTTCAGGGGTACGGCATGCTCGGTGCCAATCATATGGGTTTGCAGGTTGGTGACAAGCGCCGTCAGAGTTTGCTGGGCCGTGTTCAGGAGCGTCAGTTCACCCTGGAGCCGCAGCGTTTGTCGTTGGCCAAGCACCAGGAACACCGTGGCACTCACCAGAAAAAACAGGAGTATTCCACCCAACCAGAAGAGAGCTTGAGGGGGCATCGTCTTACCCAATCTCCCACAACAGGTCAATGTCTTTGGCCGCCGCAAAATCTTTTGGGGCAATAAATCCGCGCTTGTCGAAAGGTACTGAGAGTCCGATTCCATCTAGAAGTAGCTTGATAAATTCGGAACAGATTAGGGGTGCCTTCGGGGTGACGACGCGCGGGGCAATCCCAAGCTTGGCCGCCACGATCCGGAGCGCAATATCGGCGATGGCGCGATTGTCATAGGCCGTGCCGAGCAAGTCCACCGCTTGTTGACCAAAGAGCACTCGTGGCGGTGCGTCTTCGGGAAAGGCCCGGTGCCGCGCCAGGTAGAGCTGCCCCGGATACGGTTGGCCACTGTGAGAGTAATCAATCAAATAGGAGCTCAGGGGAACCGCCCGCACACCGATGCTTTCGACCGACTCTACGACCAGAATGCGCTCCAACCCTTCCATGCGCCAGAGGAACGCCACATGGCTATAGTGGCTATTCGTAGCCGCCTGGATCATGCGGGAGAACGAACTTGAGCCAGAGCAGAGTAAGAGATCACCGCTGCGGATGAGCGGCCGGACGTCTTGATAGGCTATCTGCGGAATCTCAGGGCTGTCGGGCATCGAGACAGGTCTCCATGGGCACACGGCCCGCTAGGACAATCGTGACTTCGAGATACAGCGGGGCATGGCCTTGAATCCAGGTGCACGTGGCCACCTCCGACTCTTTCAGCACCTGTGACAGACTTTTGATACGCGTCACCACTTCCGTCTCATCCGTCGAGACGCGGAGTGCACAAGCTGGGAGTGTGCTCATCACAAGAAGGAGAAAAAAATATGAGATAAGCCGTTGTTTTATATGCATATAACACATGAACATTTCTATCTGTTATGCTATACTTCGTGTGCAGCTAAATCGGCGTCATGACCCGATGATACGCCAGCTTCCACACTGGTGCTGCACACTCTTTTTTGTGGAGTTCTCACAACGTGTGGAGGTTGTTTTCTATGAATGCTCACGGTACCCATCCCCGGATCTGCTTAGCCTGTGGTTTAAACTTTCTCGCATGCGCTAAAAGCAAAGGCTATTGTTCTAGGTTTTGTGCAGCGCGAGCGCTCCGGGCCGTTCCACGTGCCTCCTGCCCCTGTGAAGTTTGCGGGAAAATACGGCTTGTCACGCTCAGTGAAGTTGCCAAAGGGCACGGAAAATATTGTTCGGACACCTGTCGCAACAGCGGTATTACAATTCATGGCGAGTCTAGCCAGAAAAGTAAGTCCCCTGAATATATGGCCTGGAAAAGCATTAAAACACGGTGCTTGAACCCAAAGGCTAAGAATTACGCTAATTATGGCGGGAGAGGCATTACTATCTGCGATAGCTGGCGCGATAGTTTTCCAGCATTTCTTTCGGATGTCGGCAGACGTCCATCTCCCCAGCATAGCATTGATAGGAAAGACAATGTCAATGGGCATTATGAACCTGGGAATGTTCGATGGGCAACAGCGATGGAGCAAGCAAATAATAGACGAAACAATCGCTTGATAACATTTCGGGGCGTAACGCAATGCGCTAGTGTGTGGGCTAGAATGATTGGTGTTAGTCAGGGTTGCATGTCTAGACGCTTGAAACTGTGGGACCTGGAACGAGCCTTGACTACTCCGAATAGGGAAAAAACACAGCCTAAGCACGACGAGACTCCTCTTTTCCCATAGGCAACTCTGGCCAGGCAACATGGCCAGCATTGGCGGCTGCCACAACGCCCATAATGCTGGCCATAAGCCATGTCATTGGAACAATGCCAGTAGTGGAGATCTGTGCAACAAGGACCCCGCCAGCGGTAACAATAAAAGCACGAAGTAGGATAAACCAAAACCGCACAGGTGGCATATGTCACCTTTCTACCGGCCTGCAATCGCGCCATGCCGACTGGCCCGGGCACCGCGCCGGTAATCGGCCAAAATCTCCGCCGCAGACCACACCCGTGTTTCGATGCGGAAGTCGTCAATACTGCCGGTGTGGTAGAGCGTCTCACTCCCGTCTTGCCAGCGTCCCACCTCCAGCCCCGTCAAGGTGGTGCTGGGCACGCCGGAGGACGTGGAGGACGTGGCGAGTTGCCCATTCAGATAAATCGCCTTAAAGTTGCTGGTTCCACTGGCCACCAGGGCCACATGCGTCCATTTGTTGAGATAGGGCGTAAAGTTCGTGAAGATACGCCCCGTAGTCGCCCATTGGCCATAGTCCCAATACAACACATTGTCTCCGTGCGGAATATGCGCACCAAAGCGGACATTGGCATCCGTGGTGATGACCCCAAAGGCGCCACCGTTCGTGCCACCTGGGGTATTCACCCAGAGAAAAACGGTGACCGACTGATTACTGGGCCACGCATAGCTCGTCTGCTGCACGTACTGGCTCGACCCATTAAACGTGAGCGCTTTGGGGCCTTGCCGGCCTGGACCATGGATCGGGGCGGCAATCAGCGTACCAGTCAAACTGTTGCCCGAGCTATCGGCGGCGGTACTGCCCGCCGCCTCATCAAATTTCCACCGGATGGTTTGGGCCGTGACGGGCGGGCCACCAGCCGCAAACAGATAGGCGCCGGCATCCGTCACTGTCCCAGCGGTTCCCCGACTATTGCCCACAATGTCGGTAAAAACAGGCGACACCGTATGGCTAACGCCACGAGCGTTGCTTCCGCTTCCAAGACAATACGGCGAACCACTGGGAAACCAGGGACTGGGCGCAGCGCAGGTCGTGAATGAAGGATTGCTGCCGTTGGCTGTGTTTTCAGTCTGGCTCGTGCCAGAGCCATTATCCAAAATCCCTGTGCCATTGTTGTAGCAAAGATTATTGCGGACATCCGTGCCAGAAGCCCCAGGATTAATGTCCACGCAGGCATCGGGGTTGCCCACGACGGTATTGTTATAGACTTTGGCGGCAGAGGTTCCTGGGTAGACGTGGATACCACATCCTTGCACCGCAGAGATCACCACATTGTTATAGGCCTGATTATTATTCCCACTGGAAAGGATCAGCCCGCAGCCCGTGCCCGAATCGCGGGGGATACCATTCCCTGTGCGCGTAATAAAGTTGTTGCGGAGCACGTTGTTACTACAACTGGAACAGCCAGACGAGTACTGGTGGATGCCATACCCTACGGTGTCATGGATATAATTGCCTTCAGCGAGCATGTTGGAGCCCGTGAGGTACATCGCATAGTACAAATGATGGAATTCATTGTTGACAAACTCAATGCCATCACCGGCTCCTAGGAACCCGAGACACCCTACGGTTGCATCCGTGACACCCGCAGGCCCTAAGCAATTCCGAAAGATCGAGTTCTGAAAACGCAGATGGTGGGAGGTTGCATCGTCGTTACGGGTCAAGCGGCCACCTGATGGGTGAATGTTGGTCCCGTCAAAGACTAGGTTGTCGAACGTGAGATAGGAGGCATTTGCGATATAGATCATGTCAAAAGGTTGACTGGTATCGGACCACGCGGCGTTGATGATGGCCGTTTCTCCGGGATACCCCGCAATAGTAATACGATTTGACACCGTACCGGTGGGCCAGGAGGTCCCCAGGAGAGCGTGGAGCTGCTCAGGATAACTCCCCCCTCTAATATAGAGCGTATCACCTGCGGAGGGACAGCCGAGCCCACTGCGAACCGTTTGTTTGGGTGTATTGATATTGGTGGCCGCGCTACAGCTATTCGCATCACAGCCGTTACAGGTCGATTGTACGTAGTACGTGACCCCCCACGCTGAGGTGACGCTAAAGACAAAGAAAAATAACCACAGCCAGTATCTCATTGCAGGATACCCACAATCTTCAGCAGCCCATACTTCGCGACCCCATCGACGCTGGTCAGGTTGGCATCGGCACTACAGGGCGTACTCGCGCACGTGAAGCCATCAGCGTTGTACGGGTTAATGGTTGGCGTGCCGTTGACGGTACACCCCGTCGCAGCATAGGTCCCTACGCCACAGGTGCAGGCACCGGTGACAATGGAAGTCCCAGTCCCACCCGTCAGGATGGGGGTCATGGTGAGAGTGCCGGTGTTGGCATAACACGCCACCGCCAGGACCTTAAAGGGCCGCCGATAATCGTTTGTGATCCCGCTAGGCAAGTCATCATCGGCCACCAACGGGGGAGCATCAGAGGCCATGCTGCCAAACGGGATCACGAACGTCTTCAGTTTGTACTTATCAGGAACGCCGTCACTCAATGGACGCCAACGGCTAGAGGTGGTGTCGTAGATGAGCGCAAAGCTATCGCCAAAGTTGAGAGTAACATCGCCGGCAGTCGTCTGCCCTGGGGTGAGGAGCAGCCGATTGGCGGCGCTCGAGGCCGTGCTCTCATTTTTTAGCACGAGCGCATTGGTGGTCCCAATGTTGTGAATAATCTTGAGCTCCCCATCACTGCCTGCGTCCAGGCCCGTAATGTTGCGGTCTGCCGCGCCACCGCCCAGGCGAATGACCGTGTTCGCATGCAACACGCCACCCGCGGTATAGTCGTTCACGTCGCCGCCCAACGTGGTGGGCGTGTTATCGCCCGTCCAGGACCAAATGGTGGGCGCATTGATAGGCTGACTGCTCGTGTTGATCCCAGCCCCGGTGAGCGCAATCGTGTTGTTGACATAGGCACTCGTGAGGGTCGTACAGGTGGGGATGGCATCCGCATTCAGACTTGTGACTACCTGGTTGGTACACGCACCAATTCCTGCCGCTGCCAGTGTCGAATTGACCGCACTCCCCGCGCTCCATTTGATATACAAGTTGTTCGCCGCGGCGGGAATACAGTCGTTCACCTCCGTGCCAGTCCCGGCATAACACGCGATGCTCTTGTCAATGCCGTTCTGGACGGTACCAGACCCAGAGCCTGCCGTCCCAGGGACATAGGCGATATTCTGGGCGATAATATTGGATCGCGCCCCTAGCGTCGTATTGTCCTGGGCCATGCGCCCGACGACCATCCCGTTGGCGGGCGGCGAGAGTTGGGCATGGCAGCGCCCTGCCACAATGGTACTCGCCACGACGTAGTACTCCCCGATCCCGCTCGCATTGGTGGCATCAAAGATGCACGACGTCAGCCCCAGGACCACGAGTTGCGCATAGGTGCCCGCCGTGGAGCCTGCCCCGGACCGCACCACAAAGAGGGGCACGGCGGTATCCGTAGTGGCCGCGAGTACGGCCTTCCCCGCGCTATCGATCTTCGCCAACAACCATTGGGTGGTCCCAGTCGTCGTGGCATTGGCCATCGTCACATAGCCAGGAATAGACTGCGGGCCAGCATTTTGTGCCCAGCCGAGCGCAGGAAGACCCAGGAGCAGGAGGAGGGTAATGAAGCGTTTCATAGGCATCTTTCTTTAGCGCACAAAGCGCCGATCGACAATACACGTCGCAATCTTCTTGAAGGCAGCGGCATAGGCCGTATTCAAATTAGCGAGCGCGGTTTTGGCCGTGGCAATATTGGTGACAGCGTTAATATCCGTGTCGAGCGCAGCCTTAACGGTGTCAAGCCGTCCCGTCACCGTGGCCAGCGTGGCGGTATCACATAGGTTGTTGGCGGCGATATCGTCCTTGTAGGGCTTGTGGGGGTCAGCGGCCACGAGCGCGGCATCCACCGCATCCTTTTCGCCTTGGGTCATTTCGACCATGAGACCGCTTACCACCTTGATATGGTCTTTGCGCGCCATCCCCTCAAAAAAGCTCCGTTGGGCCGCTGTGTCTTCAGCGCTGAGAATGGTTTGGGTATACGGCGCGGAGCAGACAGGCGCGGTCGTCGGATCACCCCGGCCCCGAAAGTAGACCAAGCGGGTGGTATCCCCACAGAGCACGGCTTCGGCCGAGACCAATGATGCCCACGCGCACACACACAGACAGGCACACACGATCACACGCATCAATTCGCTCCTACCGGCCAGGCCAGCATAGAGGAGCCCGAGCACAGCATGCCGGTATTATTGGCCCCATCATCGGCCGTCATGGTCGCCCCATTGCCCGTCCGATCCACAAACGCTACCCCCGTCGCCGCTGCTCCATCAGCACACTGCGCCAAGGGAAAGCCGGCGGTTCCTTGCGCCCCGGTGGTATAGAGCCGACTCTTCGCGATCGTTTCGACCTGTGCCGCCGTGAGGGCCGTATTGAAAAAGCGCACATCGGCAATCTCGCCGGCATACACGGTGGTAACACCTGCCGAGACGACATTACAAAGTGCCACAATGCCAGAGTTGGTAAGATCAATGGAGGTTGTACTGGTGTTACTCCCGGCACTCACCCCATTCTTGTAGCATGTGAGGCTGGTCCCATTCTGGACATAGGCGAGATGCGTCCAGGTGTCATTGTCAGTCGTCGTGGCGACTTCAAAACTACTGGTGACAAAATTCCAACAGTTAATCTCATCCCCCGCGCCGCTGTTGTTGTGGCGGTAGATGCCGTAGTAGGTGCCACCGCCACCGTCAATGTCACCAAAGATCGACTGACCCTCATAGAGATGGGCGACCGCAGGCGCGGCTCCGGTGGGTTTCACCCACAGGGAAATGGTCGTCGCGGTGGTGTTGAAAAAGACGCTACCCAACTGCCCAGTAGTAAGCTGGTCATCGACACCATCGCAGATAACCCCGGCCCAGGCTGGAGACATGAGGAACAAACACGCAAACACGCAAACATATATACTACTGCTTGACATACTCCAACATGACCTCATTTAGTATTTCCATGTCGCCAGTGGCATTATCTGTCGCGTTGGCAGGTGCGCGGCACAGCTTAAACCGCACCAGATCTCCTGCTGCCAACCCATCTGCATTAGTTTGTGTACAGCTAATCTCGTCAAGTTGGCCAAGGGTCGTTGGGATGGCGGCGTCGCCGCAATTATTGACACTGGCGTAACTATCCGTGTTTGCGTCCCCAGCATCGCCGGGCGTAACTGCCATCACGAACGTATCGACTGAGACGCCATGGGTGCCATTGTTATCGGAGAACATGCTATAGGGAATCTTGGCCACGAGCGACCCGACGTAATCAGGCGGCATGCGAAAGTTCCACCACACGCATTCTTGCGTCGTCGCATCAAATAAGAGGCGCTCATTGTTCTCAGACCGATCAATAATGCCGGGATTTGTCGTTGGTTGGTGGGCACCGACAATGGGTAGGTGAATGTACCCTTTGTTGAAGGCCGTGTAGGCGGCTACTGTCAGAAAGCCTGGGACTGAGCCTGTGACTTTCTGGGCGTTCGTGTAGTCAATGCCGCAGTTACCCGCGGTGCAGTCGATGTCATTGGCGACAAAGCTGACCGCGCCTTTGGTGGTGCCGTCTGCCGCCGCATTCGGAATCGACAGAGTAAAGGCACATGTCCCAGAGGCGCAGGTGGTGCCACCCGCGAGTGGTGAGGTCGTGGTAATATTGACATCGGTGATGTCGCCACTGCCTCCACTCACCATCCCCGCCACCGCCGCAAAGTATTCCGTGCCATTTGAGATAATAAACGCACTGGTAGGCGCGGTGGCCGACCCGGCCGAGAGGGACAGACTCGTGACACCCCCATTGATGTTTTGCCCCGACCGCGCAATCGTGACGATCCCCGCGCCGTAATTAATGATGCGCAGATATTTCCCGGCCGCAGGTTGGGTGCCACTCGCCACCAGAGTGATCGTAAAGGTACCGGAGGCCACCGTAATCGTTTTGTAGCTATCAAAATCCGCGGCGAGCACTTGATACGTCCCGGTTTGCGGATTGACCGCCGACAGCGTAACGCAGTTTTCGGCGGCGCCGCTGGCGTCAACGCCATTCGGGAACGCGCCCGTGACGGTACAATTGGCGCCGTTCGCGGCAAGCGCAGTCGCCGTGGCGGCCGGTCCACACCCTCCCGTTTTCGTACAGATGATGCCCGACTCGTCCGGCCAGATATACGTCTGATCATTGGTGAGCGGCGCGGTGAACTGGTAGCCCATGAACCCTTGGGGGTCAATCAGTTGCACATAGGCGCCCGTGATGCCCAGGTTCAGCCCGACCATCCCGGCCTGATGATCCAAGGGGCTGTAGACAAATCGCCCGGTATCCGCGTCAAACGCCCCCGCCGTATTAAACTGGATATCGTTCGTGGTGCCCGCGGGCGTGCCACCACTGCCCGTACCAGGCACGGAGCCTCCATCCACAAAGTTGCCATTCGCGTCTACCGTGACAAAATTCCCAGGCGTGAACACGCCGGCGACCGTCGCCAGCTTGCGGGTGGTGCCCGAGAAGGTAAAGCTGGCCAGGGCTTGGAAGAAGGCGGAATCGCTTTGGCACGCCCAGAGACCCGTGGCGGCATTATATTGAAAATCCCAGAACACCCACGTATTGGCCGGGAGCGTCGCGGGCAGGGGGACCGCGCCCACGTCCCAGGCCGTCCCCCAGGTGATGACGCGGGTGACCGTACTAAACGCCTGAATCTGGATTTTTTGGCCGGTGGTGGCGGTCCCGACCGGATTCTGGATGAGCGTATTCTGTTGCATCCCGGGGATGACCGCGATATCGAATGTGCTCACATCAAATTGGAGCGGCGTGGTCGTTGTCGAGAGAGGCAGCGGGCGTCGCACCACGTCTTTGTTCGTGAGAATCTGGGTATCCGTCGTGCCAACCACCGCGCCACTCGGGGCAACGACCGTACTGATAGCCGCAATGCCTGCGGTCACCGTACTTTTGAGGAGGCCCGTCATCCCACCGCCCAGGTTGATCGCGTTGGGAAATTCCGCATTGCTTTGGGCAAGGAGCGCCTTCGCCGTCAACGGGGGGACCGCTGGCGCGGCACACGTCAGGGACCCGTTGCCATCGATCGCCGTTGCAAAAGTGCCGACGACCGCACAGGCAAAGCCGCCATAAGCGGCAAATGCGCCGGCCCCGTCCGTGGCCTGGAGAGCCCCAAGCGCACCAACGGAGGCACTCCCACCGCTGCCACCGGGGCTCCACGTCCCATTCCCATGCAAGACGTCGGTGGGCACGCCTGAGAGCTTGGGCAAGAACCCATGCGCCACAACGCTGGCGTTACCCGTGAGAATATCGGTAAAAGTGATCGCGGTGGAAGGAATCCCGGTGAGAGCATTGGTCACACCCGAGATGTTTTTGCCGGTCAAGACGGGATTGAGGGAGATCAGCCCACTACCGTTGTCCACGAAGTCGAGTGGGAGGAAGGTCGCAATACCCTTTGTGGTGCCATCAGCACCGGCATTGCCGGGGGAGCCGCCACTGGACGAACTGCCACACGTCCAGACTCCATTCACAAAATTGAGATGATTGCCCCCGACATCGGGGCAGGACGTTGGTGGGGGCATACAGCCCCC
>Ga0065705_10002293_pt1 | contig 10466 bp, 12 predicted proteins | sample SwibulcommuniRL2_FD_59092 | JGI IMG/M metagenome (GOLD analysis project Ga0065705, IMG submission 59092) | Bulk soil microbial communities from switchgrass field near Rose Lake, East Lansing, Michigan, USA - RL2 Bulk Soil v2 (version 2) | ecosystem: Environmental > Terrestrial > Soil >... | reverse complement strand
CGAGCCGCACCTCAAGCCGCGCGACGCGCCTCTCGATCATTTCCAAGCGCGGATTGATTGAATGCTCAAGTTCTTGCACCCGATCAAACACGCGATGCCCGATGCTATTCATTGTCGCAATTCCAGCTTGCACTGTTTGCGTTAGCGCGTCGAATCGCTCGAGCAAGTGGCGCAGCCAGTCGGGTGCGTTCGGTGGAATGGATGACTCGTAATGCATTACCGTCACTCGCTCGGCGGGATAGTTGACGGGCGGATTGCGGGGATCTGCGGGTCAGTCTTGCGCCGACAGAGCTCGGCCATACGTAGCGTCTCTTCGTCAACACGCCCGGTCGTAGGCAATCGGCAGCGCTCCTGAAAGCGCACGGTTGCCTCATGGGTTGCGACGTCGAATAGCCCGGTAGCATGCACGCCAAGCAGTCGTTGCCAGCGCACAACGTCGCTGCCGCGGCATCCCATGTTGAGCCGGCGGATCATGAATCCCTCACGGCGGCGTCACGCTCGGCCTGCTGCTCGCGCCAGAATGCATCACGGTCAGGCCTCAAATCGAGCATCGCCGGATCGAAGCGCCAGCACTGCTCGATATCGCTATCGAGCTGTTCCTCAAGCTCGGTCGTGAGCGGCTTTGGTTCGTTGGCTACGCCACGAGCAATCGGCAAATTCTTTTGGTACAGCGACATGAGCCCGCGCGCGTACGGCCCTGGCTCGGCCGTGTAGTACCCAAGATCGTGGAGCTTGCGCGCATACGGTCCGGGCTGGCCATTGAGCGCCAAGTCAAGCGCCGGCCTCCAATGCGATTTCATGAGAAACGCAATCTTGTCGGCGAGGCCCTTCGCGAATGTCTCGTACGCGCGAAGCTGCGTTTGCGGGTGTCCGTCTGGAACTGTGTAGGTTGCTCCATCAATCGGACCTGTCGGGCCATGTCCCGGCGCAACGCGACCCTCGGGACGAAACCAAACCAGCTGCATTGAGCCGTCAGTCTGCTTCAGACGCTCGTTCAATGTGATGCAGGTGAATAGGCCTTCATAGTTGACTCCGGCCTTGATATTCCCGGGATTGTTATTCCAACACGATACGCCGCGACCAGTCTCCAGATCGTAATGCGAATGCAGCACGGCCACGGCCTCGGGCGCAGGCACGATACCGGTAAGCGCCGTAAGCGCATCACGATAGCCACGCGATACGTCGAGCGGCTCGGCCGGCGTGCGAACGGGCGGGACGTACTTGGCGCGCATCACTTGACTCGGGTGTGGGTATTGATGTTGCTCAAGAAGTCCAGAAGGCCGAATGCTTGCAGCAACCAGACCACGAGCACGAGAATCACCACGACGTTAAGAATTGTCTTGACCTTACCCTCCATCGGCACAAATGCGTTGATGCAATAGAGGACCACGCCAACAACCACGATCGCGATGATCAAACTTAGGAGGCTCATTTCTCGGCCTTTCGTAGCGCCCGGTGCAGAGCATCGAGCAGGACTTGGTTCTCGGCTGACATGTTCAAATACGCGACCACGTTGGCGAGAACTTGTGGAGTCTGCCGATCGTCGGCTGTGCACTCCGAGAGTAGCCGGCGGATGACCTGCGCCGTCCGTTCGTCCTGCCCCGGTGGCGGGATTGTCGGCTCCTCGTCGGGCCAATCGACATGATAGCTACTGTCCTCCGGCATTGCGGCACTCGCGATCGAAGGACTCGGTCGAGCTCTCAGCCACGAACACGCTCGCCGTCGCCAGCGCCGCCATGGCCACGCCAGTGAGCGCCACGCCCGTCCTAAGAGCTCCGTCATCCAGAGGCACCGTGGCCAGCCCGGAACTCCCGGCGAGCACGGCAGCCCCCTTGCTGACCGCGCCCCAGCCTATCCGGCGATTGTCGAGCTCGGCGCACCGCTCCGGAGTCTTTGCCGTCCGAGCCAGCGGGCTCGAGCAGGCTCCGAGCAGGACAGCGCAAATCCAAAGCTTGGGAGCCATGGCCAACATATTAGCAGACATCACCCGCGCCTCCCCGCTCTCGAGCGCCCTCGCTCGCTGCCGCCGCCGGAGCCGGAGCCGGAGAATGGAGCCGTCGAAGAAACGTAGAACAGACTCGTGGCGGTCATGACGCAAGCCAGCGCTCCAGAGCCTGTCAGCGTGCCTGACAGTGTACCCGTGGCCGCCGCGCTGGCGGTCATCGAGCCGGACGCGGTCAGCGTACCGGAGCATGCAGACGTGCCAGCCATCGAGCAGGCGAGCGCGCCGGTACCGGTCAGGGTCGCGGCGAGCGTCCCCGTCGCGGTCATCGAGCTCGCGATGTTTGCCTCATTCGAGAACGTCGCTGTCAGCGTGCCCGTGCCTGTCAGTGAGGCGTTCAGCGCTCCGGCTCCGAGCAGGGTACCAGTGAGCGCCCCCGATGCGGCAGCCGAGCAGGCAAGGGCCCCTGCGCCTGTCAGCGTGGCCGTGAGCGCGCCAGTGCCAGCCATGGACGACGCCAGCGCGCCAGCCCCCGACAGCGTGGCCGTGAGCGTCCCAGTCCCCGCCATCGAGCTCTCGATCGCTCCGTCGGCCGCCTCAAGGAAAAGCAGCCAATCGTCATCGCTCGCGTCGTTCGTTCCGACTTCTGTGCTGGCAACGAATGCATGCGTGCCAGACGCAGCAAACGGGCTCCCCGTCGCGGCAGTCGTCGCCCCGCTCGTTGGATCGATCCAGGTAGCAGTTACAACGTCCGAGAAGACGCTCAGATCAACCGTGAAGCTCGCGCCTCCCTCGGTCCACACGACCCCGAGCGCACCGCCGTCGAACGCGCCGACAGCGTCCGTCTCGGCCGTGATTAGGTCGCCGTTCTCGGGAAACAGGAACTGCCAAGCGCGCGAAGCAAACGCTGCGTGAATCTCCGAGCAGTCGCGTATACCAGCGTCCCCGCCGTCGCTCGTATTGTTCAGCGCAGTCAGCCATTCGGCATCCGTATCGTAGCCGGTAACGACGGGCGGATTGTCCTCGCCACCGGGCCAGACGCGCTCATCGCCGACAACGCCACCGATGCCGCCGAGCAGCGTCGCCAGGATGTAATCTCGCCGCACAATGAACCGCGTTCCGCCGTCCGTCGTGTTGTTCTCGTAGAGCGCCTCGATCTGGAAAACGGGGCGCGTCGGGGTGTCCGCGTATGCCGCTGCAAAGAGCGAATCCATCGTCGCGCGAACCCAGCTGTAACAGGCCTCGAGATCCGTCGTATTGCTGACTCCGCCCGCTTCAGCGCGCGAGCCATTGTCAGGGTGATACGTCCAGAGCTTCGAAGCATCGATGCTTCGATAGCCAGTGCTCGGGGTCGCCCCAGTCCCTACCAGGTCTCCGATCCTCGTTTGCAACGTGCCAGCGGCAGTGTGGTCGCCACCGGCCAGCAGAAGGACGTTGTCTTTATTGGCCCAGCGTGTCGCGAGATATTCGCCAAAGCCGCGCGCCGTAGCCGCGCTGGACGCCGCAAGCTGAGAGCCCCACCCGTCATCTTGGTTGCTGCCGAATCCCGAGTAACAGACTGCGATCAGCACCGCGATCCCGCGTGCGGCGGCCAGGTCGATGATCGCGTCGTAGTGATCGAAATAGGTGTCGTTCGGGTCGCTGAGATCTCCCGCCGTGTTGAACGGCAGCGTATTGTCTCGGAGCGCTATCCCGCGTGTCGCGTTGCCGTCGTCTCCGGTCTGGTCGAGACGCTTGGACATCAAGCGCATCATCACGAGATTGACGCCGAGCGCCTGCCGCGAATTGAGCCATGTCGTTACCGAAATGGAGCCTGTCAGCGGCAGCATTCCGCCGATATCCCAAGCGCTCTCCCCAAGCATATGGAACGGGTCGCCCAGCGCAGTCACAAGGTAGCGGCCGCTCGCATGCACCGAGAGCGGGAAAATGGCCGAGTCGCCCGACAGCGTCCCGGACAGCGCACCGGTGCCCGTCATCGAGCTCGCCAGCGCACCCGCACCGGTGAGAGTGCCCGACAGCGCTCCCGTCCCGGCCATGTTCGACGCAACCGCTCCGGTCGCGGTCAGCGTGCCGGTCAACGTCCCTGAGCCTGCCATCGAGCTCGCCAGCGCGCCAGCGCCAGTGAGCGTCGCTGTCAGCGCCCCAACACCGGCCAGCGACGCAGCAAGCGCACCAGCGCCTAACAGCGTTCCAGTCAGCGACCCCGACGCCGTGATCGATGCGGAAATATCCCCGCTCGCCGCGACTGCACTAGGGATAGGCGCAGCCCTACGGCCGTAGGGGACTATGCTCGGTTTTCGAAAGATGCCCACGAAGTAGGCCTGTTACTGCTTGGGCTCTCTCGGCTTGGGCGGTAGTAACCCCGCTAGCGTCGGGTCAGGTGACCAGTGCTTCGCGTCGCCGTATTCCGGAAATGCGATGAGCGCTTCTTTGAGAGTCTTCGGCGCGAGCTCTCGAAATTCGTTCTGCAGTGCTACGCGCTCAGCTTGCAAATCCCGGTACTCCTGCTCATGCGTCTGCAGCGTTGCCTTGTGCTTGAATATTGCAGCATGAAGCTTGCGCCGCTCTTTTGATTTCGCGATCAGCAGATCGGCTAGCTCATGCAATCGGTCGGACTTTTTCACAGTTCCTCCACATCTACGCTGCAGCCTATGGTGGTCGAATCAGCCGGAGCAGCACCCATGCGCAACACCAGCGTAGTATTGCCTTGATCGGATCGGATTTGCTGCTCGGGAGTGAACGTGACTTCCAGCGGCGCGCGCACGTTCCAGCCGGTCGAGTAGGCAACGGTAGTCGTTCCAGCGCTTGCGGCGCTCGTATTGCCTACCTCTGCAGTGACCGCGGCCGCTGCGTCACGATGGTCTTTTAGTACCGGCGTTGCGGCTGACCCGCCGGTCCCGCTCGTAGTGTGGCCACGGATCCACGACAGCGTGATCTCCTCCTCCGCTGCGTCCCCGAGCTCCGTGGTCTGCCACACACGGAACCCAAGGATCGCGATCGGGATATCGTCGGCCGGCGTAAGCTCTGCAAGATCTGTCGCCACAGTGAACGCCGTTGGCGAAAGATTGACTGTGTATTTGCGTCCCATGAAAATGCTCCTTATCGGGCGAGAATTGATTGAGGCAGGCGAAGCTGCGGGATGATGATCGGCGACGCTGCCGCGGCACTCCAGGGGTCGTCCGCGTTCGATGTCGGGGTGCCGGTCAGGGTGAAGTTTCCATCTCCGCTGCTGCCGTTTTCCACGTTCGGACTGGCACCCGTGCAGTCATTGTAAAATGTGACGTTAGTGCTCGTGAGCAGGGAACGAGAATCCATCTCGGCGCGTAGCGTCGATTGCGTGGTCGTTCCCTTGTAGATCACGATCTTGGCAAACCGTATCGTGCCGTTCCCGTCGGCACTGAACTCCGACGGGAATATCACGTGCATCTTGGTCGCCGCGAGCGGGCTGCCGCTGACAGTTGGGCGCGCAATTGTCGGCCCCGCTGTCCACGAGCCGCCGAGCTCACGGTATTCCGTGACGACGTTAGTTCCAGAAGTGTACGCGATCAGATCGTTCCAAGTCGTGCGCGCGTCCGTCCAAATCGCATTTTCAGCGAACCCGCTATCGTCCTGTTTATTGACGACGAGCCGGCCTCCTCCAGTGTTGTCGTACTCCCACATATTGAACTGAGACGAGCTTTGGAAGAACCCAAAAGCATCGCCATAGTTCGCATAGGTCACGATCTTGATGCGCACGCCGAAAGCCCATGTTCCGGACGAACACGGGTTCGTCGCGCGCTCCATGCGCACGTCGCCAGCAGTGACTGTGAATGTGGATGTCGTCATGCGTGCTTAGTCCACGCTGGCCGATAGCGCTCCGATCGCGAAGCTGGGAGTGATGCCTGCCGTCACGGCAAGCGAAGCCGTCAGCGCGCCGCTGAACAGAATCTTTCCCGCGCCGGACGATGCGGTACCAATCACCGCATATGTGACCGTGCTCGAGCCGGCGGTGCATGCGCCGAACGTCACGGCCGCCGCATTGGTTGCCGCATTGTTCGAGACCGTCCATCCGCCGGACGTGCGGGCAACGGCAACGCGCGCATAACCCGTGTAGGTTGCTTCGCTCGTGGTCTGGTCGCCTGCTTCTCCCGGGTCCGCGGTATGCAGCGAAACCTGAAGGTTCGTGAGTGGCGAGCTCGCCGCGTTGTCCGCGATGTTGGCAATCGCCGTCGCGTTCGTGATCAGTTTCATCAAGTCGTTTTCGAACGTATTTCCTAGGCTCATTGTCGTCTCCTCTTATGCGTGATTGGCGCCGAGCTGCGTCGGCCTTTTGCTTGAAACGTACACTCGGCAGATCGTCGCGACTGCTGCGATGTGATTCATGAACGTGAATCCCTCGTCGAGAATCACGTGCATCGGAACTCCTCCCGGAAGCAGCCACGATCGATCGTTGCCAGTCACGGCCGCCGCGCTGGCATTCCCGGACGCGGCATTGTTGAAGTTGAAATACATCGCTGCGTCGGCGATGAGAGTGATGTAGTGCCCCTGCTGGACGCCTGGCTTTCCGGCGACGGACAGCGCGTCGATCGCGGACAAGTCGGTCCGACCGGTAGACGTGCCGACAGCAAAGGCTGCGACCTGTCCCATTTTCGGAGTCGTAATGATCGCCGCCTCTTCTTCAAGTGCACTCATGACACATGCTCTCCTTGCGCCGCGGCCATCTTCGGCCTCGGGTTATTCGTCGATTGTGGGGCATCAAATGGATCCCCCGAGTAGCTTGTCGGAGCCCGCTCCAAATTGCTCCGCGATGTTGACCGGCCGTTGTGGACGCGGGCTGGGCGCTGCCGGGTTTCCCGCTCCACCCTGCGCGCTCTGCTGCTGCATCTGCGAGAACCGCACCATGAAGTCTGCCGTCATAGTCGGCTCGCCAGCGCCGCCCAAGTCGAGCAGGAGATTCAGCTGCAGCCGCGACTGATACGGGATGCGCTTGCCCGACATATCGAGCTCGCGAATTTTCTCGAAGGTCGTATTTCGGATCTGCTCGTAAAGCTTGGGATAGACGGCCTGGAGCGCCTCGACTTGCTCGTGCGTCACCATGCCATCCTGAAGATCGTCGAGCACGCTCAGAGGATTCGAGACGGCCGACCAGTAGCGCGCAAACTTGCGGAGCTCGAGCTCGCTCGGCTGAGTGGTCCGGGACGGCGCGAGCGGGCTCGGATTCCTGCCCGTCGTAGGAATCTTGCTCTTGAGGAACTCGGCGCCTTTGGTGGCGGATACAACGATCGACTGCTGCAGCTTCGGGGCGCGCACCGCGAGATCTCCGAGCGCCTGCTGGCTCCGTTCCCGCACGCCGGAGCCGAAGTCTTGTGTCGCGTACTCGATCTCCTGCACGCGCTTGACATAGGCATCTTGCGCCGACTTTGACCGGCCCTGGAATAGGGCGAGGCTCGCCGGGATTGCAGTAGGCACCCGATGCCGCGTTGCCGCCGGCAGTGCGCGCGCTTCGCCAGTTTCGAGCGCCGGCTTGATTGCGCTCCGCTGCAGAAATCCGCCGAGCGAACGGCCGACCTTGGCGTCCACATTCTGCGCGAGTCGATTGGCCATGACGGCCAGCACGCGCGACGCATTCTCCCTGACAGCCTTATGCGCACCCGTGACGGCTGCAGCCTTGAGCGCCGCGCCGAATCCGCCACCCGTCGCGAGGTCGCCAGCGAATACCGCAGCGCCTGTGATGTAGTCTGATGGCGACACTACGCGATTGCCGAGCTCGCGGAGCTCGTTCTGTCCGGCAATCTGAGACGCGCGCTTGAACGCGGCGTACTTGACTTTGAGCTTTTCGTAGCTCCCGACCCTCGACGGATCGAATTGCCTGACGGCCTTGTCCGTAGCGGCCTCTACGTGCTGCTCGATGATGCCGCGCAGCGCCTGGAATTCCTGGGCCATCGGGCTCGGCATGGGCGGCAGGCCCGGCCCGGTCGGTTGAGGGTATGTGAGCTTGTCCAGATCCACGCGGAACTGTGTGAGCTCTTTTAGCGTCGGCTCAGGACCGAGCTTGGCCAAGTCGTCCAGCTTCGACTGCAGCGCTACGGCCTTGGCCGCGATCTCACTGTGCGGGTTCGAGGCCAGCGGCTCGATGAGCTCGCGCTGTACCTGCTCAACGATATGCTCGACGCGCGGGCCGAGCTCCGGCTTTTTGGTCTTGATGAACTCGTCGGCCTCGTCGCGAATCTTGCCGATCTTGGAGCCGATCTCATCCCTCGCGCGCACGACATTCGACGCAAGCTCGTCCTGACTCTGGACGGCGCGCATTACCTGCGTCCCGTCGTCAAGCTTGTGCTCGAGCACTTCGCGACTGATCGAGCGCATCTCGCGCTCGGCCTTCGCGGCATCCTTGCCGAGCTTTTTCAGGTCGGAGAACCGGAAGCCGAGAGCCTTGGCCGTGCGCTCTTCGGCGTAGCCCTGGAGCTTGCCGCGTATGCCAGAAGGCGGGCCAAATGCGCCGCCGATGTCCGTCGCCGCTTCACGTGGCGCGATACTCACGGGCGCGACGATTTCGTCAACAATATTGCCAGCATCGTCCATACGTCTGATATGAGCTCGTATCTCGGTTGCGCCCGCGTCACGCGCCGCGGACAGCCGGTGACGGCCATCCTGAAGCGCGATCTTGCCGTCCGGGAAAACGGTCACGTCCACCGGTGGAAATTCCTTGCCGGCGGCGCTCGGAACTTCTCCGCGTGCTACCGCGTTGACTTGATCGGGCGCGATATCCGCGTAGCCAGCGCGGGCCGGCCCAGCGCGCTCGGGCATCATGTCGGCGCGCCGAAACGATGCATTCTCGAGTCCGAGCTCGGAAACGTCATCAGCGAGCGATCGCTCCGGAGCGGCCGCGCGGTAGGGACTACCGCTGGTCTCGTACGGCGAATCGAGCGGCGTCGCCCCGCGGCTGCCCGAGCGCTTGAACAGGCGCCCCGCGCCGCCGGCAGCAATGCCGACCCCGCCGCCGATGAGCGCCCCCCAGCCCATGGCCGCCAGCATCTTCTCGCCAGTCGCCTCGGAGTCTCCGATAAACGCCTCTTCGTTGACCTGTGCCGCGCCGAGCAAGGCGCCCTCGGTCGCACCTGCTACGCCCAGCCGGCCGATTGCGCCGATGGCTTTGGGCGCCTGCGCGGCCGCGCCACGTCCGAGCGCCGTAACGCCACCGGAGCCGAGCACTTGGCCGCCGAGGTAGCCAAGCCCAGACGCGAGCGGATTCTCTTCGGCGCGCGCCCTGGCTTCGTTCTCGTACTCCTGCGCTGCCGCTTCCCCGCCTTTGCCCTGCGCTTCCCCGAGCAGATAGGCCAGGTTTCCGGTGAAGGCTTCGCCCCCGAAGACTCCCTTGGTCGGGTCCTCGCCGGTTACGGCTTCAACGCCCTTGCCGGCCAGTTGAGGGATGATGGTNGCGGCATCGACCGCGCCGCGGACTACGCCTTCACCAGCGGCAGCAATCGTGCTGCCTGCCCCGCCGTATTTCTTCTCTTGATCACGCTTTGCTACCTGCGCTGCAGTCGCCGGAAGGTATTGACCAGCGTCGAGAACCTCGGTTGCATCCTTCGGATCTACCTGAACGAGCTTTCCCGATCGGTCGGTAAGGACGACCTTGCCGCCGACTTGCACCAGCGGGCCGTACGGATTCTTTGCCGGCTCGGCCATCAGTACGGCTCCAGCTTCGGGCTCGGCTGCGCCCGCTCTCGGTTGACCTCAGCGGCGCGTTGCTCTCGGCCCTTGACGATGCCGCGCGGATAGGACGATTCGACGTCGCGCTCGTGCGCGTTGAGCTCTTCGACCTGTGCTTGAAGCGCTTTGACCGCGTCTTCATCGGTCATCCCGATCGTGTATGAAAGGGTGCGCTGATATTCTTCGGGCGTGGTAGACGCGCCGGAGATTGCGCGGAGCTTGGCCGCGGTGAATGCCTTCTGAGCTCGATCGACGTCTCGACCACCAGGGCTGAATTGCCTGAATGGACGATCGATACCTTGTCCGGAAATGCCGCCCCAATCCTTGGGCTTGACGACCTGTCCAGTCTTCCAGTCGATGCTGACCCCGTACGCGCCGGCTAGCTGGTTTGCCGTGGTCCGCGCGTTCGAAAGGTCTTCCTTTTTCTTGCCGTAATTCTCGGCCGTTTTGACTTGTTCTTTCGGCTTCAGCGCTGGTTCCCCACCCTGGTATCCCTCCAAGCGATTCTCCTGCTCGGCAACATCGGCGCGCAGTTTCCCCGTCTTGTACTGACGCTGAAGCATTTCGTCTTCGGTCATCGGCCGCGAGCCCGCCGCCCGCGGCTGAACAATCTTGCCGCTTACGTTCGTCGTGACCTTCTGCATGCTCTTGTCTCGGAATTGCATGAGCCGCTCGGCCTGCTGCTGCTGATTGGTAGCGAGCCACACGTTGAACGTGTCGATCGTGCCGCCGGCCTTGGCTTGCGACTCCCAAGACTTGAGCTCGGCATTTGCGGCCTCATGCTGCAGCACGCGAAGCGCTGCCTTCGACTGCTCGAGATTGCCGTACCTGC
>Ga0065705_10002614_pt1 | contig 10472 bp, 5 predicted proteins | sample SwibulcommuniRL2_FD_59092 | JGI IMG/M metagenome (GOLD analysis project Ga0065705, IMG submission 59092) | Bulk soil microbial communities from switchgrass field near Rose Lake, East Lansing, Michigan, USA - RL2 Bulk Soil v2 (version 2) | ecosystem: Environmental > Terrestrial > Soil >... | reverse complement strand
GGCGACACCTTCCAGTTCGGTGATCGCTGCCTCGATCTCTCCAGTTTGCTGATATTGCATGGCAAGTGCCCGGCGTAGGATGAGATCTTCGGGGCGCTCCTGGATGAGTGCCTGAATGAACTTGGCTCCCTGACCGCTGCGGTTGCTGGTTTGGAGATACATCAGGAAATTTTCAAGCTCGGCGTTCGCCTGGGCGGGCTGACCCAGCCTCAGGCTGAGTTCGATCAGGTTTTTGCGCACGCCTTCATCGTCGGGGCGCAAGGTGCGGATCTGTTCAAAGACACGGACCGCCTGCTTCCAATCCAGTTTCTGCATGTCAATATCTGCCATGCGCTGAAGGATGTGGACATTCCAGCTGCGGTCGGCGTTCGCCTGCTGGACAAATCGCAGTGCCTTGGTGAATGTCTTGCGCGCGCTATCGAGTTCCGCCAGACGATAATAGACATCTGCCAGTTCAAGATATTCGCGAATGGCTTCGTCCACTTCGCCGCGTGCCACCAGTTGGTCGATCAACTTGGAGCGCGCTACCATATCCATCGGCGCAAGCTGGACCACACGCCGCAGCATCTTCGCGGATTGAGTTGCTTCGCCGCGTACGCTGTACGCCTGGGCGACCGTGCTAAACTTGGCAATGGCTTCCTCGGTGTGATTCTCGCGCACGAGCAGATCACCGATCAATGTGTGCAAGGGGAGATAAGTGGGCGCATAACTCAGTGCCTGAAAGGCTTCTTCCATCGCAGAGCGGAGGCTGCCAGCGCGCGCCAGTTGATGGACATGATTGATCGCTTCGAGAACCTGGCTCGAGTGTGCCTGTAGAATGATCTCTGCGAGCGGCATCGGCATGTCGCCATCCTGTGACTTCGGCATCTGTTCGCGCGCTTTGAATAGATGGTCACGCCAGTTTCTGCGCATGAGCATTTCGTTGATGTTGTCACACAGTCTCTTCAGGCTGCCGTCATCGGTTTGGGATGCCTGCGCTTCGATCAGAGGCTCGTACATCTGGCTGAGCTCTTCGGCTTGTTCGGCAGGCACAAGCATCGAATCGGCAAGCCTGAGCGCCTCAAGATATTCAATGGATGCCGGTCCAAGTCGTCCAAGCTTTTGCTGGATCTGTCCGAGGAGCAATCGCGCCGCAAGGTTGAAGTCATTGTGCTTGACGGCATGTTGCAGGTGACGCACTGCCGATTCGAGTCTGTCTCCATGTGAGCGGAGCAGACCCAGATCGAAATACAATGCCGGATGGTTGAAGCCCGCTTCCAGGGCGTGTTCGAGTTCTTCAGCAGCCTGATTTTCATTGTTCTTTGTCTGCGCGTCGATTGCCTGGCCCAGATGCAGTACCACTTTCGTCTGCTCGGAGGATTGCATGGAGAGCTGCCCGGTGCCGCGCATCAGTGCCTGCAATCCACGCCGAGCCTGACTGGCAGTTCCGTCATCGGTCGAGTATTCGAAGAGAATCTCTGCCAGCCGCGTCAACGCCTTTTGACGCGCCTCCGCGACCGGGTCGAGTCCTGAATCGGTCTCTTTTTTGGGTTGATCCAACTGCTTGACTTGCGCCATCGCGATGGGACCTGTCCCGCCTTTGGGTCGCAATGGTTTTGGTAAAAGTTGCCCGGCGCGTAAGAGAGTCTGCGCCTGTTTTCCCTCGCCGCTTTCGGGCATGATCTTCAGCGCTTTGTTGATCAGCTCGACGGTCTTTTCCATGTTGCCGGTGCGCTGCACCAGACTGGCGACGGCAATATATTCGGTGACCGCCTGCGACTTGTGGTTGAGTTTTTCGTGCGCGAGGGCAAGGCGCGAATGTGCCAGTACGTGTTCGGGGTCGAGCGTGGTGACATGCACCCAGTTCTCGATGGCTTTGTCTACGTCACGCCGGTTCAGGAAAAGGTCTGCGGCACGAAAGGCTGCATCGATGGCTTCTTTTAAGTGTCCCGTCCGCTCGAGAAGTTGCGCCAATTTTTCCATCGGCACGGGATCGGTGGGGGTGATTTGCGCGACGCGCTTGTAGATCTGCAGCGCCTCTTCGAAGTTAGCCTGCTGATAGAGCGCCAGCCCAAGACTGTTGAGCGCTTTGGGTTGGTCAGGGATCTCCTGGAGGGCCTGGCGATACGCAACGGCTGCCTTGCTCCATTCCTGATCCCAGGCAGCGGAGTGACCCTCGTTCATTGCTTTCTGGAAAATGTCTTCTCGTCCGGGCATGGTTGGTATTATAACGTAGAGAATTGTCTGAGTTGCCCCTACAAAGGGTTCAATTTTGTGAAGGGGCGGATCGCGATCCGCCCCTACGTTAGATCGCCTTCATCTCCCCCCAATTTTTCCCGTAGCGTGCCTCGGTCAAGAGTGGAATGCTCAACGGGAATGCATTTGCCATGGTATCCTGCACCACGCGGGCGGTCTCCTCCAATTCCTTATCCGGAACTTCGAGTACGAGTTCGTCGTGTACCTGCAGCAGCATCTTCCCTTTCAATCCGGCTGCCTTCAAGGCAGGTGGGATTTTCAGCATGGCGATCTTCATGATATCGGCGGCAGTTCCCTGGATCGGAGCATTGATGGCTTCACGTTCCTCGCGGTTCTTGACCTGGACGTTCTGTTTGCTCTGCAATGCCGGGAAGTAGCGCCTGCGCCCGAGCAGTGTTTCCACATATCCCTGCTGGGCGGCAAGCTTGCGGATGCCGTCAAGATATCTTTTGATCCCCGGGAATTTTTGGAAGTATGTTTTGACAAACTCCTCAGCCTCTGCCAACGTGAGATCTGTAGTGCGAGTAAGACCGAATACTGACATTCCATAGATGAGACCGAAGTTGATGCTCTTTGCATGACGGCGCATGTTCTTTGTCACTGCTTCGGGACCCACGCCGTAAATGGCTCGTGCGGTCGTGGTGTGGATGTCTTCTCCGGCGCGGAACGCTGCCAGCATCCCCTCGTCCTGTGCCATATCGGCAACAATGCGCAGCTCGATCTGGGAGTAATCCACCGATAGCAGAACCTTATTCCTGCCAGCCACGAATCCATTGCGGATGCGTCGCCCCTCTTCCGTCCGGATGGGGATGTTCTGCAAATTCGGATTCGACGACGACAGACGTCCCGTCACTGCGCCTGCCTGGCTGTAGGATGTATGCACACAGCCGGTATCCGGGTTCAGCGCCGCCTGCAGCGCGTCCACATAGGTTGACTTGATCTTGGACAACTCCCGGTGTTCGAGGATCATATCAACCACGGGATGTTTGCCGCGCAGCATATCGAGCACGCCCGCAGATGTGGAGAAATGTCCGCTCGCGGTTTTGTTGCCTCGATCCGGTGGTTCCAACCCAAGCTGCTTGAAGAGGACATCGGAAAGCTGCTGGGTGGAGTTGAGGTTGAATGGCTTGCCGACCGATTCGAAAACCTGTTTTTCGATTTCTCGCATGCGCTTTTCGAGTCGTTTGGATGTCTCTTCAAAGAATGGGAGATCTAAGGAGATGCCCGCCATCTCCATCTCGGCAAGGACGGGGGTCAGCGGCAGGTCGACCTCGTCGAGCAGCTTTGTGCCATTCACGCGGCGAAGGTCTGCCTGCAGGATCGGCATGAGACGAAGCGTTGTCTCTGCATCGGCAACGGCATAGGGAGCGGCGGACTCAATTGCAACGTCTGCCATGCTGATCTGTTTCTTACCCTTGCCGATCAACTCTTCGATGTGAGTCATCTCATCGCCCAGCTTCACAAAGGCGAGATTCTTGAGCCCAAGATTGTGCGATCCTGGGTCGATAATGAACTCTGCAAGCATCGTGTCGAAAGTCAGCGGTGAGACATTGAGTCCATTTTTTGCCAGGACGATGTAATCGTATTTTGCATTGTGCGCGACCTTGCCGATCTTCGGGTTTGTCATCGGCTCTTTCAACGCGGCGAGCACATCCTTCAGCGGGAGATTTGTCCCAGCGCGGTGACCGACGGGGATGTAATATCCCTCGCCTTCCTTGACTGCCAGGGAGATGCCAACGATATCGGCGCGCATTTCTTCAGTGGATGTGGTTTCTGTATCGAAGGAAATAACCTTGGCTTTGTTGAGCGTTTTGACAAGGTCAGCCAACTTCTCCGACGAGCCGACAATGTTCACGCCGGTGTTCGATACCACTTTCGGTGTGACGATGGGCGGTGGCTCGGGCTCGAACATCGAGAGTTGCTGTCCCTTGCCTGGGGCGGCAGGAGTCGCAGTCGCAACGGGCTCAGGAACTTCTTTCCCCGAAAGCCGGTTCAGGATCTTGAGCAGCGTGCGGAACTCCAGGTCGGTAAATATTTTTTCAATCGACTCAAAATCAAGTTCGTCCGCCTTGGCGTGCTTCAGATCCAGTTTGACATTGATGTCCGTTTTGATCTTTGCCAGGTTATAGCTGAGATATGCCTTGTCCTTGTTCTCTTCGAGCTTGGTTTTCCAGCGCTTCTCAACCTCATCGATATGGGCGTAGATGTTATCGAGCGTCCCAAATTTTTCGATCAACGCGACGGCGGTCTTTTCACCAATACCTGGAACGCCGGGGATGTTATCGGACTTGTCACCGACAAGAGCCTTGTAGTCCACCACCTGACTCGGGCGGACGCCCAGCTTCCTGATCACATCTTCGTCAGTGATGTAGTTCTGATCGTCGCCTGCCAGATAGACTGTCGTGCGTTCGTTGACCAGTTGCAGCAGGTCACGGTCACCGGTGATGATCTTGACGCCGAGTCCCTGCTCGCCTGCTATCCGGGCGATCGAACCGAGTACATCGTCGGCTTCGAAGCCTTCCATCTCGAGACGCGGGATATTGAAGGCATCCACCATCTCGCGGATGCGTCCGATCTGCGGGCGTAGGTCGTCGGGCATTTTTTCGCGCGTGCCCTTGTATTCGGGGAAGATCTCGTCACGGAAGGTTTTTCCCACGTCAAAGGCAACCGCGATATATTCGGGCTTTTCCTGTTCGACGATACGGAGCAATTCGCGGGCAAAACCATAGATTCCGGCAGTGGGCTCGCCCTTGGAACTGATCCAGCGGGCGCTGCTCCCGCCGGCGGTCAGGGCAAAGTACATGCGATAAGCGAGTGCGTGTCCATCAATTAAATAAAGAGTAGGGGGCATGTTTGGGTATCCAATTGGTCTTATGTCACTCTCCGGAAGGACACACCTGCACTTGCGTGTGATTTTTGAAATGCGTTAGCATTTCATGGCAAATCATGCAAGTGTCGGGACGATGTGAGGGAGCATTCGTAGCGACCGACACCTGCGCTGTCCGGTGAGAGTCTCGCCTGTTGGCTGGGAGATCCTTCGCTTCACTCAGGATGACATGGGTATGAAATTAAATAGTAACGCGGAGTTATTATACTCCGCGCATTTGTTCTATATATGGAAATGCTTGAAACTGTGGTCTCGACACCTGCACTTGCGTGTGATTTTTGAAATGCGTTAGCATTTCATGGCAAATCATGCAAGTGTATGAGCGAGAAAAACACTCGCTCTACTCGACCCGCAATTGGAAGTGGTTATTTCCTCGGCTGCGAATATCCCTGTCGGGTGCGGGTCTGTTTGATGTAATCCTTCACCAATTGCGGCGGATGGGGTTGAGTTCCGCCCATGATGAGATAGCCGGGTGCCCAGAAATCGCCCGATGGATTTTCCTTTTTCATGCGCGGAAACTCGATGAAGATCTTTTCGGACGACTGCTGGCGTATGATTCGCATGAGATAACCGGGTGATGTAGCAGGCGGGACATTGACAACCCACTGAACATACTCAGGGCGTACCGCAAGATATTCCAGGCGCCAGCCGAAGGCGATGCATATCTGAGGCAGCCATTCCGAGATACGATCGGACATGTCGCCGGTCAGGTAGTGAGAACTGAAGCGCGGTACCAGCAGACACGCATAGGTTAGATTGTAGAGACCGGGGGAAACAGGTTCGAGCATCATACGTCCAGCCACTTCCGTGATCGAATGCGGACGTGTCTCGTCCAATTCGCCGGGCATCGGGCGTCGAATCGGGGTTTCGGGTCGTGGACGCGACTTCGACGGCATGGTCGCGTCAAAATCCTCGACAACATGTTCAACCGTCTCTTCAGTGTTTTGATTCGAAACCAGCAATTCAGTCACCCGTACAGCGGGCGAACTCTCACGGCTATACTGTCCGATGCGCGCCGAGGATGCTCGTGTGCCGATCAATTCTTCATTGTGCGACGAGCTCACCGCAGCCTCGGGACGAGGGGGAGGCACATCGGAAAGAATGTCTGAAATATTCGGAACCTTGAGATCCTCCCCACCTTCTTCTTCATCCGCGTATTCGGTCTGCGCTTCATACGAAGCCGGAAGCGGATTCGGCGCCGCAGCAGGCTTCTCTTCTTCAAGCGGAGGGATCGAAAGAGACTGCGCCAGTTGACCTGCCTGCGTGCGGATGGTGCTGAACGGCGTCTCTGCATCGAAGACCAGCGCAAGCACCACGTCATCGGCGATACGGGTGGCATAGAGCATGTGCTCCGCCTTGGTCGCCTCCAAACGGACAAAGCGCAACAGGTCGCTCCCCTTTTGTCCATCCCAGTGACGTGTTACGGTGACTGCCAATTCCTTCGCGGCACCCTGGGACAATCCACCGGCGTATGCCCACAAATTGTCGCCGCGCGTGATCAGTGCTGCCTGAGCCGACGATTCCAGGGTGAGCCGCGTCAGGTGCTGTGCGGCTTTCGTCACATCTTGTAGCCAGGGAAGCGGCGGGTTGTTCGTCTGTACTTCGCGCGAGTTGGTTTGCATGGGTTTTGAATAGGGGGAGGGATTGTTGTTGAGCATATTTAGCACGTCCGGTAAGTAGTAGGGCTTCGGCATCAAAGTCCACGGGCGGATTTCGTCCAGCGTTGCTGGCGGATCCTCTTCAGAAAACAGGACCAGTTCCATGGCTGGTCTCAGTGCTCGCAATCCTCGACAGATATCGAGCACAGCCCGTGGTCCAAGGTCCATATCCAAAAAGGCAAGGGTGCAGCCCTTCTCGTCCGCACGGACAACCGCTTCACCTTTGCCTTTTACAATATATGCAGAGTAGCTTGCCTGCTCCAGTCCGTAGAGCAATACCTGTCCAAAATTTGGATCTGCAGTTACCAAAAGCAGGCTTTTTGTCATGCCAAGTACAGTGTATCATGGCAGGGAAGTGGAGGCAAGCGGTAAGAATCAGCCATCTTTACTAAAAAGACAGGACTTTTGTATAGGCAACTTGCATTTCCAGTACTTTTGTGCTATCAATGAAAAAAAATTCCTGAGGGATCTTGGCATGCATCGTGAACGAGTTTCAGAAAATGTGTTTTGGTTTCAGAGTGAGGTTTATGCCCAGGTGACTGCCGGGGTTGTGGCAGGACCGCAGTGGGCGGTGGTGATCGATACACTGGCTTTGCCGGATGAAACACTTAGCATCCGTGAATTTATCGAACATGAATTAAACGTCCCGGTCCGTTATGTGATCAACACCCATTATCACGCCGACCATGCCTGGGGAAATTGCTTCTTCCCGGGTGCCACGGTGATCGCCCACGCCCGTTGCCGCGAGTTGCTGGAGGAGCGCGGTGTCCCGTCGCTGGAGGCGGCGCAGAAACAGAACCCGGCGCTGCGACANGTGAAGGTTGTCNTGCCGCACATGACGTTTGAGAACGGCGAGTTCACTCTGCGCGTCGGCAAAAAGAATTTGATCATCTCTCCAGCCTTCGGTCACAGCAATGATGGGATCGCAGTACTGGTCGAGGAGGATCGTATTTTGTTTGCCGGCGACTCATTCATGCCGCTGCCCTATGTGGTGGATGGCAATGTGGATGAGATCATGGCTTCCATCAAACATGTCGGGCGCATGGGACTCGAGAATATTGTGCAGGGCCACGGCGACATCATCCTGCGCGGTGAGATCGACGCGGCAGTGAAGGAGAATCTCAATTACCTGGCAGCCATCAAGAGGTCGGTCAGGGCAATTTCGAAGCGCAAGAATGCCGCTGAACTTCTGGATAACATCACCATCGAGGAGTGCGGTAAGAGCCGCGTCTACCTCGGCGGGTTGGCGCAAACCCTGCATGAACGGAATCTGCGAGCTTTGCTGCAGCAAATGACAAACGGTAGTGCGTGAACAGACAAGGAAGAGACAAAATCCCGCCAGATGGCGGGATTTCATTTTTAAGATGACCAAACGATCGCCTGAAGTTCAATGCCTCCATACAGTTGTTTGTATATCATATCTGCCTCATGTGCTTTGAGCATGCGTATTCCATTTTCTTCACATCGCACGTTAATCAGATTCTCCTGGGATTCCTGGAAGATCGCGATAATCGTCGATGGATCGTCGTCTGCTGCGATACGGTTGATGGATAAAGCCTTGCATTCGATGCATTCGTGGACCAGCATCAACTCGCCGCGTTGATCGCGCCGATATTTGTTCCTGTCACTTTTCATTGTCAACCCGATCGGTTTCATCTGTTCCTTGCATGCCGATAACCTGTCGCCCGCAACATATAGATCGAGATGACGCGACCACAAACAATACGGGCAGTGATTGCGATTATTCACACCAGAGAGGAAATGTGCGCTCGAAACGATGACATGGCAATGGGCACACTTGAAATCCCCGAAGGTGGAAGCCGAGTATTTCATAGCTCACCCCGCAGGTTCATGAAGCTCTTATAGCGGTAGGGATTAATATCGCCGGACATAACTGCCTTGCGCACCGCGCAGCCTGGTTCGCTGTCATGCTGACAGCTTAGCCCAAATTTGCATTGACCCACAAAGGGCTCGATTTCGAGGAATAGCGATGCCAGCTCTTCAGGGGCGATATCCCACAAGCGGAACTCGCGCACACCCGGGGTATCCAGGAGCGTGCCGCCGCAATCCAGCTTGAACATTTCATAATGCGTAGTGGTGTGCCGTCCCTTGCCGAGTTCTCCAGAGCCAACCTCTTTGACGCGCAAGCCGAGTCCCGGCTGAATGGCGTTGAGCAGGGATGTTTTGCCAACACCGGATTTTCCCACCAGCACAGACATGCGGCCCTCAAATGCAGATTTGAGTTCTTCGAGCCCCTCGCCGGCTGCGGAACTGACTTGCAGGATTGGATATCCGACCCTGCGGTACACGTCCAACTCTGCCTCGATTCGTGGATTCTTCCAGGTGAGGTCAAGTTTCGTGATCACGATGAGCGACGGTAAACCGGCTGCTTCGGCAGCAACCAGGTAACGGTCGAGGAGTCCCCATTTTGGAGTGGGACTGGCAACGGCAAAAATCGGGATAACCTGGTCGGCGTTGACCGCGATGACCTGTTCGAAGGCATGTGCGCCGGGGACTGCTGCAGTGCGCGAAAAGGTCGAGCGGCGCGGCAGCACCTCGGTGATCATGCCGCGTTCCGCACCTGGGTCGGCGAAGGGGACAAAACGGACGCGGTCGCCGATGGCAATCGGATCCACATGCTCGATCTCGCGCACTTCCTGCACGCGTCGCGGCGCGGACGTGGGGTCGGCTGTGGAGTAGATCAGATTTTTATGTATAAGGGACGAGAGCGTGCAGTCAAGTTCCCGTCCGTTGGTGTGGACAGTGTAATGTCCCAAATGTTTTCGGAAGACGACGCCTGTGTCCAAAGGACCGCTGCGCTTGTCGTCCTGTTCGTCTGTATTCATTGTCAGGGTTTCCTGTTGATTGATAAGTAAGGTTTTGCAATAAACGCCCGTTGTCGCGGGTAGATAGGTTTCCATTGAAGTGAAGGACTTGTACGGCTTGTGCTGACATAAAACTTGTTCCTTTCTTTGTGTTAGAACCGTTAGTTGAGTAGGCGGCGCTTGTCCGCTGTATCGAAACCAACAAGCTGAGAAAATATTCTTGTTACTGGTGGTTTCGATATGCCCATCGTGGTCGCTCTGGGCTACTCAACCAGCGAAGTATTGTGAAACAAAAAAGCCACGGAAATATCCGTGGCTGGGATTTGTGCAGACAGACATCCATCGCTGTCTCCCGGGATCGGTGCACAGCGAACAGACGCGGCTGTTAATAAAAAACGCCACGGACATGGGTACGTCCGTGGCAGTTCCAAAGTTGAATCAAAAGATCTGGCTTAACTGCTATGCAGAGACGCGCCCATAGACTTATCGCAGACAAGCACCGATTTAATATTTGACATAAAACGCGTCTCCTTTCTTTGAAATGACTTGCTAATTAGTAGTTTACCAACGGCACAGCACGCTGTCAAGCAAAATGCAGATCTGAAAATCTGTGTACCTCGGTGGCTATGTACCAGACAGAGCTATCTCAACCATCCTTCAGGATTCCAAAGTCAGCAGACGATCAAAAAACGAACGGTATTGCTTCAGCGCAATTCGCAGGTCTTCCGTGGATGCCTTCGCTCCACCATTCCATTGCTGTTCCAGGGAACCTCGTCGATCGGCGAAACTCCTTGTCACATTCTCGATAACATCCGCAACCAGCTCATCTGCCTGCTTAACCGCATCGCTGGGGTCATCCACAAACTT
>Ga0065705_10002185_pt1 | contig 10472 bp, 7 predicted proteins | sample SwibulcommuniRL2_FD_59092 | JGI IMG/M metagenome (GOLD analysis project Ga0065705, IMG submission 59092) | Bulk soil microbial communities from switchgrass field near Rose Lake, East Lansing, Michigan, USA - RL2 Bulk Soil v2 (version 2) | ecosystem: Environmental > Terrestrial > Soil >... | reverse complement strand
CGCCTGGAAACTGCGCAAATGGCCGTGCGCCTTGCGCCAAGCGATCCCCTGCCACACTGGCGACTCGGCAATCTGGCACTGAAGGAACTTCCTCCCGATCAGATTTCTTTCGTTGTAACTGAATACGAGAAGGCGGTCAGCTTATCGCCTCACGACTACAGACTGTGGACAGAATTCGGCGGAGCCCTGGAGCAAGCGGGTGATTTTGAGAAAGCTGAAAAAGCTCTGCGTGAGGGCGTTAAATTGGCGCCTTCGTACGCCTATCCGCGTTGGATCCTGGGTAACCTGTTGTTGCGAACCGACCGTTACACAGAAGGATTTGCGGAGCTGCAACGAGCAAGCGAGGATAACGAACAATTTCAGTCCCAGTTATTTAACCTTGCCTGGCAACTCAACAAGAACGACTTCGACGCGCTTCGGGCCGCGGTTGGTAATTCTCGCGGCATCCGCGCGGCCTTTTCGAAGTATTTGGTTGAACGCGGACGTTACGATGATGGTCTGCGACTTTGGAATACCTTAAGTGAGACGGAAAAAAGAGAAAGCCGTCTTGCCTCCGATGCGATCATAACCAGTCTTGTTAGTGCCAAGCGTTTTCATCAGGCGATGGAGATCTGGAATGAGGTTGCTCCTGGCCCTGCTTACGACGCCGAGTTGGGACATATTCTGGATGGGGGATTTGAAAACAATCTGGCCCATGGGCCCGGAGCGGTTTTTGGCTGGCAAGTGCAGTCAAACTCGCAGGTGCAGATTGGAATAGATGCCGCGCAGGGTCACAGCGGCAGTCGGAGCTTGCGGGTGTATTTCCAGGTTCGCTCACAGATAGACACGATCGATGTCTCGCAATTAGTGCCTGTTAACCCTAATACCGAGTATGAACTCGAATGTTATTTGAAGACGGATAGACTCGAGAGTGCGGAGACACCGGTAATTTTAGTAGTCAATGCAGCCGACGACGTAACGCTGGTGAGTTCACCGGGAGCGCCCAGCGGAACGACTGACTGGCAAAGGGTTTCTCTGTCGTTTAAGACCGGCGAGAAAGCTGAAGCTGTGAGGGTGAAGATGGTCCGCAATACATGTTCTGACAGCCCGGTTTGCCCAATTTTTGGGACTGTTTGGTATGACGACTTCAATCTTAAGCCCAGAAAGTGACGCGCTCGTATCGCCTGAAGTGCAGGCACCGGTCGCAGTCAATACCGGTTACGTCACGTATCGCATAAGGCACACGCTTGCGAGCCGTTTTGCATTTCTGATGGTCTGCCTGGCAATTACTCTTTCGGCGCTGGCCTACGGCACGGTTCACTATTGGGCACTGGCAATATTCTTTCTTGGGGGCGTGACAATCCTGATTTTATGGCTGATTGACAGCTGGAACCTCGGAACTTTTCGCATCAGCCGAAATGTTTTGCAGTTACCGTTGCTCGGCATGTTTTTGCTCGGACTGTTTCAGCTTCTGCCTCTACGACGTCCTGAGGACATTGACATCCATTCCATTCCTCTCGTCAGCAGTCTCTCGTTTGACCCGTACTCTACAAGGCTCCTTCTGGTTCAGGTTGCGGCGCTCGGAATTTATTTTGCCGCAGTGCTTGTTTTTACTGACACCCCTAAACGTTTGCGGCTGCTCGTGAGGACAATCGGCGTCTTTGGATTTTTTCTGGCAATCTTTGGGCTGACGCAGTCGTTCACAAGCCCTGACAAGATCTACTGGATGCGCGAATTGCCACAAAGTCAGGCGTTTGGTCCTTTTATCAATCGCCATCATTTCGCCGGCTACATGGAATTGGCTCTCGCTCTTCCGCTTGGATTGGTGTTCACAGGAGCAATCGAAAAGGAAAAGAGATTCATTTATATTTTCGCGGCCGGGCTCATGGCGGTCGCTCTAATAATGACAAACTCTCGCGGCGGCATAATTAGCCTGATCGCGGAACTCTTCTTTCTGGTCGCAACCATGGGGCTGCGCCGTCATCGTCACAAGAAACGACATGAAGCGCGGCCGCCGCGAATTAAGAGTGCCGCGATGAAAGCCGGGCTGGCGCTGGCGCTAATCGTGGCATTGTTTGGCGGTGTGGTTTTGTTGGGAGGCGAAGATGCTCTGACCCGAGTTATCGGCTCGGTTAATACGGACGATCCCACCACTGGCCGCGCTCACTTCTGGAGCGTAACCGTAGACATAATAAAAACGCATCCCTGGATAGGCACAGGGTTAGGTGCTTTTGGCGTGGTCTATACGGGATATGACTCTCGTAGTGGAATGTATCGCCTTGAACAAGCCCATAACGATTATCTGCAGGTTCTGTCTGATGGTGGGATCATAGGCGCGGTGATTGGTCTGTTCTTTGTCGTGAATCTGTTTCGTATGGGGTTTACTCGCCGTGACTCACGTGATGAGTTCAGGAGAGGTGTGGCTACCGGCGCCATGGCCGGATGTTTTGCGGTTTTGGTTCACAGCTTTTTTGATTTTACGCTGCACACGCCGGCTAATGCTCTTTTGTTTCTGGTGTTGGCAGCATTGGCTACCATGAACGGACGAGTGGAAGATGTGCACTCGCGACGAAAAAAGCGCCCACGCCGGCGTTTAGACACGACATTGCCAAGGACTTCAAGGACCTCGCTACCCGGTTCCCAAACTGACGCGGCCGTTACTAGTGTGTAGTATTATCCCCCGCTCGCAGTAATAGTTATTGAGTTGGAAATATAACCAGTAGAGAGGAGGCGCACCCTACTTGGCTTCAACCGCTTCGGCCAAATTAGAGAGTAAGGAGCACGAAACTGTGCAGGCTTCCTCGCTTCCAGGACTCTGCCTTGCGGCCGCTTTAAAACATGCAAAGAAAGATGCACTTAATCATAAGGTTGGTACCGACTGGCTTAATATTTCGGCTGAGACCTTCGTAGAACGCGTGCGAAATGTTGCCCTTGGTCTCGCCGAGTTAGGAATCAAACCCGGCGACCGCATAGCACTCTTGTCGGAAAACAGACCCGAATGGTCGATTGCCGATCTTGCTATTCTTAGTTTGGGTGCCATAAACGTTCCCATCTATACAACTCAGGCAGTCGATCAAATCCGCTACATCCTGACTGATTCCGGCACGCGCGCCATCTTCGTGTCGAACAAGAAGCTGTTCAAACACGCGAAAGAGGCACTGGCAGGCCTGGATTTCCTCGAGAAAATCATCTTTTTCGACTCCTCAGGTATTGAAGATATTCAACGTTCCACGACGCTTGAAACGTTGGAAAAGAATGGCGAGGAACGGGCGATTAATAAGCCTGCAGCGTTCGGAGCCTACCTCAAAGCGATTCGGGCCGATGACCTGGCAACCATAATATATACGTCCGGTACGACGGGTGAACCAAAGGGCGTGATGCTAACGCACGCTAACTTTGTATCCAACGTCCTCGCAACTACGGGAGGGCTGCCAATTTCATCGACAGACATTGCTTTGTCGGTGCTGCCACTTTCACATATTTTTGAACGTACGGGGTTTTACATCTTCTGTTACAGCGGCGTCTCCGTGTATTACACGGCTTCATTTGATCAAGTGGCGGAGAATCTTCGTGAAGTTAGACCCACTGTGATGACAGCTGTTCCGCGTTTATTTGAGAAGGTCTACCACAAGATTATTAAGAAGGGCCTATCTCAAAAAGGTTGGAAGGCTCGAGTCTTTGAACGATCGCTAACCGTCGGCCAGCGTTATGCCGAAGCAAAGGACAAGCGGAAACTTATTGGTCCGGCCCTGGCTCTGCAGCAAAGGATGGCAAACAAGTTGGTGTTTTCAAAGTGGCGCGAAGGCGTCGGTGGTCGCCTGCGGTATTTCGTCTCGGGAGGGGCGCCACTTTCGCCGGCACTTTCCTATGCCTTCCTCGCNGCTGGAATTCCGATTCTTCANGGATACGGTGCTACGGAAACATGTATTGTTTCAGCCAACCGTCCNGACAATAATCAGGTCGGTTCGGTGGGCTTACCNTTTGCGGGAATAGAAGTGAACATTGCTGAAGACGGCGAAATTCTATTGCGCGGACCGAATGTTATGCGTGGTTATTACGGACATCCGGAAGAAACTGCTTCGGTCTTGCAGGATGAATGGTTCGCGACGGGCGACGTGGGCCATGTCGATAAGCAGGGTCACCTCTACATCACAGATCGTAAAAAAGACCTGTTTAAGCTTTCAAACGGAAAGTATGTAGCGCCGCAACAGATTGAGAGTCTGCTGAAGCAAAGCGAGTTTGTCAGCCAGGTAGTAGTTGTGGGCGCAGGCAGGAAACAGCCCACAGCATTAATCGTTCCTGAATGGGAAGCGGTCAGACAAGCACTGGTGGCTGATGGTGAGGAGTTTCCCGCGGATCGCGTGGCGCTTGCGAGCTTTCCAGCGGCGATTAAGTTAGTACAAAACGACGTTGCGCTACTTACGCGGGAACTCGCCGACTATTTGCGCATTCGTCGGATCGCGCTTCTGCCCGACGAATTCACGATTGACCGCGGAGAGCTAACACCGACGCTCAAAGTAAAGAGGCGGATCATTGATCAGAAGTTTGGTGATCTGATCGATGAGCTTTATTCCTAATTGTGTTCGGACGCAATAGGCGGTCGAATCGAAAATTTTCGGCTCGAGATTTTCAGGGGATCTTAAGACTCTTAGCAATTCACCTGCCTAAAGGTTAGGGCTCTACACGCATTACCGTCGGCTGGAAGTTTTGCTGACTTGTCCCTGGCCAAGGATCGACTCGGCCAGGACCCTCAAGTTGATCGGCAATTCTGGGGGACGACACTCTCCCTTCAGTGGTTGCTCATAAAATGTAAGTAAGGGGATTTCGCAGTAACAAAAGTCACAGCCAGCAAGGTGAAGTTTGACCAGGAAGTTGATTTCAGGAGCAAGCGTTTGCTGTTGAAATGAAAGTAAGAGGTTTGAAGAGGGACAAGCTAGTTTCTTGTTAAATGACTTTAGGGTAGAGGCCTTCATCGGTTTGCGCCGCTGGTCTCCGGGAAACCAGGTCTAAGATCAGAATTTGGAAAGAATAGTTCCGCGCTTGAAGATTGAATGGAGCAAAGAGGCAAATTTGCTCCGAAGTCAACCGTAACGACCGTGCTGCTATCCTACTTGTTCAAGAATCTAATAGCGCTAATCCCTGAGCAATTCCACAACTTTTCCGCTGGCGCCTTTAACTTTTGTAGTTTGGAATCAATAACTTGGCGCCAGTGTAAAAACATGTTGCTCAATCAGGGGAATGTTGCTAAGATGCTCCCCGTTAAGTCAGAGGGCGCCTGCTCTTTGACGCTCGTTCCCAGGCTAGCCCACCTGATTTCTCAGGACAACTCGGGCAAAATTCACAACGATTTAGCCAGCAATAGTCCCCAGGCTATTTCAAACTCGTTCTCGAAAGACCTCTAATTTGCCTTACTAAAAGCTCTTGTCTCCTTGCAAAAGCTGAGATTTCCCTAATCATCGTTATAGGCGAAGTGCCCGCATCATAGATTCCCGTCCAAGGTGAGATCCCCTAACTCCATCAAACCAAAGAACAATCCTTGTGAAATCCCTAAGTCACGAAGTCGAAAAAGAAGCTGAGTTGGCTCACGTCAGTCCGGTGCCCCAGAGTGCTCGCGCAAAACGCACCGCAGAGCGAATGGCGAAAAGTGGCAAATGGGTCGATAGCCTACGCTGTTCGGATGTCAATCGACTCTGGTCNGAACTGCATCGCATCGTCTCGCACCATCCTNTGGTAAGAGCCTCGCGGAGTGCAGGNCTTTTGGTGGAGGAAGGCGCTTCCACCGCCTACACCGATCTGACCCANGANCTTTTTGTTCAACTGCTGAGCAAGAACCGTTTTGAGCACTATCTCGAAACGGAAATGACCGATTACGAAATTGAATGCGAGATTGGCCAAATCGAGTTGACCAACTTGCTGACCGCCGAACTGCGCAAGCGCCATCCCGAGAGCTATCGTCTCGCCCGCCGCATCTCGACTCTTATCCAATCCAGCTCAAACTTCCGTCGCTTTGACTCGAGCGGCAGCGGTGATGAACCTCATCGACGACTAGCGGATCGCGTTTATGGTCTTAGTGAATGGGCTGACGGAAAACGTCGCCGCGATTCTCACGAAGTCGAGCAACGAGTTCACATGATTCCAGTGCGCGCGCGCGATACCAGAATGGTGGGTTGTACGGGCGACTCCCAGGTCGTAATCAGCAATTCAGATCTTGAGGATCTCATCGTTTCCGTCTTGGACGCGGTCGACTCACCTGTTGATGTCCGAGCTCTTCGCAGCCTTGTCATGTCGCGACTTCCTGTAATGGATATCTATCTGGTTCCCCTGGACGGTGACGACAACGAGGGAGAGGGCAATCACTTTCAGCCAGTGGACAAGGGTGAAAACCCTGAGCAAGGACTATTGCGGCGCGAGTCGGAAGACGAAGCCGCCGGGTCCGTCGACAACTTTCTCGGCCACCTCCACGAAACGGTACGCGGAAAGGTCAAACAGTACAACCGCATTCTGGGAGTCTTGTGGCACTGCTATTTGAGCCCGCAGCATTCCACTCAACTTGAGGTCGCGGCTGTTTTGGGAGTTTCCGATTCGTTAGTGTCGGACTATCGTCGTCGAATTGAACAGGAGTTACGTGCTCTTTCGTTCTCGGAGGTGGAGGAGGCCAGGAGATTCGAAGGCGCGTTACGCGACCGCGTTAGAGAGCTTGTTCTAGTCGGCGATCAAAACCAGGTAGCAGTTTAGATTTTCGGGGGCTACTTCCAAGAGCCTGCTATACAGACTGCACGTTGAGGCTGCGGCGCATTGAGCGTAGCAGCTTCTTTTTGTTTTAGTCAGCTACGCACGGTTCAGTCTTAAGGGTGCATTCCAGGGACGTTCCTACTTGGTTCGCTGGTGGCTTTCAGACGGAGAGCGGATAAACTTTGATCTGCCCAAGAGGGCTTTAGTCTCTTTTGTTCCATCCGCATACTCCTCGAATGCTTCGAGCGCTCCCTTAAAGTTTCCTCGGCGCTCACGCACTCGACTCAGATCCAGTAAGAATGAATGTCCTTACACACAGGAACGCGTTGGGAAAAACGGTGGCACCTTCACGGTTATGGAGTTTCGTTCAATGCGAACTGTCGCCGAGAAGGCAGGAACGGTCAAGATCATTTTGTTCGGCAGAAGCCGGTAGTTGCTGAGATCTTCGGCCCGCTATTGTTAGTTTTTGGAAGTGGTTCTTGACAATCTCTTAGGATTGAATCGATTTCACGCTTTCAGCGCTCAACAAGATTTGAGGTTGCTTGTCTTGGGGTGTTGCCCCAGGCTGTTGCATTTCGCGCCTTTGACGCTTCGGCAGCATCGAATTTGACGGCTTTGGCGCTTGGGAACAAAGTCAAACTACTGTTTCGCTCTCCGGCAGTTCACCCTCGCCTGCTTTCCGCTCCGGCCGCATGTGTGGAAACAGAATTACGTCACGGATCGTTTGCTTATTCGTCAGCAGCATCACGAAGCGGTCGATGCCAATGCCGATGCCGGCGGCGGGCGGCATGCCGTAAGCGAGTGCGCGAATGTAGTCTTCGTCCATGACCATCGCTTCTTCATCACCTCGCTCACGCTGCGACATCTGGTCGAGAAAACGTTGATACTGTTCGGCCGGGTCATTCAACTCCGAGAAACCGTTGGCGCATTCCATGCCATCGATGAAGAGTTCGAAACGTTCTGCTACTGTCGGGTTTGCCTGAGAGGCCTTGGAGAGCGGTGAAACAATTTTCGGGAAATTGTAGATGAAGGTTGGTTGAATGAGATCATGTTCCACGTGCTCTTCAAATAATTCCAAGAGGGTTTCATCGGTAATTTCCTTGTCCGGAGCAAATCGCTTTACGCTCTCGTTCATCGTCAGCCGTTCGAACGGTTGTGAAAAGTCTATATCCTGCCCGCGGTACTTCACGTGCGTGTGACCCAGCGCCGAAAACACAGTGGCGCGCAACATCTCCTCACAGAAATCCATCATCTGGTTAACATCCGCATACGCCCAGTAAAACTCCAGCATAGTGAACTCAGGATTGTGGGTACGGTCGATCCCTTCGTTTCGGAAGTTGCGATTGAGTTCATAGACCTTCTCGAAACCGCCGACGAGCAGACGTTTCAAATACAACTCCGGCGCAATGCGAGCGTAGAGATCTATATCGAGCGCGTTGTGGTGTGTCTTGAACGGCCGGGCCGCAGCGCCAGTTGCCTTGGAAGTAAGCATCGGAGTCTCGACTTCCACGTAACCGTGGTCTTCGAGAATCCGGCGCAACTCGCTAATGATTTTTGAGCGACGCTCGAAAGTCTCTCGCGGCGTTAGGTCGTACTCGTCTCGTTCCAATTGCAGGCTGCCGGCAATCAAATCGGCGTAACGCTGCCTTTGACGAATCTCCGGATCATTGATTCCGTGCATCTTGTCAGGCAACGGCAGCAGCGCCTTTGCCAAAAACTGCAACCGCTCGACGTGGATAGAGAGCTCGCCGGTTTTTGTAATGAAGAGATATCCTTCAACACCGATGAAATCTCCGTGGTCCAGCAGACTAAATAACTCCCAGCCATCAACCTCCCCCTGGGCCGCATCGTTGCGCACGCCCTTCACGTCCGCACGCTTCACATAAATCTGTAGACGCGTGATGCCGTCAGACAAATGGACAAACGCAGCCTTGCCCATTACGCGAGGCGGTGAAGCAATCCGTCCGGCCACGCGCACCGTGACGCTATTCAGTTGCTGGTTTGCAAGCTCAATTGGTTCCGGCGCCGGACGCTCGCCCTCAGAAACTTCCGGTTGAAACGAGCGATACTTTTCAACCACGCTGGCGATTGTATCTTCGCGTTGGGGATCAACTACGTGGCTCCGCTCAAACTTATTGGGATAGGCATTGCCGACAAGCCGGCGCAACGACTCCAGATGTTCCTGCCGCGCGCGCGTTTGATCATTCTCTTCGATGAAGGGGACGGACATGCGATGCATCGTAAAGCCAAGAAAGAGCGGGGGCAAGCCCTCCTTCCCAACCTTGAGCTGATCTCTGTTGACGCTGATTGAGTTGCTTGAAAGGCTTTCATGCGTCGGAAGCGTACTCAAGCCCGAAAGTCTCTCAGGTTAGGAAGGCGGGCTTGTCCTCGCTCCTTCCATGGCATTTCGCCCTCATCGGCATCTTCATGCTAGATTGTTATTCATCGATGATCGAAAAGATTCTGAGCCAGGATGAACTGCTCGGTTTGCGCCAAACTCTGCGCGCTGCCGGCAAAACTCTGGTTTTTACCAACGGAGTTTTTGACCTGCTGCACGTTGGTCATGTGCGCTATCTCGCCGCGGCCAGGGCGCTGGGTGACGCGTTAGTAGTCGCTGTAAACAGCGATCGGACGGTGCGCGAGTTGAAAGGCGACGGACGACCGGTGATTAACGAGAACGAACGCGCCGAGATACTTGCAGCCTTGCGACAAGTTGACTACGTCACAATTTTTGATGATGTCTCGCCTCGTTCCTTAATCGCCAGACTGATACCTGACGTGCTTGTCAAAGGTGGAGACTACGGCCTCGATGAGATACATGGCCGCGAAGAAGTTGAAGCAGCAGGCGGAACCGTGATCAGCTTGCCTTTTGTCGAAGGTCTGTCCACCAGCAATATCATTGAGAGAATGAAGGAAGCCGGTAAGTAGGTAGTGATAGAGAATGAGCAGTACCACTCAAACGACTAATACGCTGCGGAGCGCGCTACAGCGGGTAACGGAAATGCCTGAGTTCAGACGTCTGGCTGATGAGGTCCAAAGAGGCGCGCGAGTAGTTTCAATCAGTGGGCTGGTGGCAGGCTCAGCCCGGGCGCTCGCCCTGGCCGCGTTGCAACGCGAAACAGGAAAACTCTTTGCCATCGTCACCCAATCGAACCGCGATCTTGAACCGTGGGAAGGCGACTTGCGCTTCTGGTATTGTGCGTTAGCCGGTGCACAGAATTGTGAAAAAGAGGTGCTTGTTTTACCGTCCTCGGAAAGTGATCCTTACGCGGGCTCATCGCCCCATCCTGAAACACTCGAACGCCGCGCGCTGACTCTGTGGCGACTCGCGCGTCACCGCCAGGATTTCGTCTTGCTTACCGCGCGCGGCTTGGCACGCCGCACGGTGACGCCTGACGAAATCGCGGATGCAGGCGTATTGCTTGCCAAAAACGACAATCATTCCCCGGAGGATTTGGTCTACAAGCTGGTTGCGGCTGGGTATGTGCGCGAGGATCCGGTGGGAGCTGTGGGCGAGTTCTCGATGCGCGGCGGCATAATCGATGTCTGGTCGCCGGGGCAGGACAGACCGGTGCGCATTGAATTCTTCGGCGATGAGGTTGACTCAATTCGCGGCTTCGATCCGGAGACGCAACTCTCCACCAGTCAGTTGAGTGAAATAGAGATAGTTCCCATGCGTGAAGTGGTAGTCCGCAGTCAGGACTTCCGGGCCTGGGCCGAGGCCGCGCGAGAGCGTTGGAGTGATCCGCGGTTTGCGCGCG
>Ga0065705_10104876_pt1 | contig 10473 bp, 10 predicted proteins | sample SwibulcommuniRL2_FD_59092 | JGI IMG/M metagenome (GOLD analysis project Ga0065705, IMG submission 59092) | Bulk soil microbial communities from switchgrass field near Rose Lake, East Lansing, Michigan, USA - RL2 Bulk Soil v2 (version 2) | ecosystem: Environmental > Terrestrial > Soil >... | reverse complement strand
GAGTCGATCGGCCACGACGCGGGCCCGCAGCGGCTCGGCCACCGCCTGACCGTCGCCCAAGCGGCGTGGCACGGTGGCTTCGGTGCCGGCTGAAGCTTGACCAGTCCCCGTTTCGGGCGGCGGCAGAGGCGTCGTCTCCGCCGATTGTCCGGTTGTCATTGGCGCTGTGGCGGCGACATCCGCCTGATTCGGCGCCCGCGCGCTTCCCGGCGCTGACTGATCCGGCAGCAGGTTCGTCAAATCACCGGGCTCAGTTGCCGGCATTGGCGTCGCAGCAGCCAGGTCGCCTGGGTCAAGCGTCTCGGCGGGTGCTGGCGCTCGCGCGGCCTGTGACTCCGGAAATGGCAGTGGATCGTAGGCCGGCGGCGAGGGAGCACCAGCGAGCGGCAGCGGCGCGATCCGCGGAGGCGGCACGGCAGGGGTCGATAGCGCCGGCGCCGTCCGCTCGATTTCGCGCGGCCGAAAGTCGGGCCGGATCGGCGAAGGGGCCCAGGCATTCAAATCAGGCGCATAGTCGATTCCCGGCTGCTCCCATGGTGCTGGCTCGCCGATCTCTGGATGCGGTGCGGCCTCTTCATCGTCGTGCGCGTCCGGCACATACACTTTCACCGTCTGTCCGAACAGGCTCCCCGGCCTATCGAACAAGACCTGCGTGCTATAGGCGTAGATGAGCAAGAGCGCGTGTGCCGCAAATGAGAGCCCCGCGCACTTGGACATTGGCCGGGCTTGTCCCCACCGCGTCCAGACCATCACGACCAGCGCGACAAACACGGCGGTAAAGCCAGCCGCCAGCACGATCGCCAGGGCGCGGTCGGTCATCGCCGGCCGGAGCGCAAAGAGGAGGGGGTGGGACATCAGCGGTTCAGGGTGCCTCCCGTCGAGTCGTTGCCTTGCCGAACCGAAATGCCAATCTCGGCAATCCCCGCCTGCCGGCACGCGGTGAGCACGGAGGCGACGTGTTGAAGCGGCCCTTGCCCGTCGCCCCGAATCACCACGCCCAACTCGGCGTATTGCCGTTGGGCGTCGGCCAATTGCGCCGTCAACTGGCCCAGCGACACGGGCCGGCGATCGAGCTCGATCCGCCCGTCGCGATAGACGTTGATGATTCGCCGCTCGGGCGTCGGTGTCAGGGCCGCAGTGCTGCTGACGGCTGGCACCGACAGATCGACCTTGCGCTCCAGCTCGGTGAACCGGGCTCCGACCATGAAGAAGATGATCAGGGTGAACGCGATGTCGATCATCGGCGTCAGGTTCAGGGCCGGCAGCTCGTCTTGATGGACCTTGAGTGGCATAGGGGCCAGTGTATGGTGATGCGGTGAGTGGTGAGTTCGTGAGTGGTTTAAGCGGCTCTTGCGCGGCGGAGGCGGTTTTCGCTGGAGTCGGCTGCGATCAGCTCGACAATCTGCTGCCCCAGGCCGTCAATCTCGGTTACGAGCTGATCGACGCGGCCCAGGAAGAATAGATAGGACAGGAGCGCCGGAATCGCCACGCCCATCCCAGCAGCCGTCGCGATCAGCGCCTGGGCAATGCCGGCCGCCATCATCTCGCGCTGGCCATCGACGGCGGTTGCGGCGATTGCATTGAACGACAGAATCATCCCGACCACGGTCCCGAGCAGGCCAAATAGCGGTGAAACCTGCGAAATGCCGCTCAACATCCGCAAATGGCGGCGCAGTTGGTTGGCCACGCGCTCGCCGGCGTCGAGAATCGCCTGCTCCACTTCGACCGAGGTCTTTCCCCATTTCTTCATCGCGGCCGCGAACACGATCGCAACAGGACTCTTGTTTTCGTCGCAGAGCTTGATGGCCTTTTCGCGGTCGAGCTGACCGTCGCGAAGCTGCTGGAGGAACCGCTTGACGAACGGCCCGGGAATCACGCGGCCGCGGCGGAGGCTGATGAACCGCTCGAAGACGAAAATCAAAAGCACGAACGAGCAAATCGCGATCGGCAGCATCAAGGGGCCGCCATCGTAAAAGATCGTCAGCATGTTCTTGGTGTGGATCACCTGCTCGTTGGCTGGCGCCGCGGCTGGTGCACCAGCGGGCGCTTGAGCCAGGACGCTCGCGGCGGCAATCGCCCACAAACCAGCGCCGAAAATGACTGTGCGTGGAATCGACATGGCGTTTATCCTTGACCGCGAATGCGGAAATGAGGGCCTCTATTGCGTGCGTGTGGCGGTTGGCGACTCGGATGTCTTCGTTCCCCGTGGACTGCCCAATGCGGCCAGTTGCTGCCGCGCCTCGGCGGCGTAGGGGGTTTCGGCGAGCTCCGTCGCGAGCTTCTCAAAATCGGCAATCGCGAGGTCCTTCTGCCCCAAGAGTAGTCGGCATTTGCCGGCCTGTAACAGTCCCGCCGCTTGCCAGCGCGGAAAGCTTGTGTGGCCGCTGCAACGCTCATAGGCGGCTAGGGCCTCGCCATAGCGCTTCTGATGAAACAGCGTCTCTCCGATCAGCCACTGGGCCGTCGCTGCCGTTTCTGTGGCCGCAGCGGCGGGCGAATTAGTCACTCGCTCATAGGCCTCGCGGGCGTCGTTCAGCTTCCCCTGGCTGGCCAATGACCGGCCAATCAGAAAGTCGTATTCATAGCGCTGAGCCAACTGCGGCTGGTCGGCGAGCACCTTTTCCGCTTGCGCGATCGCCTCGTCCCACCGTCTCTCTTGCGTCAGGCATTGCACGACGCGGAGTGGCACGATTGCCGACCACGCCTCTTGCCGGCTGGGTGACTTGTTCATCAATCGCTCGAACCTGGCCCGTGCCGCGGCAAACTGATTCCGCCGGAATTCGGCCTCGGCAATCCAGTATTCGGCTGACGGCTCAAGCGCCGTCGCCGGGTGCTTCTCCAGCAATTGCTGCATGAACTGGGCCACCTCGATCCACTGCCCCTGTGCCACAGCCGTTTGCCCGCGCAGGTAGAGTGCGTGCTCGTGAATCTCAGCCTGGCAATCGGCGGCGATGATTTGGTCGGCTAACTCCGCGGCCCGCACATGGTCCTTTTGGCGCGCGGCTCGCTGCGCCAGCCGGTACGTTGCGTCGGCCCAGTACTGGCTCGTTGGGAATCCATCAGCCAATCGCTGGAACTGGGCATCCGCTTTGTCGATATTCTCCTGGTCGATGAGCACCCAGGCCCAGGCGTAAATCGCGACGTCCCGCTCGGCAAACTCGGGGAAATCCCGCACCAGGCGTTCGAGTAGCTCCGCCGCCTCGCGCTTCTGGTCAAGCTTGTCGTGTAATCGGCCAGCCGCGAGCAAAGCCGAGGGAAGTTGCGGCGACTGGTCATACTTGTTGATTACCAGCCGATAAGCGGTAAGGGCGGCGTTGTGTTCGCCTTGCTCCTCGAGCGCTCGGCCGCGCATGAGTGCCGCCTCGGCTGCCAGCGAACTTTCGGGATAATCGCGGAGGACACGTTCGAATGTCTCAGCCGACGCCTGTTTGCCATCTAGGGCAAGCTGCGTCCACGCCAGCCCCGAGAGGGCCGGTCCGCGCACGGCCGCCGCCGTCGTCTCCTTGGCCAGCACCTCATACCAGCGCTTCGCGACGGCAAGATTGCGGGCCCGATATGCTCTTTCCGCGACCGCCAGGGCTGCCCTAGCCACGTTCTCATCGGCCAGCGCCGCAGCCGGAAGCTTGTCGAGTTCGCTCGCCGCTTCGCCGATCTGGCCCAGTTCCGCCAGGGCAACCACGAGCTGGGTACGCCAGCGACTAGCAGTCGCTTCGTCCGTTGTCGCGGCAAGCTTGTCCTTGAGTAGCGGCAATGCTTGATCGAATTTCTTCAGCCCCACGAGCGCTGCCAAACGCACTTCGCCGGCTGCCGCGGCTGAACGCGCGTCGTCGGTCTGGATCGATTCGGCTGTTGCCAGGGCTGCATCGAGTTTCTGCTGACCCAGTTGCGTCAGGCTCAGCAGATAGCGAGCTTGCGCCTGGTTGGGCCCGTCGGCACTCACGAGCTTGTCCAGAATCGGCTCGGCGGCTGCGTAGTCCTGCCGGGCGACGATCAGGCGGGCTTGTGCCAGTTCCGCGCTCGCTCGATATGGACTGTCGGGGAATTGGAGAGTCAACTCGGCAGCCAACGATTCGGCCCGCTCATTATTTTCTTGCTGATCGGCAATCAAAAGCCGGCCGTAAAGCGCGTCGTCCGCCTGCTCGCTCGTCGGCCAGCGGTCGAGCACGCGGCTATATTCCTCGTCTGCCGCGGCCGTTTCGCCAGCCTGCCTTAGGGCGTCGGCCAGGGCGAGATGGTGCGCGGCGCTGGCCCGTCCCTCGCCGAGGACTTCAATGGCCTCCCGCAAAGAGTTCGCCGCTACAGCCCCGCGGCCGTCGGCCAATTGCGACAGCCCCCGCCAATAAAGCGCCAGCGGCAACAGCTCGCTCGCGCGGTGCGTCGTCTCAAAAGCGCTGAGGGTCTCCTGGGCGGCTTGATATTCCTTCTGCTTGTATTGCACAATCGCGATTTGCAACGTCGCATCGTCGGCCAGTGGTCCATCGCTCTGGGCGACCTGGCGATAGGCCGATAGTGATTCGTCGAGTTTGCCGGAGAGTTGGCTGGCCCGGCCGATTCCAAAGCGACACTGCGTCGTCATCGGCCCGGCTGGAAACTCGCGCAGAGACTGCTCGTAGCGGCCCAGCGCCTCGTCGAGCTTGCCGGCCCGCAGATTCAGCTCGCCCAGGTACGCCAGCGCGAAGCCATTGAGCTCATCGCTGGGATAGGTCGTCCTGAATTGTTCCAGCCTGGCAGTTGCCTCCTGGCCTTTACCCGCCAGCAGCAAGCACTCGCCCAGCCGAAAGAGCGCGGTTTTGGCGAAACGATGGCCGGGGGCCTCGTCCAGGAATTGAGTGAGCTGCCGCTGTCCTTCGGCGAACTTGCCCAGTTGCACGAGCGCTTCGCCGGCATAGAAGCGGGCGCTAACTGCCCGGTCATTGGCGGCCCGATCTTTGTCGGCCGTGGAATCGGCCAAAGCCTGAAAGCTGTTGGCGGCCTCTTGCCACTGGCCGGCGGCGTAATGCTGGGCCGCCGTGGCAAAGGGATCGTCCGGAGGCGCACTCCAAGCAACAGCAGCGATACCCAGCAGCATCGCTGCGACCAAGGGCTGCACGCAGGGGGGGCGACGGCACATCCTGGCCAAACTCCGGCGATCCCTCGCCGGCTACGTGTAGGACGGATTTTTAATCCGTCCTCGATTCGAAGGCACAATCTCAACTTAGCCTCCGCGCCGAACAGCACCGATCCTTCGGCCCGCTCGCGGCGCAGTAGTTCCCACGGCGGGCTGCGCAAGGCATCACTTATCGCTATCGGCCCATGCGACTTGAAAAAACGAGCCGCCCCCCGCAAGCTCGCCACAGCTTGCCCTGTCCGCCGAAACTCCCCGCTAGCAAATTCTCCGCAGGGCCTCTTGACTCCAGTACATAGACAGTCTAAATATATAGTCATGCCAAACATCGAGCGCGACACGCTCCGCGGACACCTCGAAAGCCTCGTGCTCGCCGTCCTCGAGCGCGGCCCGGCCCACGGCCTGGAGGTCATTCGCCGCCTCGAAGCGGCCGGCCACGGCAGCCTCTCGCTCAAGGAGGGCACGCTTTACCCAGCTCTCTATCGCATGGAAGCCGCCGGCCTGGTCGAGGCCGAGTGGGAAGATGCGACGCCGACGCGCAAGGGTGCCATCAGCCCGGGAGCGAGCCGGCGGGGTCCACGGCGGCGGATCTATCGGCTCACGACCAAAGGCAAGCGTCAACTGGCCCGCGGCCGCGAAGAGTTCGTGAAGTTTGTCCAAGTGATCGGGGGAATCCTGGGAGCAACGCCATGAGTAAATCCATGAACGAAGCTACGCACGAGAACCTGATGAAGGTAGTCGAAAGGGCCGTCCGACCGCTGCGAGCTGGCACGGCCCGCAAGCTGGCGATGCGGGAGGAGCTGCTCGGGCATCTGACCGCAAATTACGAGGAGGAGCTTGCCCGTCAGACTGACGACAAGGCCGCCCTGGCAGCCGCGATTGACCGCTTTGGCAATCCGGCCGAATTGTCGCGTGAACTGGCTGGATCGCTAACATGGTTCGACCACGTGGCCTGGGCCAGCGAGCGGTGCGGCGCGGCGATTGAAGGCACGTTTGTGTGGCAGCGCGGCGAATCGTTTGCCCCCTTCGCCTTCCGCAGCGGTGGGTGCGTGACGTTGCTCAATTTGCTGTTTTTCTTGCTTACCGTCGCGGTCGTGTGGCTGGATGGTGGCGACCGTTTTGACCCAACCTTCGCCTCGTTCAATCGCTTCACGTTTACGCTGTTTGCCACGATGACGGCCGGCGGAGTCGCACTCCTGTGGGCGATTCAATCGACGTATGCCGCGGCCTATCGCTCCGGCCGCGAGCGGCGCTGGCTAATGGTTGCGATTGGCCTAGCGGGCTGGACAGGACTGGTAGTGCTGGTGGGGGCAGCCTTCTGGCTGGGGATCACGCTTGACATCGGCGCGGTCTTCGCAAGTCTGCCTCGAATTGCTCTCTGCACAGCAGCCGTGTTGCCCCCCTGCGTGCTGCTCGTCGTCTGGGCTGCGGCCCATTCCACAAAGCAGAACGAGCTCTATGAGCGCTGGTCGCGGCTGGAATGTGAGTAGGTGCGGACCGCGGGGAAGACTACCGCCTGCTCACCAGACCATGTGGTCGATCTGCACATCCACCGACGTATCCTGCAATTTGCTCTTAAACTTTTCGCCGGCTGCCTGCGATCCGGGCCAGCATTCCACCCGCACACGCCGTAACCCCGGCAGTCGCCTGAGCGCCGCTTCGACCTCGGGATCGTTCGCGTCGTAACTATCCACACGTACCGTCTCCACATCCGAGCGGAACTCGCGTCCGAGGCGCGCGTCCACCCAGGCCTCTAGCCCTGCCAGCTGGATGCCGTCTCTAAATTCCACGCGGGCCCCATGCGCGATCAGCGTTTGGACCGCCTTCTGTTCGGCCGAATTCCGTCGCCACGACCATCCAGCGCCGGCGCAGAGGACGCTGAGGAGCGAAAGGCAGACCAACAGCGTGCGGAGGCGATAACGCATAACAGTCGTGATTGTAGCCGGTAGGCAGCGTACTGCTTACATTTGTTACTCGACCGTTACTTGCTGGTAGTGATCTTGCCTCTCTTCGCACTTTGTCGGCCCAATTCGCCCATGAAACAACTCCTCTCCCGCTACGGCGTTGGACTTCTGCTGTGCGTCACTTCCTTCGCCCAAGCCGCTCCTCCGCGGCTGATCGTGCGCGGCGACGACATGGGCTACGCCCACGCGGGCAACGAAGCGATCATCAAGTGCTACCGGGAGGGGATCGAAACCTCAATTGAAGTGATCGTTCCTTCGCCCTGGTTTCCCGAAGCGATAAAGATGCTGGCCGACAATCCAAACGTCGATGTCGGCATCCACCTGGCTCTCACGAGCGAGTGGGACCACGTCAAGTGGCGCCCCGTCTCCGACTGCCCGAGCCTGCGCGATGCCGACGGCTATTTCTTCCCGATGATTCAGCGGAACAAGAATTACCCCGGGCGATCATTGATCGAGCAACCGTGGCAACTGGCCGACGTCGAGAAGGAGTTTCGGGCCCAAATCGAGCTGGGAAAGAAGCGCGTCCCCCGAGTCAGCCACGTCTCCGGCCACATGGGTTGCAGCGGCATCAGCCCCGAGGCGAAGGCACTCACGCGGCGGCTCGCCAAGGAGTACGGCATCGACATCGAGCCCGCGGAACTGGGCGTCAAGTCGATCACCTACGCCGGCCCCAAGGGGACTGCCGACGAGAAGCGCGAGAGTTTCCTGAAGGCCCTGGCCACTCTCGACACCGACCAGACCTATCTGTTCGTCGATCATCCGGGCCTCGACACGCCTGAGCTGCGAGCCATCCACCACATCGGCTACGAGAACGTCGCCGCCGACCGCCAAGGGGTCACCGACGTCTGGACGGATCCGCGGGTGCGCGATTTCATTAGGTCGCGGGGGATTGAGCTGATTAGCTACAAGGACTTGAGGAAGTAGAGTGGGCCGATCGGTAGCGGATGGCAAACTCTAGCGAATCTTCCGCAAATTGCGATCGTTCCTGATGTAGCAGCTAGCGGGGAAATCGTAATTCGGAAAGCGCGCCGGGTCGATGGCGCAGAGCAGGTGTCGGTTTCTTATTGGGCAAAAGTCTCGGACAATTGGCTCACGGAGGAGCATTCCATGGGCAGGCGATCTCTTTCTTGCGTGATGACCGTTTCGGTCTATTGCACTCTCGCGGGGATGCTTGCCGCTGAGGACTATTACGCGACTGAAAACGCTTTGGCGCCTCCCGTGGCCCAAGCGCCAGTCGAAGATCTTGCGGTTGTCGGCGACTGCGAGCCTTATTGGACCTGGATCGCCGCCGTGGAAGCGACGTATCTGCGGCCGGAGTTCTTGGGAGACAACATCGTCGCGTTTGAAAACAACGTGACGATTGATAGCACCGATTTCGACCACGATTACGGCGCTGCGCCGCGGGTCTGGATCGGCCTGGAGAACCCCAATGGATGGGGCGCCCGCGCACGCTATTGGGACTTTACCTCGACGGCAGCGTTAAACGACATCGACTTTCGTCTCCCCACGGCAGTAGATGGAGTATCCAGCGTCAACGCCTATACGATTGACGTCGAGGGGACCAAGCGGCTATGCACGCCGAACTGGATACTATTGGGCGGCCTGGGCGTACGCTATGCCGAGATCCGTCACGACGAGCAGCTTACCGTGCTTGACGGCGCCACGTTGGGGCACATGGCCATCCACCGCGAAACGCACGGTACGGGATTGACCGGCGTCCTCGAAGCGACCCGCCCCATTGGCAACCAAGGATTCTCACTGTACGGCAATGTGCGGGGTTCGGTGCTTTGGGGCAAGACCGCCGCGCTAAGCTCCAGTTTCCTGAGGGAGCCCAATACATCGTCCATCGCGTTCTCCTCCCTGCGAGACTTTGACGAGACGCTTTCCATTGTCGAGACGCAGGCCGGCCTGGAGTGGTCGCATGACCTGGCGTGCTGCCGGGGACTTTTGTTCGCCCGGGCGCTTGTCGAATACCAGATCTGGACGACCGACGAAGATCCATTCAGCTTCCAGAGGATCTCTAACGACGTCACAACGACGACGGTTAACGCCACCTCCGACACGGCCTTTTATGGCCTGGCATTCACGATCGGTTTCGCGCACTAACTTCCCGCTCGCCTGCTGAGAATGCCCACCCGCGGTACAATGACGGCGGAGGGCTGTGCGATGGTGGCTGTGCATGTGTTTGACCAGAAGGGGCAGTTGGTCGGGCCGGTCGAAGTCACCAAGCTGGAACTCAGCGACGACGAGTGGCGGCGGCGGCTGACGAGCGAGCAGTTCCGCATTCTGCGGTCCAGCGGGACCGAGCGGCCATTCTGTGGGACGCTTCTGGACAACAAGAAAGAGGGCGTGTATGCCTGTGCCGGCTGCGGGCTCCCTCTGTTTGCGTCGAGCACGAAGTTCAACTCGGGCACCGGCTGGCCGAGCTTCTTTCAGCCGATCGCGTCGGGCAACGTGGCGGAGCAATCCGACCAGAGCCACGGCATGGATCGGGTCGAGATCAACTGTGCCCGCTGCGACGGCCACCTGGGTCACGTCTTTCCCGACGGCCCGCCGCCGACGCGGCTGCGGTATTGCCTGAATTCGGAGTCGCTGCAGTTTGTGCCGAGCGAGCAGGTGGCCTCGCTGGCGGAAGCGCCGTGAAATCAGCCGAGTAGTTCGGCGAGCTTCTCCACGGTGTTCCAGTTGCGTGCGGTGCCGCGAGTGTTGAGCTTGCTCTCGATCAGTACACCCGTCAATTTCGAGCGCCCAATGCCCGCGGGGTACACAAGATAGAGTTGTCTTCCCACGGCGCGCACGATCTCAGGGCCGCGGATTGCCGCTTTCAGCGCTTGTATTCCCTTTTTGGCGGGCGCGGATTTGAGACACATGACCAACAGGTGGCTGGGGTCGCGCTTGGCTTCGGCAGGAAAGGGATTCTTCGCGATGATGGTCCGCCACTCGTCGGCAGTGCGCACGAGATAGTCGGCCGTGACATCGAGTCGCTTCGTCGTCTCGGTTTCCAGCAAGCGCTCGAGCTTCTCGCCCGTTAGCCGATCGCTCCGGAAGACCAGGTTGCCGCTTTGGAGGAGCGATTTTGCGTCAGCCAACCCCAGCTTGCCGAGTAGGTTGCGCAGGTCGGACATCGCGACCTGGTTGTGTCCTCCCACGTTGATCCCGCGCAGCAGGGCGACGTGCATGGGCATGGTAAGGTCCTCACGCCGGCCAGTTCCGCAGCGCCAGCTGGGCCACGCGCCGCAGTTGAGCCCGACTGGCCCCGCTGGCGGCTTGCACCGCCATGCCATATGTCACCGTCGCCACATAGCGGGCCAGATCGGCCGCGTTCGCATCGGCTGGCAGGTCCCCCTCGGCAACCGCTCGCTGGAAGCGGCGCCGTAGGGCCGCCATGCCCGCGGCCCGCCTCGC
>Ga0065705_10104875_pt1 | contig 10474 bp, 8 predicted proteins | sample SwibulcommuniRL2_FD_59092 | JGI IMG/M metagenome (GOLD analysis project Ga0065705, IMG submission 59092) | Bulk soil microbial communities from switchgrass field near Rose Lake, East Lansing, Michigan, USA - RL2 Bulk Soil v2 (version 2) | ecosystem: Environmental > Terrestrial > Soil >... | reverse complement strand
CGAGTTTCAGCGAACCCGCTTCGATACGAGATAAGTCCAGGAGGTTGTTCACCAGGTTTGTGAGGCGATCCGATTCGTCCGAAATGATCGTCAGGAATTCGTGCTGCGAGGCGCTGTCCCACTCTACATCCTCAGCCAGCAGCGTGGATGCGTATCCTTTGATCGCCGCAAGAGGCGTGCGTAATTCATGGGAAACGGTGGAGACCAGACTCGATTTCATTCGGTCCAGTTCGCGGTCCGCTGTGACATCGTGGAAGAAGATGCCGCGTCCAATTGGCGTGGACTCCTCATCATTGACATTGAAGACTTCCAGCCTCAGATGAACGATCTTATTCTGCCAATTTTGTGAGATCTCGATGCTTCGCTCTCCCTTGTTTTCCAGGATTTTTTGAAGATTGCCTTTCCGGGTCGATTTTTCCGCGGTCCTGGCAATAATATGGGCAAGGATCCGGTCGACCTGCGTTCCCGCCAGGTTCTTCGTAGCCAGGTCTGCAAGCTCGCCGATGCGCTTGTTGGCGTAGATCACGGTTCCTCGTAGATCGCTCAGGATCAATCCGTCGTGCAGGGACTGGACCAATGCCTCCAGACGGTGAGTCTGTTCGCGCAGGCGCATGTCGCTGCGCTCGTACAACAACGCATTCTCGATCGCCATGGCTGCGTGATTGGCGAAGCTTGTCAACAGTCGGATTTCATTTAGTGAAAACACATGCGGCGTCGGCTGGAAAACAAGCAGCGCGGTGGGTGGTGCATGCTGGGTGTTAAGCGGCACGGCAAGGATGGCTCGATAGCCTTCGGCGCGGGCGCGCTGCTTGCGCATGACGTAGGATGGGTCGGTCTCCGTGTCACTGACCTGAATCGGTTCTTTCGCATGCAGGGCGCGGATGGTCACTGCATCTGGTTCTGTAGGTTGAATGGAGAGCTGTTCCACAAATTGTTTGGAGAGTCCGCGTCCAGCACGGATGCGAAAACTTCCGTTCTCCTCATCCAGGGAGATGACGGCGTACATCTTGAGGCTGAGCAATCGTCCCATCTGTTCCAGGATGCGGTTGAGCACGGTTTCAGGGTCGAGCGTGGAGACGACGGCAGTGCTGGTCTCCAGCAGTGTTGCCTGCTCCTTCATCCGTTCGCCGATCGAGTCCTTCATGCGGATAATGCTGCGGATCAAGTCACCGATCTGGTCGTTGCGCTGCGACTGACTGAGCAGGTGCTCCTGGTCCTCCTCGCTGATCGGCTGATTCAGCCCAATCGATTCACTTATCGGAGCCAACTTCTCGATGGGACGTATCACACGCAGCGTGAGCGTACCCCAGAAGAATAAGCCGATCAATAGAAACGTCCCAGCAGCGATTTGTACGATGCGCCGAAGCATGATCTGGGTGGCAAACGCACCGGAAGTTGGACGGCTAACGACAACTTGCCAGTGAATGTCTGACACCGGTGAATAGGTATAGAGTCGTTCTTCACCGCCAGGCGAATCCAGGATTTTTGAATGATTTTGCTGGTCAGAGCCGGTGAGGAAATCGCCGGGGATGATCTGTTCTGCCTTTTTTAGCAGGTAATCCGCATCCGGGAACGCAATGATCTGATTCGTCGAATCCAGGATGACAACCTGCAGCCCATCCTGTGTTTCATGCTCAGAGACCACTGCGATCAATGTATTGCTGAGACTTTCCAGCCGGATATTTGCGCCCACCAGTCCCAGAAATTTCCCATCTGCAGACCAGATCGGCATTACCGCTGTGGCAACAGCCTGATCGGTCGTCGGTGAAATGCGGCCCTCGGAGACCAACGGCTTATCTGTATGCCGCGCCTGTTGAAAATATCCTCGGAATGAAAAATCATCGCCCACTGTGGATGTGGGTCCGGTGGGGTAGTGATACAACATGGTCCCACCGGAATCGAGTCGATAAACCAGGTTCACATCCGGCGAGGTATTGATAATGACGCGGAAGATCTCCTCCATCCCATTTGCATCTGCATCCACCACCTGCGGATATTTGGCAAGACCTTCCACCGTTGTGAGCGCCTGATTGATGGCGAGGTCCACTTCCTGGGAAATGGACTGCGCCAAAGACAGGTCGCTGGCTTGCACGTCCTGGCGAATACGTACGCCGATCAGCCCATCGAATATCCACAAGGTGATCAGGAATGGGACGATGAGTAACAGATACAGCGCGAGCAGTTGCAGACCGAGGTCTCGATGAAAAGCAAACCAGCGACGCATGATAAGCTTACTTTGCAAACTCCTTGATGATCCGCGCCATGTGACGCGCGTGCTTGAGATAGAGGTCGACGCGCATATTCTCGTTGGGTGCATGAGCCTTGGTATCGGGATAGCCCAGACCGCCTGTTGCCACCGGTAAACCCAGGAGATGCACGAACGGGTGGCTGGGTCCTGATCCGCCAACCATAGGAACCAACATCATAGGTTTGCCATAAACTTCTTCTGCTGTCCCAGTAACCAATTGAATAAAGGGGTCATCCGGGTCCGTGCGAGCGGGATCATCACCGCCCAGGTCTGTAATTTGTACATCGGTAAAGCCTTGAGCATCCAGATGGGCGCGCAATTTCTTTAGTATATCTGCAGGGCTCTGGTCAGGAATCAGGCGGAAATCCACCTTCGCGGACGCTCTGGCTGGCAAAACAGTCTTTGATCCAGGTCCCTGATAGCCGCTGGTTAATCCACATATCGTACAAGTGGGCGAGAAAACCTCCTCAATTTTAAGATCCACTCCACCAGTGAGTCCCTTGAGGAAATATGGCACACCATAGCGAGATTTATATTCATCGGCAGGGTCAGGTAGAGCAGCCATCAATTCTCGATCTCGTGTTGACGGAGGCTTGATATTATCGTAGAAGCCGGGGATCAGAATTTGTTCATGCTCATCCTTGAGGGTACCCAGAGCCCAGACAAGCCGCCACGCGGCATTCGGGAAAATGGAGCCGCCCAAACCTGAATGTACGTCGGTAGACAGCAGGTCAACCGAAAGCTCAACATAACAGATTCCTCGTAGTCCAAGGTACTCTATCGGTGTTTCGGTGTGATCTACGCCGCCAAATTCCCACATACAAGCATCCGCACGCAGTAGCTCTTGATTGTCGTGGACGAATTGGTAGAGATTGACAGAAGCGGTTTCCTCTTCACCTTCGATGATGAACTTAATGTTGCACGGAAGATCGCCATCTGCGTCGAGGATCGAATCGATCGCGAACAGACGTGAAACGATATGACCCTTGTCATCGCTCACGCCGCGACCATATAGTTTGCCATCCCGCAAGGAGGGTTCGAATGGTGGCGTATCCCACAGCTCCAGTGGTTCCGGCGGCTGAACATCGTAGTGATTGTAGATCAGCAGGGTCTTGTCGGATTTGCCTTTGCGTTCGCCAAACACAACCGGCGCGCCCTTGGTATCCATGATACGTACATCGAAGCCGCGTTTCTTCAACATTTCGGCAACCAGGGAAGCACATTCCTTCAGTCCCAAATTCTGTGCACCGACACTGGGTTGTGCTACGAGCCTGGACAGCTCTTCCAGACTGGCATCGAGATTCTTCTCGAGATAGGAATCAAGTTTGTTGTATGCAGTCATTTCACTCTCCTTATTTGATGATATCCGTGAGTAGCGGCACCGAGTAATGACCCGCTACGGCAAACAAAGTCATTTTGATCAGCTGACCGATCCATGTAAAAACAAGAAATGTGCGCAATGGCATCTTTGCAATGCCGGCGGCAATACCTGCCACATCGAAAAAAGGATTGGGGATCGCCGATAAAACAAGGATCGCCCAGCCGCCATATTTTTTTACCCAGGGTTGAACGCGGTTATAAATATCTGAGCGTTCGATCACCGCCTGACCACTGAAACCTGCCAGGTAACCCGAGAGCTCGCCGAGGGCGCCGCCCGTCCCTGCGGCAAGACCTACGCCCAATGGGTTGAAGATCGCTCCCATCGCGTAGATCACTGCGACGCCCGGTGCGGGAAGAAGCACGGTCGCATTCGCAAGCAGGGCAATGAGAAAGATGCCGGGATATCCCAGCACTGCAAATTCTTCGACGCGATTGCGAATGCTGAACACATAGATCGTAATTCCAATGACGGCAAAGAGTGCGAGGACCCGAAGAATATTGGTGAGCAGACTCGATTGTTTTCGTTCTGCCTGGAAAGCTGATGTTTGTCGCGGCAGTTTGGGCACTTTCTCCGCTTTGTGTGCCTCCAGGTCGCGCCTCGCGTGCGAAGAGCGCACAGATGACGTTGGTGCTGTCTCCTGTGCGCTCGAGATCTCTTTCGCTTGTTTTGATCTATTCGCTTTCTTCGATGGTGACACGTTTGATCTTCACGGCTGGCGCGTTGCTATTGTTCGGATCGCGCGGTGGTATCGACATCAACACATCCAAACCTTCGACAACCTGGCCGAAGACAGAATGCCGATTATCCAGGTGGGGCGTGGGGAGGTGGGTAATGAAGAATTGCGATCCGTTCGTCCCCGGACCAGCATTTGCCATCGATAGAACGCCCTGCTTGTCATGTTTCAGGCTGGGATGAAACTCATCGCCAAATTTATAGCCTGGTCCGCCGGAACCGCGCCCGGTGGGATCGCCGCCCTGCACCATGAAATTGGAAATGACCCTGTGGAACATCACACCTTCATAAAAGCCCTCGCGTGATAGAAAGACAAAATTATTCACGGTCTTCGGTGCTCTATCTGCAAACAGCTCAATAACCATGGTGCCCTTGTCGGTTTCCATGTGCGCCTTATACTTTTTCTTGGGATCGATCTGCATTTCGGGCGGGGAACTCCATTGTTTTGCCATATTTCTCTCCTTATGAATTGAATATAGACCTGACAGGTTTTAAAAAACCTGTCAGGTCTGCTTGTCACTTCAATAACGCTTCGATTCGCGCTACAACCATATCCAATGCCGCTGTGTTGAATCCACCATCGGGAATGATCACATCGGCGTATCGCTTGGACGGTTCGACGAACTCCAAATGCATAGGTCGGACGGTATGGGTGTATTGTTCTATGACCGAGGCAGTTGTACGTCCCCGCTCGCTGATATCCCTCTCCAAACGGCGGATAAATCGCAGGTCGGCATCCGTATCCACAAAGATCTTGACGTCGAACATTTGGCGCAGTGCCGCTTCGGTAAAGATGAGGATGCCTTCGACCAGAATCACACGGCACGGGTGCACTGTAAATGTCCTGCCTGTACGGCGGTCGGTGGAGAAATCGTAGATCGGTACCTCCACCGCCTTTCCATCACGAAGCGATGCGATATGCTCGATCAGTAATTCGGACTCCAGGGAATCCGGGTGATCAAAGTTCACATCCGCGCGCTGCGTTGGCGGTAGTCCACTCAGATCCTTGTAATACGAATCGTGTTGAAGAAAAGCTATTCGGTCCGCTCCTACGCGCTGTAGAATCACCTGCGCGACCGTGGTCTTTCCAGAGCCTGATCCACCGGCAATGCCGATGACCAGCACGGCAGTCCTGTGGACAATTGGGTCCGGATGTTTCATAACCTGGATTATACCTTCAAACAAAAAGACGCCTTTTCAGCGTCTTTCTTATTTGTTCTGTACGGGCGGCAGCTGCCCGCCCCTTCTGCATTTACATGCCTGCCATCCATGCAAGACCCACGGTGCCCGGACCCGTATTTGCACCGACCGCCGGACTGACCGCCGCAAAAACGGACTCAACCGGCTTTACTATGGGAGTGATTTTGTCCAGCAGCACTTTCGCATCCGCCTCGGCATCCGCGTGCAGTGTTGCCATGCGCACCGGTGATTTGCCTGCGCATTTTTCGATCACCAATTCCACCAGCCGGTCCAATGCCTTGCCGCGTGTTCGGACGCGCTCCACAGCTTCGACGCGCCCATCCTCGACTGCCAGGATCGGCTTGAGATTCAGAGCGGTACCGAGGAAACGCTGCGCACCACCGATTCGTCCACCTCGGTGCAGGAATTCAAGAGTGTCCACGGTCAAGTAAACGCCCACATGGTCGCGCGCTTTTTCAGCCAGCGCTTTGCAGTCTGCCAGAGATGCTCCGTCCATGGCGGCTCGGGCAACTGTCAGAACCATGAAGCCCATTGCCATTGCCGTTGTATTGGAGTCGATATAGTCCACTTTTTCTTTGCCGCTGGTGAGCTGATCCCGTCCAAGCACTGCGGATTGGAAAGTGCCCGAGAGTTTTGCCGATAGAAAGATTCCCAGCACGTCATATCCCTGGTCGATAAGGCTGCTGAACGCCTTGTGCATATTGACCACGGAGGCTTGCGAGGTGGACGGCATGACTTTTGCGGTCCTCAGGCGTGTATAAAATTGCTCCGGGGTGATGGTTACATCGTCTTCGTAGGTCTGTCCCTCCCAGATGACCACCTGTGGAACCACCGTAATCGGATATTTTTCGCGGATATCCTTTGGGATGTAGGAAGTGCTATCGGTTACAAGTGCTACTTTAGGCATGGTTGCTCCTTGATTTGACGTGATAGTATTCCACTGCTTTTTCTTTTAACCCCCCTGCAACCCACGAGGATACGAATTGTTAGGTATAATACCTCAGCAAAAATACAACCTGGAATGAATCGTCGAGGAGCCTCCGTTGGCCTTTAACCTGATTAACTGGCTTTTGGGCCTGTTTTCACTTGATATTGCGATCGATTTGGGGACCGCAAACACACTCGTAAATGTGCGGGGGAAGGGAATTGTCATCAATGAGCCCTCGTGGGTAACCATTGACAAGCGACTTCGCCAGCCAATAGCCATTGGCTTGGAAGCCAAGGAGATGAGTGGACGTACGCCAGGAAATGTCGCGGTCATCCGTCCTTTACGCGATGGTGTGATCTCGGAGTTCGACATCACGCAAATCATGTTGGAATATTTTATCGGTCGGGTGCACGAACAAAGCGTTGTGCCACTACCGCGTCCACGCGTGGTGGTTGGAATCCCAACGGGTGTTACAGAAGTTGAAAAGCGCGCCGTGTATGACGCAGTGATGGCATCTGGGGCGCGCGCTGCATTTTTGATTGAAGAACCGATCGCGGCTGCGCTGGGCGCGGGTCTGCCCGTTCAGGAAATCAAAGGCAGCATGGTTGTGGATATCGGAGGCGGAACGACGGAGGTCGCGGTCATGTCTCTGAGCGGCGTCGTTGCATCGCGATCGCTGCGCGTGGCTGGCGATGAAATGGATCAGGATATCGTTCAATATTTGCGCAACAAATATAACCTGCTGGTCGGAGAAGGGATCGCCGAACAGATCAAGTGGAAGATCGGGTCTGCGTATCCGCTCCAGCCCGAAAAAACCATGGAAGTGAGGGGTAGGAATCTGGTCACAGGTTTGCCCGAAAGCATTGAGGTCTCTTCTGTTGAAATGCGCGAGGCGTTAGCAGGTTCAGTCCAGGTCATTGTGGATACGATCCGTGATGCACTCGACGAGATACCGCCCGAGATCGTCGCCGACCTGATGGATATCGGCATCTGCCTGGCGGGCGGTGGCGGCTTATTGCAGGGCCTGGCTGAGCGTTTGACTGATGAATTGCGACTGCGCGTTTGGGTCGCCGAAGATCCGCTGACCTGCGTCGCCAGGGGCGCCGGAATGGTCTTCGAGGATTTCGATAACTTGAGCCGCTATTTGGTAGGTTTGGAGCGCGGCAGTACCCGTCACACCATGTAAGGTCCGTTCGTTGCCTTAACGGTAATGGCTGCATTAAACATATAGATCATGAGAAACTTATTTTCACGTACGCTACAAACAACGATCATTTTCTTGATCGCGGGGGGAGTGGTGGCGCTGGCTCTTGGAGGTTACTTCAGTTCCGCCTCCAATGTATTCACCGGATCCCTGGTAAATATGCAAACTTGGTTTTCAGCACGTTTCACTGCCGTGCAGGATTTCCTCACTGCGCCGCGTGATATGGCTTCATTGCGCCAGCGTAATACGGAACTGGAATCGGAGGTCGCCGAACTACAGGCACAGGTGATCCAGTTGCAGCAGCAGGTGGGCGACACGCAGATCCTCGCCGCGCTGGTCGATTTCGAGCGAGCCAGACCGGAGAATACGTATCGCGCAGCTGCGGTGATCGGGCGCGACCCCAGTCCTTTCCTGCATTACATCATGATCAACCGGGGTTCGAACGATGGGATTCTGCGCGGCATGCCGGTCGTCACCGATCAGGGGCTTGTTGGGCGCGTCGATGCGGTGATCGCCGATGCGGCTCGCGTGCAATTGATCACGGATCCTGCCTCGTCAGTGAATGTCCACCTCCAGAATGCGGAAGTGGATGCGTCCCTGAGCGGCTCGGTAACGGGTGAAGTCACACTTGGCCTCATTCCACAGAAGGGCAACCTTGAAAAGGGTGACCTTGTGTTAACCTCCGGTTTGGGTGGCGGCTATCCGGCGGACCTCATTGTCGGGCAGATCGTCGGAGACCCCGACGTGCAGACGCGCGATTTTGATCTCTTCCAGCGCGCCAAGGTCCAGCCTGTTGTGGATTTTAATCAGCTTCAAATCGTGTTGATCATTGTCAACTTCAAACCTGTAGACCTCGATCCGCTGGAACCCACCCCCTAGATTAGAATGCGAAATCTTATCGCCATTCCTGCGATCATCTTTGCAGTAATTCTGCAATCCGCCATGATCAGTCGAATCTATTTGCTGTCGGGTATTCCAGACCTGCCGCTGGTGATGCTGGCTGCATGGGCATTGCAGGACGATGTGGATTCATCGTGGCATTGGGCGGTCGCGTTCGGCTTGATGGTTGGTTTTGTGTCGGGAATTCCCTGGTATGTCTATGTAATGGGCTATGCGGTCGTGGTCGCGCTTGCGCAAGTACTGCAGAGACGTGTGTGGCAGGCGCCCTTGCTGGCGATGTTCAGTGTCACATTTTTGGGAACGGTGATTTTATGTCTGATCTCGTTTCTTGTACTGCGGATTTCGAATGTGAACATCCCTGTGGGAGATGTGTTCGGTCTAGTGGTTTTACCCAGCGTTTTGTTGAATATGCTTCTTGCCATCCCGGTGTTTGCCGTGATGAGAGATCTTTCCCGCTGGGTATATCCTTCGCCGGAGGTTGAATGAGTTCGCAAACGGCTAATAAGTACGAGGTCCCTCTCTGGCGTGTCCTCGTCATCTACGCTTTGATTGTCGGGGCAGTCGCCCTCATGATATCGCGGCTGGTCAATTTGCAAGTCATAGCCGCACAGAATTTGGTGGATCAGGCGGTTGATAATTACACCCTGGAGATCAGCGATCCGGCACCGCGCGGGATCATCTACGATCGGAATGGCTATGTACTGGCGCGCAATACCGCCTCTTACAATGTTGTCATCGTACCGGCGGGTCTCCCCGATGATGACGCTGATATTCAACACATCTATCGCGAGCTGTCTCAACTGACGGGAGTGCCCGCTGGCGGACCGGTAACGGACGCTACCCTGGATAATGCCAAGCTTTATTCGGCTTGTGTACCCGGTCCGAGCATCGCTGATATCGTTGCATTGGGCGACTCGCTCGCTCCTTATACAGCGGTAAAAATCACCTGTAATATAAGTGAAGAATTGGCGCGCGTGATCGGCGAAAAAGCAGTGGATTGGCCCGGCGTCTCGGTGGAAATCGAGCCGGTCCGCGACTATCCAACCGGATCTCTGACCGCCAACGTCGTGGGTTTTCTGGGACCGATCTCCGCGGCGCTCGAAGATGCCTATAAAGCTCGCGGCTTTGTCGCCAACCGTGACAAGGTCGGTTATGCCGGTGTGGAGACCTCGCTTGATGATATATTACTTGGTACGAACGGAACGCGAGTTGTGAAGGTCGACGTAGCAGGACAGGTGCTCAGCAACCTGGAGCCACCGGTCCCCCCAGTACCCGGCAATAACGTGGTCCTGACGATTGATACGCGGTTGCAGCAGGCTGCGGAAGCGTCACTTAAGGAGGAAATCAACTATTGGAACACCTACTTTAATGGGCTGAAGGACATCTCAAGTGGGGTGGTAATTGCTATGAATCCAAAGACGGGTGAGATTCTTGCCATGGTTTCCTATCCAACATTTGAGAACAATCGTATGGCACGTTTCATTCCTGGCTATTATTACGAGCAATTGATCGAGGATCCACGCCATCCTCTCATAAACAGCGCCGTTTCCGCGGAGCTTCCACCGGGATCGACGTTCAAACTTTCCACCGCCACCGGCGCCTATAACGAAGAGGTTATCGGACCGGAAAAGATCGTGAAAACACCCGGGAAGCTGGTGTTGTGTGAAAAATTTCGTCCGAGTGACCCATGTGACGGCTTGCATACGCGGGATTTCGTGGATTGGATCTACGACCGCAATGGTGTGATCAACGCTGCGGGCTTCGGTCAGCTTGATTTCTTTCATTGCATTGCCTATTCGAGTAATGTCTGTTTTTACAAACTGGGCGGCGGGTTTGAAAACGAAATCCCTGGAGGTCTGGGTATTTGGCGTTTGGGAGAAT
>Ga0065705_10104874_pt1 | contig 10476 bp, 10 predicted proteins | sample SwibulcommuniRL2_FD_59092 | JGI IMG/M metagenome (GOLD analysis project Ga0065705, IMG submission 59092) | Bulk soil microbial communities from switchgrass field near Rose Lake, East Lansing, Michigan, USA - RL2 Bulk Soil v2 (version 2) | ecosystem: Environmental > Terrestrial > Soil >... | reverse complement strand
CAATTTGGCGTAGACAGCCTTTGTATCGTGATATTCACTGATCGCGTATTTCTGCTCGCTCATCTTACTCTCCGCCTGTGGCACTCTCGCCGTGCTCGATATTTTTTTGGTCTTTACGTAGTTTTGCAAACGCAACCTCGCGCACAGCCAGGGGGATCTTACTGATCTTTTGCTCGCTGCAGATCGCCAGCAAATACGCCAGGGCGCACTTCTCAAGGATTTCCACATTATGGACGGCACGTTCCATGTCATGACCAAAAACCAGCGCGCCGTGATTCTGCATCATGAATGCGTTGTTGTGATTCTTGGCATGCTTCGCAACCGCGTTCCTGAGCAATCCAGTTCCGGATGGGGCGTAGGGGATGATGTCCACGCTGCGACCGAGGAACCGCGCCTGCTCATCGAAGAGGGCGGGAATCGGTGCTTTGATCAACGTCAACGCGCTGACATAAGCCTGGTGGGTGTGGACGACAGCGTTCACATCCGGTCGCACCTGGTAGATAGCGGCGTGCATGGCTGATTCGACCGACGGCTTGAGACGACTCTCGATCGTCGCCTGGTCGAAATTCAGCACGCAGACATCGGCTGGGGCCATCTTCATGTAATCGTAATTCGACGGCGTGATCGCAAACGCATCCTTGCCCGGGATGCGCAAAGAAATATTCCCACCTGTTGCCATCAAATATCCTTTTCCCACAAGGAGCTGTGCCGTCTCGACGATCTGTTCTTTCTGTAGTTCAAAATTGCTCATCAGCCCTCCTTCAGGATTTTAGAGCATCATCTTGACACTGTCAAGATTTGGACTTAAGATGGTTCCATGCCGCGCACAACCTATCATCACGGTGACCTGAAAAACGCGCTGATCAAAGCGGGTGTTCAAATATTGTCAAAAGAGGGAATACAAGGATTGAGCTTGAGGAAGGTGGCGCAGCGTGCCGGCGTGAGTCATAACGCACCATATTCTCATTTCCATGACAAACAATCCCTGATCGCCGCCATTTCGACCGAGGGATTCAAACAACTTTACGATGTATTGGATACAGCCATTTCATCATATCCAGATGACCCTGGAAAGCAATTACAGGAGGGTGCCTGGGTATACGTCCGATTTGCGCTTGAGAACACGGATACATTTAAGATCATGTTTTCAGGCGTGCTCGAAAAGGAAAAGGAATACCCTGCCTTTGTCGAGATTTCACAGAAGACATTTGCACGAGTGGTGGATGTGGTACGCGCCTGTCAGCATGCAGGTACTTTGCCATCCAATCCGGCGGATGTGTTAGCAGTTACCGTGTGGGGGCAGGTGCACGGCATCATTTCGCTGATGCTGGAGGGCCAGATCTCGCATACTGTGCTTGCCGAATATGATTTACGCAGGATTGTTTCGTTTGCTCTGGATCAAATGCTGGTGGCTAAAGCTGCATCCAAAATGTAGTTCAATTCATGTAAGAATGGGGCTGGATGAAAGCGCATCAGGAGTCAGCAGACTCAATGAACTTGATAAGGGACTTCAGTAATCACGATTCCTTTTTTACCAAGTAACACAAGCCGCAGCCAAAAGGCAGTCTGGGTGTGCAACAGGTTGTGCCATCCATGCTTTGGTACAAATTGCGGGACGACGATCGTCAGCCGCTCATTCGGTTGTAAGATCCCGCAAAGTTCATTCACGTAATCCAGAAACGGCTCGAGAAATGTGCGGTAGGGAGATTCGATCACCACCAATCGAACCCCTTTTCCCCACCAGCTCCATTTGTGTCGTAATTTTTCAGTTTGCTCTGCGTCGATGGAAACGTGCACCGCGGTCACATCTCGCGAAAGAGATAAAGCGTAATCCAGTGCTTCTAGTGTGCCCTGATGAATGGCGGAAATGGGCATGATCACTCGCTGGCGTTTGAATGGAGGGGGCTGGCCGTAATGTTCCAGAGAAAGATCGTGCGCCAGGGATTTGTAGTGGCGGTGAATGGCATGGAAACTTAGAACAATCGCGGGCAGCAGTAACACAATGATCCACGCGCCGTCTCTAAACTTTGTAACGGCGAAGATCAACGTCACAATGGCGGTGATGATGGATCCCAGCCCGTTGATTGCCAGCTTCCAGCGCCAGCCTGGGAGCCGACGCTTACCATCCCCCGAATCGCGAGTTTGTCTGCTCTTCCACCAGTGACGTGCCATTCCTGCTTGTGAAAGAGTGAAGGAAAGAAAAACCCCCACAGCCCATAGCGGGATGAGAGCGGTCACACTGGCATTGAAGATAATAATCAGGAGCGAAGCAACCGCTGTCAGGCTACCTATGCCGCGTGAAAAGACGAGACGGCTGCCGCGATATGCCAGCTGGCGCGGCAAATACCCATCCTCGGCAATGATCGCGCTCAGGGAAGGGAAACCTGCAAAGGCTGTATTCGTAGCCAGGACCAGGATGATGGTCGTGGCTGTGATTGTTCCCAAGTATGGCAAACCGCGGCTCCCGAATACCGTGCGTGCGAGCTGCGAGATGACTGTTTCCAATTCGGAAGGAACAGCGCCGATCTCTCCAAGCAGATAGACGATGCCAAGGAAGAGCACGGCGAGGATGAGGGTCATCCAAATCATCGTGACGATGGCGTTGCGCGTGCGCGGTTCCTGAAACGATTTCACACCGTTTGCAATGACCTCCACGCCCGTTAGCGCGGTTGTACCATTTGAGAAGGCGCGCAGCAACAGGAAGAGAGTCACAGGTTCGAAATGAATCGTTTCCAGAGTCGGTGGATCGGGTACGACACCAAGCGTTCCGGAAAAATAACGGAAGTAGCCGACGGCGACTGTCAGAGTGGTCATGGCCAGAAAGAAATAAGTGGGCAGGGCAAATATATTCCCTGATTCCTTGAGTCCACGCAGATTTGCAATGGCGATCAAGACCAGCAAGCCCACTGAGATCCACACACGGAAGGGGAACAGACTGGGGAAGGCTGAAACAATCTGTGCCACGCCCGATGCGACAGTCACGGCTGCCAACAGGATGTAATCGGTCAACAATGCCGCGCCGGCGACCAGCGCTGCTCCCACTCCCAGGTTTTCTTTTACAACAGTGTAGGCGCCACCTCCCGTTGGGTACGCTTGAATGGTCTGAAGATAGGAGATCGAAACGATCGCGAGAAGCGCAGTGATAACGATTGAAATAGGAAATGCGTAACCGAATGCCTGTGTCCCCGCAGCGGCGAGGATCACGAGCGTCTCCTGCGGAGCATATGCGATCGACGACAAGGCATCCGCACCGAAGACTGCCAGACCTACGATTTTGCTGACAGTCTGATGTGGCGCATCTGCCGTGCGAAGGGGGTTGCCGATCAACCAGGTGCGCCACGAACGCTTGGGCTTATCGCCCGCAACGCGATTTAGGTTAAGCAACGCTCCGTTAGATTTTGGTTCCTCAGTTTTATGAGCATCTTGCATAAACGCTATTCTAAACCATCCGATATGAAAATATATCCCTGGTCCGTGCAGATAGCCAAACTGACTCCGTTGTACACTTTTGCTTAACGAGCATTCTGCTGGCTTCGTCACTCAAACTGTCGCTGCCGTCACACGATATATGTATACAGAAGGCAACCGGAAAACCACTTGGGAATTAGATGTATGCCAACCGAATCAATGACTTTATGTTCCTCTCATATGTTCGATATGAGAAGCGGCATATTGCAAAAATTTGTGAAGACTTTCCTAAATTTGACTTTATTTGTAGAATTCAATAAAATAGGAGTAGAATTTCAGTAAACCCAAACAATTTATAAAAGTTTGTATTTTGCTACGATCTTGTCGGAACCTGCCCAGGAGAATTGGACCAGGTATCGACAATTCAGTCTGAAGTGTGCGAATACAGACAAGCCTAAAAACCTCCCAACACGACAAATTCATAACCCGGAGGAGCCCGTTCATTTTTAACTAAGGAGTTTGTGCATCCTGTCACGGCTCACGAGAGATGGGTTCATTGGCATAAATCGCTCCATGTGGTTCAGCATAGGGCAAATTTGCGCGTCTGCATCGTTGGATTCCTGAAAGCAGGCAGTTCCATGGATCAGGTTGTGAGCGCTACATTTATTCTTGGTGAAGAGACGGACTTCGTGGGTATGAATGAAGAATGGGGCAGGCGGTTCCAAAAAGACCCACCTGCCCGCCAGGGTGCCAAACTGCCCATCCGCCCCAAAGGGATGAAGATTTCCATCTCTGTAATTGCTGAGGCATAGTGATGCTCAAGGAAGTCATACATGGATAGCAATCAACTTGCGGCTTACCTGGATTATTCGGCTCGCGATGATGTACTGAGCGGCGGCGTGAAGATGATCCCGATAGAAACTTCCAAGGGAGTCTTTCGTGTTTGGACGAAGCGCATTGGCAATCATCCGACGATGAAAGTGCTGCTCCTGCATGGTGGACCGGGTGCGACTCACGAGTATCTCGAAGCATTTGACAGCTACTTTCCCGCGGCTGGCATCGAATATTACTACTACGATCAGCTTGGCTCCTACTACAGTGACCAGCCAAGCGAACCGGAATTGGTAGATTTAGGACGCTATGTGGAAGAGGTGGATCAGGTTCGCAGGGCGCTCGGCCTGGATTCAACGAACTTTTATCTTTTTGGCCATTCCTGGGGTGGTATGTTAGGCATTGAGTATGCGCTGAAATATCAACAATATCTCAAAGGTTTGATCATCTCAAACATGATGGCAAGTGGTCCACAGTATAACGAGTACGCGCAGAAGGTTCTAATGCCTGGCATGGATCAAACTGCCCTGGCAGAAATCCAGCGCTATGAGGAAGCGAAGGAGTATGATCATCCACGCTATATGAAGTTGTTGGTTGAGCACCACTATGTATTTCATATTTTGCGCATGCCACATAAAGATTGGCCCGACCCCGTCAATCGCGGTTTTAAGAACCTCAATACTGCAATCTATATTCCGATGCAGGGACCCAGCGAACTCGGCGCGAGTGGCGTACTTGCAGACTGGGATCGAACAGCAGATCTAGGGAAGATTACCGTGCCCTCTTTGATTATTGGCGCTCAACACGACACGATGGATCCAAAGCATATGGAATGGATGGCAAACGTTGTTCAACATGGACGATATCTGTACTGTCCGAATGGTAGTCACCTGGCGCTATACGATGATCAGGAGAATTACTTTCGTGGACTGATCCAATTCATACAGGATGTAGATGCAGGTCGATTCTGAACCGAACTGGCAGAGTCGTGATGATAGTCAAGAGACAAAATGCAAACTGACTTTTATGACAAATTTCCAGAACTTCGTGATACCGGCAATCCGTTTCGACAAAGAGCCTGGGAAATACGTGCAAGTGGAATCGTCCACGATGTGAAAAACGACCTATCTCCGACAGATTATGTCACTCTGAGGGAGCGGTTGTTGCGACCGAAGAGTCTCTTCCTTTGTATAGATGAGACTCTTCGCTACGTTCAGAGTGACATCCCTCGATGAGGCAAACGATATGCAGTTAAAAGGTGACGTTACGATTAAGGCTCCACGAAAACGGGTCTGGGATTTCATGACCGACCCGGAACAGATCGGTCAATGTGCGCCAGGGGTGGAAAAGATCGAGATGATCGAACCGTTGAAAAAATACCGCGGGACCGTCTCGATTGGTTTCGGTTCCGTCAAGGCGCGCTTTTCGGGAGAGGTGGATATTCTCGAATTGGATGAACCGAACCGTGCCAAGCTCAAGGCGCATGGATCTGCGACCGGCAGCGTTGCGGATGCGATCAGTGAAATGAGTCTTAGTGATGGACCGGATGGTTCGACACTTGTCCATTGGACGGCTGACGTCAATGTGGCAGGTCAGCTGGCGAGTCTCGCAGCACGGTTGATGGTACCTGTCTCGCAAAAACTTGCAGCCCAGTTTTACGAGGAAGTCCGAAAACGGATCGAGAACCAGGAAGCCAGGGCATCCAAAGTTGGATAGTTTGCCAAGAGGAATGATTTACTTAACTTAGTATTTGAATTTTAAGTTACAAATCCACATGAAAAGATAATTTTTTAGCTAGACAAGCTGTAGAGCAACCAGACCACCTATGAAATTCGAAGCTGTGCCTCTCTCGAAAGCGAACGGGAAAATTTTGGGGCATAACATCGCTGGGTCGAACGGTCAGCGCCTGTTGCGCAAAGGCAAGCCACTGACCGCTGATGACCTGGAGATTTTGCGTTCCCTGGGTCGTTCTTCGGTGTATGTGGCGGAACTTGAACCCGATGACGTCGACGAAAATACTGCGGCGCGCCGCGTGGCTGAAGCGGTCGGTGGACCAGGATTGCACATCTCCGGCGCAGCCTTGGGACGCGCGAATTTGCTCGCCGATGAGATCGGAATTTTGAGAATTGATGTGGAGCGACTGGCGAAGATCAACGAATTTGATGGCATGACTTTGGCGACGATCCTGACTCACTTCCCTGTCCATGCCAGACAAATCGTCGCAACGGTGAAGATTATTCCATACGCCGTGCCGGAATCAACGGTCAGCGCGGTGGAGGCGATTGCTCGGGCAGGCAGCCAAATTGTGAGCGTCGATGCATTCCCGCCCCGAGCGGTTGGCATGATTCTCTCTGGTTCCACTTCGCTGCACGGCCGACTTGTTTCAGATTTCTCTCCACTCCGCGAACGAGTGGAACGGCTTGGCTCTTCGGTCACTCGGACTGATTTCGTTGCCCTGGAGGATGAGTCAGATGAAGCCACGCTGGCGGACATGCTGCAGCAACAGGTCGACTCCGGCATACGGATGATTCTGCTGGCGGGAGAAACTGCCATTATGGATGCCTATGACATCGTCCCACGCGCTGTCCTACGCACCGGTGGGCAGGTGGAATCGGTTGGCGCGCCGGTTGATCCCGGTAACCTGCTTATGCTGGCGTATATCGGGGATGTGCCGGTGGTTGGTGCACCCGGTTGTGCGCGCAGTCGAAAGACAAATATCGTGGATTGGATCCTGCCGCGCCTGCTGGCAGGCGACCGCTTAACTCGCAGGGATATTGTAGAGCTTGGCCATGGCGGTCTACTACAGGATGTGCATGAACGCGGCATGCCGCGAGATGTAAAGGAGGACGACACCGATCAAAATCCCAAACCTGAATCTTTGACAGAAGTAACTTCGCCAAGAGGATAACTTCAGGCGCCTGATCGTAAAGCACCCTGGAGCTTTTGTTTCAACCGGCGTACGTCCGGTATCAATTTCCAAACGGAGGAGGCTGTTATGGCATATCCGGTTGCAATCACTGTCAACGGCACGGCTTATGAACGGGAGGTGGAGCCGCGCCTCTTGCTCGTGCACTTCCTGCGCGAAACCCTTGGGTTGACGGGTACCAACGTTGGCTGCGACACCAGTCAATGCGGCTCATGTACCGTATTGATGGATGGTGTTGCTGTCAAGTCCTGCACTGTCCTCGCGGTTCAGGCTGACGGAAGCAGTATTACTACGATTGAAGGTTTGACTTCAGACGGCAAACTGCACCCGGTGCAGGAGGCGTTCTGGGAGAAACATGGCCTCCAATGCGGGTTCTGCACGCCCGGCATGATCATCACGGTCGTGGATTTGTTGAATAACAATCCGCACCCGACCGATGCAGAGATCCGGCATGGGCTGGAGGGGAACCTTTGCCGCTGCACGGGCTATCAAAACATTGTCGAAGCAGTAAAGCATGCCGCCAAGGCAATGCCCGCTGCAGAAGCGAAGCCTGAAGAGATGCGCGAAGCAGTGCGCGCATAGAAAGGAGGACGCGATGACAACGAAAGTAATGGGCGCCGCGATCAAGCGCAAGGAAGACCCGCGTCTGATCACGGGCGAAGCCAGGTATCTGGACGATGTGCAATTGACCGGCATGGTCTACGCGGCAATCCTGCGCAGCCCGTACGCACATGCGAAGATCAAACGCATCAACACCACAAAAGTCAGGAAACAGCCCGGTGTCGTGGCAGTTTACACGGGCGAGGATTTTAAGGATTTGCCGGCACTTCCCTGCGCCTGGCAGGCAGAGGCAGGACGAATCAAGAATAATGTCAACACACCGCGCGTATTAGAGATCGACCGCGTCACACATACGGGAGCAGGTGTGGCGGTCGTGATTGCCGATGACCGCTACGCCGCAGAGGACGCCCTCGGGCTGATCGAGGTGGATTACGAGCCTCTGCCGGTGGTCGTCGATGCTGAAAAAGCCACACTACCCGGCGCGCCACAGATCCACGAGAATGCGCCCAACAATATCTGCATGGATTGGGCAATTGGCGACAAAGATGGCGCAGACGCGGCTCTCCAATCGTCAGACGTTGTTGTCAGGCAGCGGCTCGTCAATCAGCGCCTGATTCCGAACGTGATGGAACCACGCGGCTGTATCGCACAGTATCTGCCAGCCTCCGAGGAATATACGGTTTGGATGACCTCCCAGGATCCGCACATCATGCGTCTGTTGATGACAGCCTTTGTGTTCGGCATCCCTGAGACAAAGATGCGCGTCATCGCACCGCAAGTGGGAGGCGGGTTCGGGACAAAGATTTTTCTCTACCCTGAATACTGTCTGATGGCGGCGCTAGCAAAAAAGGTTGGCCGACCTGTGAAATGGGCGGAGACCCGGCGCGAAAATTACATCGCTACAACACATGGACGTGATCACGTGACAGACATCGAGGTCGGTGCGAACCGTGATGGGAAGATCACCGCCCTAAAAGTCAAGACCTATGCCAATCTCGGCGGCATTCTGTCCACAATCGCGCCCGGCATCCCAACCACGCTCTACGGACGCATACTTTCTGGCCCATATAAAATCCCACACATCTATTGCAATGTGATCGGGACGTATACCAATACAGGCATGGTGGATGCCTATCGCGGCGCGGGACGGCCAGAGGCGACCTACACGGTCGAGCGCGCAGTGGATTTGGTCGCGCGCGAGCTAAACATGGATCCGGTGGAGGTGCGGCGCAAGAACTTTATCCCGGCCGACGAATTTCCATATACCCCCGCAGATAACATCCTCGCCGGACTCAAATACGACAGCGGTGAATATGAAAAGGCATTGAACAAAGCCCTCGACATGGTTGACTATGAAGGCTTCCGCAGAGAGCAGGAGCAGGCGCGCAAGCAGGGTCGCTATCTGGGAATTGGACTCTCCACCTATATCGAGATTTGCGGCGCGGCCCCGTCTTCATGGATCGGCGTCGGTCCTACGGGTCAGGGCTGGGGCGCGGCGATGTGGGAAAGCGCCAACCTGCGTGTGCATCTAACCGGCAAGGTCATCCTGACGATCGGTACACAGTCTCACGGACAGGGTCACGAGACGACGATGGCGCAAATCGTTGCCCAAGAGTTGGGCATCCCCATGGACGATATCATCGTCCAGCTTGGCGATACGCTGGGTACGCCGTTTGGGTATGGCACCTATGCCAGTCGTAGTGCCGCGGTCGGCGGCATGGCAGTCTACAACAGCGCGCAGAAGATCAAGGAAAAAGCAAAACGACTCGCCGCACATTTGCTGGAAGCCTCTCCCGACGACATGACCTTTGAAGATGGCAAAGCCTTCGTCAAGGGCTCGCCCGATAAGGCTAAGACCATCCAGGAACTGGCAGGCGCGGCGGCACTGGCATACAGCCTGCCTGCAGGCATGGAACCGTTCCTCGACGATATTACCTACTACGATCCGCCTGATTGCACATATCCGTTTGGCACACATATCTGCACCGTCGAAGTGGACAAGGATACCGGTCAGGTGCAGATCCTGCGCTATCTTGCGGTGGACGATGTGGGTAAACGCATCAACCCAATGATTGTGGAAGGTCAGATCCATGGCGGCATAGTGCAAGGCGTGGGTCAGGCATTGTGGGAGGGTGCCGTGTATGATGATAATGCCCAGTTGCTCAGCGGCTCAATGATGGACTACGCCGTTCCGAAGGCAAGTTTCCTCCCCCACATTGAACTGGAAAGCACCGAGACTCCCTCGCCGACGAATGCAATGGGCGTCAAAGGTGTGGGTGAGACTGGGACTATCGCCTCGACCCCCGCTGTCGTCAACGCGGTCGTGGACGCGCTGTCTCCCCTGGGCATCAAACACCTGGACATGCCGCTCACGCCCGAAAAAGTCTGGCGCGCCATGCGCTCAGCGCAGAGCGCGAAGATGTGATAACAGAGGAGACTTACTATGTATTCTTCAAATATGGAATACCATCGAGCCACGTCAGTGAATGACGCCATTAAAATCCTGGAAAAGAATAAAGGCGCTAAATTACTGGCTGGCGGTCACAGCCTTATCCCTGCAATGAAGCTGCGTGTTGCGAATCCTCCCATGCTGGTGGATATCGGACACATCAAAGGTCTCAGCGGCATTAAGGTGACAAGGAAAGAAGTGAAGATCGGCGCGCTTACCACACACGCGGCTGTTGCCGCCTCAGCTGAAATCAAAGCAGCATGCCCGATCCTGGCGGAAGCAGCCGCACAGATCGCCGATC
>Ga0065705_10104873_pt1 | contig 10477 bp, 9 predicted proteins | sample SwibulcommuniRL2_FD_59092 | JGI IMG/M metagenome (GOLD analysis project Ga0065705, IMG submission 59092) | Bulk soil microbial communities from switchgrass field near Rose Lake, East Lansing, Michigan, USA - RL2 Bulk Soil v2 (version 2) | ecosystem: Environmental > Terrestrial > Soil >... | reverse complement strand
CGCGGCCCAGCCGCGAGCCAATTCTGGACCCGGCAACCAGCAATTGCGATTGGGCCCCAGGAATTGCGGAAAATCGTCCGGGGTTGTGGTCGCCAGGTCGGCGGCCGGTGCGTCAGACTTGGCCTCGACTTTGCCGATCACCGCGTCAGCCATCGGCTGCCAGCGCGGCACGAACGTGGGAACCATTACGCCGCTGACGCCGGCAAAACGAAAGAACAGGAAAAACAGGCCGATCATCGCCGGCACACCGGCCAGCACGATGCGGCGCAAGAGCGGCGCATAGCTGCTCAGGAAGCAGAACCAGATCACCAGCGTGACGGCTGCAACAAAGCCAAACACCAGCGTCAGGATGTTCGCCAGGGCCATGTCGTTCCACGGTGAGGGCATGCCGTCGAACGTGGGCAACGTCCGCACAACGACAATCGCCACCAGCGACAGGGCGATCACGATCCGGGTGACAAAGCCCGGAAAGAGGCGAAGCGGCTTGGGAGCGGGAAGCTCAGGAAACTCGACGGCAGGCTTAGCGGTGGTCATGGTTTTGTAACCGAACTCGCCAGAGTTCGGGTGCGTTATCGTGCGAGCCAGCAACGAAGACCCGAATCCTGTTTCACTTCAGGCTCTTCGCCGCTTGATCGCGATCAGCCGCGGAGTCAAAGGCCAGCACGATGATGCATTTGGTTCCCGTCACGCTGGCGGAAACGCCTCGCAAGTTGATTCCCGCCGAGGCGACTTGCTGAACCGTGCGGTGCAGCAAGCCCGGCTTGTTGGTCGCGTCAATCAAAAGGGCCGCAAGATTGGGCGCCTTCATCAGTCCAGCCGCTTCGGCCGCTTTGGCCTGTTTGGCTCCTTTGATTCCACCGACAAACGCCACACCAGTGCCCGGCTTGTCGGGCTGGCGGCGGGCGACGACGAACGACAGGTCGGCTCCAGCTTCCGCCAGCGGGCCAAGCACGGCCGCCAGTCCTCCGACGCTATCGCCCAATTCCCCGGACCACACTTCGACTTTTTCGATGTTGAGAGCCATGCCCGTGCTCCGTCTGCGAGTTTCGGTTTACGAGGCAATACCTTCCGCGATCAGGATAGCTTCGCCAAGGCACAAGGAAATACCCCTGGAAATGAGACTCTGGAAGCGGCGCTCGACGCTAGGTAGCTAAGCCAACGACGGTCCGCCCCACGATCTGCCCAGCCAACATGCGCTGGATGTACGACTCAACTTGTGGCAATTCGATCGTGGTCGCCAGCGACTCCAGTCCCTCCAGCCGCCACAGATCGCTGAGCTTGCGCCAGATTTCCAGCCGACGATCGTAAGGCAAGGCCGCGGAGCCGATGCCCGCGAGCGTCACGCCGCGGAGGATGAACGGGTGGACGGTCAGCGGCAGTTCGGTGCCGCCGACCAGGCCGCACGCCGCGACCACACCGTAGTTTTTGGTCTCGCGAATAATCGTGGCCAGCGTCTGGCCGCCGACCGTATCGACCGCGGCGGCCCAGCGGCTTCCCAGCAGAGGCTTGCTGGCGTCCTTGACGACCTCTTCACGACCGACGACGCGCGCGGCGCCCCATTCTTTCAGGCGCGAGTGCAGTTCCGTTTTGCCGGTCACGGCCACCACGGAGTATCCGAGCTTGGCCAGCAGCTTCACCGCCAGGCAGCCGACTCCGCCTGTCGCTCCCGTGACGACGACCTCGCCGTCGCTGGGGCTGACGCCGTTTGTCTGAATCGCGGCGACGCTTTGGGCCGCGGTGAAGCCCGCCGTACCCAGAATCATTGTTTCCTTGAGGGTGAGTCCGGCTGGCAGCGGCACGACCCATCCGGCGGGGACGCGAACATATTCGGCCCAGCCGCCCCATTGGCCCGCCCCAAGCTCATAGCCGGTGACAATGACCTCCTGCTCCTTCTGAAACTGCGGTGTCGAACTTTCGACGACGCCGCCAGCCGCGTCGATTCCCGGCACATGCGGTAACTTACGGACGACGCCCGGATGCGCCTGCGCGGCGAGGGCGTCCTTGTAATTCAGCGAGGAGTAATGCACGCGGACCAGTACGTCGCCCGATGGCAAATCGGCCAGGGGCCGCTGGGCCGGGCCGCGCTGGACATTTCCAGCGGCATCTTTTTCAACCAGGAAACAGGCCAGCGAAGTTGGATGCACGCAGGTACCCAGCCAGTACGTGGGGTTTCAAGGTGTCTTGCGACGAGCAGTGGGCCTAGACTCGCTTCCGTTAGTGTCGGCCTGGGTTGCTCTATCGGCAACGGGGTCAAGGACTTACGGCGCGAAAGACTCGATGGGGCTCATTGACGCCTTGCGGCTAGTGCACCTACAATCGCCCTCCCCGATTGATCGCCCGAAATAATTGCCTGAAATCAAATACGTTCGAATCTAGGGAGAATGAAAATGGGTGCGAATGTGACCGAATTCACGGACGACAATTTTCAAACTGAAGTCCTCAACAGCGATCAGCCGGTATTGGTCGATTTTTGGGCTCCGTGGTGTGGCCCTTGCCGCCGGATTGCGCCGATGATCGACGAGCTGGCCGCGGAGAACGTGGGCGGAGCGAAGATCGGCAAAGTGAATATCGACGAAAATCAGCAGGCGGCGATGAACTATGGCGTCGAGGCGATCCCAACGCTGATCGTCTTCAAGGGGGGGCAGCCCGTGCAGCGGTTCCAAGGCATTCCCGCCAAGGCCCGTGTGCAAGAAGCGCTTGATTCGGCCAAGGCCTGATCGATTGCCTAGGCCTGGCCGATTGCAGGTGTGGGGCACATGCCGCAAACTGGCCCCATGACCACCACGATTGCCATTCACGGAGCCGCCGGCCGCATGGGTCGGCGGCTTGTTGCTTTGGGGAGCATGGATCCGGAACTCGCGATCGTCGCTGCCGTCGATTCGTCGTCGTGTCCCGATTTGGGCAAGGACGCGGGACTCCTGGCAGGGACGGTTGAGCTGCATGTGCCCATTGCCGGGGCGCTGAACGTCCAGCCGCAAGCTGTCGTTGACTTCTCCGTTCCGCATGCCGCCGAGCAGATTCTGGAGACCTGTCTCAAGCGGCAGTTGCCGCTGGTGCTAGCGACGACCGGGATGAACGAATCGCAGAAGGCCCGAATTCACCAGGCGGCCCAGGCGATTCCGATCGTCTGGTCCCCGAGCATGAGCACGACGGTCAACCTGGCCATGAAGCTCTGCGCCCAGGCGGGCGAGGTTCTCAAGAACATGTCCAGCGGCGTCGATGTCGAGATCATCGAGCGGCACCACCGGACGAAGGAGGACAGCCCGAGCGGGACGGCGCTCAAGTTCGGCGAGATCATCGCCGGTGTGATGGGGCAACAAGTCCATCGCCACGGCCGCGAGGGGCAGGTCGGCAAGCGACCGCAGCACGAGATCGGTTACCACGCCGTACGGACCGGCGACAACCCGGGAGAGCACACGATCATCTTCGGGCTGCTCGGAGAGACGCTCGAAATCACCGTGAAGGCGACCAATCGCGACTGCTATGCCCTGGGCGCCCTGGCCGCGGCCAAATTCGTGGCCCGCCAAAGGCCGGGGCTGTATTCGATGTCCGACGTGCTGGGGCTGTGAGGCGATTTCAGATTTGTGATTTCAGAAATCAGATTTGGAAGTGACGTTTCGGGCATTCTCCAAATCTGAAATCCTAATTCCGAAATCCTAAATTCCTCACTACGCCTGCCGGTTCATGATCGGGAACATCTCGCGGACCATCGTAATCGCGGCGGGGCCGACGAGCACGACGAAAATGCCCGGGAAGATGAACAGCACCAGCGGAAAGATCAACTTGACCGCTGTCTTGGCCGCCTTTTCCTCGGCGATTTGCCGACGGCGGGTCCGCATCGAATCGCTTTGCACGCGGAGCGCCTGGGCGATCGAAGAACCGAATTTGTCGGCCTGAATGAGAATAGACGCGAGCGACTTGAGGTCATCGACGCCGCTGCGGGTCCCCAGTTCCTGGAGCACTTGGGTCCGGGCCCGGCCCATCTGCAATTGCATGTTGCACAGATTGAACTCGGTGGCGATGTTGCGGTACGTTCGCTTCATCTCCTCGGCGACCTTCCGCATCGCCTGGTCCAGGCCCAGGCCCGCTTCGACGCACACCACCAAGAGGTCCAGCGCGTCGGGCAAGCCGAGGAAGATCGATTCCTTGCGCTTCTTGCCGAGATACATGATCAAGGCATCGGGAAAATAGAACATGCCGCCGGCAAGCAAGACGATCTGAAACAGCGACTTTTGCGTCATGCCCATGAACGCCACGGTCGTGCCGCCCCCCAGGATCAGGCCGGCCATCAGCATCAGGAATTTGCAGCCCAGGAAGATCTGCGGTGCGGCTTCGCTGCGGAAGCCCGCGTAGCTGAGCTTCAGCTTGAGGCGGCTTTGTTCTTTTTCGGTCTTCGGTTGCAGCGGTTTTGCGAATTGCGGGGCGGCTTGCTCGAGCATCCGCGACACGGCATCGGTTTTCTTCTTGCCGAGTTCCTCGCGCTTCCTCCGTCCGCCTGGATCGCGCATGTCGGCCAGGCGCTCCTCGGCCCGGTTTCCTTTGCCCGTGAACCAATCGACGGCAACCCAGGCCAGGGCAGCAACCAGGCCGAAAACGCCCAGCGCGACCAGCCACGAGTACCAATCGCCCATTTGACCCAACAGCAGGACGGACATGACGACCTCAGAAATTCGAGTTCAATGTTCCACGTTCAACGTTCAACGTCAGGTCGGCTGTCGGCCAACCTCGAACCTTGAACTTTGAACTTTGAACCGTTGTTAAACCTTGATATTGACGATTTTGCGAATTACCAGCGCGCCGATCACTTGCATGATGATCGCGCCGGCAAGCATTTGGTGTCCCATTGGATCGGTGAACAGCGCCATGCAGTAGTTCGGGTTGAGCCGCCACATCACGACGAACAGGACAGGCGGCAACGACAACAGCACGACGCCCGACAAGCGGCCTTCGCCGGTGAGGGCTTGAATCTGGCCCCAGATCTTGAACCGCTCGCGGACCAGATAGCCGATCTTGTCGAGAATTTCCGCCAGGTCGCCACCGGTTTGACGCTGGAGCACAACGGCCGTGGCGAAGAACCGCAAATCGAGGTTGGGCACGCGCTCGGTCATTTCCTCGATCGCCGCATCGAGCGGAACGCCAAGATTCTGGGCCTCATAGCACCGGCCGAATTCCCTGCCGATGGGCGGATCCATCTCGTCGGCGACGAGCTTGAAGCCCGAGGCGAGCGAGTGGCCGGCCCGCAGGGCGCGGGAGATTAACTCGAGGGCTTCAGGCAGCTGTTTGGCAAACGCGGCGAGCCGCCGCGAGCGTTTGAACATCAAGACACCGAGGGGCGCTGCGGAGAGGATGATTCCCAGGGGAGCGAGAAACAGCGGCGCCTGCGCAAGCGGCAGAATCACCATGCCCGCCACGCCGAGGCCCAACGAAATGAAGATGAATTTGCTCGGCGTGAGCGGCACATCGGCCTGCTGCAGGAAGGCCCGCAGGTTGAACCACTTCTTGATGTACTCTTCGAGGAACGTGGGGACGTCGTTCAGCGGCGACGACAGGAGCGCCGCTTCGGCCTTTTTGTCTTTGCTCGTGGGCGCAGCCGCGCCGGTCAGCACGTCGAGTCGATTCTCGATTTCGAGCGAGCCTTCCGACCGGAACAGGATCGTGGCGACGCCGCCGACCAGGCACGCGACTCCCAGAAAGGCCGCGCCGAGGATCAGATATAGCATCATGGGAAACGCACACCGCTCATACGTGGGCTGGGGACCGGACTCGGGTGAACACGGGTCCGGCGTGGTATGGGACGAGCCGCTTGGAGCGGCATTGTTTCGTTGATTTGGGGATGGTTACGCCAAGGTTCAGTTCCTGGCAGGCTCGAAGCCTGCTCCACTTAGTCGGGCAGCATGACGCGCTGCTTGAACGCGCTGGCGGGCAGGCGCACGCCGGCCGATTCGAGCTTGCTCATGCAGGTGGGACGGACACCCGTCGCTTCAAAGTGACCGCGGGCCCGGCCCGTTTCGTCGATCCCTTGCTGGTTGTAGCGATAGATGTCCTGCATCACGATCGTGTCTTGCTCCATGCCGACCACCTCGGTGATGTGCGTCACCCGGCGGATGCCGCCCTGCAAGCGGCTGGCCTGAATGATCAGGTTGACGGCTGAGCTGATTTGTTGCCGCATCGCTTTGATGGGCAGCTCGAAGCCCGTCATCATGATCATCGTTTCCAGACGGGCCAAAGCGTCGCGGGGCGTATTGGCGTGCAGCGTGGTGAGCGAGCCGTCGTGGCCGGTGTTCATGGCCTGGAGCATGTCGAGCGTTTCCGGACCGCGGCATTCGCCGATGATGATGCGTTCGGGACGCATACGCAGGGCGTTTTTGACGAGGTCGGTCGCGGTGATCGCGCCCTTGCCTTCGATGTTCGGCGGGCGGGTTTCCAGCCGCACGACGTGGTCTTGCTGGAGCTGGAGTTCGGCCGCGTCTTCGATCGTGACGATGCGCTGGTCGTTGGGGATGAAGCTGGACAGGGTGTTGAGCAGCGTCGTCTTACCGGAGCCGGTACCGCCCGAGATGATCATGTTGAGGCGGGCCTTGATGGCGCCTTCCAGCAACATCACCATCTCGGGGGTGAAGGCTTTGAAATTCAGGAGGTCTTCGAGCTTGAGCGGATGCGAGCCGAAACGGCGAATCGAAACCGCGGCGCCGTCGAGGGCCAGCGGCGGAATGATGGCGTTGACGCGGGAGCCGTCGGGCAAGCGGGCATCGACCATCGGGCAGACTTCGTCCACGCGGCGTCCGACTTTCGACACGATGCGGTCGATGATTTGGAGGAGGTGTCCGTTGTCGCGGAATTCGACCGGGGTCTTTTCCAACTTGCCGCGGCGTTCCACGTAGATGTTCTTGGGGCCGTTGATCAGGATATCGCTGATCGTATGGTCCTTGAGCAACAGCTCCAAAGGCCCGAGGCCGAACGTTTCGTCGAGCACCTCCTCGATCAAGCGCTCGCGCTCCGAGCGGTTGAGGAATGTCTCTTCGGTATCGCACAGGTGTTCGACAACGAGCCGGATTTCGCGGCGGAGCACGTCGCCCTGGAGTTCGCCGACGCGATTCAGGTCGAGCTTATCGACCAGCTTGTTGTGGATGCGGCGTTTGAGCTGATCGAATTCCTCGGCCTTGGCGGCCTCGGCGGAACGCTGAGCGGTGGGCAGGGGTTTCATCGCAACGGTCCGTGGTCAGGTACGAGTCGAAAGGGGGCTAGACTCCGCGCCGGATGCCGGCGACGGGCGCCAACGAAAGGCGCCAGCCACGCCTGCGGCATGGCAAGCGCGGGCATCCGTGAAACCATAGCTCAAAGGTTTTGCGCGCGAGGCAAAGAAAGAACGTGCGGAAAAGATGCCGCAATTGGAGGCGCTTGTCGGGCCGATTTTGCGATTGGGCGCGATTGTGCGGATGAATCGAGCCGCTTGGATGTGAAGGGCGAATTACAGGCAAGATCACGCGTGTCGTGCCGTGTGTGCATTCGTTTAGTAAGCGGTGTGGCACGCAGCGGAATTCCGGTGCGAACCATCTTGTCCGCAAGTCTGTCTTTGGAAGTTGTTCGTGAGGATGGTGCCAGCAGCCGAGCTGACATTCCACTTGATTTTTCTGGACCTCGAATTAATGATGCGAGTAGATGTGTCGCGCTCTCACGCGGGCGCGACGGGACTAGCAAGCTCGGAGTATGCCGCATCTTTCGGCTCGCGGCAGAAACGGGGTAACTTCTAGTTGGAAAGGAGGTGGTCTAGTGAGTTCTGTCTGTACCAGCCGAGGTGGCGCCTGCTAGGGGTTCCTGGCTCGGCCGCTTTTTCCCCGGTTTACGGGCGAACAAGGAACGGACGAGTTAGGGATCGCAAACAGCCGGCGGGCTGCCGTAGGCAGCCACCAACTCCTCGTCACAGATCACCTGTGATCGAGCTACCTTGGGGCCCGGCCTTCGCTAAGAAGGCCGGGCCTTTTTTCATTCGACGGGAACGGGGATGGGGGAAATGCGCAAGGCCGCAATTGACTTCTGCAATACCCGCGCATTGAATTGCGTTGAATTCATTAAAGCCGCCGGATTCCCGGCGTAGGCGTCATTTGGACGCGGGCCGCAAAGGGGCAGCATTTGCGGACGCCTTGCGGGCATGATCGCCCGACAAGGTCGAGAGGAGGCTCGTGATGAAAGCTTTGGTTTTGGCAAGCGCCGCGGCGCTTGCCATGGTGGCTCTTTGCGCCGGCGATGCGCTGGGACAAGGGGCAAGTTGTGGCGGCCGAGGAGGCGGAACCACAACCGCCGGCACATCAACCGGCGGAACCACTTCGGCCAGCGGCTCCAGCGCGCAGTTGCTGACCGGCCCTGGTTCGTGGGTCTATGACGTGATGGCCGCCCAACAGGTGCAGGCAGCGTCGATGCAGCAGCGGGCGATCGCAGCCGCGCAGAAGGCCGCGAAGGATCTGGCGCGCAAGGAAAAAGCTCAGGCTGTGGCCCGTGAACGGCGGCACGAAGAGCTGTATCGCCGGTCGCAGGCCAAGTCGAACGCGCTGGCGATGAAGTAGCAAGCGCAGTCAGCATTTGGACTGAAGAGGCGTCTGTGGCAGCGCGGCATCGTTCCGCGCTGCCAGTCTTTTGTGCTGCGGAGTTCTGCCATTTACTCCGGCAGCGGCTTGTCCTTAGTCTCCGGAGCGAATGGCAGCGCGAACAGGCCGATCAGGAAAAACAGGCTCATCGTGACGCCCGTGTATCGCCAGGCTTCGATCTGTCCATAGCGGCCAAACACCGTGTTAATGAGCTGGCCCATCGTTAGTGGACCGAGAGCGGCGACGTATCGCCCCACGTTGTAGCAGAACGATGTACCCGTGCTACGGAGGCGGGTGGGAAACAACTCAGGGAAGTAGATTGCGTAGCCGCCGAAAAGCATGAGCTGACAAAAACCCATGATCGGGATCAGAATGAAAACGCCGTAGAATCCGTCAAGCAACCAGAACGCGCCTCGATTCAGCAACCAGAAAGTTCCTGCCGTACTTGCCATGGCCAGCACGAACGCCATCGCGAACGCCGGCCGGCGACCGAGTTTTTGGGTAAACGTCTTGAAGGCATAGATACCCAGCGCCCCTCCAAGGTTTTGCAGCACCGACACCCAGCCGACGAGCACGGTTAGCTTGCCGCGGATCGCATCGTCGCTCAGTCCCAAGTCCACGTAGTAGGGGCGGAACACAGCCCGGACGAAGTCGAAGCTGAAAAACCCGATGCCCCACAAGCCCACGACTCCTGGAATGGCGAGTGCAAGGCCTACCAGGGCATGTTTCCGCCAGCGCGGGTCGCCGAAGAGTTCGGTCAGCGAGCCGGCCTTGTGCTCGACCTTTCCCCCTTCCGCGACTGCATGTTGCCATCGTTCGGGTTCCTTGAGACGACTGCGAATCACCACCGCCAGTAGCGCCGGCAGCGCGCCAATGACGAACATGAGTCGCCACGGCTTGAATTCGCCGAGCATTCCTTGGCCTTCGGCGAAGCCCAGGCTCATGTTGATCAGGGCCGCGGAAATATTGCCAACCGCGGATAGCGTTTGCAGCCAGCCGAGGGCGTGTGTCCGCGCGCGCTCGGGCATGACCTCCGCGACCAGGGCCACGCCTACGGCGAATTCGCCGCCGACGCCCAAGCCTGTCAGAAACCGATACAGGGCGAAGTCCCAGACTCCAACCGACAGCGCGCTGAGTCCGGTGAACAGCGAATAGATCAGGATCGTGAGCAGCATCACCTTGGCCCGCCCAATGCGGTCGCCCAAGATGCCGAAAAACAATCCTCCCGTCGCCCAACCGACGATGAAGATCGACGTGGCATAGGCCCCAAACGCGTCGATCTGGGTTTTGGTGGCACTGGGGCCCAAGAGCTCTGTAATGGCCGGATTGCGGGCCAGGTTGAAGAGCTGCTGGTCCATCGTGTCGAAGAGCCACCCCAAGGCCGCGACGACGAGGACGAACCAGTGATAGCGATTCAGGAGCTTGTACCAGGGTCGCCGGTCGGCGGGATCGTCGGGGGGCGTGGGGCCCAGTTCTTCGACGCCGTGCATTCCGCCTTCCTTTTTTCGCAAGTTGAATTCGGCCCGCAGTTTACGTGCGATTCTCAGGGGTCGCAAGTATTTGGAGCCGGGCCGCCAGCGACCGTATGATGAAGGCGCCGGCCGGCTGACAGTGGGGATGCGACTCATGACCACAAAGCAAATTCTCCGGGTGGCCTACCTGGTTGTGGCGCTGGCCGTGCTGGTTTGGATTGCCATTGGCGGGGCGATCTGGTCGGCCTGGCGAACGCATCGAGAGGCGGTCTCCGCGAGCGCGTCTGCGGGCACAACTATCGCCACAACACCGACGCCCCCGGCAGACGCACCATTCGATCGCGCCCGCTCGTCGGTGCAGTACGGGCAACTCGGGGCACCGTCGGACGCGAGCCAGATTCCCCCGTGGCTCGCGCGCCAGAT
>Ga0065705_10104872_pt1 | contig 10482 bp, 6 predicted proteins | sample SwibulcommuniRL2_FD_59092 | JGI IMG/M metagenome (GOLD analysis project Ga0065705, IMG submission 59092) | Bulk soil microbial communities from switchgrass field near Rose Lake, East Lansing, Michigan, USA - RL2 Bulk Soil v2 (version 2) | ecosystem: Environmental > Terrestrial > Soil >... | reverse complement strand
CAGCGGCGACCGCGCCCGAGCAGCAGCCGCTTTATGCGCCTCCGCCGCGGACCCCTTCACGGTTCAGCAGCGGCGTGAGCGATGGAGGCGCGAGCTTGGGACCGCCCAAATTCGATGCGCATACGGACTATGGGCAAGGGCAGTCGCTCTATGGCGACCAGCGCTACGCGCCGCCCGCCGTCACTAGCACTGCCCCGCCGCGCGGCGTACTTGAGCCACCGCCGGCCACGCAGTATGGGCCGTCGAACTATGCAACCAGCTCCGCCGCGCAGGCGCCGCAGTTGCAGACGCAATTCCAGCCGCAGACGAACTATGCACCCTCGACGAATTATGCGCCCCCGACGAACTATGCTCCCGCTCCCACGCCGCAGGACCGGCTGGCAAACGTCAACCGGCCGGCAGCGGCGACGAATGTGGCCGCGCCGCTTGCCGCGCCGCAGATCAATCCGACCGGCGCGACCAAGTCCTCCGCGGAGACGTCCGACAATAAGCCCTATCTCACCATGATCGTCACATTCGCGCTGTTCATGTCGATTGGGGCGAACCTATATCTCGGTTGGACGGCGGGTGAGTACTACAGTCGCTACCGTCTCGCGACCGAGCGGCTGCGGTCGGCCAGCCGGACGTAGGGTAGTCCCATACTCCGCATGGGACATGTACGGAGCACGGCGCAATTCGGCAGTCGATGGCCCGAACAGAATGCGGGCCTACATTCCCGTTCCCGGTTGCTTGGGAATGTGCGTGTCGGACCGATCATCAGACGAAGCCGAATCCTGCGTACCCGGTTCGCCGGAGGAACTAGTTCCCGCCGTGAGGTGCGTGCTGGGAAAGCGCATTGGACCATCGGGAACTGGCAGGGCCGCCAATTGAATGAGCAACTCTGCCGCACTTGGCCGCAGACCCGGTTCGACGGCGAGGCAATTGGCAACGATCGACGCCAATCCGGCCGGGAGCGTATCGCGTTGGTCACCGGGCGGATCGGGTTGGCCGCACAAGCAGAATAGAATCGTTCGTCCCAGGCCATACAGATCGGCTGCGGTGGTCAACCGCTGGTGCTCCGTCGGACCGTGTTGTTCGGGCGCGCCGAAGCCGAGAGTGAACGGCCGCGGCTCGCCGGGGACGATGGCCGCCGCGGGATCAGCGGCGAGCACGGCGATCCCGAAGTCGATCAACTTGACCTGCCACCCGCCGTGGTCACAGCGCGCCAGCACGTTGCCCGGTTTCACGTCGCAGTGAATGATCGTTTGCTGATGCAGTGCGTGAAGCGTCTCGACAAGCTGCGTCAGCAGGGGCCGAAAGTTGGCCCATGAGAGCGGTCCAAAGCGGGCGACATAGTCGTGCAGGCTTATGCCATCAAACCATTCCAAGACGTAGAACGGCCTCTTTCCCGATGGATCGACGTGCCCTTGGTCGTAGCAGACGGGAACGCCCGAATGGTTGACGCGCCGCAGAATTTCCGCCTCGCGTAGCGGTTGGAGCCTTCCCGGGGGCGATTCTGGCGGCGATTTCACGACGACGCGCCGGCCCGTGGCGATCTCTTGGCAGAGGAAGACCATGCCGAACATCGAGAGCCCCAGCGGCCTGACGATTTCAAACCGATTGAGTGGCAGAGGCAGATCTTGCGGGGCGAATCTCGCCAGGTCTGCAATTGTCCGCGCCACGGCCCCATTTTCGCGGCGATCGAGTTGTACCATCAAGAGGTTCAGGAGAACAACTGAGCGAGCTGGGCCATCCGCCAGGCCCGCCGAAGCCGCCACGAAGCAAGCCTCGGAGGTGGCCGATTCGCCGGTGATGGCCGCGGCCTGACCGAGGCGGTTGGCCAGCGCCGGAAGCTGCGGCAGCGCGCCTGCGGCCAGGGCCCCTTCGACCAGTGCGCGTGCCTCGCTTGCCTCTCGCTCGCGCCGCTGGCTGCGCAGGTCGCGAAACTTCAGATGCGTCCGTTCCTTCAAGAGTTCCGGCAGCGGCGAAGCAAAGAAACGTTCGTGCCAGACCGCCAGCTCCGGCCGTGCACGCCGCCGCTCCGCCTCAGTATTCAGTCGCTCCACCTCGCCGCGCTGGCGGTCGCCGGCGGCGGATGCGGGCGGGCGGCCCGAGTCGTCTGCCGGCGAGTGATTCATAGGACGGCTGCACGAGGAGTCGGTCGCTGCGGTCAGCCTAACCGCGGCGGTAGAGGGTTGCAATCTCAGCGGCGAAATGCTCTTCGATCACCTTGCGTCGCAATGTCAGCTTGGCGGTCATTTCGCCTGCTTCGATGGTGAAGCTGCGCGGCAACAGGGCGAATTGTCGAACTTGTTCGTAGGGTGCGACATCCTTGAGTCGCTGGTTGATTCGTTGCTGGAACATTTCCAGCACTTGCGGGTGCACGAGCAGCGCCTCACGTGATGCCGCTTGAATGCCGAGTCGATCGATCTCGCCTTGCAGCACGTCGTGATTGGGGACAATCAGGGCCGCCAGGCAGGGCCGATCGTCTCCAACCACCAGAGCCTGCAAGATGAGCGGGTCCTGTGTAAGCAGCGATTCCAAATACACCGGCGCGATGTTCTTCCCGCCCAGCGTTACGAGGATTTCCTTCTTGCGGCCGGTGATCGTCAGGAAGTTATCGGCGTCGAGATAGCCCAAATCGCCCGTGTGGAGCCAGCCATCCTTGAGGACTTCGGCTGTGGTCTGTGGATTTTCGTAGTAGCCGAGCATGACGTGCGGCCCGCGTGTGAGGATTTCGCCGTCGTCGGCGATGCGCACCTCGATTCCCCCAATTGGCCGGCCGCTTGCGCCGCGGCGGAAGGCTTTCTCCGACGACAGAGAGATGACGGGGGATGACTCGGTTAGACCGTAACCTTGAAGCAGCGGCACGCCATGGCCGTGGAAATAGTCGAACAAGTGCACAGGCAGCGCAGCTCCCCCGCCGCAGCAGATGCGAACGTCGCCACCCAGCGCAATCTTCAGGGCGCCGGGAGTTTCGGCCAGCCCCCGTTCGCACAGTCCGCGATAGACCCGGTCGTAAAAGTGCGGTACGCCGTTAAGGATCGTCGGCTTGATCGCGTGGCAATCGGCGATCACGGTGTCGCGCGACTCGGCAATGGCCATGCGCGTGCCACTGGTCAGCCAGCAATACAGATCGCAGGTCCGAGCAAAGATGTGCGACAGTGGCAGGAAGTTGAGCCGCAGGTCGTCTTCATCGCTGCCGAAGGCGTCAATGGTGGCCAGCGTATTCGAGGCCAGGTTGTGCTGCGTGAGCATGACCCCTTTTGGCTCACCTGTGGTGCCCGAGGTATAGAGAATCGTCGCAAGCGAGTCGGGTCGAATCTCGCGGCGCGTCTGGCAAGCCGCCTCGATCCCCTTGGCGAGATTCGCCGATGCCTTGAGGCTAGCCAGCGTGGGCAGTTTCTTGCCCGCCAGCGGTTCCGCAACCTCGTCGTAGGATGCGATCGCCACGCTCCCAAGTTGATCGCCGAGCGGTCGCAGCTTGGCCGCTTGTTCAGGCGTCGATACGAAGAGCACCTTGGCTCCGCTGTGCCGGACTTGCCAGACGATTTGCGCACCGGTGAGCGGGGCATGCATCGGCACGTGAATCGCCCCGGCCATTTGAATCGCGAAGTCCGCGATGACCCATTCGTGGCGGTTTTCCGACAGGTGGCCGACCCGATCGCCCCGCTCAATGCCCAGTTCAACGAGCACGGCGGTCATTTGGGCAGCGTCGGCGGCCAGGTCATTCCACGTGAGCCAGCGAAACGCGCCGGATTGCTTCACGGCCAGAGCGGGCCGGTTGCCATCGGAATCGATGCGGCGGCAGAGGATTTCGACGATCGTGTCGGCCCGGTGAATGACGATTTTGCCCATTGTTGGCCGATTATGACAGTTTTTCTGGTTGCTGCGAGTCGGATTCTCCACCCTTGCCGTTCTCGCGTGTCAGGCAAGGGGTAGAATTTCGTGGAACGTCCACCTGCCATGAAGGATTAGCCATGTCTGCCACGTCGCCGCCCAAAGATGCACCGCCTCCCGTCGAAACCGCACCGGAGGCGTCTTTCGCCGAAACGGCGCTCAAGCTCGGCGGCAAAAGCGAAGACGAAGCCCGCCGCATGGGGGCGATCGACCGGGCCGATGACCAAGTCGAGCACCTGTTCCAGCCGCAATATCAGACCGTCAATAGTCCCATCCACCGGGCGATCTGGGAGCGACAGTTACCGGTCGAATTGTTTGAGGCCTCGCATGAAAGCACTCCACCCGACGTGCGGCAAGTGATGAGCCAGTCGCTTGAGGTCGTCCGCCGCAATCGTCATGCCGGTACTCTTTTCAACTCGGAAGGCAAGATTGCGGAATCGGTGCTTCAAGAACTCGCTGGCGTGGGCTATTGGGGACTCCTGGTCGATCGACAGTACGGCGGCTATGGGGCTCCGCTCCGTAGCTTCATGTCATTCCTGACGCAAATGGCCCTTGTCGATCCTACGACTGCCGGCCTGGCCTCGGTCCACGGCTGCATCGGCGCGGTTGATCCGGTAAGGACGTTCGGCACCGAGGAACAAAAGGAGCGTTTCCTGCCCAGACTTGCCAGCGGCGAAAAGCTCTCGGCATTCGCCCTCACCGAACCGTGCGCTGGATCTGACCTGACGGCCCTTCGAACCCGGGCTCGCCTCGAAGACGGACGCTATCTTGTTACGGGCGAGAAGCTCTTCATCACCAATGTCGTGCCGGGTCGGACGATTGGGCTGGTCTGCCTGATCGACGACAAGCCGGCAGTATTGATCGCTGATCTGCCCGAGCGCGAGAACGACCAATTCAAGCTCGTGAAATACGGCCTGCATGCGCTCAAGCACACATACAATCGCGGAATCATCTTCAAGGACTTTCCGGTTCCCGCCGAGAATCTGCTGCGCGTCACCAAGGGCAACGGACTGACCATCGCCTATCACGGGCTGAATCTGGGACGTGTCGCCTTGTGTGCCACCGCGGCCGGCAACATGCGGCTCATGCTGGCGAGCATGCTCCCGTGGTCGAAATTCCGAGTGACGTACGGCGAAGCAATCGCCAAGCGGGAACTTGTTCGAAGGCGGCTGGCCAGGTTAGCTGGGCTGATCGTCGCCTGCGATGCACTCGTGGCGTGGTGCTCGACGTTGCTTGATCAAGGCTACCGCGGTGAGATGGAGTGCATCGTCGCAAAAATCTTCGGCAGCGAATCGCAAAAGGAAGCGGCCATCGAACTGTTTATGAAGACGCACGGCGGCAGAGCGTTTTTGCACGGGCATCTGTTCGGCGATCAGGTACACGAATTCCTCGCGCCGTGCATCTATGAAGGCGAGGGGGAAATGCTCGGCATGGCTCTCTTCAAGTCGCTCGTGAAGCAGCACGGCACGCAGTATTTCGAGCCGGTCGGCAAGGCGCTCGCGGCCGCGGGAATGAAGACGTTCAGCCCTGCAAACCCCGTTCACGCTTGGAAGCTGCGCAAAGCCCTTGTGCCCTACGGCACGTGGTGGGTGAGCGAAGGCTTTGCGCACAAGTGGCGGACCGAACTCGGTCCGATGGCCGATGACCTGCGCGAGCATGCACTCGTGGCAATTCGCGGCCTCCAGTCGCTGCCGCTTGAGATCAGTGCCACGATGCGCAAGCACCAGTTGAAGCTCGCCGACCGACAGTGCCGGATGAGCGAATTGTCCAGCCGCGTGCAGAAGCTCGTCGTGATGCTCGCGACCAGTCTGTACGCTGCCAAACAGAACGACGAAACGGTGCGAATGGCGGCGGACGTGGTTTGCCAGGACTTGGCCCGCGAACTCAATGGCAAGCGGCCTTCCGACCGCTATTTCCGCTCGATGAACGACCTGGGCGCGAAGATCGCTGGCGGCGGATTCGCCAGCATCGCCGGCCTGCACCCCGATGAAATCCTGATGAAATACGAGACTTGACACCGATGCCTCTGGGAATCTGGGATTCGCTTGACGCCGCGCGCCGCGCCGGCACAAAATAGGCGCTCCTCTCGGAGTTCGTCCCGCAGGACCCGCCCAACGTGCCCACGTTTGCCGTCATTCTTCCGGCAGCCGGCAAAAGCAGCCGCTTCCGCGACGCGTACTATAAGAAGCCGTTTGTGCCTCTCGAAGGGAGGCCGGTTTGGCTGCACGCCGCCGAAAAGTTCACCAGCCGTAGCGATGTGAAGCAGACTTTGCTTGTGGTCACGCCGGAGGACAGGGAAACGGTGCAATCGAAGTTTGGCGCCAACGCCGCGCTTTTGGGAATCGAACTTGTCGATGGGGGCGCGGAGCGATCCGACTCGGTGGCTGCGGCGCTGGCTCGTGTGTCCGCCGAGATCGAATATGTGGCTGTTCACGATGCCGCTCGGCCCTGTCTGGCCGAGGAGTGGATCGACGCAGTGTTCACTGCGGCAGCGAAAACCGGAGCCGCCCTGCTGGCGACACCGGTCAGCGGCACCGTCAAACGCGTTGGCCGAGATCAGGTGGTGCAAGAGACAATTTCGCGCGAAGGACTGTGGGAGGCGCAGACGCCTCAGGTCTTTCGCCGACAGCTCTTGGTTGACGCCTATGCCCGCCGTGGCAAGGAGGCGGCGACTGACGACGCGCAATTGGTTGAACGGCTCGGACATAACGTGACGGTCGTCCTCGGCTCACCCATGAATCTGAAAATCACGACCAAGGAAGACTTGCGGCTGGCGGCGGCTGTGCTCAAGGCCTTGCCACGGCCAAAGCTGACTGGTCCGGCACATCCCTTTGGCGACGACCATCTATGGCGGTAAACCGGTGCCATGTTCAAGGTTTAAGATTTGGAGCGTGGGGACTCGCCTTCGCTTGCGATGTTTGGAGAGGGCGACTCCGCCCATCCAGAGATCTGATAGCAACGACAAGTCGCCGCACTCCAAGGTTTTGACGAGTTAACATAGGCGGAATCCTCAATCTCCCTATTCAAGGAACCAGGTGCTTCGGTGGTCGGACGCGGCTATCACATTGCTCTCGGACGTGAGCACGCAAAGCGGTTATTCAGCCTCAAGGACGATCAGGAGATCCTCAAGTTCCTGGAGGAACTAAAGTCCTTACCTGACATGAAGAAGAGCGGCCGCCTGCTTGATTGCGGCACTGCCTGGGACGGTTTGCATCGCTGTTTGACCGAGGGGGAGCTAGATCCAACCGCCGGCGATTTTCCCCTCAATCACGCCATCCTCGGAGGCAAACAATTGCACAAAGGGGCGGATCACACGGCCGTACTGATCCGTCCTGATATGACCCGCTTCGTCGCAGATGCGCTGGACGAATTGGACGAAGCCGAATTCCGCCAGAAGTTTCTGGCTCTCAATCGCGACAGTTACAGGCTGCCCATCGGCGAGAAAGAGTTCATGCAGCATTGGATCGTCCTGCGCGACTTGCAGGTCTTCTACGCAGCGGCTGCGGAAAACATGGAGGCCGTCGTCTTTACGGCGAAGTTTCAGTCCTAGGCAGGTTACAAGGTCGGTTTAGGGGCAAAAGAAACTGTCTTCGTTTTCCCTTGACTACTTTGGCGGCACTTGACCCTTGAACGTAAGTCGCTGAAAATTATGGAATTACGTCAACGGCGCGCCTCGACACGCCCCGCCCAAGGATTCGGATTCGGGCATGGCTCCTCTGGTGATCGACACGACTGCCGCGGATGATCCGCGGGATGCCGTCCACCGGGCCGTACAGGCTTTGGTGGAAGGGAAGGTCGTGGCTCTGCCAACGGAAACGGTCTATATCGCGGCGGCGAGTGCGCTTTGTGCTCCCGCAGTACAGCGGCTGACGTCCCTCCGCGCCGGTGGCCTCGAAGGCCCTGCGACGCTCGCCGTCCGGAGCGCCCTGGATGTGCTTGACTACGTTCCCCAGTTGCCGCCCGTGGGGGAGCGGTTGGCGCGCCGCTGCTGGCCAGGGCCAGTGACGCTCGAGCTAGCCGACGCCCAGCCGGAAAGCGTCGTGCAGCGCCTGCCCGAGTCGGTGCGCGATGTCGTGGCTCGGGACGGACAGATTCGCCTCCGTGTGCCGGCGCACGAAATGGTGCTCAGCATCCTGCGGCTGCTCGCGGGTCCGCTGGTGATGATCGGCGCCCGGCGAACAGACGGGGCCGATTCGATCACTGGGCATGACGTCGTGCAGAGTCTCGGCCGCGACGTCGATCTGGTGCTCGACGAGGGCCGATCGAAGTTTGCTCAGCGGTCGTCGATCGTCCGCGTCGATGAGAGCGGCTTTGAAGTTCTTAGACCCGGCGTGTTCTCCGAGTCCAATCTCCGCCGCCTTGCAAGTTGGATGGCCGTGCTGGTTTGCACTGGCAACACCTGCCGCAGTCCCATGGCCGAGGGGCTGCTTCGCAAGCGGCTGGCCGACCGACTGGGCGTACCCGTCACTCAACTCGAAGATCAGGGCGTGGTCGTCGCATCGGCGGGCATTTCGGCTGCGCCTGGCGGGCGCGCAGCAGAGGAAGCAATGAGCGTGATGCGCGAACGCAAGCTCGACATTTCGGCGCACGAGAGCCAACCGCTTTTGGATCGGACTGTCCGGTTCGCCGACTTGATCCTGACGATGACCCGCAGTCACCGCGACGCCATACTTACGCACTGGCCCGAAGCCGAGCCGCGTACGCACGTACTTTCGCGCGGCCGGGGGGACGTGGCCGACCCGATCGGCGGTCCGATCGATCTCTACCGCCGCTGCGCGGAACAGATTGACGAGTACTTAGCGAGCTGGGTGGACGAGCTTAAGCTGCCGGCTTTCGTCGTGAGAAATGCTGGCTGTTGACAGTAAGCAGATCCAGGGCCCGCAAAGTTTGTGACTCAAAGCTGGGCGTGTTCCTCGCGCTTCCTACGGCTGTTTCTGCCGAGCGGCGAGCAGCTCTTCAAGCGGTGGGCGGCGAAGGTGGGCATCGGTCGCCTGCTGGAAGGCATGGGCGACCTGCAATAGCTCCGTTTCGCCAAACAGCCGGCCCGTGAAGGCGATTGTGCCTGGCTGCTTGGACTTTTCGGGATCACGGTCGCCGAAAGGCACGACGATCGTCGGATGGCCGGTCAGATTGGTCAGCGTGAGGTCGTCCCCTTCGACATAGGCATCAACCTGCTCCATGACCTCCGCCATTTCACGCATCAGCAGCGTGCGGATGCGGTTCGCCCGCAGGTACTCAACGGCGGGAACGAACCGTCCCGTGCGGAACGGCATGGCCCACTTGCCAAGGCCGTCGCGCACACCGGCCAGCGTGATGTCGTCGAATGCCGCGGCCGTTTCGGTGTTCAGAATCAGCGTGAGCGCGCTGACGGGATAGCGGTCGGGCATCTTGATTGGGATCAGCTTCACTCCCAGTTTTCGCAGCGCTTCGATCTCCGGCCGCTGGTCGAGCGGCTTGTCAGTCTCGACGTAGCCGACACGGAGCGACTGGATGTCACGCGTCGGCGGCCAGGTGAACGGCCGATCGACAGCAGCCAGGTCTTGACCGTCGAAGCCGTGGATTGCCCCTAGGACGAGCGCGCAGTCCTCGACTGAGCGGCAGAGCGGCCCGAGCTTGTCCATTGTCCACGCCAATGTCATGCAACCGGCGCGGCTGACGCGGCCGAACGTTGGCCGCAGCCCCGTCGCGCTGCACTGGCGGCTGGGCGAGACGATGCTCCCCAGCGTTTCGCTTCCGATGGCAAAGCCAACGAGCCCCGCCACGACGGCTGACGTCGATCCAGCCGACGAACCGCTAGAACCCTCCTCCGGGTTCCATGGATTGCGAGTCATGCCGCCGAACCACTGGTCGCCGAGCGCGAGCGCCCCCAGAGTCAACTTGGCGACCATTACTGCTCCCGCTTCTTCCAGACGCCGGGCGACGCTGGCCTTGGTGTCGAGCGTTTGGTCCTTGAAGTGCTCCGCGCCCCACGTCGTCTTATAGCCGGGATAGGAAATCAGGTCTTTCGCTCCCCAAGGAATTCCATGTAGTGGCCCGCGGTATCGCCCCGCTGTGATCTCGCGGTCGGCCTGTTCGGCTTGCGACAGAGCCACATCCTCAGTCAGCGTGACGACACACTTGAGCATGTCGTCGAACCGCTTGAGCCGCGCCAAGTAGATCCTTGTCAGCTCGACCGAAGTGAGCTTGCGCGTGCGAATCAGGGCCGCAAGCTTTGTCACCGGCAGGAAAGCAATCTCCTCGTCGGATGCCGGACGTTCGGGCGCCGCAACGTCAATGGGCCGCACGTCGCCCCGAATCACCTTGGCAGTGCTCTCCTGTGGCGGAGAGGCAAAAAAGGCAATTGCGGGAGGAACCGCGTTTCCCACAGCCACTGCGTGCAGCGTCTCATACCGTTGCCGATCGCGCTCCAGAGTGCCGGCCGCCCTCTTGCGCTCGTCCTCGCTGAGCGTGATGCCGGCGATCCACTCGGCCTGCTGGACCATGTCGGGTGTAATCTTGCCGGCCGCTTCGGCCTGCGCCGCTAGCGCACGCTGAAACACGGCTGTGCCCAACCCGAGGCCGGCAAGTGCCGCCAAAGCAGAACGGCGGGAACAGATCGGCAGG
>Ga0065705_10002320_pt1 | contig 10493 bp, 7 predicted proteins | sample SwibulcommuniRL2_FD_59092 | JGI IMG/M metagenome (GOLD analysis project Ga0065705, IMG submission 59092) | Bulk soil microbial communities from switchgrass field near Rose Lake, East Lansing, Michigan, USA - RL2 Bulk Soil v2 (version 2) | ecosystem: Environmental > Terrestrial > Soil >... | reverse complement strand
TGCATCTGATCAACGGCACCTTCTTAAGTTTGAGCCCGCACCGTCACGTTTATCAAAATCTCAAAAATAAGTATGGCGCGCGCATGATTTCACCGCCGATCTCCGAGCTCGGCTTCTGCGGTCTTGCCACCGGCGCTGCCATGGCGGGACTGCGGCCCATTGTTGACCTGAGCACCGGCAGCTTCATCTATGAAGCCTGGCCGCAGGTCGCCAACGAAGCGGCCAATGCGTACTTCATGTCGGGCGGGCAAACTCGCGTGCCGGTTGTGTTTCATCTGTTTCACGGTTTGCGCGGCGGCGGCGCGGCACAGCACTCCGGCAGTCCGCAAGCGATGCTGTGGAATGTTCCCGGCTTGGAGATTGCCATCCCGTCTTCGCCGCGCGATGTGAAAGGCCTGCTCAAAACCGCCGTATCGACCGACAATCCGACGATTTTCGTCGATCACACCCGGCTTTTGGATATTCGCGGCGAAGTGGCTGAAAACGACAAGCCGATTCCCTTCGGCGTGGCGGATGTCAAGCGGCAAGGCAGCGACGTGACTCTGATCGCCACGTCCTACACTGTTCAAGTGGCGCTTCAGGCCGCGGCCAAGCTCGCCCTGGAAAATATCGATGTCGAAGTCGTCGACCCGCGCACTCTCGTGCCGTTCGATCTCGCGACCATTCTTACTTCGCTCGAGAAAACCCATCGCGTTGTTATCGCCGATGAAACCCATCAGAGCTGCGGTGTTGCGGCGGAAATCGCCGCGCGCATAGCTGAGACCGGCTTCGATAAACTTAGAACCCGCATCCGCCGCGTCTCGACCCTGGACGTGCCCGTGTCCTATAGCCCGCCGCTGGAAGCGCACATCGGCCCTTCCGAAGCGCGCATCATGGACGCGGCGAGAGCCGCGGTAGCATGACAACTGTTTTGAGTCCCGGGTTTCGCGTTTCGGCGTCCTTGATCAAGCTGCCTTGAAGCATAACCAACTCATCTGTCATTTCGAGCAAAGCGAGAAATCTTTTTTCGTTTGCCCAACACCGGCATTGAAATTTTACTCACCCGTCCCAAGTCGATTGCCGTCCCGTCATTATCCGATTTTGAGCCGTGGCTAAGACAAATTCACTGGACCCCATCGAACTGCTCCGCCGCATGTGGCTCATCCGTGCCTTCGAGGAAAAGGCATCCGCACTCTACGCCGAGCGGCAGATCGTCGGCTTGCTTCATCTGGGCATCGGCCAGGAAGCCGTAGCGGTCGGCGCCTGCTGTGCGCTCCGCGCCGATGACCTCGTCTACGGCGGCCATCGCTCCCATGGCCATGCCATCGCCAAAGGCGCCGACGTCAACCGGCTCATGGCGGAACTCGCCGGGCGCGCCACGGGCTACTGTGGCGGCAAGGGCGGTTCGATGCATATCGTCGCCAAAGAAACCGGCTTCATTACCGCCACCGGCGTGGTCGGCGGCACCATCCCTTTGGCCTTGGGCGCGGCTTTCGCCGCTAAAGAGAAGAAACAAAACCAGGTTGTCATGGTATTTTTTGGCGACGGTGCCGGTCAAGCCGGGCCGTTTCACGAATCGCTCAACATCGCGAGCCTCTGGCAATTGCCGGTGATCTTTATCTGCGAGAATAACGGTTATGCGGAATTCACGCCGTTATCGGCGCACACGAAGATCAAGCGCTTGGCCCGGCACGCCAAAACCTACGGCATCCCGGCCGGCACGGTCGATGGCAACGATTTATTTGCCGTGCGCGACGCGGTGGAGAAAGCCGTTAAAAAATGCCGTGACGGCAAGGGACCCGTCTTCGTCGAATGCCTGACCCACCGCATGCGCGGCCATTACGAAGGCGATCCGGCGAAATACCGGGAGTTGGCGCAGCTTTCGGAGTGGAAAAAGAAAGACCCTATCGCCCGCGTTGTCCGCGCCTTGAAGAGCAAGAAAGCGATTACCGACAAAATGATCGAAGCCACCGAGCGCGAGGCCCGTGACCGGATCGAGAAAGCCGCCGAGTTCGCGTTGTCGTCACCGTGGCCAGCAGCTGGCGAAGTGGCCAGCCAGGTGACCGCGTGAATTGAAGCTGCTCGCGGTTTTAGGCTCTGCAACATGGAACAAACCTATCTGGATGCCATTCGCGCCGGTCTTCGCGAAGAGATGCGTCGCGATTCATCAGTGTACGTCTTCGGCGAGGACGTCGCTCTCGGCGGGCCTTTCGGCGTTACCAAAGGGCTCGCCGAAGAGTTCGGCCAAAACCGCATGGTGAACACGCCGATCAGTGAAGGAACCGTGATGGGGCTTGCCATCGGCGCGGCCACCGCCGGTCTCAGACCGGTGGTGGAAATCATGTTCATCGATTTCATCACGCTCGCAATGGACCAGCTCGTCAATCATGCGGCCAAATTGCACTACATGTCCGGCGGCCAGCTCAAAATTCCGCTGACGGTGCGCGTGCAATGCGGCATCAGCGGCGCCATGGGCGCGCATCATTCGCAAAGCCTCGAAGCGTGGCTCGCCCATGTCCCCGGGCTCAAAGTCGTCATGCCCGCCAATGCCGCCGACGCCAAAGGCTTGCTCAAGGCGGCGATCCGCGACGACAATCCCGTGGTCTTTATCGAGCATCGCGGTCTCTACTGGTCAAAGGGGGAAGTTCCCGGCGGCGAACATATCGTATCGCTCGGCACGGCTGCCGTCGCGCGTTCAGGCGATAGCGTGACGATCGTCGCCCTGGCAAATATGCTCGCTCTTGCGCTGGAGGCCGCCGAAGACCTCGCGGCCGAAGGGATTTTCGCCGAAGTGATCGACCCGCGCACCATCTCGCCGCTCGATATCGAAACCATCGCGACTTCCGTCAAGAAAACCGGCCGGCTCGTCGTCGTCCACGAAGCGGTTGAGCAGGGCGGTATCGGCGCGGAAATCGTCGCTCGGGTTCAGCAACAAGCCTTCTTTTATCTCGACAGCCCCATTGTGCGCGTTGCGGCGGCTTTTGCGCCGGTTCCCGCGGGCCGCACACTCGAACAGCAATTTTTGCCAAGCAAAACGAGGATCATCGAAGCAGTACGCCAAGCCATCGCGTCCTGCTGATCTCGATTGACACCCCTCCCCTGCTTGTCTTAGATTTGCGGCCATTGGAATCTTTCCTGTCGTGCGCTCGGAAATTGAGGAAGGCATGAACGGCCCATCAACCGCGCGAATCCTGCTGCTGATCATTCTCTATTTGGCCTGCGCGCCGAATTCTGTCGTCGCGCAAGGCGTCGAAGATCTTCTCGACAAAATCAATCGACTTTCGCCCGCTGAGCGCCAGCAAAAACTCACCGAAGGCGCGCGCAAGGAGGGCGAGCTGGTCTGGTACTCGACCATGAATCGCGAGAACTCCCAGGAATTGATCAATCTATTCGAGAAAGATCATCCGTATTTAAAGGTGAAACTCTTGAACGGCAGCGCAGTGCAGACGATGACCCGCATCACTTCGGAGTACAGCGCGAAATCCTACCTTTTCGACATCACGCACATTCGCGGGCTGTTCCTTGTGCCGCTGCGCAAGCGCCAGATCATCGCCGCCTATCGCTCACCCTATCGCGATGCCCTTCGTCCCGGTTACAAAGACAACGAGGGTTACTTCAATGCGATCTTCACTCAGGGCCAACTTTATCTCGCCAATAAAAATTTGCTTAAGCCGCAGGACTATCCTAAATCCATCGAAGACCTGCTCGCGCCACGCTGGAAAGGCCGGCTCGGCATGGACGACGAATCCTACGATTGGCTCGCGGCCTTGATCGATTACTACGGCGAGGAAAAAGGCAAGCAGATCGCCGAACGACTCGGCAGGCAGCAGCTCAATCTGCGCAAAGGCAATAATCTCTTGGGGCAGCTCGTTGCCGCGGGGGAAATTCCGTTAATGGTCGACGGCTATAATCACACCGGATATCTCTTGAAGTCGAAGGGCGCGCCCATCGAAATTATTTTCCCCGAGCCGTACGTCGTTGCGAAAACTCCGACGGGCGTTTGGATAGGCGCGCACGCACAGCATCCGCACAGTGCAGCTCTGTTCGTCGATTTTCTACTTTCCCAGCGCGGCCAGGAAGTCATGGCCGCGCAGGGGCGTTGGGTCAGCCGCCGGGATGTAAAATACCTCGTCGACCCGGGCAACCGCCGCGTGCAAATCGTTTCGCCGCTCAAGTGGGGCGAGCGCGCCAATGAATTGGTCGAACTCTTCGACAAATTGATTTTGCGCAAGGGCAGCCCATAACCACGGAGAAAAAGATGATCCGCATAGATTCCGACACTCATTTCACGCCGCTTGATGCGTTTGCCGATTTGGATTCGCAATATGCCGAGGTCGGCCCGCGCGTGGTCGCTTTGCCAAGCGGGCGTTATCGCATCGATTATCCCGCGCGGGCGCCGTTCGTACCGGACCATATCAAACCGCTGCGGATTAACGGCCGGCCGAAATCGGACTTCGAAGCCGAACCGCGCATCGCCGCGATGGCCGCGGACGGTTTCGACCTGCAGGTGCTGATTCCGAACAACTCGCCTTTTTATTACGACGTCGACGCCGCCATGGGCGCCAACATCAGCCGCGCCTACAACCGCGCGATATCGCGAATACTAAAAAAATACCCAAACAAATTCATCGGCATTGCCGCTACTCCCCTGCAGGATGTGAAGCTCGCGATTGCGGAGGCGGAGTACGCGATCAAAGAGCTTGGCCTGCACTCGGTGATCGTCTATCAAAACGTCAACGGCAAAGATCTGGACAGCGAATTTCTCTGGCCGTTTTACGAGGCGGTGGAAAAACTGGCCGTACCGCTTTCCGTTCATGGCGTCGATAGCGGCCCCCTCCTCGGGGTCGAGCGCTTCGCGCGATATAATCTCGATGTTTGCCTCGGTTTTCCTTTTGAAGTCTTCACGGCAATTTCGGCGCTGTCGTTGAGCGGCGTGCTCGACCGCTTCCCGGCCTTGAAATTTGGTTTCTTCGAAGTCGGCATCGGCTGGATTCCGTGGCTCATCGATCGATTGGAAATGGCCTACGACGCGCGCCCAGCGGCACGCGAAAAAACCCGGCGACGACCCAAGGACTGCTTTAACAATTTCTATTTTTCGTTCGGCTCGGAAGATTCAACGCTGACGGATGTGGTGAAGCGGATCGGCAGCTCGCGCCTCATGATCGGCAGCGACTACCCGCATCCCGATGGGACCTCGCCCAATACCATTGCCATGCTCAGGGCCCGCGCCGGACTTTCGACGCAGGAAATCGACGATCTCTTGGGCGGCACCGCTGCGGCTTTTTTCGGCTTTAAAGAATATCTGTAAGCACAGTGTACGGTCGCGAAACGCTTGTGCAATACCGAATCAACGACTTCTAATCAAATCGATCATCAGACCGCGTCGCCATCGAACCACCACCGGCGCCGGAAAGGGCGCGTGGAGTTTCACAGCGTTTTGCCCCTGCCGCTGTCATCCCTGACATGCCTTTGACAATCCGCGCCTGACAAAGAATGGTTTGATTAGCGTCCCGCCTAGAAAAAATCTCGGGAATTCTCGCTGGTGCCTCTTCGGCGCGCTGGCATATTGCTTGCTGTTCCATCTTCGGGCAAGGAGGAAAGGAAGAAAATGGCAGCAACGTCTCGGAAGCCGGCAAAAATTATTGCACTTGACCAGGCTACTCTGCGCGCGGCTAAATGCGAAAAATGCGGCGCCAAGATGTATCCGCAATCGCTCCTCGAACCGCATCTGTCCCGTCATCGCCGTCGACAACGTTGGTTCAATGCCGAGATCCGAAAGCTGCAATTTACCTTTTCTCATATGCGCGATATTGCCTAAGCTGTGCTGCGAACTTCCCCGTAAGGGGAGGCTCTCCCCGACGAGCCCGGGCCCGCCCCCACGCGTCCGGGCTCGTCCCTTCCACCCAATCAAATTTAATCGAACTACGCTTTAATTGGTTGACTTCCACTCGCCGAGCATTTGTTCGAGACTGTCAAGGGCGAACCAAGGACAGCCCATGATCGCACGGCGCGGCGCTCATGGCTTAATGGGCGTCGGTCAAATCGGCAGGTTCGCAAGCAGGATGTCGGTCATTCCGCAGGCGACTGCGAGCAGCAATTTCCCGGCTGTCAAAACGCCTTGATATCCGACGGAGCGAGAACCCTTCTCACGAACGGCTAGAGCTGGATCTTCATCGTAGCCGTAACCGGACAGAAAATTGAACTCAGCCATGCGTTCACGCACCTTGGCAACGGTTTCTCGATCCCAGCCGATATCAAAACGGCTCTTCTTGGGTGACTTGAAGACAATGCTCGCGCAATCCTTTAGATAGCGCGCATCAGCGCTGACACCGAGGAAAGAGCAAAGCTCCTCAAGGTGAGGCTGGGGGTCTTCGATAAACGATTCCAACCGCATATCGAAAATCTGCGCCGGTTCGAGCTGCTTCTTCAGCCTTTCAACGCTCGAACAGAGTTGAAAAAAAACATCGATGTGCGTGTCCAGCGTCTCGCGCGGGCTGCGCCGTGCCATTGTAGCGAGGACGTCATAGGGGTTGCGCATTACGTGGACGAACTTCAGCTCCTTGCGTATCTTTTGCCGCACGCGCCCGAGCAATCGGGGATCGCGATAGAAGCGCATCGCCGACGTCCCGCCTTTCTTATCGCCTAAGACCTGAAGTTCCGCGAACCGGCCTTGCCACTGATTCGGCACTTCATAGGAATAGCCGCTATGGCTGCGCCCGGATGCGGCCATGACCTTGGAATTTTCCAGAAGCAGATGGAACACTTGCCGCCGGCTAAATCCGCAATTAAATAATCTTAGCGCATCCAACTCGTGGGCGATGACTATGTTCGGGTGCGCATCGAGTAGAGATCCGATGAGACTGTGTCCTGTTCTCGGATAGCCGACGAACATGACATAGGTTTGAATGTCCCGAAAGAACGCCGCATTCCTCCGGTTTTGCAGCAAAGACCTGCCGTACAGGCCAACCAGCTTGAGTTTTTTCCTAAGAGACATGCAGTAAAATTTCCTCTCTGCCGAATCCTGCGCAGGCAAAAGTTAAACGGCAAAATACCCACCGGCTTGCGCCTCTATGGCGTGATCACTCAAAAAAAGCTCCCTCGACAAGAACCGGCTTGGCCGCGCCTTGTTCGTGCGCCCTTCCGGGAATCGCCGAACCGTCCGGATTGAGCCGCTGGTCCGCTTTATCCGACCCGGCGCCAACGCGAGCCATGACTAGAGGTTCGTTACCGGAATTACAAAACTGATAATAACAGCCGGCCGGGAGCACGACGGCGTGATTCCTGCCGGCAGTGACCACGGTCTTACCGTCGCGGCCGGTGATAAATTGCGCCTTTCCCTGCAGGACCAAAAACATGTGATCCTCCTTGGTGTGCGAGTGAAGCGCGTTTTCACCGATGCCGGGAGCATAGCAATGGATGCGCAGGGTCATCAGATCCGTTTCGGCCAGGAGATCGCGCGTGTGGCCTTCTTTGACGAGCTGGGTTTTTAGTTGCACAATCTTCGCTTGCTTTTCCATGTATCCTCCTGGGCAATTTTCATTAGGCCGACGCGATCTTAGGCCAGCAGGCGGGTATTGTGCAAGTCTTGCCCGGTCGCGCACCCCATTTCCGTTGCAAATCTTGCCACAGTCCGTTTATCTGAGAGCTTCGAGGAAACGAAACCCAACTTGACATCCTTGTTCGCAGAAATTGTTGCCATCGGCTCGGCCATGGGCTGGGCGGCCGATTCGGTTCTAGTCCGCTTCGGGCTGCGAAAATCCAACATCTTCGCCGCCATGCTGGTGAGCTACGTGGTCTCGGTCACTTGCATGTGGACCTATCTCAGCGCCACCACCTCGCTCGCGTTTCTCGCGTCACCGGCGATGATCTACTATTTAATCAGCGGCTGCATCCAGCCGCTGTTCGCACGCGCGCTGTTTTACGAGGGCATCACTCGCATGGGCGTCGCCCGCGCCGGCCCGCTGCGCGGCATCGAGCCGCTCTTTGCCACAGCCATCGCGATCGTCATTTTTCACGAGCAGCCGGGCTGGCTGGTTTTTTTCGGCACGCTTCTGATCGTGGCAAGTCTATGGTTGATCTCCGGCCGGCGCGAGGGCGATAAAAAATGGCGCCTGCTTGATGCGATCTTTCCGATCGCCGCAGCCTTTATATCCGCCGTCTCACAGAGCCTGCGCAAGCAAGCATTAAAAATCATCCCCGATCCGTTCGTCGCNGTCGCGGTGGTCACGACCGTATCGCTCCTNCTGCTGCTCGGTTTCGTTTTCGCCACAANAAGAACGGAACAATTGAAAATACGCTGGGAAGGATTCCGCTTTTTTCTNTGCGCNTCGCTCATCGCCACGCTGGCGCAAGTGGCAAACTTTACCGCCCTCGGTCGCGGCGAACTCTCCGTCATCATCCCGCTGCTTAATACGACGCCGCTGTTCACGGTTCTTTTTAGCGTCCTCTTCTTGCGTGCGGTGGAGACCATCAACGCGCGAGTTGTGTTCGGCGCGTTTTTGATGGTGGCTGGCGTTGTGTTGATCACCAGCCGCTAAGCCAGCCGTAAGCAGCGATGCCAAGGTACCCGGATGACAGCAAGGTGAAATGTCCGGCAGCGTTCTTTGACTATCGGTACCTATCTCGAATTCACACCACTGAACTGCCGATAGTCAGTTAAAATCCTTCAATCGTAATGCGCGTTCATGCCGGGTGGCACAATCTTCAGCAAGCACCGGTGTTCATTCCGACGATCCCCGCCGCCACTGACGTTGAACAAATGCCGGCGCTGAATCCCGTCGTTGACGATAACCGTCCATTGGCTGAACAAAGTTGAACTAGTTCTTCTCTCTTTTCACTCCTTTGTTGAATAACTCCCAACGAAGTCAACGTTTGCTTCCTGTGAACGGATTTTGCTTTCCAACCACTGTGAGGAAAACCTTTAAGCGAAGCGGTCATTGATATGGAGCGGTTGGAAGAAATTAAGTCCGCTCTCGATGACCGAATTGTTCAAAGAACGATTCATTATCGAAACAGCCTGCCGGCTACAACCTGTCCTCGCATCCCAGCCCCGATCGGCGGTCCAAAGCGAAAGTGTAATCGAGTTTTGGCCGAAGGCATCGGCTCCTTCGCTCCGCGCATGCAAAAGTCGACGTGGACGCTGCACGTTGGCAATCAAAAAAAGCGCGCTTGAGCTGAACTGAAAAATCGCGCTGGATGATCCCCCACTTGATGGGTTCGTGCGCACGAACCTCGGGCGGGGTGNNAAAAAGAATAGAAAGGTAGTCGAAAACAAATGGTAAGACCTATAGTCCGTGCCCTCGTCGTCGGCTTGGTTCTCATCAGCGTAAATATTCTTCCGGTTCCTCTGCCCTGGAGCGATCCGGAAAAGAGTCTTTTATCGTTAGACCCGGTGGCCAGCGCCTGGGCGCGAACCACGCTTAATGTCAAATCATTCGGCGCCCTGGGAGACGGGACGCACAACGATAGTGCCGCCATCGCGTCGGCGATGCTTGCGGCCCGTCCCGGCGATACGGTCTTTTTTCCCGCCGGCATCTATATTTGCAACGATGTCGAGGTTATTAACAAAAGCAATCTGACCGTCAAAGGAAAGGGCAGCGCGACCACGATCAGAAACGGCAGCGCCAATGGCAGCGCTCCGCTGTTAACCTTCGCCGCTGTAAACGGACTGACCCTTCAAGATTTCACCTTCGACAATCGGTCCGTCGGTGCGTACGGCGGCGTGCGCTTTTATGATACCGAAAATGTGCTTATCACCCGCACCCGATTCATCGACAGCGCGCCGCTGCCGTTAGGCCCCACCGATCGATATGCTTACGTTTTCGGCAACGGCACTTTGCCGCACAAAAACATCCGCATCCTGAGCAACGTGATCGAGGATCTCCAGCTCGAAGTGGACTTCGGCCAAGCGGTCACCATCCAGAAAAACACTCTCAAGCGGGGCGTGAGAACCGGAGCCATTGGCCTATTTAGCGTCGACGACGGCGTGATTCTTGAAAACTATTTGATCGACGGCAACACGATCATCGACCCCGTGGGCGCCGCCGTTGCCGTCAATATCGATCCGCCGGACAATATCAATGTCACGATTAGAAATATCACCATCAGCAACAACACCATCGTCTTTAATCGTATTCCGACCGAGGCAATTCATGTCGGTCCGGGCAATAGCAGCGTGGTCGCCAGCGGCAATGTCTTTGAGCAAATCACGATTCGAGCCAACCGGATTCAGGTAGCGGCCGGAGCCGAAGCTCAACCGAGCGAATCCGCGCTGATAAAATTCAATGCCGGGCCCAACAGTGGGTTGAGTTTTTACAATACCGCGGTCTCGCAGAATCGCATGGAAGGCGGAGGCAATCCGGCCTCGCCGATCGTTTCGATGGATCTGCGCTATCTGGAGAGCTCCACCGTGACGTCAAATAGCGCCACCAATATGTTTACCATATTTGCTTTCAATCGGCTTCTTAACAGCACAGTCGAACAAAACTACGTCGGCCAGCTCGCGGATTATTTTG
>Ga0065705_10002768_pt1 | contig 10499 bp, 5 predicted proteins | sample SwibulcommuniRL2_FD_59092 | JGI IMG/M metagenome (GOLD analysis project Ga0065705, IMG submission 59092) | Bulk soil microbial communities from switchgrass field near Rose Lake, East Lansing, Michigan, USA - RL2 Bulk Soil v2 (version 2) | ecosystem: Environmental > Terrestrial > Soil >... | reverse complement strand
GCTGTTCGTGGGAAGCTGCGGGCGAGTGGACCTTCCGGGCAGCGACCCGGAGGAAATGTACCGTAGCCTCACCCAGCGCCTGGCCAAGCTTCCCGACGACGTGGCGCTCTACCCCGGCCACGACTACGGCGACTCCCCCTCGTCCACCCTCGGCGCCCAGCGTCGCAGCAACTACGCGATGAAAGTCCCCAGCCTCGAGCAGTGGCTGGAGATGATGGGGCGCGGCTGAGTCGCCTCGCGCGCCGAAATCCAACGCCTGGATTCAGGCCTACGACGGCGGCTGGACCGCTTCGGAAATCGATTTGGCTTGCAGGAACAGGAGCAGGTAGTCGCGACCGCCGGCCTTCGAGTCGGTGCCGGACATGTTGAATCCGCCGAACGGATGCACTCCGACCAGGGCCCCGGTGCACTTCCGGTTCAGGTAGAGGTTTCCCACGTGCAGGACGTCCCTGGCTTGCTCCAGGCGCTTGGCGTCCTTGGAATAGAGCGAGCCGGTGAGACCGTACTCGCTCTGGTTCGCCATCTTCACCCCCTCCTCAAAGCTGGGGGTAGGCAGGATGGCCAGCACCGGCCCGAATATTTCTTCCTGGGCGATCCTGGAATCGGGCTTGACGTCGGTGAACACGGTGGGCTGGACGAAATAGCCTTCCCCGGGGGCCTTCTCGCCCCCGGCCGCCAAGCGCCCTTCCTGCCTGCCGATTTCGATGTATTGGAGGATTTTCTTCTCGGCTCCGGCGTTGATGACCGGACCGACCTGGACTCCGGCGGAGGTGGGCGCCCCCACCGTCAGCGCGCGGGTCTTCTCCACGACCTTCTGAACCAATGGCTCGTAAACGCTGCGATGGACGATGGCCCGGGAGCAGGCCGAGCACTTCTGCCCCTGGAAGCCGAAGGCCGCGGCGACGATTCCGGCCGCGGCGGCATCCACATCCGCCGTCTCATCCACCAGAATGAAGTCCTTACCCCCCATCTCGGCCACCACCCGCTTGATCCAGATTTGCCCGGTCCGCGGCTGGGCGGCTTTCTCGTTGATTCGCAGCCCCACCTCCTTGGACCCGGTGAAGCTGATGAAACGGATTTTCGGGCTTTCCACCAGGAAATCGCCGATGGCGGCGCCGCTCCCCGTGAGGAAATTCACCACACCGGGAGGCATCCCGGCCTCTTCCATGGCCAGGACGAAACGGTGGGCGATGGCCGGGGCGTCGCTGGATGGCTTGAGGATGACCGTGTTTCCCGTCACCGCCGCGGCCGTCGTCATGCCGGCCATGATGGCCAGCGGGAAATTCCATGGCGGCACCGCCAACCCCACTCCCAGCGGGATGTAGCGCAGCTCGTTTCTCTCGCCTGGGATCTTGGTCAATGGCTGGTCAGCGGCATAACGCAGCGCTTCCCGCCCGTAGAACTCCAGGAAATCGATCGCCTCGGCAGTGTCACCGTCCGCCTCGGCCCACGACTTCCCCACCTCCAGCACCATCCCGGCTGAGAACTCGTGCTTGCGATCGCGCAGGATGGCCGCTGTTCGAAAGAGCAGATCGGCCCGACGCTTCGGAGTTTCCGTTTTCCAGGTCTCGAAAGCCCGCTCGGCGGCCGCGATGGCCATCTCCGCCTCACGCTTCGTCGCAGATTGAAACTTGCCGATGATCTGGGAAGGCTTCGCAGGATTGAGGGATTCGAAAGTTTTCCCGACCTTGATTCTCTCTCCGCCGATGATCAGCGGGTGCTCCTGCCCGAGCTCGGCTTCCACCTTCTTGAGGGCGGTCTCCATGGCCTTGCGGTTTTCAGGTTGAGAGAAGTCGGTCAGCGGCTCGTTCTTGAACTCCGCGGTCATTCAGGGCTCCTTGTTTCGGATGATTAGGAAGGGAATTCTAGCATCCCGGAGGAGGACCCTGCAAAAGCCTCCTCGGCTTTGAAGCTGCGGCCAGCAGTGACTTTCGGTGAGTCACGAGCCGGCAGGAGGGCTAGGGATCTCCCCAGGCGGGAGCCTCGAGGGCCTCGAGGACGGCCGCACGACCCTGGGTCAGGACCGGCTCACCGTGCGACACGATGACCCTTTCGACGTCGAGGGTACCGAGCCTTCGGAGGGAAGCTCGGAACTCGTCCTGGTAGCGCTTCCGCCCTTCCGGCGTCTTCTCCGCCCAAGACAGTGGCGCCACACGGATGCGCCCTCCGCCGGCGCCGAGGAATGCGTCGGCGCAGATCAGGGCGCGATGGTGACGATCGTAGAAAACCGTTTCGCCGGGACCCAGGCCTGAGATGGCATAGGCAACCAGGCCCCCCGGAAGCAGATCCCCCGGCTGGAATGGGTGCGCCACTTCGCAGGCGAGCAAGCCAAGGGTCTTCTCCGGCGCCCAAAGGCTCGAGCCTGGCTTGGCGCGATACCGATGCAGAAATGCCTGAGTGTGGCGCTCGTGGAAATGGTTTCCCAGGAGGATGGCCACCGGCTTTCCGTTCTTCGCCACATCACGATCCAGTGCCTCCCAAAACCTGCCGGCCTCTTCACTCCCTTCGGGCGGCGCCAGGGGTTCGATCAGCACGATTCCCCCCGGAGCCTCCCGGTAGAGGCATCCCACCATGCGCCCCCAGCCATCCGGGCGATCCGCCGCCGGGGTCCATTCCGGGTGCGGTGCCGTCCACCGCCACAATCCCTCGGCCAGCTTGGTCAATTCCATCATTCGAAGTCCCGCTCCTTACGGCGTGTTAGCGTAACCCTCCCGTGCGCGACAGGTCAAATCCGGCGGCTCGTGACACGCCATCTTGTGCTACGCTAGCCCGGAATTTGCGCCCTCCCTCCGGGCGGCCGCCAAGGGGAATGGATGGCCCAGCCACCCTCTCTGCTGTGGGAACTGTTCGTCATCTTCGCCCTCTCCATTGCCGTCGTTTTCCTCTTTCAGAAGCTGCGCCTGCCGGTTGTCGTCGGGTTCCTGGCCACCGGAGTCATCTTCGGCCCGCACGGAGTCGGCCTGATACGCCGCAGCGACGACGTCGAGGTTCTCGCTGAGATTGGTGTCATTCTTCTTCTGTTCACTATCGGGATTGAGTTTTCCATTTCCCGGCTCTCCCGCATGCGCCGGGAGATGCTGATTGGAGGCTCCCTCCAGGTCTTCGGCACCGCTCTGCTGGCATTCCTGGCCAGCCTGCCCTTCGGCCTGCGCTGGACCGAGTCGGTCATTCTGGGCTTTCTTCTGGCCTTCTCCAGCACGGCCATCGTCCTGCGCCTTTTCGCGGAGCGCGGCGAGATGATTACGCCGCCGGCGAGGGTGTCGCTCGGAATTCTGGTTTTTCAGGATCTGTGCGTCGTCCCGGTGATGATGCTCATCCCCGTCCTCTCCGACTGGGGCCGGGCCACGCCGCTGAAGCTGTTGCAGGTGGCGGGCATTTCCCTCCTGACCGTCGGAGCGATCCTGTTCACGGCGCGCTTCGCCATCCCGCCGTTCCTTCGGCTGGTGGTGGGCACCCGGAGTCGCGAAGTCTTCCTCATCGCCGTCATCCTGGTGGTGCTGGGAACGGCGTTCGCCAGCTCGCTCGCCGGTCTCTCGGTGGCCCTGGGAGCCTTCATCGCCGGACTGGTGGTCTCCGAGAGCGAGTACGGCCTTCAAGTGCTCTCCGACATCCTGCCCTTCCGGGATGCGCTGAACTGCCTGTTCTTCGTTTCCATCGGCATGCTCATGGACATCGGCTTCGTGGCGCAAAATATCTGGGCCTTGTCGCTGTGCCTGGTCCTGGTGCTGGGGGTGAAGTTTTTGATCGTGACGCCGGTGGTGGGCTTTCTGGGCTATCCCGTGAGGGTCGCCACGCAAACCGGCGTGGCGCTGGCCCAGGTCGGGGAGTTTTCCTTCATACTGGCCCTCTCCGCACGCGACTTCGGGCTGCTCTCCGACGGGGTGTACAAGACCTTTCTGGCCGTCAGCGTTCTCTCCATGATTCTGTCCCCCTTCCTCATTCGGGGCTCGGCGCACGCCGGGCAGCGGCTCGAGAAGATCCCGGACTTGAAGCGCTTTTTCCCCTCGCGGGGCGGCTCCGCGGCCGAGGGCGAAGTCTATTCAGCCGAGGCGCGCCCCGTGCTCATCGTCGGCTTCGGCCTGAATGGCAGGAACCTGGCCCAGGTGCTCCGGCGCATGGAGATTCCCTACCGCATCCTGGAGCTGAACGCGGAGAAGGTTCGCAGCGCCGCGCGGGAGGGGGAATCCATCGTTTACGGCGACTCCACCAGCCGGGAGATTCTCCGGAAGATCGGCATCCGCTCGGCCCGCGCCATGGTCGTGGCCATCTCGGATCCTGCCGCCACCCAGCGGACCGTGCAGCTGGCCAGGGCCCTGGCCCCCAACCTGCCCATTCTGGTGAGAACTCAATACGTGACGGAGATTGACGGCCTCTACAAGCTGGGCGCCGACGAGGTCATCCCCGAGGAGTTCGAAGCCTCCATGGAAGTCTGCAACCGGGTGCTGCGCCGCGTGGGGATTCCGGGGAACCTCATCTCGAGGGAGCTGCGGGCCATTCGTGAGGAGCGCTACGGAATGTTTCGAGACGACACGGTGCGGCCCGCGAAGGTGTCGGAGCTTCCCGAGGGGATTCTGGGAGCCAACGTGGAGATTCACACGCTGGTTTCAGGAGCCTGGGCCGTGGGGCGCACGCTTCGGGAGCTGGAGTTGAGGGCCCTGACCGGGGCTTCGGTGATTGCGCTGATGCAGGGGGGGGAGGTGCTCTCCAGCCCCGATCCGGATCATCCTCTCCTGGAGCGGGACACTCTGATCCTGATCGGTTCCCTGGATCAGATTTCGCTGGCCTGCCACCTGCTCGATCAAGGGCCCGAAGGCTCCCCCATCTCCGAGCAGGCTCCCGCTCAGGCGCAGACTTAGCGGCTTACCCCGTCCCTCACTGGGACTGGCTGTTTCGCTGGCCGCTCTTCGGACGACCCACTTCGCGATGACTCGACGGCACCGTCACCTGGCGGGTGGTCCATATGGCGTTGCCCGAGGTATCGGTCGCCTTGTAGGACACACTGTAGATTCTTCCATTGCCGATATCCGAGCGCTCCGCCCTCACCAGGAAATCGAAATCGGGAGTGCCGATCGCCGCCCCCTGGATGTCTTGGAGGGTGGCGCCGTCGGCATTTCCTGGTGCGTCATCCGGCTCATTACTGAGGATCGAGGCGAGGACGACCTGCGTGGCGCTGCAGGCATCTTCTGTCTGGACCGAGGCATGCACGAGGACCATCTGGTGGGTCGGAGGCCACAGCACATCCCGGGAAAGGGTCACTGAAAGCGAGGGCCTCTGAGTGTCGGTCACCACTGCGATCAGGCTTTCCGTGCTCATGGCGCCGTCGCGATCGGTGACCCGCAAGGTGATGGCGTGGTTCCCCAGCGACAGGACGGGACTCGCGGTGACTCCAGTGGCGATGAGCGCTTGCGACGGGAGCCCGAAGCCCTCGAACCACTCGTAGGCGGCGATGTCGTCGCTGGTTCCCGGCGTGGAGTCGGCATCGCTGGAGCTCGACGCATCGAGGAACACCGCGGCCCCGGAGGGGGAGGTGCACTCTGTCCGCGACGCGACGGCACCATGCGCCACCGGCGAATGATCGTCCGCCGCCCCGAGATAAAGCGAGGCTCCTTCGAAGGAACCGACCAGTGCATCTCCGAATCCGTCGCCGTTGACATCACCCGCCGACGCCACCGAGGTGCCGACACCCTGGAACTGGTGCTCTCCCTGCACGTGCCAGGCCGCGCCGGCCGCCACACCACTCGCCTTGCCCGCAAAGAGGTAGGTCCGGCCCACCGATTCCACTGTGTCGGAAAGGTCGAAGTCCGGCTCCCCGGCGAGCAAGTCGGAGAAGCCATCCCCATTCACGTCTCCGGCCGGAGACACCGCGCTGCCCAGGTGCGTGAGGAAGCCGTCCCCCACCACCTCCAGAATTGGTTCGCTTCCCGGACCCGACGCCGAGCCGAGGTACACCTGTACGATTCCCGGCTCTGTTCCCTGGAAGCCGTTGACCCCTCCCACGACCAGGTCGTCGTAGCCATCGGCGTTGACATCCCCGGCCGAGGCCACCGCGGAGCCGAGCCAGCCGAACCGAACCAGTCTCATGGAGACCCACGACGGTTGGTCGTCGAGTCCGAGGGCCGAACCGAGGTAGAGGCGCGCGCGACCGGTTGCCGGTGCCTCGAACGGCACCGACACGCCGTACAGCGGCTCACCGACGACAACGTCGTCATATCCGTCGCCATTCACGTCGCCCGCCGAGGCCACCGAATTGCCCAAGGCGGTGTAAGGATCGGCCTGGGTGATGGTCCATGCAGGCGAAGTCGCAGGTCCACCGGCGGCCCCCAGATAGAGGCGCACGGCCGGGTTCGTGAAGCCATTCGAGGATCCCACGACGAGGTCGTCGAATCCGTCGCCGTTGACATCTCCCGCGCCTGCGATCGACTTGATCTCCGGCTGATCGGGAGTGTCCTGAGGCGTCCAGCCGGGAGAAGTCGCGAGTCCGGTCGGGGATCCATAAAAGAGTTTCGGCTTGTCAAAAAAGTAGGGCCCGGATGACAGGACGTCGTCATACCCGTCGCCGTTGACGTCGCCCGCTCCCGCGATGAGCCCGCCGAACGAGGAGGTCCAGCTGGGGGTGTCGGATGGCCCGAGGGCGGATCCTTCGTACAGATAGGCGGTGCCGAAGCTGGCGACCACCACGTCATCGAACCCGTCGCCGTTGACGTCACCGGCGCCTGCGACCCGGCTGCCGAAGCTGGAAGTCCAGGCAGGAGCCGAGAGCAATGGGTCCACCTTCAGGGGATAAACCGCCCCATCATCAATAATCCTTATCTGCACGGCCCCCGGCACGAGCGCCAGGCTTGCCTCCAGGCTCATGCCGCGCGCATCGGTCACCTTCAGGCCGTCATAGCGCCAGGCTGCCTGTCCGTCGCGATTGGTGAAAACGATGGAGCCTTCCTGACTCACTCCACGAGAGGCCAGCGGGCCCGCGAGTTTCATTTCCAGCACCACGGGGGAGCCGGCGGCGCCGGTCGGAACGGGGCCTGAAAGCTCGAATCCCTGCTCAATCCCGCGCTCGTCGAAGCGGTACCATTCGAGCACATCCGGGTGGCTCAACTCGACGCGCTCTGAAGTCTCCGACGGGCGCGCAGGAGCCACGAACCGCTCTAGTCCCGCTCGCCCGAAGCGGGTCAGGCGCAATTGCAGCGATTGATCCCTCTCCCACGGTCGCCTCGAGGACACTCTGATGCCGGAGCCGTCCAGGCGGGCTTCGACGTCGCGAATCCAGGCGGGGGAGACAAAGACGCCGTCGCGCGTCGACTGGAATCGAAAAGCCTCGATTCGCTCAGTATTGGAGACGCGTGCCAACCAGCTCGCTGGTTTGATCGAAACCGATCCTCCAGGTGGAGTCTGGCCTGTCGCCCGGGATCCCGTCCTGCGGGACTCGGCCTGGGCGGATCGTTGGGGGTGAATGGCCTGTGCTAATAACAGGCAGACCACTCCCAGTGCGCTAAGCGCTCGGCGGTTCACTTTCTCTGTCTCCTCCTTGATACCGAAAGGACGACCGGGGTGGGCCGTTATTCTACAGCATCTGCCTCTCGGGAGGTAGCCCGAAAGCTACGGCGAGAGAGCTTTTCGCGCAATGCAACTTTTTGTCGATCCCTGCATTCGAGCCGGGGTCGAAGGCCACGATGGCCCCCCCGAGCGTGGAGGGAGTGGCTTGAGGCTGGACAGGGGTGGGGCAAAGGGCCTCAGTATCCCTGCCGCTTGTCGACTTCGTGCAGGAGGGACTCTCCCTTCAGGTATCGCCCCAGATTGACGATGAGCAGGGAGGTAGAACGATCCAGGTAGTGTGGATGCAGCCCTGCGACATGGGGGGTGAGCACCACGTTGGGCAGGCGGCGGAGCGGAGAATCGATCGGAAGAGGCTCTTCGACAAAGACATCCAGGGCCGCTCCAGCCAGCCGCTCCGTTTCCAGCGCCCTTACCAGGGCCGCCTCGCGGATGAGCTTCCCGCGAGCGATGTTGACCAGCACCGCCGAGGGTTTCATGGCTGCCAGGGCGCGCTCGTCCAGAATCCCGAGGGTCGACGGGGTCAAAGGAAGGGTAACGACGAGATAATCCGCCCCATTGAGGAATGGGTGCAGCTCGCTGGTGCCGAACAGTCGCTCGACTAGGGGCTCGCTCTCGGTTGGGTTCCTCTTGAGGGCGTGGATGCGCATTCCAAAGGCCCGACCCCGCCCTGCAACCTCGCGGCCAATGTTCCCAAACCCCAATATCCCCAGGACCTTGCCGTCCAGCTCCACCGGCATCGGGTTGGCGTCGAAAAAGCGCTCCCGAGCCCAACTCTTTTCCTGTTCCCGGATGGCGACGGTCAAGCCCCGGGAAAGGGACAGGATCATCCCCAGCACATGGTCCGCCAAAGCCGCCGCTGAGACTCCCCGCGAGCAGGTGACGCGGATGGGGCTTTCGACCAATGCCGGAAACAGCGCTTCATCCACCCCCGCGAAGGGGGTGTGGATCCAGCGCAGCCTGCCGGCGCGCGCCAGATACTTTTCGGGGAGCGACCAGGTGTAAAGAATCTCGGCGTCCGCCAGGTGCCGGACAAACTCCTCCGTGTCTCGGGCGGTCACCACCTCGAGCTGAGGGAACTTCTCCGCGATGATCTTCGGATACTTCGGGTCCAGGTTCCAGATCCGATGGCGCGAGCTGAGGCTGATCAGAAGCTTGGGCATGGCGTGAATCCTATCAAATGCCAAAGGGAATTTTCGCCCGGCCCGGGGGGTTTGACACCCTTCGAAACCGGATGCTATAAAGCCCAAATGCCCCAAGACTTCATCGTCATCAAAGGTGCTTCCGAGCACAACCTGAAGCACATCGATCTCACCCTCCCCCGGAACCAGCTCGTCGTCATTACGGGCCTTTCAGGGTCGGGGAAGTCATCCCTGGCTTTCGACACCATTTACGCCGAGGGGCAGCGCCGTTACGTGGAGTCCCTCTCCGCCTACGCCCGGCAGTTTCTGGAGCAGATGGAGAAGCCCGAAGTCGAGCTCATCGAGGGGCTGTCGCCCGCCATCTCCATCGAGCAGAAGACCACCAGCCGCAATCCCCGCTCCACGGTCGGGACCGTCACCGAGATTTATGACTACCTTCGCCTGCTCTTCGCCCGCATCGGCGTCCCGCACTGCCACAAGTGCGGCCGGGCCATCTCGTTCCAGACGGTCCAGCAAATCGTGGACCGGGTTCTCGCCATGCCCCCCGGCACCAGGATTCAGGTCCTCTCCCCCATCGTCCGTGGACGCAAGGGAGAGTACAAAAAAGACCTCCAGGCCATGATGAAGAAAGGGTTTGTCCGGGCGCGGATCGACGGCAAGGTAGTCGAGCTTTCCGACGACATCGAGCTGGATAAGAAAAAGAAGCACAGCATCGAGGTGGTGGTGGATCGGCTGGTCTTGAAGGAGGACATCAAGACCCGGCTGACCGACTCGATGGAAACCGCGCTGCAGCTGGCCGAGGGGCTGGCCATGGTCAATCTGCACGACCAGGAAAAGGATCTTCTCTTTTCGGAGAAGCTGGCCTGCACACACTGCGGCATTTCCGTGCCGGACCTGGCGCCCCGGGCCTTCTCCTTCAACTCCCCCTACGGCGCCTGCCCCGAGTGCGACGGCCTGGGGGCGCGCATGGAGATCGATCCAGCCAAGATCATTCCCGATCCCTCCAAGTCGATCCTGGAGGGCTGCGTCCAATGGACCTTCGGCTTTTCGACTTCCATGCTCAAGATGGCCGCGACCGCCCTGGCGAAGATCCACAAATTCGATCCCAGGGCTCCCTGGGAGAAGCTCCCCAGGAAGGTGCAGGATCTGCTCCTGAATGGCACCGGCAGCAAGGAGCTGGATTTCGAGTACGTGGAGAACCGGAACCGCTACTACTTCCGCCGTCCCTATGAAGGGGTTGTCCCGAACCTGATGCGGCGCTACCGGGAAACCTCCTCGCCCGGCATCCGGGAAGCCATCGAACAGTACATGTCGCTGCACCCCTGCACCGTTTGCAAGGGGAAGCGGCTCAAGCCTGAGAGCCTGGCGGTGAAGGTGGCGGACAAGAGCATCACCGAATACACCTCGCTGACGATTCAGGATGCCCTGGCTTCCTTCGCTTCCCTGCCCCTCACGGAGAAGGAGCAGTTCATCGCCCATCGGATTCTCAAGGAGATTCGCGAGCGGCTGGGCTTTCTGGAGAATGTCGGGCTGGGCTACCTGTCGCTGGATCGCACCGCAGCGACGCTTTCGGGAGGCGAAGGTCAGCGCATCCGCCTCGCCACCCAGATTGGCTCCCGCCTCACCGGCGTGCTGTACGTGCTGGACGAACCCTCCATCGGTCTGCATCAGCGGGACAATCGTAAGCTCCTGGACACCTTGTGCTCCATGCGCGACCTGGGGAACACCGTCATCGTCGTGGAGCACGACGAGGAGACGATCCGCTCCGCGGACCATGTCGTCGATCTGGGTCCCGGGGCCGGCGCC
>Ga0065705_10104870_pt1 | contig 10508 bp, 9 predicted proteins | sample SwibulcommuniRL2_FD_59092 | JGI IMG/M metagenome (GOLD analysis project Ga0065705, IMG submission 59092) | Bulk soil microbial communities from switchgrass field near Rose Lake, East Lansing, Michigan, USA - RL2 Bulk Soil v2 (version 2) | ecosystem: Environmental > Terrestrial > Soil >... | reverse complement strand
CAAAAGCGGTCGGAATTGAGATCGGTCCCATCCAGTGCGCATTGATCTGGCTGCGGGCGGCTGCAAGCGGATTTGGAAATCAGATTCGAGTCCGCTGGGAAAATTTCTACAAAGCAGATTTGAAGGATGCGGATGTCGTCTTTGTATATGCTACCTCCAGAGAAATCCTGAAGCTCGCGGCGCATCTGGAAAGGCGAATGAAGGCAGGTGCTCGCCTGGTTTCGATTTCCGCAGACTTCCCTGAGTGGGAACCGTCTGCCTTCGATGAACCGGATTTGATCTTTGTTTATGAAATGCCGCCAACAAAGGGAAGTATGATGTCGTACATGTTGAAAAACGTCAAATAGACCCCGCTTCAAATCTGAATATCTCTCTCGAACCCTTTGTTTTTTCTATGTGTTTGTATTCCAAGGAACACGAGTACACACATAGCAGGAACCGATGAAACTGCGAAATCTCTATCTGCTCAACTCCATTGTCTCGCTCGGCTTTGCGCTTGGCTTTTTCCTGATGAGCACTTTCCTGCTTGGATTACTTGGCATGGAGGTCACTTCCGATACGCGCACGCTGGGCCAACTCATCGCCGTGGAACTTGTGGTTGGCGGGGTGACAACCTTCCTTGCCCGCGACGTGACGGACGCCAAAGCGACCGGTGCGATCAACACCGGGAATATCCTTGCGGGCCTCGTTGGCACTGTGGTTGCATTGATTGCAACACTGTCTGGTGTGATGGGTTGGTTTGGATGGGTCGTGACGGCAGTCTACCTGTTCATCGTGGTCGCCTTCTGCTATTTCCAATTTATGCAATCTTCCAGATAAGTTCATCCACCCAAAAGAAGAGCCGCTCGGATTGGGCGCCTCTTTTGATTCGGCTACCGTAAACTTTCTGCGATCTCTATCAATTGCTCCTTTGTCAACTGTCCTCCCCAGTTAAAGCTTTGATCGAAATAGATCTGATAAACCATCGTATCTGTTTTCCAGAGCAGGACGCGATAGGTATTGCTGACCGGGAAGGCCGGAGGCGTGGCACTATCCCAAATGGTCTTTTGTGCCGGACTCTCTCCATATTGACCCTCCGCCTCACCGACTCGAACTGCTTCCACATCCTGATACGTATCCAAACTAGTGATCATTGCGCTGTCGTGAGGAGTTTGAATGATCCGTAGCGAGTTGTACCCATAGCTGACGGTGATACTTTTCCATTGCGGGTCATATTTGATATGATCCAGTGACATATTCTCTGGAAGTTTTGTAGGTTGCAGAATGTCACAACCACAGATCCTTTTCGCGAGAGCGATTGTAGGAATTGTATCCATGTCGACCGGAGTCGTTCGTCCAGAGGAGTCAGGTTGGAAGACCATATCAGACGCCAGAGAGATCAATGCCTTTTTGTCCAGATAGCCGGATGTCCCTGGTCCACTAAATGCAGTAAGTTCAAACCATCGTTCTCCTTCCTTCCAACGGATACGCTGCTCCGCTGCTACAGCAGACCATGTAACATCGATGTTGCCGTTGCCAACTCCAAAACCGCCATCCACATATTCACCGTAGTAATCGCCAATGTTCACCCGCTCCACGGCTGAAGACAATACCTGCTGATCTGGAGGAAAATCGCCTAGTCCCTGGCTGAGGGAGAGCCCACCGCCGGAGGTCTGGTAGGAGATTGTGATGACTGTACCTTTGTATCCGGAGGAAATGCCCGTAAAAGATTCTACTTTTGTAAACGGCCATCCAGATGGCGATGTTGAGAACTCCTTTAAATCCATGTTCACCTGCTTTTCCATTTTCTGAATCTCACATTCATATAAATCCTCAGGATCGTCACAACCATTTGGCAGCAGGGGCAAAGGTGTGACGCTTACAAGCGATAGAGCCTGGGTGGGCGCAGGAGTGTATAACGAATCGATATCCTCCTGTGAGAGTGGAAAAGATGATTGATCCGTTGTCCGAAAGAATTTGAAAATGGTTTGGGCAAAGGCTCGTCCCTGGGGCGTAAGGCCGATAAACGCAGCCAGCAAGAGAGTGGTTACATAGATAACGGTTAATGTTTGACGGCGCTTGACGCCTCGTGGAGTCCATGGGGCAGAGGAGAGTCGCCTGTCAAGCCGCGGACGGATCGCGGGCGGCAGGTTTTCGAGCATGGTTGCCATTTGAGATTCAGTGAGTTTCATGAGATTTTCCTACGGACGAAGATGTCCACTGTTTGCGCAAATTCGTGAGCGTGCGGTGAATGATCACCGATACATGGTTTTCCGACAGCCCGACGTGTGTCGCAATTTGGTTCACTTTCCAATCCAACACATAGCGCAGGATAAGAATTTCTCGATGCTCGGTAGGGAGATCCTTTAACAGATTTAGCAATTCCTCTCCCTGTTGAATGCGAAGGAATTCCTCCTCGGTTGTGGTTTCAGACTTCAGGTCGGACTGTAATGCGGAAGTCCTGCGAACAGAATTGCGGCGATGGTTGTCGATGACCACTCGTTTTGCGATTCGGAGCAACCAGCCGATGGCAGAGTCCACATTTCCCTCAAAGGCGTGACGAGCCTTCCAGGCGCGGATAAATGTTTCAGCAGTTAGATCCTCGGCGTCATCTGCCGGCCCGCCCATCAGACTGTAGATATAACGAAATACAGCCACTCGATTACGCTCATACATTTCGCTGAAAGCCGTTGGGGCGGAAATCGCCGTCTGGCGAAAGCGCTGAAGGATATTCAAAAATTCTCCCGTAGGGTGTGTATTTCTATTATAGAATACGCAGACGGAAGTGAAATCTTACAGACAAAAAGAGCCGTTCCTGCAAGGACGGCCCTCGTTTTGAACCATGAAGTGACGGAGTTTTGTAGAGGAATCCCAGTGTCTCAGTGATTAGCAGTCAGCGACGATGATAAGACTTCTCACTGACCCCACTCTTCACGACTAAAACAGGCATGCAGCAAGACGTGTAATTGTCGCTCCAACACCGCATATGAGTAGAACTTCTTCCCCAGGTTGTAATTGTGTTCAGTCATCTCTTCGGCGAATTTGCGATCGCTAAGGATTTTTTGAACGTGCGCGATGGTCTTATCATTGATAAAGCCGTTAAATTCAGCAGCTTTGAAGCCTTTCGGTTTGATATCGATGGAATAGATCGTATAGTTATTGATAAAGATCGGGCGACGGTAATACACAGTTTCCAAAAAAGCATTGCCAAAGCCTTCAAGCAGTGACGGGAATGTCACCAGGTCCGCGTACGGGTACACATCTCCCAACGTATAGATTTTGCGTCCATCTTTGGTAGTGCCGCGTTCTGTATTGATAATGTCCGAAACAAAATTGACGCGCACATCCATCAACTCCGCGAGAGTCCGCACATGTTCTATATATTCGCTGCCTTCATCTCCACCGGCATGAGAGATCACCAGCCGCACCTTGGTTTCCAATCTGCGAATCAGTTCAATGGCATATTCGATCCCCTTTCGCTGGAGGGGACGGGTCGGTTGGAGAAAAAAACGTTCCTCGGGACCAACACCCAGGTCGGCGCGAAGCCAGGCAGTGTACTCATCCGGCGGATTTGGCGGATTGTCAAAGTCCATCACATTTGGGATGATCGAGACGTTGATCCCACGCCGTTTGCCCATTTCGGTAGCGGCGAGTGAATTGATCACTACGTGGTGGATGCTGGGCAGGCGCGGTGGGAAAGCCATTTCCAGATAATCACCGATGCTGTTAACCAGAAAGCGTTTCCGCTCCCAGAAAAAATCATGGTGATGAGCGATGACCGGTATGCCTGTTTCCGCGATCAGTTCCGCCAGGGCGAGTCCGAGCGGGATGTTCAGGGGAATGGACAGCGCATTTTCGGCGATCAACAGCTGGATGTCAAATTTTCTGATGAACTCGTAGAGACGATCCTTGAGGTAGCCCCGTAACTCATGGATTCGATGTGTGATCTTCGGTGGTCGGGTAGGAGACCGGTATGAGATATTCGCGATCTCCTGAACATCTCTGTGCAGGAAGTGAGCCTCAGGCACGATGAAACTGACTTTCTCGGGCTGATCGGATTGACCCGCGAAATAGTAAACATTCTGACCCAGCCTCTCCAAAACCTGTGCCCATTTTCGCGTCTCCAATGAAACCCCGTCAGTGCCGTTGAATCGGGTGGAGACAAAGCCAATTCGATAGCTGGATAAGTGTGGAGGACTCTGCATGTTATTCATGACTTGTCCTTTCGTTCCTGGGTTGCCAGATCAATGAAAATTATGTATGCTTCACAACAGTGACAGCGCTGAGGGGAATCTGTGGTTAAATTGCTTCACGAACTAACCCGTTAAATGTTGCTTGGAAAAATCTCTGGTCTCTAAGAGGCTCATCCAGTCCCCTTCCCCACTTCTCACGATTCGGGTTAACCTTAATTGCCTTACATCACCTTCATGTCCTGCGGGAGGGTGACATTTTGTAGGGTAATCTGTGTTATATAGAATAATAAAACCCCAATTTCTTCATCAATGTTCGAGCCTCGTCGGCGCAGTCCAAAGAATAAGGAAAAAGTGGCAGCCATTTCTGATAAAGCTCTTCTTCCACAAAGCCAAATTGCTGGAAGGCGTACGAACGGAAATCGGGAGTACACCATAGTGCCGTAATATTCGGAAATACTACCCCAAACCATGCGGTAATCCAGGCAGTGTATGCGAGACGTATTACATCTGCGTCTCCTGACCATCCCGCCTCGCCCAAACCCTGGAGATAACTCCCAAAGGTAGCCTGGTCCAACTGTGCCACGTCGGAAGGGGGCCATTCCAGGAGGGCGGCGCTCATTCCAATCAAAGAGAATAACTCGGCTCCCAATGGACCCAGGCCACAGACCGCCCAATCCACCAGGACAAGTTCATCCTGTTCATCGCTGCCTTTGCGGATGAATAAATTCCGGCGCTGGCTATCGAAATGAGAAAAGGTCTGTGGTATTGTTTCCAGGGCGTGGTAAAACATCTCGCGTTCCGTCCATAGCCGTTCATACCGATTGCGGGTATCGCCAAAAATATACTTTTGATTGAGCACGAACTGGAAATCCTGTTCAGGGTTTGTTTTCTTATACCAGGAATGATAATGCTTCCGCGCAAACCAGGCTTCGTCAGGAAGGGGTTCACCACATACATACGCGCCGTTCCAATATCCAAGTTGGTAAGCAGCAAACGCGTAATCGTCCAGCGACCAGGGATTGGGGCGTTGATTTTCCACGTGCTCCTGCCAAAGCCATGCACCGTGGAGGGTCTCTTCAGCCCTATAGAAACGTGGACCTTTTACAGGCCCGGGCAGATGTTCCATAAACCCAGACTGCACCCATAGTAGTTCGCGCTTCCAATACCACAGATCGCCGGGTGGAGACTCTTGCTCCTCGCGTTCGAGAATTTTCAACACGACCGACCAGGGTTGTGAACTCATGCCATCGTTTCCCTCGCCGTAAAAAAGCCACAGACCATCCGGGTTGATAACGCCCTTATCACTTAAGCGCTTCACGGACCAGTTGGCGATTTCAAAAGATGGATTTCGCTGGTCCTGTCGAACGACATCTGTAAGAACGGCAGGATCGATCGCCTGTAATTTTTCCAGAAACTTGTCATCCATTTATGACCTCCTACATTAAACTATCAATGAGACCGTTAAAATAGTATAGCACCCCTGTCAAGAGCGATCTTGTTTATCCGTAATCTGTGGTTAAATTGCCTCACTGATTACTGACGCCGGTCCACTGGACACTGGAAACTCCCATGCTCATCCATTCATCCTCTCAACTCCTCAGCCTCGCAAACGGTCCCCAACGCGGCAAATCGCTTGGCACACTGGGAATCATCGAAGACGGCGCCGTGGTCATCCGCGACGAAAAGATCGTCGCGGTGGGTACGACGTCTGAACTGCGGGCATCTTATCCCGATGAGCCAAGGCTCGACGCAAACGGATGCGTGCTCATGCCAGGCTTTGTGGATCCGCACACCCACGTCATCTGGGGAGGGGACCGTGCCAACGAGTTCGAGATGAAGCTGGCAGGGGCGAAGTATCTCGATATCCTCGCCGCAGGAGGCGGAATCATCTCCACGGTCCGTGCGACACGAACGGCATCGATCGAAACCCTCATCGCCCAGACTCGTCCACGTCTTTTGCGTATGTTCTCGCACGGCACAACCACCGTAGAAGCCAAAACGGGATATGGACTGCAGACCGCCACCGAGCTGCGTCTGCTCAAGGCATTACTTGCCCTCGACGACGAGACGCCACTCGACCTGGCGTTCACGTTCCTGGGCGCGCATGCCATTGCGCCCGAATTCAAGGATGATCCACAGGGTTACACCGATCTCGTCTGCGAGACGATGCTGCCGATGCTGAAAGAGTGGTGGGGGACTCACGCACCGCGCATGCCTCTACCCTTTGTGGATGTCTTCTGTGAGACCAAAGCCTTTGACCTGATGCAGTCGCGTCAAATTCTCGTCCGGGCGCTGGCACTTGGATTTCCGCTCAAGATCCACGCCGACGAGTTTGATAACATCGGCGGCGCATCGCTGGCTGTGGAATTGGGCGCGGCATCTGCAGATCACCTCGTCAGAACCTCCGATGCGGATATTGCCGCCCTCGGCAGATCGGATACGGTCGCGGTTGCGTTGCCCTGCACTCCTTTTGGACTCGCCGAGAAGGACTACACGCCCGCGCACAAATTAATCGAAGCGGATGCCATCCTTGCCCTGGCAACAGACTGCAACCCTGGCACATCGTGGAATGAGTCCATGCAGATGGCGATTGCGCTATCCTGCCGCTATATGGGGCTGACTCCCGCCCAAGCCATCGCCGCGGCGACGATCAATGCCGCGCACGCCATCCGCAGGTCCGGGACGATCGGTTCCATCGAAATCGGCAAACAGGCGGACATATTGATCCTGTCCGTGCCCGATTATCGGCACCTGGGTTATCGCTATGGGACCAACCTTGTCAAACAGGTAATCAAACGGGGACAGGTTTATTCGGTGGACGTGGGCTACTACCGTACAGCTTAAGAGGTATCAGGAGTACGCGGGTCTGCGGCAAAAAAACTCCGACTGCATAGTACAATTCAATTGCAGGACAACTTCTGATTTTGAGGGTAGGTGCTGCTGCGTGGATATTCAGTGGGTCCTCTTTGCCTTCATACTTTTGATCAACGCTGCCGCGGCGCTTCTCATAGCGTTTCTATTGATGCGCAGACCCCCGGCGCCCGGGCTGCGTTCCCTAATCTTCATGCTTGTCCTGCTGGCGCAGTGGAGTTTTTGCTACGCCATGATCACGCTCGCACTGGAGTTGGAAGCGCAACGCTTCTGGCTGAGGTTTGAGAATATTGGTATTCTCACCGTTCCGGTGGCATGGTTTCTTTTCACTGTGCAGTACACACGCCTGGATCGCTGGTTGAATCGCTGGACCGGCAGCCTGCTGTTTGTCATCCCGGCAATATCCTTGGTCTTTCTGTTCTCAAATACATGGTTTCATCTTTATTACTCCTCGATCCGTCCCATCTCTGAGTTTGGCGGTCCCTTGATCATCGGGCGTGGACCCTGGTATCTTGTGGCGCTTGTTCATTCCTATTCACTCAACCTGATTGGGATGGGGATTCTGATACGGCGCGCGGTTCAATATCGTGACCTATATCGCAGGCAGATGTTTGCCTTGATCGCGGCAATTCTGGTTCCCATCCTGGTTAATATCTTCTACCAGGTGACGCCTCTGCTGAATCCTGCTTTTTCCATTCCAATCGATCTGACGCCCATTTCATTCACCATCACGGCGGCGTTGATCGCGTTTGGCGTGTTCGGCTTGCGGATTTTCGATCTCATCCCCATTGCGCGTTACACCGTGATGGAGCACATCCCGGAGATGGTGTTTGTGGTCGACGCACATGACCGCGTGCTGGATGCAAACTCCGTGGCACAAAAAATGCTCAATAAGTCCATGGAGGAGATCATCGGCAGGGATCCGATCGATGTTTTCCGGGAATGGCCCGAACTCATCAATCGTTTTCTAAAGTCGGAGGAGACTCACGAAGAGATCCAGATTCCCGGCAATCCGCCGCGCACTGTGGAACTGGTCATATCGCATTTGTACAACCGCTTTAATACCCTGGAAGGACGCGTGATCGTTGCCCACGACGTCACCGAACACAAGTGGCTTGAGAACGATTTGAAATATGCCAACGATGTGCTGAAAGTTCAACTTGCTGAAATCGAAGAACTGCGCGCAAAATTACAGGAGCAGGCGATCCGTGATCCTTTGACGAATGTCTACAACCGTCGATATATGGCTGAATTTCTGGATGGAGAGATCGCCCGCGCCATACGCGACGATTATCCGGTTTCCGTCGTCATTATGGACATGGACTATTTCAAGCAGTTCAACGATAACTACGGTCACAAATGCGGCGATGTCGTCCTGCAGGCATTCGCTAATTTCCTGCTGGAACATACCCGTCGTGGGGATGTCGTCTGTCGCTATGGCGGCGAAGAGTTCGTGATATTGATGCCAAATGCATCGCTTGAAGTGAGTTATGAACGTGTTGAAGACTGGCGACAGGCTTTTAGCGAATCCGCCATTCCTTATGCAGGGATGAAGTTTTCGACCACGTTTTCGGCGGGTGTGGCAGCCTTCCCCGAACATGGTCCTACCGGTGACGCCATCCTGCAGGCGGCTGACCAGGCACTTTATCGCTCCAAGGACAATGGCCGCAACCGTGTAACAATGTTTGGAAAATCATATTAATCTATAGAGGTATGCATGCAAATCGATATTATCGGTGTTCCCATAGATCTTGGAGCCGACCGCCGCGGTGTGGATATGGGTCCCAGCGCGATTCGGTACGCCCATCTTCACCAGAAACTGCAGGAGTTGGGGTATACGCTTAATGACGAAGGCAACATCGAAGTCCCCATTCAAGAGACATGCAGCATTACAGATCCCAGACTTAAGTACATTGATTGCATCCTGCCCATGGCGCGTCGCGTCGCAGGTGCGGTGGCAACGTCAATCCAGGGTGGCCGCTTCCCCCTGGTGTTGGGCGGCGATCACAGCCTGTCTGCGGGCTCCATTCATGGCGCGGCAAAGCATAAGAAACTCGGCGTTATCTGGGTGGATGCGCACGCCGACTTCAATACTGCGGAGACAACACCTTCCGGAAATATCCATGGGATGCCGCTGGCGGCATTATGCGGACTCGGCGATCAACGCCTGGTCTGTTTATGGGACGAAGCGCCAGCCGTGCTGGACCCGAGGTGCGTCGCCGTGATCGGGGCGCGTGACCTGGACCCGGGCGAAAAACGCAACCTGCAGGAAGCGGGCGTGATGGTGCAGAGCATGGAACAGATCGACCGCCTTGGCATGGTTGCTGCACTCGAAAAAGCCATCGACCGTGTCGGCCGCGATGTCGACGGAATCTATCTTTCGTTCGATATGGACGCGCTTGACCCACGTCATGCGCCGGGCGTGGGAACTCCTGTCCCTGGTGGGTTGACGTTTCGCGAGGCGCATCTCGCCTGTGAGGTGGTCTCTGAAACGGGAAAACTCATCGGCATGGACCTGGTCGAGGTAAATCCGATTCTCGATGTGCAGAATCAAACTGCTATTCTTGCGGTGGAATTCATCCGTTCGGCGCTGGGCTCGCGCATTTGGAGCGGATGATTGTTCGTGGGCAGGTTGCCAACCCGCCAGTGCAGGATATCACGTTGGGTTTGCAGGGTATCCAGCAGCGCGATCTATCCATTGATTCCAATGGCTGCTCGGTAGCAGGTTCATGTCAAAGTGCGAACCACTCTTGTTTGGCATCCAGAACGAGGCTAAAATAACATTATGAGCATTTTATATGGTCCCATTCTGATCGTTGAAGATGTCCCCAACGTCCTGGAATTGCTGGAAGTCACTTTGCGGTTCAAGGGCTATGCTGTTCTCACTGCGCGCAACGGGGAGGAAGCGCTGGAGGTGATCGCCCGGCAAAAGCCGGTGCTGATCATCACCGACATCCTGATGCCCAAAATGGACGGGTACGCGTTCGTGCAGAAACTGCGACTGAATCCTGAAACGCGTCCCATCCCGGTCGTCTTTCTTTCCGCCACCTACGTGACCCCGGAGGACAAGGATTTTGCATTGAGCCTGGGCGCGGCGCGTTTTATGGAAAAGCCGATCGATACCGAGGACTTTTTATTGACCGTTGCTGAACTGGTGACACAGCAGCCGTTCACCCAGCCCCAGCCGCTGGATATGGAACGGTTCTATAATGGCTATCGCACCCGCCTCGAAAATAAACTGAGACATAAAAACACGCAGATCGCGCGCGCCGAACGCCTGCTGCCCACATTGCCTACAGATCAAAAGCCTGCGTTCGAGTCTTTGCTGAAACAGTCGATGCGCGATCGCGATGAGATCCAAAATGAGCTCTACGATATCTACAAGACCATCGACGAATTGAAAAAATAATGGGACCAACTCTTTCCGAAGTGGAACGCCTTGCGCGCGAAGCAGGGGCGATTCTT
>Ga0065705_10002420_pt1 | contig 10508 bp, 12 predicted proteins | sample SwibulcommuniRL2_FD_59092 | JGI IMG/M metagenome (GOLD analysis project Ga0065705, IMG submission 59092) | Bulk soil microbial communities from switchgrass field near Rose Lake, East Lansing, Michigan, USA - RL2 Bulk Soil v2 (version 2) | ecosystem: Environmental > Terrestrial > Soil >... | reverse complement strand
GCGCAGCTTTTTCCCCTCGTTCATCGATCGCGGCGAGACCTTTAAGGCGTGGATCTATCGCGACTACTGGATCGATATCGGCACGCCTGAAAAGTACATGCAAGTGCACCGCGACATCATGGACGGACGCTATTCGATGCCGCCCTTCAATGGCGAGCCCGGCAAGGCGTGGGTATCGCCGGGAGCGCGCGTCGACCCGAGCGTGCGCCTCGAAGGCCCACTCTTTGTCGATGACGGGTGTATCGTGAAGGCGGGAGCCCGGCTCGCTCCCTACACGGTGCTCGGCAGGAATTGTCAGGTTGACGAGGACGCGAACATCGCCGGAGCCATTGTCTGGGCCGAGTCTCAGATCGGACGAGAGGCCAGGCTCGTGGATACAATCATCGGTCGGTCCGGAGAAATCGGCCGCAACGCCCAGATCGAGCGCGGCGTGCTCGGCGACCAGACCCACATCGCGGAATACAGCCGTTTATGAACCCAAATATTTTCAAAGCCTACGATGTTCGCGGCGTCTACCCCACTGAGCTCGACGAAGCCATTTTTCACGAGATCGGCCGCGCCTTTGTCACCTACCTCAAGGCACGACGCATCGGGGTCGGGCGCGACATGCGCGTCTCGTCGCCCAGTCTGGCGGCCGCGTTCATCGCCGGCGCCCGGGAGCAGGGCGCCGACGTCGTCGACTACGGCATGATCGCGACCGACATGATCTACTACGCCGTCGGCACCGACGATCTCGACGGCGGCGCGCAGATCACGGCGTCGCACAATCCAAAGCAGTACAACGGCTGCAAGATGGTGGGGCGCGGCAACGTGCCGCTCAGCGGCGACGCCGGCATCTCGGACATTCGCGAGATGATCGCGGGGAAGCGCATTCCGCCGGCCGCAGCCAAACCCGGTAATCTGACCCAGCGATCGGCGCTCGACGGGTACGTGCAACACGTGCTCAGCTTCATCGATCCGGCCATCATCAAGCCGTTCAGGACCGTCCTCGACGCCGGATGCGGCATGGGGGGCCTGGTGGCGCCGCCGCTCTTCAAGGCCCTGCCGTGCAAGGTTGACGCGCTCTGCTTCACCATCGACGGCACCTTCCCCACGCACGAAGCCAACCCGTTGATTGAAGAAAATCGACGCGACATCGTGGAGCGGGTCAAGTCTACCGGCGCGGAAATCGGCATCGCGTGGGACGGCGACGCCGATCGGTGTTTTTTCATCGACGAAGATGGCGAGTTCGTCTCTGGCGATTTCGTGACGGCGCTCCTCGCCCATGCCTTTATGCTGAAGGAACCGGGAGCCACCGTCGTCTACGACCTGCGCGCCAGCTATGCGGTGAAAGACATGGCGACGGAGTACGGCGGCAAAGCGGTGATGAACCGGGTCGGCCATGCGTTCTTCAAGGGCCGCATGCGCGAGCTGAACGCGGTGTTCGGCGGCGAGGTGACCGGCCACTACTACTTCCGCGAGAACTTCTACTGCGACAACGGCTTCATTCCGGCGCTCCTCATCCTCGAGCTGATGTCGAAGAAGAACCAGTCGCTCAAGCAGCTGCTCGAGCCCCTGCGCGCGAAGTACTTCATCTCTGGTGAAATCAATACCAAGGTGCCGACGATGGATGTGGTGGGCGCCAAGCTGGCGGCCATTGAGTCGCACTATAAGGACGCGAAGATCTCGAAGCTCGACGGCGTGTCGGTCGAGTATCCCGACTGGCACTTCAACGTGCGGCCGTCGAATACCGAGCCCCTGTTGCGGCTGAACCTCGAAGGTACAACGCCCGCCCAGATGGAGGCCAGGCGCGACGAAGTGCTGGCGATTATTCGCGCGTAATCAGCCGCCCGATCGCAGCGCCGACACGGGATCGAGCTTCGACGCCCGCGACCGTCGTGCTAAAATTCGCCCTGGTCGCGGGGTTAGCATAGTGGTAATGCTCTGGCTTCCCAAGCCAGCTAGGCGGGTCCGATTCCCGTACCCCGCTCCATTCTCAATACATGGACTTGGCGGGGGGTGTCGCTGTGACCGCGCTCGATGAGGTCTGCGGAGCGCCTTTTGATTCCTGCACGATCTTGACGCCGGCACTCGCACCCACGCGGCTCGCGCCGGCGCTGACGAGATTCTTCAGCGCTTCGTAGTCGCGCACGCCACCGGCGGCCTTGACGCCGATGTCGGGACCCACGACGCGACGCATCAGCGCAACGTCCGCCACGGTCGCACCGCCCGGTCCGAAGCCTGTCGAGGTCTTCACGTAATCGGCACCGGCGGCCTTCGACAGCGTGCATGCGCTGATCTTTTCCTCGTCGGTCAGCAGGGCCGCTTCGATGATGACCTTGCTCAGCACGCCGCATTCCCGGCACGCACCCACCACGGCCGCGATGTCGCGCTCGACCACCGTGAGATCGCCGGATTTCAACGCGCCGACATTAATGACCATGTCGACCTCGTTGGCGCCGTCGTAGATGACGCGGCGCGTCTCGTACTGCTTCACATCGGTGGTCGTCGCACCGAGCGGAAAGCCCACGACGGTGCACACCCCGGTCGACGATCCGCGCAGCAGCCGCGCGGCCAGCGACACCCAGGTGGGGTTGATGCAGACTGTGGCGAAGCCGAACTCTCGCGCCTCGTGGCAAAGCTTTTCAATTTCCTTTTGCGAGGCGTCGGCCTTGAGCAGCGTGTGATCGATAAAGCCCGCTACGCCAGAGGGCACTTTCTCGCCCGCATACAGCCCCAGGCGCGTCGCGCCGGCATCGATGACGCCACGAACGCGATCGGGACAGCAATCGTAGAGAACCGAGTGACACTCGCAGGTACGCGTGCGCCCGCGCGAGAGGGCCGCGGCCACCTCTTCGGCAATAATCCGTTGTAGATCACTCCACTGCATTTCTAATCTGCCAATCCGCCAATTTGCGAATCGTACTATTGTTCCAACGCGCGAATCTTCGCAAGGCGTCGGATATAGCGCGGCTCGGTCATCGGCGTCGCCAGCCAGACGCCGACCACGTCCAGCGCAGCCTTCGTATCGATCAACGTCGCGCCCAGGCTCAACACGTTTGCGCCGTTGTGCTGCCGTGCGTAGCGCGCCATCGTCGCATCATGGCATACGGCCGCTCTCACGCCGGCAATCTTGTTGGCCGCAATCGCCGACCCGATCCCCGCCCCATCGATCACGATGCCCGCATCCGCTTCGCCGCGCGCAACAGCCTTGGCCACGCGGCTGGCCGTGTCGGGATAGTCCACTGGGTCGGCCGTCAGCGTGCCGAGGTCGTCGACCGCGATGCCCCTGGACCGCAGGGCAGCCACGATCGCCGCCTTCAGCGTCAAACCGCCGTGGTCGCTGCCGATGGCCAGCCGCCTGATGTCGGACACCGGGGCCAGCCCTTCGTCGGCGCGATCCAGCCTGTCGTCTGCGACAACCGTCACCCGGCGCGCCTTCAGCGTGTCGGCGGCCAGCGGAGTGACATGTCCGCCCTTTCGCAGGGCTACCGTCTCGCCCATTTCGAGCACGCGGGCATCCGCTTCGGTAATGATGTCGAACTGTTTCATGTTATCTTTCGCGCCACTGTGACGACCCTATTTACCGCAGAACAGATTCACGCGCGCATCCAGACCCTGGCTGCCGAGATCAACGCCTCCTATCCGGACGGCGCCGCGTTGCACTTCGTCGCGGTCCTCAAGGGCGCGTTCATCTTCTTGTCGGATCTCGCGCGCGCCATTGCTCCGCGCCCCGTCACGCTCGACTTCATCGCGGTGTCGAGTTACGGGGCGGCCACCAAGAGCTCGGGTGAGGTTCGCCTGCTCAAGGACCTCGACGCTCCGCTCCAGGGCCGCGACGTCATTATCGTCGAAGACATCGTCGACACGGGCCTGACGCTGAGCTACCTGCAGGATGTCCTTCGCGCGCGCGATCCACTGACGCTGCGAACGGCGTGCCTGTTGAGCAAGCCGAGCCGCCGGAAGGTCGACGTGAAGGTGGAATATATCGGATTCGAGATCGAGGACAAATTCGTCGTCGGCTACGGCCTCGATCACGCGGGACAGTTCAGGCATCTCCCCTTCATCGGCGTCCAGGAACAGGGGCAGGACTGAAGCCCTGCGCTACCTCTTACCCACGGCCGCACGTACCGATGCGGCCAGCTTGCGCGCTTCGGCCAGAACCGCCGGCTCGTCGAGCGTCAGCATCTTGCGATCGCGCATCAACAGACGTCCGTTCACCATAACGGTCCGCACATCTTCGCCGTGCACCGCGTACACGAGATGCGAGACGGGATCGTACATCGGGGTCAACCGGGCGCTCGCCGCTGACACGATGACGAGGTCTGCCCGCTTCCCCGCCTCGAGCGATCCGATCTGTTTGTCCAGCCCGAGCGCACGCGCGCCGTTGATGGTCGCCATCTCCAGGGCCACGGATGCCGGAACAGCCTGCGGATTGCCGGTCTTCACCTTGTGCAACAGCGCCGCAAACCGCATGGCCTCGAACATATCGAGATCGTTGTTGCTGGCAGCCCCGTCCGTGCCAAGGCCAACCGTAATGCCGGCCGCCAGATATTCCGGTACCGGCGCGATGCCGCTGGCCAGCTTCATGTTGCTTTCCGGATTGTGCGACACCGCCACCTGGTGGCTCCGAAGAATCTTCATGTCAGCCGCGTTGACCCACACACCGTGGTTGATGAGCGTTCGCGGCCCGAAGAACTTGATCGAGTCCAGGTATCCCACCGGTGAGAGGCCCGCATGCGCTGTCCTCGAGCTGCCCAGCTCAGTTTCGGTCTCGGCGACGTGAATGATCACGGGGGCGCCATGCTTGGCCGCCAGGGCACGCGACGCCTGGAGCGTTTTGGCGTCGACCGTATACGGTGAATGCGGCGCAATAGCCGGGACGATGAGATCGTCTTTCGCAAATTCCTTCAGGAAGGCTTCGGTCCGCGCGAGACCCTCGGCCGGCGTCTTCGCGTCGGGCACCGGAAACTGGATGATGGTCTGACCCAGCACGCCGCGCATGCCCGCCGCTTTGGTGGTCCGCGCGATCTCTTCTTCGAAGTAGTACATGTCGGCGTAGACCGTTGTGCCCGACTGGATCATCTCGAGCGCCGCCAGCCTCGTTCCGGCACGCACCATCTCGCGCGAGACGGTTTTCGCTTCGGCGGGAAAAATGTACTTCTCGAGCCATTCCTGCAGCCGCAGATCGTCGGCCAGGCCCCGATAGAGCACCATCGGGGCGTGGGTATGGGCGTTGATGAGGCCGGGAATGACGATGGAGCCGGTTGCGTCGATTTGCGTCGCGGCTTTGAACCTGCCGGCGATGTCCGCGCTGGGCCCCACCGCCACGATGCTGGTTCCGTCTACCGCAATCGAGCCGGGATTGTAGATGGTGCGCTTCGCGTCTACGGTGACGACGGCGCCACCGGAGACGATGGTGGTGACCTGGCGCGGAGCATTCTGGGCCTCGGTCCTCACAATCCAACAGCTCAAGCCCGCGAGGATGAGAGCAGCGACAAGTCGAACGTTGCGCATATAGCGATGATTCTACCCAGTTCGTGCTGAACATTTTGCAGACCGAAGGGGCTTTGGCGCAAAAGAGAACGGCTGCGACGGGCACGCCTGTTGCGAGACCTATGACGATGGTATCCTTGCGAAAGGCTCAACAACACTGCTCGCCAAGCAGCTTGCCGATGCGGGGAACATGGCTGCGGCCGCGCTCGTGTTCGGTCCGTTCGTCAGTCCCAGGCCGTTCTCCCTCAAAGGATGGTTGATAGGGCTGATTGTCTGGGCGATCCTCGACGTTGGCGCTCTTTACGTGGCTGGGAAGGAACCGCAATGACGAATGAACCGCTCATCGGTGTCTTTGTTTTTGGCGGAGCAGCCATCCTGTACGGGTCTATCGTGCTAACCCTCGACTGGTTTGGGCGCCGCCGTCAGCATCGCAGAAGGTAGGTCGAATTTATCCCGGGCGCCCGACACGTTTGCGCTTGGTATATAGTCGGTCGCCATGTCCGTTCACATCGTGGGGCACCCGCTCATCCACGACGCGCTCAGCCAGCTTCGCGACGTCAACACAGAAACCGAGATGTTCCGGCAGATCGCCAACCGAATCAGCGTGCTGCTGGTGGCCGAAGCGTTGCGCGACTTGCCAACCGAACGGGCTGTGGTTCAGACCCCGCTCGAGAAGGCTGAGGGACGACGCGTTGCCCGTGACGTCGTCGTCGTGCCGGTGCTACGAGCGGGACTCGGCATGCTGGACGCAGTGCTGGAGCTGCTACCGTCCGCGCGTGTGGGCCACATCGGCCTGCAGCGCAACGAATCGACCGCAGTCGCGTCACAGTACTACGCGAAGCTGCCGGAGAATCTCCCGTCAAGCTACGTCGTGCTCGTCGATCCGATGCTGGCGACGGGGGGCAGCGCGATCGCCGCGCTCGACGTCCTGAAGAAGGCGGGGGCCCACAACATCCGCATCGTGTGCATCGTCGCAGCGCCGGAAGGGATCGCGCTCGTCGAAAAGTCGCATCCCGACGTCGAGATCTACACACCGGTCGTCGATCGCGAGCTGAACGCGCAGAAATACATCCTGCCCGGCCTCGGTGACTTCGGCGACCGGTTGTATGGGACGTGTTGATGTGAGATAGAATTGTGTGTTCCGAAGGTTGGGCGCTTGGCTCAGCGGTAGAGCATCGCCTTCACACGGCGGGGGTCAGTGGTTCGAATCCACTAGCGCCCACCAGACTTCGCTCGCTTACTTCGCACCGAGCTTCGTCTGGCAAGCCAACCTCGCTCGCCCAGCACGTAGTGTCCGGCTTCAGCCCGGACCATCCCGCAGAGGTCCTTCCTCACCACGTCGGCACCAGCCGCTTTAGCTCTTCAAGACAATTCAGGACGACGATGATGCAGCCGCCAGACCTTCGTGTCTTCGTGTCTTCGTGGTTACTTCTTCGCTTCCGCCAGCAACGCGCTCAGAATCCTCGCGTAGTCCTCATCGGCGGCCGCGAACGCCTTCGCGTAATCGCCATCCGACATCTTCTGCTTGTCCGGATCGCCGTCGAAGATCACGACCTTCCCCGCGCGATTCCAGGTGTCGAACATGCCGTCCTGCTTCTTCGACGAGAGGCCTGGATCGCCCATGTCCTGCACGAAGATCTTCGTATCCGGCGTCACCGTTCCGCTCAATTCCATGTAAGTGTCGCGGTACTGCTTGGCGGCCAGACGCGGTTCCATCAACTGCGGTGCCGAGTAGTGGCCCGACACGACCAGCAGCTGCACGTTCGGAAAATACAGCGCGGCGGCATAGGTGCCGTCGGGGGTCGTCATCTTCGCCGCGATTGAATCCAGTTTCTTCCCGGCCATCACCGTCACCAGCTCCTTGGCAATCGGAGCCGATTTCGACGCGCCCGACTGAGGCGACGCGGCGGGCGGGAGACACGCGAGCATCAGGCAAATAGCGACGCCTGTGTGTACGGACGCACGGTTGCTCATACGACCCCCTCGGCCAAGGCCCTGCAGTGAATTGTCGAAGAATGATTGTCGGATTTCTACCACCCTTACGGGTTGGCGTCAATCAGGCCGAGCCGGGACGCGGTCCAAACCCGGCATTCAACGGACTCTGCGCGGGATCTAGCCAATAAAGAGGGCGTCTTCGTCGTCGGTCCGCCCTCTGCCGTCGGCGGGGCGCCTGTTCAGCTCGCGGAACAGCTCGATGGCGGCCTTCACGCCGCTCATGAGGGCTGCTCCGTCGCGCAGTGGTCTCAGGATGGTGTCCTGGACGGTTGAGGCGGTGTGCTCGATGCGCGACGTCACGTCGTAGACGAGCCGGTCGAGGCGCTCGACCTGCCCGGATGCCAGCGAGCTGATGCCGGCCGCATCGCGGGCGATGGAATTCAGGCTCTCGGCTAGCGGTTTCATCTGCTGCTCGACCTCGCTCAGCGACCGCTCGAGCCGGCGCGCCACGTTCCACCCGTACACGACCATGAGGACCTGAATGATCGCCATCGTGAGCGTGGCAAACGCGATGACGCCGAGGAACACTTCCGACCAGAAACCCACTCCGTCTCCTTCGCCCTAGAAGATGCTCATCCGGAGGTTGAGGAACTTCTTCGGATCCTTACGAATGTCGGCCAGCAACTGTTGCATCTCCGTCACCGTGCGGTTCATGTTGTCATACAGCTGCTTGTCGTTCATCAGCTGGCCCATCGTGCCCTGGCCCTGATTCAGGCTTCGGGTCAGCTGCTCGAGTTGGGCGGTCACCGCATCGAGCCGCTTGTAGAGGGAGTCGTTGTTCATCAACTGCCCCATCGTGCCCTGGCCCTGGTTGAGCTTACTCGACAAGCTTCCGAAATTGGCAGTCGCCTCGTTGAGGTTCTTTGCCAGCGTCGGGTCGTTCATCAGCTGCCCCAGCGTGCCCTGTCCGGCGTTGATTTTCGCCGTAATCGTGTTCAGGTTCTTCAGCGACGCCTCCANCTGACGCGCGCTTTCGGGGTTGTTNAGCAGTTGGCCAAGCGTCCCCTTGCCCCNCGAGAGCCCCTCGGTGACCTCCCGTGCCGAGGCTGTGAACTGCCTCAACTCCACATACAGCTGCTCGTCGGTCATCAGCTTGCCGGCCGTCCCCTTGCCCGCCCGCAGGTCTGTGATCAGCCCCGTCAGCTCCGCAATGCCCTTGTTGGCCTGGGCCGTGACGTCGGCCAGTTGCGGAGGAAGCGCGTCGGTCGTCACGTACCCCCCTTCCGGGATGGGATCGCCGCTCGTGCTCGCGCTGATGTCAACCGCCCCTTCGCCCAGGAGCGACACCGAGCCTATCGTTGCCCGCGAGGTCGTGCGCACGCGCTGCTGCATATCGTCGCGCAATTCGAGGAGCATCTCGACCTCGGATCCGACAAACGCAATCTCCTGCACCGCGCCCACCGTTACCCCCGCCACCCGCACGGGCGATCCCCGCTGCACACCCGCGGCGTTCGGGAACTTCACTTTCAGGCTATAGCGCTGCCAGAAAAACCCGCCTTCACCACCCAATGCAAGAATGAGGGCCGCCGCAATCAGCAGCGCCACCACGGCCATGACGCCGATCTTCAATTCCGACCATTTCAACGAACGCGTACGCGGCATTGATTATTCCTTCACGACAGGAACGCCTGAATGTACGGATCCTTCGACGCCCGCAGCTCAGCGGCGGTGCCTTCGAAGACGATGAGGCCGTCCTTCAGCATCATGAACTCGGCTTCTTCCATTTTCTCCGGACCGGCGTCCACGAAGTCGACGGTCTCGCCCTGCCTGACGGCTTCCTGCGTCGCCACGAAAAACGCGTCGCGCAGCTGGTGCGTCACGAGAATCGACGTCACTTCCTCGAAATCCCGGAGCTTGACGATCTCCTCGTCTATGGTCGTCGAGGTAATCGGATCGAGGCCGGTCGTCGGCTCGTCGTACAGAAGGATCCCCGGCTTCACCGCCATCGCCCGCGCGATCGCCACCCGGCGCCGCTGCCCTCCGGACAGCTCCGAGGGTCTGCGATCGATGAACTGCGACAGCCGGACGAAGCCGAGCACCTCTTCGACGCGCTTCCGAATCACGTCGAGCGGCTGGTTGGTCTCTTCGTACAGTTTGTAGCCCACGTTTTCCGCGACGGTCAGCGAATCGAACAGCGCGCCCTCCTGAAAGACCATCCCGATGTCGGCGCGCACTTTCATCATCTGCTCTTCGGTGTAGTCGTTCACCAGCTGACCGTTCACGTACACCCTGCCGTTGTCCGGCTTCAGGAGGCCAAGAATCAGCTTCAGCGAGATCGATTTCCCGGCGCCGCTCGCGCCCAGGATGATCTTGGTGTGCCCTTTGCCCAGCCTGAAGCTGACGTCCCGCAGGACGACCGTATCGTCGAACGCAAGCGATACGTGCTCGAACACGATGACCGCTTCGTCGCCACCGGACGGCCTGTCGAGCACCGCGGTCCGTGATTGAAACGTGTCCATCGCTAATAGAGCAAGGTGATCATCAAGCGCGTAATGAAGAAATCCAGCACGAGCACGGTCACCGAGGCGGCCACGACCGCGTTGGTCGTCGCGCGGCCGACGCCCTGTGTGCCCCCCTTGGTGCGCAGCCCGACGTGACACCCGATGCTGACGATGGCAAACCCCAGCAGGAATGGCTTGGTGATGCCCATCCACACGTCATCTATGTAGAGGCCGTCGGTAATCGACTTCCAGTACACGCTGGACGGCACCTGCAGTTGCTGAATCGCGATGATGCCACCGCCCAGGATGCCCATGAAGTCGGAAATGATCGTCAGCACCGGCGCCATGATCACACCGGCTATCACACGCGGCACCACCAGCTTGCGCACCGGATCGGTCCCGAGCGCCCGCAGCGCGTTGATCTGGTCGGTGACGACCATCGATCCCAGCTCGGCCGCGATGCCCGAACCAACACGTCCGGCCAGCATCAGCGCCGTCAACACCGGGCCGAGCTCCTTCACCATCGACGCGCTGACGAGCCGCCCGACGACGGGCCGGGCTCCGAATTGATCGAGCGTCAGCCCGCTCTGCAGCGCA
>Ga0065705_10002223_pt1 | contig 10508 bp, 15 predicted proteins | sample SwibulcommuniRL2_FD_59092 | JGI IMG/M metagenome (GOLD analysis project Ga0065705, IMG submission 59092) | Bulk soil microbial communities from switchgrass field near Rose Lake, East Lansing, Michigan, USA - RL2 Bulk Soil v2 (version 2) | ecosystem: Environmental > Terrestrial > Soil >... | reverse complement strand
GGCACGCGTTGTACATTCTATACGCGTCGTCGTACTTCTTCCGTGCCTCCTCGAACTTCATCTGGGTATAGGGATCGTTGACGAGATCCTCACGATACGGAGAGTTGGCCCGTCGCTGGATGCTCTGTTGGGAAAACGCGATTTCCTTCGCGGCCTCGTCCATCTTCCTCTTCCAATAGCCGCAGTCGACCGGCACATCGAATTGGCCGAGACGGCGAAGGGGAACCCGGCCGAGGAACGGTCCATGCATAGGTGTTCCCTTTCTTTAGACCCGGGCGAGATTTCTGATGATCCGGATCAGCCGCTCGAAATCCGCCGCCGTTTCGACGGTCCCGGAATCCTTGAGGTCTGGGACGAGCGTGTTCTCGATCCAGAGGACGAACTTCGCATCGTCCTTCGACATGCGCCCGGTGGGCTCTTCAGCCTCCCCGCCAAGGACCGGCGCCGGCAGCTTCTTGAGCGTGGCGAATCTCTTGATCGGAATAAGCGCCCGCTCGAACTCTCTCGCCGACGGCGCCACTCCACGACCGGTGATGTTGTTCATGAGCTGCGCGACGAGGTCTTCCAGCTTGGCCGCCGGACGCGTTCCAGCCGACCAGTAGGCCCAGCCGTCGGAGTTCTGATTGACGATATCGCGCCAGTCGCTCAGAAACTTCACGTAGGGAAGGAAGACCGGGGTATATTGCCCGACCACCTCGAGCGCTCGGTCGATCTCGTACTCATTCAATCGCATTTTTGACCCCAGATCACTTCACCAATTCTACGGCATCCGGGATCTCGATGTCCACAATCCTGCGGATCAGGCTGTCCTTCTTCCAGTTTTCTGGGTGGGAATCCGAATAGACGCCGACCGCCCAGACCCGGAGGCGATCCTTCTCGTCCGCTGGGATCGTAACTGATGCGACCAGGATGTCGTCGAAATGAGTCATCGTGGCGTCGAGACTGAGCGCGCGGAGCTCTGGGAGACGCCTAAGCCTCGCCTTCCCGACGCTCTCCCGGATCCACCAATCGAACAGGCTCTTCACCTTCTCGTAGAACCACTCGACGCCGATCGGCTGCTTGCCGATCGTCGTCAGTCTCGAGCGGATGATGATCTGGTAGGAGATCCCCACGATGAGCGCGCGGAGCATGGCGCTCTGGACTTCCTTCAAGGAGTCGATCTGGCCCCCGAAGTTGTAAAGAAGCATCGCGCCGCCAGCGTTGAGGATTCCAAAAGCCGTCGCCTGAGGAAGAAACGTGCGCGAAGGTCGTCCTTTCCAGCGGTCGATGAGATCGAGAGTCGTTCCGAGAAAGGCGAGGACCGAGGCGAGGGCGTAAGGCATCCAAAAGGAGACGTCATTCCCGCTCGTCATAACTCAATGAGCGCCCTAACTTGGACTAGGGGACGTCACTCAAATCACGGTTTGATTATACCAAAGTGAACGTCAAATTAGGACGTGCTAGACGCCGCCGCCCGCTTTTTCGCGCCTGGCGCGATCGCGAGCCTGTTTGAAGACGTTGGCGACTTCCGGCATCGCTGCAGCGGGAGCTGCGGCAGGCATGGGCATGGGTCGAATGATCTTGAACGTTCCGCTCTTCTCCTTCTTTTCCTGGGCAACGGGAACGTCCAGGCAGACGTCTCCAGGCAGATAGAAGTCCCCCTCTTTTTTCGAGAAGTTCTTCGCGACCAGACCGGAAAGGGCCGTCTCCACTTCGCTCGGACGCAGGAGAAGATCCGCGGCGAGCGCTGGGACCGTAGCACGCCCCTGGGTCTTCAGATGAACCAGGATGGCGTATTCGACCGCGGTAAACGATTCGGACATGGTTCTCTCCGGTTCGAGTTAGCGCTGCCCTTTATCAATCATGCCCCGCCCGCGCGAAGATGTCAACAGGCGGTCCATCTCGGGACACGCTTCCACGCTATCTACGACAAATTCACTTGCTGGTAGCAGCCTTCCTAGCCGTTCACCAGGTTGTTGTCCAGCGTCACCGCCGTCTGCGCGAGCAGCTTTCCGAACACCGATGCGCCGGTCTGCACGGCAACGCTCGTCTGGGCCAGAATGTTGCCCCTGAACGTCGCGCCAGGACCGATTGTGACGGCGCCGGTGACCTGCCAGATCACGTTCGCGGGAACCGCTCCGCCGATCATGATGATGTTCATCGCGGCGGCCAGATCTAGAGTCCCGTTGACCTGGAAGATCCAGGTGTCGTTGGGGCCTCCCGCCAGGATGAGGTCGGATGCGATCAGGACGTTGGAATTCCAGCGATACGTGCCGGGCGCGAGCGTGAGGCCGCCGATCAGGCCGGCGTTGAGGCCTGTGACGTCGGGGACCCTGCTCGCGGCGTCGGTGTACGCGGCCTCCATATCGAGGACCGCCTGCGTGAGCATGGCAGGCGTCGGCGGCGCGTAGTCGGCGGCGTAGACCCTGCCGTCCACCTGGGACGAGGTCGAGAACTGTCCAGAGCCGTCCAGCACCAGAGCGAATCCTGTGATCGCGGCAGAGGTGATGGGACTGACGCCCATGTTGCCGATGATCTGGGAGGTGGGAACGTTGGTGATTCCCGCCTTCGTCAGAATCTTGAAGAACGCGGCCGACAGGAGAGGTACTGGGTCTGGGCCAAGCCTCGCGTTGATCGCCGCGGCGACACCGGGGACATCCAGCGGAGACGTGAAACGTCCGCCGTTGTTCCACGGAGTGGACGTGGGTCCTCCTCCGAACGCACCTCGATACGTACCGGGTTTGCAGGGAGGGCAAGGCGCTGGGGTGAAGCGACGTCTCGGGGGAAATTGTCTTGGCGCCATATCACCTCTCCTGTCAAAATTTCTTCGTGAAGCCGACCTACTTTACCTCATAAGAATGACCAAGCTTCCCATGGATTGTATCAAGTCCCCTGCAGAGTATTGACCCAGAAAATCTCCTCGCCGACCGTGTACCGCACGCCGATCAGGCCGCCATCGGAAGCACCGGTCTGGAGGGACGGTGCCGTTGCAGTAAAGATGCGGTTTGCGATGTCTTTGTAGAGTGGATCAACGGTCTGATCGGTCGCATCCAGAACCTTCCCTGTAGCAGAGAAGTTGAAGACATCATTGTGATCTTCGGTGACGCCCGTGGCGCTGAACGTGATCCCGGTCCCGTTGCACGACATCGCCGAATCCTGGACCACGTAAGGCGTTCCGTTTGAGCGTCGCATCACCACGCCGCCGCCGCCCACGGTGGGCGAGGCGTAGACGCAGTTCTCGATCGTCATGCTTCCGACGGCAAGGCGGAGCTCGTACCCAATCCGGCAGTTATAGGCCACGCAATTACGGCAGCTCGTAGTTCCGCCAAAGCCGATCGCGATACCGGGCAGGCCGTCATGCATGAAAGCCTGCGGGTTCCCGTTCGTGCCGATCTGGTCGCAGAGCACGTCTTCCACGATCGTGTTTGCATTCTGGACCACCACGCCCTTCATGTTGCTGAGAACGCTCGACAAAACCGCATCCTGGCGCACGATCTTGCAATTCTGGATCCAGACGTTCTGGAACCCGCCGATCGTGATCGCGCCCCACTGGAGACCGCCGACTCCGGTCACGGCGGATGTGTTCAGGAACGAGCAGCGATGAACCCAGACGTTGTCGTTCACGGTCAGGCCGTCGCCGAAGAGCGTAAGTCCGGGGCACCCGTCGCCGGCCGTCGCTGCGGGTTCCGAGAACGTGCAATCTTCCAGGATGATCCGGTCCAAGGAGGCTCCACCCGCAAGTTGGGACCAGAACACGATCCCGGTGCGACCCAGATCGCTGATGTTATGCGAGCCGCTGTTTCCGTTCCCGATGAAGGTGATACCTCGGAACCGAAGGCCGTTCACGGTACCCTGGATGTCCACGGCGTGGTTGAAGCCTCCCGCCATCGCCGTGATCGAGGGCGTCTGCCCGGACGCCGCGCGAATCGTAAGGTCCGTGGGATTGAATATCGTGATCGCGTCGTAGTTGAGAGAGTCCGTGATTTCGATGGTGTCGCCCGGAGACGCACTACCTACGGCTGCCGCAAGCGCGGCACCGCCGCCGGAAACGAAAAATGTTGCAGGACCTTCTGGAATCGTAAAGCCGACTGGGGTGAGTGTGTCTTCGAAGGTAACTGGAGGAGGGGGAGGCGCTGGGGTCGGTGTTGGGGATGGCGCTGGCGACGCAGGTTGTCCGGCAGAATTAGAGAACGGGAAAAGAACCGACGTCGGGAAAGTCGCCATCCCCGGCCGGTATTGCCCTGGAACCGATGTCCATCCTTTTGGACAGTTCCTCGTCTGAGGACGACCAGGACGGCACTTTCCGGTTGTGCGGGGAGGGATTTTCTTCGGCATTTAAGTGGTCGGACCTACGGTCCTCCCCATCGCATTCTTGACCTGAATGAAGCCGTTAACCGGAGGCTTCGTAGTACGCTGATTGAACATGGCCACCTCGCGATGACCATAGAATTGTACCCCGATCGGATGCCGGTTTCACGACCTTCTGGACGGAGCACCAGGAACATCGGCCCACGCCATAAGCGTATTGCGCGGGTGAGTTCTCTCTTTTCCGTCTTCCCATAGGACGGTCACGTCCCATATATCGAGCTCCTGGCGGTCCGCGTCGACGACGTTCCAGCCGTGATCCTTCACCACGAGACCGTAGTAAGGATTGAAGCCGTCATTGTGGGCCGAAGCCGCGGCGGGCCCGGTAAGCATGACCTCTTCGCCTTGCTCTAGATTTCTCACGACGACCTACGCTCTCGCTTATAGGTATGAGGCTCGGCTAAACGGACCTTCCGATTTCCGAAAGGCCGTCGCCCTGTTTTCCGGACGACGATTTCGATTTCGTCGCCGTCGACGGCGCCAGCCTCGTTGATCAGCGTCTCCAGAACGTTCTGGTCGCTTATAAGTTCGTCGGTCTTCGGATCGTGGAGATGATTCCTGTACGGACGATGGTCCCGTCTCTCGTTCCAATAATCCGTAAGCACGAAGGTTTTCGGCATCAGAAGATCCTTTCCCAAACGAGCGCGGTCTCTCCTTCAAGGCCAGCATTTTTGAGGACCGGCCTGAAGCTCGAAAAATGCGGCCCAAGATCGTTCTTGAAATTTTTCTTGAGACCGACGTACATGATGAATCTCGCGTGGCACTCGGCGGCCCGAAAGATCACTTCCTCGGCGAACTCCCCATGGCAGGGTCTGCAGATCATGACGACGGACTCTTCCTTGTAGTTATAGGCCTCGGCATTGGAGAGTTCGACCGGGAACTCTTCCCCACCTTCCCTGCGATTGATGTCGATCGCTACGACCTTCATCCCGAGCTCCGAGAGCGCTTTTGCGACATGGCCGCAGCCGGCGCCGACATCATAGATCAGGCGATCGCCGTAGGTCTCCTTCATCCACTTCAGGAACCTCTTGGTAGGTTCGAAGAACTTGAGCTTCGGAAGGGTCTTCCCGAGACCCATCAAGGCCGCCTGGAGTCTCATGCTGATCATTTTGCCTCCGCGAACCACGCCGGGATCTTCTCTTCCTGGCCCCCGTCATAGAAGTCCCAGACGTTTTTCACCTTGTCCAGGCCGAGTGACTCCATCTCAGGCTTCACGTAGGCCATGAAAGTATGCGACGAGACGACCACGACGAGCGCCGAGGGATGGTCGGACGCCCACCGGACAACCGCTCTTGAGTTGTCCTCCATGAGGGAGGTCCCCGGCATCATCCCGCCGAAGTCATAGATCACAAGATCCGCCGACAGGTCCGGTGGCACGCACCTGGGCGTCGAGAACTCGAGCGCGTGGTCCTTCAGGATCTCCGAGAACTTCTTCTTGTACTCCTCGATCTCTTCTTCCGGGGACTGGATGCTCGTCCCCATGAAATCGACAATGATCGCGACCTTGAGCTTCTTCCGGCCCAACTCGCCGAACGACCTCGCCGTCTTGGCCTTCAAGGCTTCATGGTCGAGCTTTGGAGCACACTTCCTGTGGAAAAGGTTCCCCTTTCCATCCGAGAGAGGTTCCCATCCTCGAAATGACTTCTTGCAGACCGAGCAGACTTCCTTCGCGATGGGCTTCATTTTCTGTCCCTGAAATGTTTCTTCGCCTGCTTCTCGGCCGTCTCCCAGATCCCCATCCTCTCAAGCTGAGCCACTATCTGCTTCAAGGTACTCGACATCGGCCCACGACACTCCCTAGTCTCCGGGTCAACCACGCAATAGTGGCCGTATTGGATGATGGAAAGCTCGGAGCCTTTGACCGGACAGATCTTGGAAGACTTGATGGCCTTCTCGACCTCGGCGCCGTGACCGTTCTTCGGGTATCTCGAGACGTCCCCGCCGAAGCACCGGATGAGCCTGCTCCGCCTCCGGAATGGGACGTTCAGAATCACGCTGACCGAATCGACCACCGGATACCAGTAGTTCGTCAGGAATTTCCAGAAGCGATTGGTCTGACCTCTACGGCGATTGTCCTTGGCGGTCCCAGCTCCGGCACGCGCGTGCTGTTCTCTAGACCAAGCTTGGTCCCGCTGGTGGGCGAGCACGAGCTTCATCCCTGGCGTCCCAAGGATCAGGTTGTCCGGGGAGTCATTTAAGGTCTGCCCGTCCTTTCGAAGGACGAGCTGGCCCTCGGGAATCGGCCCACGGTTCTTTTCCCACCACCAGCGCGAATACTGAATCCACTTCTTCTGGTACGGCCCGGTCATCTTGACCTTGATAAAACGGGTGTAGCGCCGGCGCCCGTTGGCGATCTCGCAGCGAATCACAACCGTCCCGAGCGGCATTGGATCCTTCCGGCAACGCTTGGTCGCGGCTATCCGGACGGCGCCGTAGGGGTCCGAGATGAGGGTGCCGTCCGACCTTCTACGGGGCCTTTGGCTTTCCGGGAGGGACTTCATGGCTTGAAGTATACGCCGTATACTTCAAGACTTCAAGAGCGTGATGCTAATGGGTTGCGTATTGGAGCGCGGCCATAAGGAGGTTCTGACTTGGAATCCGACGCCAACGCTCCACCACCCTTCCGCGCGCATCTGTTCTTGGGCCGACTTTCGGGAACGTCGGATCGACGGCAATCACGGCCTGCCAGAGCGTCATCCATCCGTCGGCACCGACGATGATTGAATGGGCCTCCTCCCAAGTCTCCTCGGTCGGATGATAAAGAACGGCGCGGAGAGCTCTCTTGTATTCTGGCCTGAGCTTTCCGAAGACATTTCTGGCGAGCTCGAGTTCCCTTTCGATGTCAATGGGCCTTGGAGCGGCCTGCTCCCCTTCTGGTCCCGGGAGGCCTTCGATCGGCTTCCGAAGATAGGAATCTATATCCTGATCCGTCTTAACGAACCCTTCCCGCCAGAGTCGGACGAACGTTCTAACCTCCGGATCGTCGCACATGCCGAGGGTGCTCGTGTAGGATTTTCCCTTCGCGCCGATCTCTGCAAAGACGAAGCAGTGACCAGCCTCGTTTGTAAAGTCCCAGATCTTTCTGATCTTCTTCGGCATATTCCTATCTTACAATGGCTCAGATAAGCGGGGCGATGTCGATCGCCAGGATCCTGGGCTTCCGAGCCATGATCGCCGCCGCCGTCCTGTGGCGTCCTTCCAGGAGGGCGACCACGGGGCCAAGCCGTGAGTCGATGACGATCGGCGGGAACTTCCGGCGGCGCTTCATGGCGCTGGCGTAGTCTTCGATCAATCCTTCCGAGAGATTCTGATTCGGATCGTCGATCTCTAACGGATCGACATTGACGAGCTGAAGGAGTGGGGGTTCACTGTCGAATTTCTTCCGGGTATAGTCCTTTGGAATGCCGGTTCTCGCCTTGATGCCGATTAGGACGTCTTCCTGGACTTCACTATCCAGATCTTCCCACGGAACAAGCCCTGCCGGCTCGAGTACCCGCAAACTCATCCGACGATCTCTCCTGGATAGCGAAGCATCCGCCCTCCCTCATACTGAGGCTTCGAGATGATTTCAAAGGCATCGTCCGGGGAGTCGATAACAAAACGCTCGGGACCGTTCTGGTTCTCTAGGATCGCGGTTGCATCGGCCAAGATCTCGAGCTCCCGAGGGCCAAGCGTGTCGATCAGGACTTCCCAGCGGGATCTCGGATTCTTCCGTTTCTTCTCCTTCGCCCAGTCGACGCGCCAAGCGAACGCAAGGGCCCCGAGCACCTGGTTGGGCGTGGCGTGGCCCATTTTCGTCCGCCACCAGCTCTCCGGCTTCTTCTTGATCGCCTCGAGCGCCTGAGCCTTCCCGCGCTCGGTCACCCATAGCTGGGACATCTCGAGGCCTGCTTCATTCGCCGCGATGAGCGCCTCATGCGAGACGTCGAGCATTTTAATCGCGGCCTTCATGGCGCCCATGACGAAGGACACCTGCTTGAGGTCGTTCGCAAGGTCGTCCGGATCCGACGGCCACCGGCGCGAAGCTTCCTGGAAGAGCCGGACTCGGATCTCTGGCGTCGAAACTTCCTTGTTCGAAAAGAGCTCGGCGAGCATCGGGCCGTGCTCGGTCGCCCAAGCCCATCCAGCCTTGTATTCGGGTGTGTCGATCGGGGACATGCTATAGAACCTCGATCCCCTGGGCCTCCCCGCCCATCCATGGATTTGCCGCGGCGGTCACCGCCCAGAGATCCTCCACGGAGGTTCCTTCCGGAGCCGAAGAATGGCCGGGGTCAAAAATGAGAAGCGGCGGACGCTCCTTCCGGTCTTCCCACCAGGCCTTCTGAAGCGGCTGCTCCTCGGTCGGATGGATCCGAGTCCCGAGATTCCCCTGGTGAACGTCAGCCAGGATGATGTCCTCGCGCCTCAAAGACTCAATGGCTTCGGCGACAGAGTAGGTGCCCTGATCGTTATAAAGCTTCCCGATCGCCTGCTGAGCTTCGTCGAAGTTCCTTTCCCTTCCCCTCTCGGTCTTTGCCTCGAGCCCCCGCCGCGTGTACTTGTTGTAGTTCTGGAGCTCATCGAGCCAGGTGCTACGACTTGAGAATCCTCCAAACGAATAGTCGCTGAAGCTGAAGGGTCGAACCTCTTCCCGGATGATCACCCATCCGGTTCCTCGAGGGCCCTTTTGGAGTGGTTCCGGGATCCGCCAAACCCCGTACCAACGGGCAAGACCGTTGAGGCGCTTATCAAGCTTCGTCTTCATGATCGCACTTACAACTGGCCCTTCGGTGGGGTCAGTGGAGATCTTGAGGACACGATCCAACGGCCGCGCTTGATCGCCGGGCTGGTCGTAAGCTACATCCTTCGTCCAGAGCGGAAACACGCATCCGTAGCTTCCGCATCCGAACGGATTCTGCCAATCCACCCATCCCCCGGCGACGGCTTCAATCTTCTCCCGATAGAGGTCGATCGCCTTCCGTACCCCTGCTGGAAATCTCACTTTCCTCTCTTCTTCCTGGACTTCCTCATGGCACGGTTGATCTCCCGCTGATATTCCCGGTTCCGCTTGGCGATCTTCCTGTCGATCTCCTTACGGATCTTGGCGGCGACTTTCTTGACGTCAGGGGGAATCGGACGGAAGGACTCTGTGATCTTTTCGGGCTCAGGAGCCCCAGGACGAAGGCAGGCCTTCTCGGAGGCATGGAGAAGAATCCTCTGATGATCCCAGAGCGCCCCCAGATCGTCCCTGATGAATTCCGCGATCACCGGAGGGACCGGCTCCGTGGAGATCTGCTTAACGATCTCCCCCAGATCCCTCGCGCGTCGGGCAAGCTTTCCGGCGACGGCCTTCACCTCTGGAAGGGCGCTCCCGATGCTCTTTGCAGACCCCTGAAGCGAGTAGAGCGACATTCCGACACCGTTGAAGAGCCGCATCTCCTTCTTCGGCAGGACGGTTGTCTTGAGATCGTGAAGGGCGCAGTCGATCTGCTCGACATGCTTGGCCAGGCTATAGCACTGGGCGGCTTTTTCGTCGGCCATCAAACCCTCGCGGTTTCTCCCTCGTAGATCCAGTCTATCGCAAGGGAGACGGGGAGTCTACCGTGCCAGAGAAGCTCTGGCGGCTCCGATCTGCTGTGGCGCTTCTTGAGCACCTTCGCCGCCGCAGCTCCCGTCTTGTCGTGCTTCTCTTGGATGTCGCCAAACATCGAAATGATGGCGTCCTCCGCGGCGTCGACGGTCTCGAACTTCTTCATCACGATCTTCTTGAGACCCGCCCAGTAGGCTGGCGCGAGATCCTTCTCCCTAAAGAAGGCTCCGCGCTGAATGAGATCCGCCGAGTCGAAGACAAATCCGGTGGGATTCCTTCCGGCCCACACGGGCCATTGTCCGACCTGAAGGAAGACGTTCTCCGCGTCCATCGCCAGAAGGTCGATGCAGCCCAGCTGCGTGAATGTGTGCAAGGAGCCGGGAGACTCGCTCGCGAAATGCTCGATACGATCGGCGATCAGCCGAAAGAGCCCTTTCCAGGCGATCGGATCGACCAGCTTCCCTTTCAGCTGGTGGGCAAGGTTTTCCATCTCCGACGAGCACTTCTCGTGAAAGATCTCCGTGTTGAGTCGGTCGATCGCCGGAATGATCTCTCCGGAGTCCGAGATCTCTTGAAATGCTTCTTTCGGAACCCA
>Ga0065705_10104869_pt1 | contig 10513 bp, 23 predicted proteins | sample SwibulcommuniRL2_FD_59092 | JGI IMG/M metagenome (GOLD analysis project Ga0065705, IMG submission 59092) | Bulk soil microbial communities from switchgrass field near Rose Lake, East Lansing, Michigan, USA - RL2 Bulk Soil v2 (version 2) | ecosystem: Environmental > Terrestrial > Soil >... | reverse complement strand
GCGCTCGGGCGCGAGATCCAAGACGCATTCCCGAGGCGCTGCCAATGGGGCTGGGGCTGGAAGGAAAAGCGCAAGGGCAAGTCAACGCGCGAGGCGGCGCTTTGTCAGGAGTGCGGCGACAACGCCGACCTATTTGATGAGGCCACCGCGTGAACCGCCAATATCAGCAGACAGGTGAAAAATGAGCGAACGATTTGCAATAATATGGGCGTTCATGTGGATGGGAGTCTTTTTGCTGTGTTTTTGGTTTGGCTTCGAGGCCATCCCGCGAACACTCGGCACCAATCCGGTATCGGCGTTGCTTTTTTTTGGGGGGGACTTTCGGGGCAATAATAATCGGCCCGACAGTCTGGATTACATTCCACCGCTAACATCACAGGATCAGCAGAAAGCGGGAGATTGAACATGGGTTGGCGATACAAGTTCGACGGCGGGCCGGAGAAGGCTGTTGATTGCGCTTCCGGCCTCTATGTTCTCGCGGCCTTGAAGGCGTTTGCCCAAGAGCCCGTTGAAAAGCTTCCGACGATCAAAATGGGGGTACATGGCTACGACGGCCATATGCTGACGCTGTGGAGCACTGAGGTCGTGCCCGAGTATGGACCGTACAACTACGGGATCGGCCTCAACGAAGCTCAAAGCCTTCTCATCGTGAACTTGGCCGACTGACTTTACCGCAGTCATCACAGGAGCTGAATAGATGGATGAGTTTGTCGAAGCAAAGATCGAAGCCATCACACTGCTTGCCAGAAATCACACGCACCAAATGGCGGTTTTAAAAACCAGAAATGGCGTCGAGTACCACGTATGGATCGAGGCCGATGGCGAGCCCGTGATAAAACGACTTGTGCGATAGCATCACAAAACTTGGAAAACTCCCATGGGCTACGAACACCGCAGCGACAGTCAGCAGATGGACGATCGGAACGATCCTAAGCGCCAGCGGCCAGCCCTCCCCGATCCCGCCCCGAAGGGAGGGGAGCCGATCAATGACGTTCAAGAACTCAGCCACGTCATTTGCGGCGCCGCAGGACCGGCCGGGTTGTGCGACTGCCCCGGCGATGAGCATGGGGCTGACCCCGCACGGTCGATGTGCTGGCGGCTTGCGGAAGTGCTGATTAAGCGAGGCGAGTTAGCCGCCCTCCTCCGCCCCGCCCAGCCTGAGGGGGAGGGGAAATGATGCCAGATCGACCCGGACCAACCCTGACTGATGAAATCGAATTGGCGTCGCCCTATGGAGTTTTGAAAACGATCTATGGCGATGTGAAGAATGGGGCGCGCGGCAAGATCGTCTCGCCGCTCACCGAAACACCGTTGCGTGTCAAATTCGCAGGGCTATCGGAGTCAGTGACGGTGCCGGCGCATTGGGCAAAGACAATCGTTCGCTAACGGCGAGTATGTTGGGAAAACAGAATGACGAATCTCGATTGGCTGCGCGCCCACATCAACGAACCCGACAAGGGCGAGTGCCTTATCTGGCCGTTTTCGACATCGCGGGGCTACGCCCATGTCAGACATGACGGCAAGACCAGAAAGGCGTCCCGCCTCATGTGCGAGTGGGTAAATGGCCCGCCGCCGTCACCAGCGCACGAAGCCGCCCACTCTTGCGATCGGGGCAATCATGGCTGCGTTCACCCCAGGCACTTGTCCTGGAAAACTCGGTCGGAAAACCAACTGGAGCGGCGCCGGAACGGAACGCAAGGTCGCGGGCGCGAAATGAACGCGCTCCGGCTACGCTACCGTCTCACGGCCAAACAGGTTGCGGAAATTCGGTCAATCGGGAACCTGGAAACCAGAACTGCCTTAGCTGCGCGCTACGGAGTGACCCGCGAGACAATAGCCAAAACGATCCGAGGGGAAACGTGGCCCGCCAATCGTAAAATGAGACTTCCATTCACCCAGGCCCAGGTGGATGAGATGAGACGCCTCAGAGACGATGGCAAAACACTTCAGGCCATAGCCGACGCTACGGACGCTCCGATCAGTTGCGTCTGGCGCATCGTCAACGGCGTCTCGTATCGAAATGTTTCAAGTTAAGCGAATAGCGGCAATCCGCCGCGACGAGTGTGGTGGGGTTCAATTCCCCCTCGCTGGCCGAGATCAGGAGAGTAATTAGGGTTCGAATCCCTGCCTACGTCGAAAGACGGTGGATCATAGCCCGGATGGTGCCGGTGGGCCTGGACGGTTGTGGGTGACGCGAAAGGTGGAACCCTCAAAGTCGCAGTAATGGGCAATCGAAGGAAAAGACATGAGCGATTATATCTACGCTAACAATGACGCACCGACCATATGGAAGCGCACGATGCGGCTACGCCAAGTCATTGACGCCAACCAGGGCTTTATCGGCGTTCAACAGGCATGGGAGTCCGATAAGGGACAGACCGATTGGCGCTGGATTGAAAGCACAAATATGCAAGCTCTCCATGCGGAGGCGGGTCTAAACGCTACACCAGCATCGGGAAGCCTAGACCGCCCAACCTGACCTTCGGCATCCCGCCGCCGCCGATCATCCCGAGCAGAACGAAGATGATAATCAGCACGGCAACCGCGATGACCACGAACCGAAGCCAGCCTTTGTATGGCTCTGGAACCGGGGAGATGTTCACCAAGTACAGCAGCAGTCCGATGATGCACCCGACAACGATCAGGTAAATGATGAGATGTACGAGTGACTCGATCATGCCCGCCTCCTGCGGTTGGATTAAAGACCCGGCCAGCGCTAGACCGGGCCTCTACGCGGACACATACTGATATACTGAGGGACGATAAGTTAATGCGGGGTGTGGGTTTTCGTTCCGATGTGGAGAACCACGTTGCCAAATCCCGCGTAACCTAAGCTATAGTCTTTCCTCAACGAGAGGCGAACATGAGCGAGATCGTCAAGCGCGTCGCGGAACGGATCAGCGACGAATTGAAACTGCACAAGCAGGGCCTGGACTGGGAAGACCCAGACGGGCCGATTCAGCGGGCAGCGCGTGAAGCCATCAAGGCAATGCGCGAGCCGACGCAGGCAATGCACCAAGCTGGCGAGAAAGCGTGGATGAACCGAAACCTCCGCGATCCCAACAGCAACCCGCTAGACGACTGCTACCGCGCGATGATTTCCGAGGCTCTGAAAGAGGTTGAGGAACGGCCCGCCTCGGCTCTAGCTAACCCTTCCGAAACGTGAGTGGCCGAAGGCCACAACCAAATCATGGGGCTAGGCACTAAGATAGTCAGGAGCGGCCATCTCGCGGGTGGTCTAAGCCGAGCACCAGATGCGTTCGATCTGGGCGACCTGACTTGATCCCCACCATCACTCCCCCGCTCTAGTAACCCTCGGCAAGCCATGCTCACTCGTCAATAAGCTTATCAACCCGCTTCCGTAACTCACTGAGCGCATCCATCAATCGGTCTTCCATCTCTCTCAAGGCATCACGATCGACATACTCCTTGGCCACCTGCTCACGATGAAGCCCAAGGCTCGCCTGCACTATGGATAACTTCTCGTGTGCTTCATCGGCTTTCTTGTCCGCCTTGTCGGCCAGTTCGTAAGCTGAGGTTGCCTTTCCGTTGGTCTTAACCAGATAGACGATGACGATAACGACCTGAACGCCGATGGCGATCAGTGTCGCAGTGTTGAAGTCCCAAGAGAACGTCATCAGCCAAGCCCCTGTGTCGCGTGCGTTGGGATGGAGTAAGTTTCTTCATGGCTCGGCCTATAGGCATTCTCCTGTGTCCTAGTGACTATCTCGGCGCTGCTGGCTCAATCGTAACCCAATAGAACTTGCCTTCCACGTAAGGCCCACGCTCTCTGTCCCCATTGAACAGAACGGCTTCCGGCTGTGCCACACCATCAACGACAGGGTTGAACAATGCCTTGCATACCCCATTACTGAACTGCTGCCACTGGCAGCGCATGAGAATTCTGTCGTAGGACATTTAATAGTCATCCGAGCATTCTGACGAGCAGCGCGCCCGCCGCGCCTCCAAACAGCGCACCAAATCCAGCGAGTGCGAGCGCCCGGCCTTGAAGCGTCGAGACGGATTGCTCAGCACGTCCCAGGCGTTCGCTCACGCCATCGAATCTCTGGTCAACCACAATGGTCAAAGCATACTTCCTGGCTTCGTCGGCCTGTTGCGCGCGGAACTCATTCAGCAGGTCAAGCCGTCTTTCGTTCGCAACCTCAGCCTTTGTCACCGCCTCTTTCGCGGCCGACATTGCCAGATCAACCCGAACGTCACGATCCGCAACGGTACGATCAAATAGCTCCTTGAGTGTGCTGATCGTCCACTCGCTGGGCATGGGCTACCGCTTCAATATCCGTGCGACGTTCTCAATTCCACGCTTACCAAAGTAGAAGCCCATGATTAGCGCAGCCCAGCCGATCGCCTCGCCGGTCAATGGATCGGTCAGGAAGGAACTGCAAACATCCTTGTAACAAGACTGTCCGAGAAAGCTGCCGAGCACCTTATCCCAGAGAACGATCTTGGCGAAGTAGATCACCAAAATGTAGGCGAACAGCTTTTCCGGCTCCCACGGATGGCCAACCTCGGCCACCTTGAGCGCGGCTTGTGCCTGCACTTCGACCTGTTGAACGGCCAGCTCCCGTGCGGCCAAATCCGCAGCGATACGCTCTCTCGTATTCCCGGATTCAAGCTTGGCCTTATAGGCGTTGATAACCCCGTTGATGATCGGGCCGCTGAGGAACGATGCGAGCCAGGCCAGCATTTACGCCTCCTCGGCGCTGAGATGCTTGATGACCTTCTGCACGTCGAAACGGCCCTGTATGACCATGTAGAGGCCAATCAATGCAGCAACGACGATCAGTGCAATGAGCCAAGGCGGAAGGCCCTGCACGACGCCCCATGCGCCCGCGCCCATCGTGGTCAGAAATTGCGCGATACCGCCCCAGATGGATTTGCTCTGCGTGAGCGGCTTCACCTCGGCCTCGGTATCGCCGGCATGTGGCGAGAGTGTTGGTTCGACCGTGGCCGGCGGGGCGGCGGGCGTCACCGGCTCACGAGCGCGAAACTGGGCATCTTTGTCCAGGGCCATAACCCGCTTGAGAACAGCCATTCCCCCGAGCTGCGGGTCCATCACGCTGGAGTCATACTTGCCATCGCTGACGAACTTGCCGCGCTTCTGGATCGATGTCCCGCCCCACAGATACGGAGAGGGGATATCCCTGTCTGGATGCCGGTAGCCGAAGCCGTTGAACTTCTCCATCGCATAGGCGACGTGTTCCGGCCCCCAGGTCTTGATTTCGTCCAGGTTTTCGACTGTCACAAGCGCGTCTTCGGCGCCTTCCTCGAACGTGTCGAACGGGCCACGGCCTTTCGGGACAATCGTCGTTACACGATTAAGCGGCTGGCCGTTTCCAAGATAGGTGTTGAAGTTGCCGTTGCTCTCCCGCATGTGCAGGCAGCCCACGACGAACCACGGGACGCCCGTGACGCCTTCAATGGCCTTGTATCGTTTCTTGTTTGCGATGATCCTCTTGGCCTGCTGGTCGGCCGCCTGAACCTTGACGACTTCCATTTCCTTCCACAGTCGCCGGTATTCCGGCGCCAGCCGACCGAGAGTATACTGAGCCATGATTTCTCCTTGAGGAACTTCTAGGCGTCAGAAAACAAAGATCAGCACGCCACCAATGACGGCACAGGCGACAAAGAACGCGATCCAGTTCCATGGTGCTTCACGCCAGGTCATGGCGTATTTACCCAGGTTCATGGTGCTGCCTTCAGGTCAGATAAATGAACACGATGGCGAGCAGGATGAATGCGAGGACAAACACGGCCCACAGCGCGGTGACGGACCAGCCCACGATTTCATTCCAGACATCCCCGCTCATGTCCTGTGTTTCCGCTTCTTCTTGGGCTTCGTCTTGTGTTCCACCGGCTTGGTTATTCTTTCCACCGGGACGGCCTTTGCAGGCCATGGCCAGTTGGTTACTCTGTCCTGGTCCTTGACCAGTCTGCTGCCCTTCAGTGAGGGCTTGATGGGCTCTCTGTACGGAGCGACGGCATAGGCCGCGCCCATGATGGTCAGGCTCAAGAGCATTGAGATGAGAAATGGCATGTGGCGGATTCAACCGATACGTGTTATGGTTCTGGCTTACCCCACGGGATCGGGCAGCCCATGGCCAAGCGCACACAGCACAAGCCGGAACAGCTAAGCCGAACGCGCAAGCTCGAATTGGAGGAGCTTGGCCGCAGCTTCGCGATGCTGACGATGATCCGAAATCTCTACGTCGAACTCGGCAAGCGCCGTCCCGACCCCGCAGCCTTCATCGACGGCGAGCGGCGCGATCTTGATCTGCGAATGAAGCAATCGCTGCCAAGCCTCAGCATGACCGATGAGGAAGCGTTGCACATGCAGAACTGCGGCTTGCAGGCGATCAGTTTTGTGTTTTCCAAGATCAAGGTGAAGAACTAGGACGACTTATAACCCCAAATCTCGTAATCGAAACTCAGATCATTATCGGCGTTGTTCGACGTGAGCCGAAACCCCAATACCGCGCTCGCGACGAGAGAAACCCCATGACCTTCAATCCGCGTTCTGATGGTGGACGAATTGGCGTGGTTGAACTCCCAATGAAACGATGCAAAGGCCGACGCATTGTTGTGATCGGGAATGAAAATCTTCCCGTTCAGGATTTCGTTGGTATTTGTTCCCAGATTCAGCGCCATAATCATTTGAGGATCGCTGGCATCAGCAATCAGCGTCGGATTGCCCGTGGTAAACGGCATGGTGTTTCTGTACCAAGCATAATCCGTGGCGTCGGCCTCCCACGTCGTTCCATCGTCAGAGTAGTGCCCGAATAGACTGACATTATCGACATCCGGCACAAGATTGAAAATCCTGATTTCAATGTCGCGGTAATTGGTGTGCCCGGCCGGGAAGAACATTTCCCCATCAGCATTGGTGACTGTGCTGGCGGCAATGCGTTCGATACCGGCATTACCGCTAAGAGTAGTGTTACCGCGCAAGGTCAGAGTATAATTGCCGTTCATATCGACGGTGAGTTGCCGATCCCCGGCGTTCGGCTCGATAAAGAGCCGCATCGTGTGCTGGTCGTCATCGATGAATACCGTGCCGGATGTATCTCCGGGCTCGGCCTGCAATACAGCGGGGTTGCCAAGACTGCCTTTCAGTGACGATGGAAAAACAAAAATTTCCCACTCTTCATAAGTGCCGGTGCCTCCGAAAATCGTACTTTTAACGGTCAAAGCCCCGGTGGCTGAGTTGTATCCAGTCGCATACCCTTGCATGAAATCGTTGCTAAAATCCGCAGCGCCAACGGCAAACATAAGAACATCGGAAAACAGGGGGATAAATATGCCGGTATCGGCCGTGAATGTCTTTGTCCCGAGTCCAAGCGAGTTCGAGCCGCGCCCCTGCGACGCCATCAGCCCATTGATCTTGTCAATTAGGCGCGTGCGATGACGACGGTGCGCAAATGGACTAGTAACAGGCTTGAGACGAGAGCCGGGGCTAACGAAGCTCATCAGTCGTCATCCCCGTGGACGACATTGATGGAAATCGCCTTAGCGGCTGTCACAGCCACAGCAACCTTGGCCTGCAATGTGTCGCCAGTCTCAAGCAGGAGAAACGGATTGCCGTCGTTGTCGTATGGCAGCCCTGGTGTTTTGGTCGTATCGAGCATGTTGACCGCTGCATCCGATGCCCCGGTTCCCGATAGGTCAGGAATTGTTTTGGTAATGAACGGATGGAAAGTCCCGCTGCGGGTTATACCTAGCGTTAGCGTTCGGTCGGACGTGTCATCGCTCGCGGCGATGATGCCGAAAATTTTGGTACCGCTGGCCGCCGCCGTCAGCACTGTCACAAGGTTTGTGCTGTCGGCATTGACGATCTGCTTGAGTGAGCAGGACGGAACGTCGAAGAAGAAGGGCGAAAAGGCCATTATAGTCCCCCAAGGAAGGCGTGAGCGAAGGCAGGAGTGGAAAGCGGAGCAAAGTCGATCTGCACGATTTGAATCTCCCAATCAGAAAAAGTTCCTGTCAGCGCAGAAGTCACTTTGACTTCGACAACAATTCTCGCAGGCTCGAAAACAGTGTCCTTCTGAGTTACAAACCCGTACATGAAGCAATCCCGGTCGGGCGCCGTCATCTGCACGCCAACGCCAGGAATTATTTTCCCATCATCAACATCCAGGACAAACACGTGAGGCCCGACAGCAATCGTGTTCTCTGTGCTGGAAGTAGTCTTGCCTCCGAAGGCTGCGCCGAAATCGAGTTCTTGAAACCCGACCTGTCCGAATTGGATAATGTCGTTCTCATCTACTGAGCGCGCGACTTGCCGGCTATCGGTTGGACTTTGCGGCCCCTGAACGCTCATGATGCAGTTTCAATCCCAGTGATGAAATTCAATCTTCCCGAACCCGATCCGGGGGACGTGTAGGACGCGCCCTTGTCAGTCGTCGCCGCCTCGCTCACGCCAGTCTTGGCATAGGCAATGACGTTCGTTCCCAAGCCGGTGGAGAACCGATAGGCGCTTCCGCTCGTGACGTTGAATGCCAGGAGCACGGCCTTGGTCCAGTCGATCTGAGTCGTCGGAGCGATGGCGTCAGACTTGACGTGTAAAGTGGGGGGGAGAACCAGAGAACCCGACCCGTTGAACGTCACTTGCGTCTGGTTGCCGTCGAAGCTGTAGGCGTCCCCAGACGTGACAGGATTGCCGATATAGCAGGCCGAGAAGGTTGTGGAGACGCTTCCGGTAGGGGGGCCGGACAAGCGAACGCGAACATATTGTCCGCCAGTGCCGGGAAGAAACGGTTTAGTCGGAAGTATCTTCTGGACGAATGTAAAGTTCGCCGCGATGGTGGCTGTGCTGCCAACAGCAACAGTATCACCTTGAATAATTACGTTACTGGTCGTGTTGCTGAGATCGACCGCTTTGAGCCAGATGATGGGAAATTGATCGGCCCCGAAGCCAATCAACGAATTGAGGGCCAGCATCAGTCGTCCGTGCTCGTATCAGTCGTGTAGTAGAACTCGACGCCGATCAGATGAGCATCAACCGCCAGCGTGTCCGCTGCATCGGTTGCCTTGCGCGAAACACGGATGAAAAGCCAATCCTGCTTGGCTAGAGTATTGCTCGGCGTAATCGTCGCGAAGGCGGTAGATGTGTAGAAATCTTGCGTCGTACCGCCCGTATCCGTAACTGTGACCGCTGTTCCGACTGCGGTATCAATCGCATCGTCATCGGTCAGCGATAGGATTTCGATCTGCCAAGTAACACCAAAATTAACAGTCGTGGCTGGATGGGTCCAGGCGATCCGCGCCGTTAATCCAGATGCAATGGCAATGCTTTTCGGTGTAGGGATCGCGCACCAAGCGTTTTCGATGCTGGTCGGATCGAAGGCGAGATATTTGTAATTGATCTTGTTGGTGGAGGTTTCCGCCTGCTGTAGAGCTGCGCAGCCATTCGTGGTAGCTGGGAAAAGTGAACCCGCCGCCGCACCGACCGTCTGCTTACCGATGACGATTTTCTGAAGAAGAACCTTTTTCGCCGCCGTGGCCGAAGCGTCGTAGGTGACGACATAATCCGCCGAGTTGTCCGGCGTGGCGTCCGCCGTGAATGTGTTGATGACCTTGAAGAAATTGAGAGTGGTGATCTTGTCGGCCGTGGAAGCCGACGCATCATACAGCAACAGTTCATCGGCAACGTCTGGCGCTGTTTCAGCGGTCAACCCATCAATTACTTTGAAGAAGTTTGTTAAAGTTATGATGTGGTTAGAGCCGCCTGATATCCTATGAAACGGGACAAAATCACCAACCGCAAGCGTTGCAGTTTGATCCGCGCCAGCAAGGTCCAAGGTTGATAACTCAACAGTGCCAGGCGTTGCGTCGCCGTTCCTGGCGAAATTGAACAGCAGGGTATCGCCTTCCGTGAAGGGATTGGTTGCGCTCGAAGCAAGGCAGGAAACGGTTAGTTTTGTATAGCCCGCCGCATCGGTCAGCGCCGTCATCACGAAGATCAAGCGCTTGGTGGCGTCACCTACTTTGGTGATGCTGATATGGCCCTTGACCGTGCTTGAGCTGTCATCCAGCGTTGGAACGAGCGTGGTCAGGTTCATGCCATAGGTATCGAGGTCATCGATATAGAGGACCGTCGCGGCGTTCTGGCTGGCGTTGTTGAACCTGAGCTTTCCTGCACCCGGATCGGCGTCAGACGTTGCCGAGAGGTCGGCCGTGAAATTGAGCGAGATACCGGACCCGGTATAGCCGAGAGCCTGAACAACCGATGACAGCGCGACGCGGCTATAGGTTTCCGCAGTTGGATCGAACACCCAGACCTGTTGCGTCTGCGCAACCGATGACGAAGTGATGAGATCGAGCACGGTCCAATCGGGCGAGATTGTCCAAGTCCCGGAAACCTTGGACACATCTATCCCGCCGTCGCCGGTCAGCGTGGCTGGAATGCGGACGAGCGCCCGCGCCCGGATGCCCGGTCGAGAGGAAGACCATAAAGCCATTTTGGTTAGCTCACGATGCCGTCAAGGACGGGGAG